>Ga0209342_10000848_pt1 | contig 35344 bp, 29 predicted proteins | sample RifCSP16_2_FD_184023 | JGI IMG/M metagenome (GOLD analysis project Ga0209342, IMG submission 184023) | Soil microbial communities from Rifle, Colorado - Rifle CSP2_sed 16_2 (SPAdes) (version 2) | ecosystem: Environmental > Terrestrial > Deep subsurface > Rock core/Sediment | place: Rifle...
CGGGATAGTCAACTACTGAGTCTCACCGCGGAGAACGCAGAGATCGCGGAGAAAAGGCAAAATAGAAATAGGGAAGCTGAACCTAAAAACGGCGATTGAATCCGAACTCGCTTCACGTTTCACGTTTCACGTTTCACGTTTCACGTTTCACGTTTCACGTTTCACGCTTCACGCTTCACGCTTCACGCTTCACGTTTCACGTTTCACGTTTAACGTTTAACGTTACGTCCTCCGCGCGCTCTGCGGTAAAAGTCAAAAGAGTATCCCAAAAAGAAAAAGCGGCCTCGCGGCCGCTTTTTCGTACTGCCGAAAAGAAGCGAAATTACTTCGTCGCCTTCTCCTGCGCCTCGTGCACCAGGAAGTCCACGGCGGCCTTCACGTCGTTGTCGGCCAGCGCGGAGTTGCCGCCCTTGGCCGGCATGAAGCCAACCTTGCCGGCGAAGCCCTTGAGCGCATGGGTGTAGAGCAAATCGTTGCCCTGGGCGATGCGATCCTTCCACGCCGCCCAGTCGCCCAACTTCGGCGCACCGGCGATGCCGGCGGTATGGCAGGTCGAGCAGGTGCCGTTGTACACTTTTTTGCCCACGTTACCGTCATCCGCAACGACCTTTTTCTTGGCGGCCGCGACCGGGATGATGAGGTCCAGGACCGGGCTGGAGGAGGCAACGCCGATCTCGCCGACCGGCTTGATGCGCTCGGCCACGGCCTTGGCATCCAGGGACGCCTCCGGCTTCTTGGCCTTGCCATCCACGACGTTGGCGACGATGAACATCACGACCGTCAGCGCCACGAGCGTGGCGATCAGGCCGGAGAAGAATTTCAGAAACGCACGATCGCTCATGATATATCCTTCATAGCAGTGATTGGTTTAGTTAAACCCGCCTCCCCTCCCCGCAAACCATCCGCCCACCCCGGGCCCCCGGCTGGGGCTACCCGCAGTCGCGGATGAGGAAGAGGGGCCTGAAAGCTAGGCGCGACTAAGTATAACCTAAACCAAAATTCAGAAAACAGCCAAGACGCATGGACGCTGCCGCCGACGAAAGGTATGCTTCCTGCACTCGCGCCCTTAGCTCAGCTGGATAGAGCGTCGGCCTCCGGAGCCGAAGGTCAGAGGTTCGAATCCTCTAGGGCGCGCCACCTTCTCCTTCCGCGATTCTGCATTCTGCCTTGGTTTTTCGGCCGCCTCGCGCTCTGTCCCCGATGCGACACGAATTATATGTATAAGAAAAGTGGGCGCTGCTAGAACTTTTCCATCACAAAGACGCTTGATCTACATCAAGTGCGAACACCATGCCCCCTTGCTTTGACTCGCGCCGGAAGCGCCACGTAGCCAATGACGGCGCAACGGCCAAAGGGAAACTGCCAGTGGTGATCCGTGAATCGTGGGTCACAGTCCCCGGTCCTCCAGACTCACGACCGACGACCGACGACTCGCGGCTTTAGACTCCCAACTTCCTTTGCGCGACATGAATCGCGCGCCCGTGCACCGCGAGCGCCGCCTCGTGCAGCGCCTCGGACAGGGTCGGGTGGGGAAACATGGTGAGCGCGATGTCCTCGGCGGAGGCGCCGAACTCCATGGCGAGCACGGCCTGCGCGATCAGCTCGGAGACGCGCGGCCCGATCAGGTGCGCGCCGACGATGCGGTCGGTCGCGGTGTCGGCGAGCAGTTTGACGAAGCCGCTGGCATCGCCCAAGGCGCGGGCGCGGCCGCTGGCGGCGAACGGGAACACGCCGGCGCGGTAGGGCGTACCGGCGCGCCTGAGATCCTGCTCGGTTTTTCCGGCCCAGGCGATCTCCGGCAGGGTGTAGATCACCGCGGGCACGGTCTCGTAGTTCACGTGCGCCGTACCTCCGGCGATGAGCTCCGCCGCCATCACGCCTTCTTCCATGCCCTTGTGCGCGAGCATCGGCCCGCGCACCGCATCGCCCACGGCGTAGACGCCGGGGAGATTGGTGCGACACTGCTCGTCGACGTGGATAAAGCCCCACTCATCGAGCAGCAGCCCGGCCTCCTCGGCGGCGAGGCCCTGGGTGTTGGGACGACGGCCGACCGCGACGATGAGCCGGTCGACTTGCTCGGTATGCTCGCCGTTGCCGTCCTGATAGCGGACGCGGACGGATCCGTCGCGCGCCTCGGCCGCGAGCACCCGCGCCCCGAGGCGGATGTCGAGCCCCTGAGCGCTGAACTGTCTCAGCGCCTCCTTCGCGACCTGCTCATCGGCCATGGTGAGAAACTGCTCCTGCGCCTCGAGCAAAATCACCTCGGCGCCCAGGCGCCGCCACACGCTCCCGAGCTCGAGGCCGATCACGCCCGCGCCGATCACGCCGAGGCGCTTCGGTACTTCGTCGAAGGCGAGCGCCCCGGCCGAATCCACAATGAGGCCGGCGGTGAGCGGCGCGGCCTTGAGCTCCACGGGTGTGGAGCCGCTCGCGAGAATCACGTGCCCGGCCTGGAGGACCTCGGTCTTGCCGTCGTGGCCCGTGACCTCGACGCTGCGTTCGCGCAGCAGCTTCCCGCGGCCCGGCATCCAGGTCACGCCGTTCGCCTTAAAGAGCGCCGCGATGCCGCGCGTGAGCTCCCGCACCACCTGGTCCTTGTGCACCATCATGGCCGGCACATCGAGGCGTGCGCCCTCGACCCGAACGCCATGGATGGCGATGCGATCGCGCAGGTGGGCGTAGAGCTCGGAAGATTCGAGCAGCGCCTTCGACGGGATGCAGCCGACGTTCAGGCAGGTGCCGCCGAGCGCGGGTTCGTTTTTGATATCGAGCCACTGGTCCACGCACGCAACCTTCAGCCCGAGCTGCGCCGCGCGGATCGCGGCCACATAGCCCGCGGGTCCGGCGCCGATCACGACGACATCAAAGCGTTCGGTCATTTATCGTAGGCCTATAGCCAATAGCCTATAGCCTCTAGCCTCTAGCTAACGGCTAAGGGCTATAGGCTGATGGCTAGACTTCCAAAAGCAGCCGCGCCGGGTCTTCCAGCGACTCCTTGATCGCGACCAGGAACTGCACCGCCTCGCGTCCGTCGATCAGGCGATGGTCGTAGGAGAGCGCGAGGTACATCATGGGCCGGATCGCGACCTGGCCGTTCTCGGCCACCGGCCGCTCCTGGATCTTGTGCATGCCGAGGATGGCGGCCTGGGGCGGATTGAGAATGGGCGTGGAGAGCAGCGAACCGAACACGCCGCCGTTGGTGATGGAGAAGGTGCCGCCGCTGATCTCCTCGAGCGCGAGTTTCGCCTCCTGCGCGCGCTCGCCGAGGTCCTTGATCCTGACCTCGATCTGCGCCATCGACAGCTGATCGGCGTCGCGCAGCACCGGCACCACGAGCCCGCGCGGCGAGCTCACCGCGATGCCGATGTCGTAGAAGCCGTGGTAGACGATGTCGTGGCCATCGACCGAGGCGTTGACCTCGGGAAAGCGCCTGAGCGCCTCGACCGCGGCCTTGACGAAGAACGACATGAAGCCCAGGCGCACGCCGTATTCCTGCTCGAAGCGCTCGCGATGGCGCGCGCGCAGCTCCATCACCGGCTGCATGTTGACCTCGTTGAAGGTGGTGAGGATCGCCGCGGTGCGCTGCGCCTCGACCAGGCGCTCGGCGATGCGCGCGCGCAACCGCGTCATGGGCACGCGCTTCTGCGGCCGCCCCTCGGGGCCGACCGCGGGCGCTGCCGGCGCGCGCGCGGACACGGCCTGCGCCGCCGGCGCGGGCGTTGTGGTCTCGATGTGCTTGAGCACGTCTTCCTTGAGCACGCGGCCGTCCCTGCCGCTGCCTTGAATCTTCGCGGCCTCGAGACCGCGCTCCTCGATCAGCTTGCGCGCCGCCGGCATGGCCGCCGCGGCCTTCGGCGCGGGCGCTGCGGCCGGCGTCCCGGCGTCCGCGGCGCGCGCACGTCCCGGGGCATCGCCGAGACGGCCGATCACCTGGCCCGAGACCACGGTCGCGCCGACCGGCGCGAGGATCTCCGCGAGCGCGCCGTCGGCGGCGGCCGGCACCTCGAAGACCACCTTGTCGGTTTCGATCTCCGCGAGCAGCTCGCCTCGGCGGACCGGCTCGCCCGGCTGCTTGCGCCAGGAAAGCACCGTGCCGTCGGCGACGGACTCGGGGAAGACGGGAACAGTGATATCGGTCGTCATGTCGCGTTCTTCTTGTCGTTAGTGGCCCGTGTTTTCCCTCACGCGGCGCGCGCGCCCCCGAACGCCTGATCGAGGAGCTCGTGGAGCTGGCGCAGGTGCAGCGTATGATCGCCCACCGCGGGCGCGGCCGACAGGGGCCGGCCGGCGTATTCGAGCTCGACGCCCGGGGGGAGCGCCGCGCGCAGGCGGTGCTGGCTCGAATGCCAGGCCCCCTGGTTCCTCGGCTCTTCCTGGCACCACACGAAGCGGCGCGCATTCGGATAGCGCCCGAGCTCCCGGGTCAGCGACTCTTCCGGAAACGGATAGAGCTGCTCGATGCGGACGATCGCCGCATCGCGGCGCTGGAGCTCGCCGCGGCGCTGCGCCAGATCGTAATACACTTTGCCGGCGCAGAGAATCACCGCCCGCACTTCCTGCGGCGCGAGCGCCTCGACCTCGGGCAGGATCGTCTGGAACCCCCCCTGCGTGAGCTCCTCGAGAGCGCTCACGGACAGGCGATGGCGCAGCAGGCTCTTGGGCGTCATGACGACGAGCGGCTTGCGGCACTTCCAGAGCATCTGCCGGCGCAGCAGATGGAAGAACTGCGCCGGCGCCGTGGGCGCGCAGACGATCATGTTGCGCTGGGCGCAGAGCTGGAGATAGCGCTCCAGGCGCGCCGAGGAGTGCTCCGGCCCCTGGCCCTCGTAGCCGTGCGGCAGAAACAGCGTCAGCCCGCAGAGGCGTCCCCACTTCTGCTCGCCCGCGCCGATGAACTGGTCGATCACGACCTGGGCGTTGTTGGCGAAGTCGCCGAACTGCGCCTCCCAGATCACGAGCGTGCGGGGATCGGCCGTGGCGTAGCCGTACTCGAAGGCGAGCACCGCCTCCTCCGACAGCGGCGAGTTGATGACGAGAAACTCCGGCTCGCCCTCGAAGAGGTTGCGCAGCGGCACGTAGGCCGTGCCGTCTCTCTGGTTGTAGACAATCGCGTGACGGTGGAAGAAGGTGCCGCGCCCGGAATCCTGACCCGAGAGCCGCACGCCGTAGCCGTCCTTGAGCAGCGTCGCGTAGGCGAGGTTTTCCGCGAATCCCCAATCGATCGGCATCGCGCCGGCCGCCATCCGGCGGCGGTTGTCGTAGACCTTGGTGACCTGCGCATGCAGCTCGACGCCCTCGGGCAGCCGGAGCATGCGCTCGGTGAGGCCGCGGATCGCCTCGAGCCCGACGCGCGTGTCGGTCGCGGGGTCGCACGCGCCTGCGGCATACGGCGTCCAATCGGTCCCGTAGGCGTAGCCCGCCTGCTCCTTGGGGACAAAGTTGGGGGCGACGCAGCCGCCGGAGTCGAGCGCCTGACGGTAGGCCTCGCGGCTGCGCTCCGCGGTTTCGGGCGCGCCGGTCTCCGCGAGGCGGCGCGCGTAGAGCGCGCGTGACGTGGGCAGCTCGCGGATGCGCCGGTACATCGTGGGTTGCGTGACGAACGGCTCGTCCGCCTCGCTGTGGCCGTGGCGGCGATAGCACATGAGGTCGATCACCACGTCCTTGCGGAAGGTCGTGCGGTAGTCGAACGCGATCTGGGTCGCGAACAGCACCGCCTCCGGGTCGTCGCCGTTCACATGCAGGATGGGCGTGCCCACCATCTTGGCCACGTCGGTACAGTAGAGCGTCGAGCGCGCGTCCTGGGACAGGCTCGTGGTGAAGCCGATCTGGTTGTTCACCACGATGTGCACCGTGCCCCGGGTGGTGTAGCCGCGCAGTTGCGACATGTTGAAGCTCTCCATCACCACGCCCTGGCCGGCGAGGGCGGCATCGCCGTGGATCACGACCGGCAGCACGCGCGTGCCGTACTTGTCCTGCCAGCGCTCCTGGCGCGCGCGCACCGAGCCCTGCACCACCGGGCCGACGATCTCCAGATGCGAGGGATTGAACGCGAGCGCCACGTGCACCGTGCCGCCGGGGGTGCGGATGTCGGAGGAGAACCCGAGGTGGTATTTCACGTCGCCGGTACCGCCGTTGCGCGGACCCTTGCCCTCGAACTCGAGAAACAACTCCGCCGGGGTCTTGCCGAGGATGTTGACGAGCACGTTCAGGCGGCCGCGGTGGGCCATGCCGATCACGACCTCCTTGGCGCCGAGGCCGCCGGCGCGCTGGATCAGCTCATCGAGCATCGGGATCAGGCTCTCCGCGCCCTCGAGCGAGAAGCGCTTCTGGCCGGCGTACTTCGTGTGCAGGTAGTGCTCGAGCCCCTCGGCCGCGGTCAGGCGCTCGAGCAGCAGGCGCTGGATCTCGGGCGGATAGCGCGGCACCCCGCGCACGCTCTCGAGCGAGCTCTGGATCCAGCGCTTCTCCTGGGTGTCGGTGATGTGCATGTACTCAGCGCCGAGCGAGTGGCAATAGGTGGCGTGCAGGAGCGCGAGGATTTCCCGGAGCGTCGCCCGGCGCGGGCCGGCCAGGGAACCGGTGTCGAACACGACGTCGAGATCCGCGTCCGTCAGCCCGTGGTGGGCGGGATCGAGCTCGGGGATCTGCGGGATCTCGCGCAGCGCGAGCGGGTCGAGCACCGCGATCTGGTGTCCGCGGAAGCGGTAGGCGTTGATGAGCTGCAGCACCCGCACCTGCTTGTGGGCGGACTCCGCGGACACGGCCGGCGCGCCTGGCGCGCGCGGCGGGCGGCGGCCGAGACGGCGGAACTCGCTGCGGATCTCCGAGTGCGGGACGTCCCGGGCGTGACCATCGACGCGCGGGAGCGTTTCGAAATAGCGCCGCCACACGGGTGTTACGGAGTTTGGGTCGCGCAGGTAATCCTCGTAGAGCTGCTCGAGGTAATCGGCATTGCTCCCCGCGAGCATCGAGCTGCTCCACCAGGACTTGAGGCTGTGTTCCTTCGCGGCGTCGTCCATTTCCCGATCCGAGCGAAAACCCGCGGGTGGCGAAAACCGACGGGCTCTGACTCTAGAATATTAGCAGTTAACTCGTTCCTCCCAAGATACCCTCGAACGCGACGCCGGCCGCACGGATCCGGGGAAATTCCGCCGGGCGAAATGCGGTCGAAATCAGCGCTTGCCCGCGCCCTTCCGACCCTTCGCCGCCTTCCGGATCAGGAATTCCACCACCTTCGTCGCGGCTTCCCCGTTCCCGGCCATGGCCGGGCTTGTCAGGTATTGGCCGTCCACGACGATCACGGGCACGGAATGGACGTCGAAATCCTCATTCATCTTCCTGGCCTTCTCGACCCGCATGCGCACCCCGAACGAGTTGAACGCCTGGCGGAAGGCGTTGGCATCCACGCCGAGTCCACCCACAAACTGCGCGAGGCTCGCTTCGTCATCGAGCCTCTGTTTGTTGTCGTGGATGGCGCGAAACAGCGGGCCATGCAGCTTCTCGGTCACCCCCAGGCTCTCGAAGGCGTAGAACGCCTGCGCCTGCGTGAGCCACTTGGGCGCGGTCCCGGGCGTGCGCACGAACTGCGCGTTCGCCGGCAGCTTCCCGAGCCAGCGGTTGAGCGCGGGCTCGAAGGCGTAGCAATGCGAACAGCCATACCAGAAAAACTCGCGCACCTCGATCTTCGCGCCGGTCTCCACCGGCTGCGGGAAGGGCAACTCGAGATAATGCCGGCCCACCTCGTAGGGCTCGGCGGCGCGGGCGAACGGGATCGACAGCACCGCAAGCAACAACACCGAAATCAGACGTCTCATGATTGCGCTCCGTTGAACAAAAAAGGCAATGGACAGGATTAACAGGATTTCTCAGGATTAACAGGATTGACCTAAAAACGGCGTTTAATCGCAGCGGTTACCTGCTTTTTCTAGGATTAAAGATTTTAGTGATTTCAAAAAAATCCTGTTAATCCTGAGAAATCCTGTTAATCCTGTCTATTCACTTTTCTTGCAGGCGGTCGAGCAGCCGCGCGTGGATGTTCTCGAAGCCGCCGTTGCTCATGATGAGCACGTGATCGCCCGCGCGCGCCTCGAGCGCGAGCGCATCCAGAATCGCCTCGACCGTCGCATACACCTGGCCGCGACCGTCCAGCGCCTGGGTGACGCGCTCGACATTCCAGTTCAGGCCGGCGGGCCTGAGCAGCAGCGCCCGATCCGCCAACCCGAGCGCCGCCCCGAGCGTGTCGCGGTGCACCCCCATGCGCATGGTGTTCGAGCGCAGCTCGAGCACCGTGAGGATGCGCGCATCGCCCACCCGCGCGCGCAGCGCCTCCAGGGTCGCGGCGATGGCCGTCGGATGGTGCGCGAAATCGTCGTACACCGTAATCCCGCGCGCCGCCCCGCGCACTTCGAGCCGCCGCTTGATGGAGCGGAACTCCTTGAGCGCCGCGGCCGCCTGCGCCGGCGGCACGCCGGCGTGGCGCGCGGCCACCAGCGCCGCGAGCGCGTTGAGCATGTTGTACGTGCCGATCAGCCCCCAGGAAACCTCGGCCTGCTCCGCGCCGTCGAGCAGCACCTTGAAGCGGCTCGCCTCGGCGTTGAGCGGGAGCGCCGACCAGCCGGCCAGGGCGTGCTCGTCGGCGTGGCGCGCCGCGGCGGGGTTTTTCGGCGCCGCGCCGAAGTATTCGACCGGCGACCAGCATCCCAGCTCCAGCACCTCGGCGAGATGCTTGTCCTGGGCGTTGACGATGACTCGTCCGTTTCCCGGCACCGTGCGCAGGAAATGATGGAACTGGCGCCGAATCGCCTCGAGGTCGGGAAAGATGTCGGCGTGGTCGTACTCGAGGTTGTTGAGCACCGCCGTGCGCGGACGGTAGTGCACGAACTTCGAGCGCTTGTCGAAAAACGCGGTGTCGTACTCGTCGGCCTCGATCACGAAGAACGGCTCGCTCCCCAGGCGCGCGGACACGCCGAAATTCTCCGGCACCCCGCCGATGAGGAACCCGGGCTTCAGGCCGGCGTGCTCCAGAATCCAGGCGAGCGCGCCCGCCGTCGTGGTCTTGCCGTGGGTGCCGGCGACCGCGAGCACCCAGCGCCCGCGCAGCGCTTGTTCGGCGACCCACTGCGCGCCGGAGATGTAGGCAAGCCCGCGCTCGAGCACGGCCTCCACCAGGGGATTGCCGCGCGACAACGTATTGCCGATGACGACCAGGTCCGGTTTCACGGCGTCGAGGTGCGCGGGCTCGTAGCCCTCCAGGAGCCGGATGCCCTGAGCCTCGAGCTGCGTGCTCATGGGCGGGTAGATCCGGGCGTCCGAGCCCGTGACGCTGTGACCGAGGTCGCGCGCCAGCAGCGCCACCCCGCCCATGAAGGTCCCGCCGATCCCCAGAATATGCAAACGCATCAGGCCTCAGCTCCGGAAGGAACCAGAAATACGCCGCTCACCGTCGCCGACAGCGTCACGTACAGAAACGCCACGGCGGCCGCGGCCGGGAGCGACAGCGACAGCGCGTGCCGCAGAATATGGCTGAAGACCGCAAGATACCACAGAAGGTATACCGCCCAGATAAACCCCGCCGGGATCGCCTCGCCGAGGAGCCCGAGCGCGGCGTAGGCCGCCAGCCCGAGCGCCGCACCGCAACCGGCGAGCGCGGCAAGGGTCTGTCGCAGGCGGTTCTCCAGCCGGCGCAGCGTGAGTCCCGCGTGCGCAAACGCCGCGAGCAGCACCGTATCCGCAAAGCCGGCCTGCAGGGCGCGCTCCAACGGCAACATATCGAGCGCGGTCAACACATCCACCGCAAGATGGACCAGCAGGGCCGCCGCCGGCAGCGCGGCGGAGGCGGGCAGGTCCTGGGGATTGGCGCGCAGCAGACAGATTCTCAGAAACGTCGCGAGCATAAGAGCGGGTCGATCCAAAAATTGCGGCGCGGCCGCTAATCGCCGGCCGAGACGCCGTCGATGCGCCAGCCACCGGCATCGGCGGTCAGCAGCACCTGCAGCCGCACCTCGCCGGTTTCCGTTACGCCCGCGACCGAAGTAATCGCGTACACGACCACGATGCGCCGCCGCTCCTCCGGACGCTGGATGCCGCGCGCCGAAAACTTGAGCGTCGCCCCCTGCGCCTCGCGGGCGCGCAGGTAGCGCACCGCGATGCGCGCCGGCATCCCGCTCAGCAGGCCCTGCGGGTCGCCGGCATCGCGGTTCGCGAGCGCCCGCAGTTTTTCCGTCGCCTGCGGCTCGCGTACCAGCGTCTCGACGAATTTCCGTGCCTGGTCCTCGGGCTCGCCGCCACGCTGCCAGATCGCGATGGCGGCAACCGCGCTCAGCACCAGCAGGGCGGACAGCACGATGCCCGCGCGGCGCATGTCCCGTCTGGACGCGGGCACGCGGTCCGCGCGCGGCTTCCGATTTCTTCTGACCATCGTTTAAATGATAAACCAAAACCGAAACACTTTGCGGATTGCATTCGCCGCGGCGCCGTGCGATGAATGAGCGCCATGACGCAGGCGGAAATCGTTCAGGACGCCGCAGCGCTCGCGCGGCTGTGTGCGCGGTTGCAGGGCGAGGCATGGGTCGCGCTCGACACCGAGTTTATGCGCGTCGATACCTACTACGCGCGGTTGTGTCTGATTCAGCTCGCCACCCCGGAGTGGGTGGCGGTGATCGATCCGCTCGCGCTCGGCGATCTTGCGCCCCTGCTCGACCTGATCTACGCGCCGCGTCTGCTCAAGGTCATTCACTCCGCGCGCCAGGATCTGGAGGTCTTCGCCGACATCTGCCGCAGCGGGGCGTACCGAGATCGCGGGCGGCAGGATACCGAGGGCGACCGCGGCACGCCGCCCGCGCCGGTGTTCGACACCCAGATCGCGGCGGCGCTCTGCGGCCACGCCGAGCAGATCGGCTATGGCGCGCTCGTCGAAGCGGTCACCGGCAAAAAGCTCGCGAAGCTCCATACGCGGGCCGACTGGGCGCGCCGGCCGCTCGCCCCGGAATTGATCCGCTACGCCGAGGAGGATGTGCGCGATCTGTGCGATGTCTACGCCGCGCTCGCGGGCCGACTCACCGAGCTCGGGCGCGCCGAGTGGCTGGCCGAGGAGTGCGCGGCGCTCACCGACCCCGCGCTCTACCGCAACGACCCGGAGCTGGCCTTCCGGCGCATCAAGCCGGGAAATCAGCTGGCGCCCCCGGCCCAGGCCGTGCTCGCACAGCTCACCGCCTGGCGCGAGCGCGAAGCGCAATCGCAGAACCTTCCGCGCAACTGGGTGCTGAACGATGCGGCGCTGATGGCGATTGCGCGCGCCGCGCCGCCGACCCCGGAGCGGCTCGGCGCGATCAAAGACGTCCACGGCGCGGCGGTGCGCAAATGGGGCGAGGCGATCCTCGAGGCCGTGCGCGCGGGCCAGCGCGCACCGGCGCGGGCGCTCTTCGAGCCGCCGGTGCGGCTCGATCCCGGCCGGACGGAACTGCTCGCACGGATGCAGGCGCGGGTCCAGGCCGTGGCGCAAGAGCTCGGCATCGGCGCCTCGGTGCTCGCCACGCGCCGCGATCTCCTCGATCTCATCCGCGAGCCCGAGGGGGGCGCTTTGCTGCGCGGCTGGCGCCGCGCGCCGATCGGCGAGGAGCTGCTCGCCCTGCGCGCGGCCTTTGCGGCGCAGGGCGGTTGAGGCCGCATGTCGCTTCAGCGGCCGCTGATCGCGCTCGCCGCCGTCGGCGCACTGGCGGCCATGATCTTCCTGCCGCCGTACCTGCGGCCCGTGGACGCCTGCCTCGTGGGCGATCCCGAGGCGCGGCTCGCGGCCACGGTGCCGGCCGAGCTTAGGGACGTGCGCCTGGACGCATCCCGGATGCGGGTGGGGCTCGGCGCCGCCGCGGTCGGCGGCTGGGAGGACCTGGGCGATGCGCTGGCGGTCGGCGGTCAGGTGTGGACGCGCCCCACCGACCGTGGCTCGGAGTTCTATTACCGGCTGCTCGTCAACCGCACCTTCCAGACCAACGCCTTCGTCTACGTGCCGCTGGCGCGCGCGCCCGCGGAGCGCCTGACGCTCACCGCGGGCGCCACGGCGGGGGAGGTCATCGAGCAACTCGCCAACGCGCACGCCGCCGGCGTGATCGTCGCCGGCTATGTGCGGTTTGCGGAGTTGCACACCATCGCCATCGCCGAGCCCGCGGTCGCGGGCGTGCCGGTGCTCCAGAACGCGCCGCGCTACTACACCCGCCCGATGGAGACCGCGCGCAACGCCTGGGCCTACGTCGTCGGCGCGACACAGCACCGGACCGCGCTGGATGCGGGGCGCCCGCAGGCGCTCAGGCCGCCGCGTTTGCTTGCGCCCCCCGCGCCACCGGCGAAGGCCGCGAGTCTGCTGCACGCGCTGCGGCTCACCGGTGCGCCGGCGGATCCCGCGGCCGCCCCACGCCCGGATCAAGCGCTCAACGTCGGACAGGTGGCGCGAGACTCGAAGATCGCCGAAGGCGTGCTCGAGCTTTACCCCATCGCGCGCGCGGCCGCCTGCACGGACGCGTATTCTCCGGGCAAGCGCTAATTCCTTGCGCCGTCGAGGCGCGCGGCGGGCGTGAGCACGTACAGCCGCCCGCGGCTTTTCATCGCGCCCGCGAGGCGCTCGGCCTCGGCGCCGAAGCCGAAGAACACATCGGCCCGCACCGGACCCTTGATCGCGCCGCCGGTGTCCTGGGCGAACATGAGCCGGCGGTAGGACGTGCCGTCGGAAAGCGCGGTGTCGAGCCACACGGGCGCACCGAGTGGGATATAGGCCGGATCCACGGCGACGGCACGCTCGGGCAGCAGCGGCGCCTGGAGCGAGCCCAGGGGGCCGGGCAGAGTGGGATCGCGCAACACGAAAAACACGTAGCTCGGGTTGCTGTTCAGCACATCCCGCGCCTCGACCGGATGCGCCTTGAGCCAGTCGCGGATCGACTCGAGATTGACCTCCTCGGGCTTGAGCGCGCCGAGCTCGATGAGTTTTTTCCCGATGGCCTGGTACGGATGCCCGTTTTGGTCGGCGTAGCCCACGTAGAGGGTGCTGCCGTCGGGCAACTGCACGCGCCCCGAGCCCTGGATCTGGAGAAAAAAGAGCGCCACCGCATCGTCCACCCACACGAGCTCCCGGCCGGCGAGGCGTTTCGCCGCGCCGTTCGCGATCTCGGCACGGGAAAAATACGGCACCACGCGCCGGCCCTCGACCCGCCCGCGCAGGCGCCGGTCCTTGAGCTCGGGGTACAGCTCGCCCAAGTCCACGACCAGCAGATCGTCGGGGCGCTGGTAGATCGGGTAACGGAAGCGCTCGCTGGGCGCGCGGCTCCCCTCGAGCAGCGGCTCGTAATAACCGGTGACGAGACCGTCGTGGCCGCCGCTGTCGTTACGCACCGCGCGCGGCTGGAAGCGCGTCTCGAAAAACGCGCGCGCCGTATTCTCGTCCGGATCGGGAAAGAGCGCGGCGTCGACGCAAAGCTCCTTCCAGCGCGGATCGCGCGCGCTCATGCGCTTGCAAGTGTGCAGGAGCGCCGGCCAGGCCGCGGCCGGCCGCTCCTCAACCCAACCGGGAAGCGCGTCCCAGGCGACGGGCGCGCCCACGCCCGGGGCGCGCGCGGGCAGACCGATGCAGGAGGCGAGCAGCAGCGACCACGCACCGAGGAACAGCATGGGCGCGGTTCTGGTTACCCGGGGAGTCGGGATAAGATGTCGGGCGTCGAACATCGCGTGATTTCTACCACGGCCACCCGCCACGCGCCACCGCGCGCGGCACGAGTGCGGAGATCTATTGGAATCGCTCGACCCCACCCTGTTTCTGTGGCTGCTCACGTTCATCGCGGCGGCGGCCATGCTCTACTCCGCGGTCGGCCACGGCGGGGCCTCGGGCTATCTCGCGGCCATGGCGCTCTTCGGCGTCTCCGCCGCGGTCATGAAACCGGCGGCGCTCGCGATGAACATCGCGGTCGCGGGTCTGGTCTTCTACCGCCTGTGGCGTGCCGGCTATTTCGACGCACGCCTGTTCTGGCCGTTCGCGCTCGGCTCGATCCCGCTCGCCTTCGTCGGCGGCGCGCTCACCCTACCGGGCGGAGTCTACAAGATTCTGGTCGCCGTCGCCCTGCTGATTGCCGCTGCGCGCCTGCTGTGGAAGACGCAGGATCATGCAGCCTCCTCCACGCCAAATATTTGGGTGGCACTGGTGAGCGGCGCCGGTCTCGGCCTGCTGTCCGGCCTGACTGGCGTGGGCGGCGGGATTTTTCTGAGTCCGCTGTTGCTCATGCTGCGCTGGGCAAACATGCGCACCACGGCGGCAATATCGGCGGCTTTCATTCTGGTGAACTCGATCGCCGCGCTCGCCGGGCACTCAACCGTCGCCGTCGCCTGGCCGGCGCAGCTGCCGCTGCTCATGCTCGCGGCGCTGGCCGGTGCGCTGATCGGATCGGAACTCGCGGTGCGCCGGCTGGCACCGGTGACGCTGCGGCGGGTGTTGGTAATTGCGGCTGTAAAAATGCTGATGACAGCCTGAAGGCGGGCATCTCCTGACCCGCACCTAACTATCGATCGTGAATATGCCGGACGTGTGCAAAATTACGCACGCGCTGTCGTGTCGAGCCTATTGATGACACCCGGCATGGTGTCCTAACCATCCTGGTTTTCTGATAACGCAGTGGTATCGCGATCATTTTGTGCCCAGCAACGTATCGCGCGCTAGATGGTAATAAGTATCGAACTGGCGGCTGCCCTGCTGCGTGACAGGCCAAGGGCAAGTGTTCAGGCCATGCACGCCTAGCAGCAGGCCGAGTGGGCCGCCGTGATAGGTTACCGAATGCGCCTCCGCAAGTAGTTTGCCACTCGCGCGCTCCGTTACCGCAGTGCGGCTAACGAGAATTCCCTGCTCTCTCTCGTCGAACGTCGACTGTACTGTGTAAAGCGCTTTTAATTCGGACACGCTCTCGCGCACGATCTTTCCCCCTTCCTTGCGGTAGCGGGCATAACCATCACGTTTGGAAATATCGCGTGCTTCGAACCATGCAAAGCCTTCGTCGTGGAGATAACGCATGCCAAAACTGTCCGCAGTAGAGTCATCCAGAAAAAACCCGTCTGCCCGCGCACGCTCGATGACCCTCGGTTCGGCGAGATTTTCGCAAAGGCTGTTGAATTTGAGTTTGCCCGGCAGATAGGTTGCGCCCACGACACATAACACCGACAAGGCGGCAATCGCTGTGTATGCAACACGCGCCATTCCCTGGCGCCAGCCAAATCGCGCTGCTACGTTGCTGCGCGCGAGCAACCAGTACACCAACGCCATCGGAACAATCAGCAGAAGCGGTCCAAAAACAGCCAGCAGAATCCCGACCCCCATCGCGCAGTCGCTCCTGCATTTCCAACGTTCCCATCAGGACCGTGTGTACGTTGTTGTTGAGATAGCTTCTAAATCAGCCAGTCCCGATCTGTGGCGCGGCTTCCGGCATATCGAGTTCGCCCTCGTACGGCTCGGCGAAGCCGCACTCCTTCACCGGGCAGACCTTCTCGGTGCCACGGCGCTTGGTGGTCTTGATGGTCAGGATCGGCCAGCCACACTTCGGGCAGGGTTCGTTGAGCGGCAGGTTCCAGACCGCGTACTTGCAGTCCGGGTAACGCGCGCACGAGTAGAAGATCTTGCCGTAGCGCGACTTGCGCTTGAGCATGTTCGCCTGCTTGCACTCCGGGCATTGCACGCCGGTGTCGGCCGGCTTTTCCAGCGGCTCCATGTGCTTGCAGTTCGGATAATTGCTGCAACCGATGAACTTGCCGTAGCGGCCGCGCTTGATGACCAGGTTGGATTCGCACTTCGGGCACTTGCGATCCGGCACGATCTCGGGCTCGTTGCTGGCGCCGGCGGCCTCGTCCACGTTGCGCGTATAGTCGCAGTCGGGATAGCCGGTGCAGCCGATGAAGTAGCCGTTGCGGCCGAGGCGTTTCGCCAGTTGCTTGCCGCACTTCGGGCATTTTTCCTCCATCATCTCCACCCCGGGGCGCTCGACCGACTCCTTCGCCTTCACCTGGGCCTTGAAGTCGCCCCAGAACTCCTTGAGCACCGGGCGCCACTCCTTTTCGCCGCGCGAGATCGCATCGAGGTCGTCCTCCATGCGCGCGGTGAAGTCGTAATCGACGTAGTGCTGGAAGTGCTCGGACAGGAACTTGTTCACCACGCGCCCGACGTCGGTCGGCGTGAAGCGGCGCTTGTCGAGGATCACGTACTCGCGGCTCTCGAGGGTCGCGATGATGCTGGCGTAGGTCGAGGGCCGGCCGATGCCGTAGGCCTCGAGCGTCTTCACCAGGCTCGCCTCGGTGAAGCGCGGCGGCGGCTCGGTGAAGTGCTGCTCGTTGCGGATCGCGCGCACGTCCACCGCATCGCCCGGCTCGAGCGCCGGCAATATGGCCTGGTCCTCTTCGTCCGGCGACTTCTCGTCGGTGTCTTCCTGGTACACCGCCATGAAGCCGGGCCTGACCACGGTGGAGCCGGTGGCGCGGAAGACATTCCCCGCGGTCGCTCCCGGCGTCCTGCCTCCCGCGACACTTGTACTTCCCTGTACATCGCCGGGGGGGGCGAGATCCACGGCGACGGTGTCGAGCAGCGCGTGCGTCATCTGGCAGGCGACGGCGCGCTTCCAGATGAGCTCATACAGCTTGTACTGCTCGGGCGTGAGGAAGTCCTTCACCGCCTCGGGCGCGCGCGCGGCCGCGGTCGGGCGGATGGCCTCGTGCGCCTCCTGCGCATTCTTCGCCTTGGTCTTGTACACCTGGGGCTCGGGCGGGAGGTTCTCGGCGCCGAAGCGCTTGGCGATCAGCTCGCGGATCTCGGCCACGGCCTCTTGCGCGAGGTTCACCGCGTCGGTGCGCATATAGGTGATGAGACCCACGACCTCGCCGCCGATGTCGCTGCCTTCATAGAGCTGCTGCGCCGTGCGCATGGTGCGCTGGGCGGAAAAGCCGAGTTTTCTCGAGGCCTCCTGCTGCAGCGTCGAGGTGGTGAACGGCGGCGACGGATTGCGCTTGCGCTGCTTTTTCTCGACCGCGGTGACGGTGAGCTTGCCCCGGGCGGCTTCGTTGAGGGCCGCCACCACGTCGCCGGCGCGGGCGCCGTTGTCGATCGTGAACTGCTCGATCTTCTCGCCGTTGAAATGCGTGAGCTTGGCGACGAAGTCCTTGCCCTTGGTGCTCAAGTCCGACTCGATGGTCCAGTACTCGCGCGCCTGGAAGCGCTCGATCTCCTGCTCGCGCTCGACAATGAGGCGCAGCGCCGGGCTCTGCACGCGCCCGGCGGACAGCCCGCGGCGCACCTTCTTCCAGAGCAGCGGCGAGAGATTGAAGCCGACGAGATAATCGAGCGCGCGGCGCGCCTGCTGCGCGTTGATCAGATTCTCCGAGAGCTCGCGCGGTTGCCCGATCGCGTGCTGGATCGCGCTCTTGGTGACCTCGTGAAACACGACACGGTGCACGGGCTTGGCGTCGAGCGCGCCGCGCTCCTTGAGGATCTCGTAGAGGTGCCAGGAGATCGCCTCACCCTCGCGGTCCGGGTCGGTGGCGAGGTAGAGCGCGTCGGCCTTGCGCATCGCCTTCTCGATCGCCTCGACGTGCTTCTTGTTCTTCTCGATCAGGGCGTACTTCATGTCGAAGCGGTTTTCGGTGTCGACCGCGCCCTGCTTGGGGATCAGGTCGCGCACATGGCCATAGGAGGCAAGGCACGTGAAGTCCTTGCCCAAATACTTGGTCATGGTCTTGGCCTTGGCCGGCGACTCGACGACGATCAGGTTCTTCGACATGGCGACAATTCAGTTGATTGGCGGACAAACCGGCGGGTCGGCCCGCCTGAGGGGCGCAATTGTTGACGATAACCGCCGGGGCTTGTCAAGCGCGGGAAAGATATGCGGTACGCGGCCGCGGCGGCAGGAAGGCCGCCATGCCTTGGAAATCAATGCAGATGTCCCTGCATTTCGTCGAACACCAGATCCTCGAGTACGCTGTAGGCGTAATCCTGGTCCGGCTGGTTGAACAGCACCATCAGCATCACCCACTTGAGCTGCTCGAGCGAAAGCTCCTCGATCTCGAGCGCCATCACGCGATCGATGACGAGTTCGCGCGTGGGCGAATCCAGCACGCCGCCTTGCTCCATGAACAGCATGAATCCCCGGCATTCCTCGTTGAGCTTCTCCATCTCCAGTGCCGTGTAATGGCGTAGCGCCCGCGCGCTGCCGCCATTGCACGGGGCCTGCACCGCCTGCGCCCGCAGCGTCGAAAGATCCTCGAGCCACGAAAACGCCTTGGAGATCTCGCGTTTCGCGAAGCCGGCCTGGGTCAGCTCGGTGGTCAACGATTCCTGATCGGGATGAAATTCCGGGCCTTCGTCCATATAGTTTTCGAACAGATACATCAGGATGTCTAAAACATTTTCTTTCATTTAACTCGCTCGGCGATGCGGCTTCAGGACATGCGCTGGTATTTGCCGCCCGGGCAGGGGGTGACAAACCCTTGCAATTCCAGCTGCAACAGCATGGAGGAAACGGCATCGGCCGTCAATCCGCTGCGCTCGACCAAGGTGTCCACGCCCGCGGGATCGAACCCGAGGCTATCGAGCAGACGCCGCATGGACGCGCTCACGTCGCGCGGGCGGGCGTCTGCTTCGGGCGCGGACGGCGCCTGCTGCACGAACCGCGCGAGCGCCCCGAGTTCCTCCAGGACATCCGCCGCGGTCTCCACCAGCTTCGCCCCCTGGCGGATGAGCGCGTGACAACCGCGCGCGAGCGGCGAGTGGATCGATCCGGGAATGGCGAACACCTCGCGTCCGTGCTCAGCCGCAAGCCGCGCGGTGATGAGCGAGCCGCTCTTGAGCGCGGCCTCCACCACGAGCACGCCGAGGGACAATCCACTGATCAGGCGGTTGCGGACGGGGAAATTCTCCTTCGCCGGCGGCGTACCGAGCGCCAGCTCCGATACGATCGCGCCGCGTTCGGCGATCGCGTGCGCCAGCTCGCGGTGACGCGCGGGATAGACCCGGTCGAGCCCGGTTCCGGCGATCGCGATCGTTACGCCGCCCGCTTCGAGCGCGCCGCGATGTGCCGCGGCGTCGATCCCGAGCGCCAGCCCGCTCGTGATCGCGAGCCCCGCCTGCGCGAGCGTCTGCGCAAAGGCGCGCGCGCTCTCCGCGCCGCCGGGGGTCGCATTGCGCGCGCCGACAACGGCGAGCTGCGGCCGCATGAGCAGGCGGGGTTCGCCGAGCACATAAAGCGTCGCCGGCGGATCGTGGATCTGGCGCAGCAGCGGAGGATAATCCGCGTCCGCCCAGGTGAGCAGGCGATGTCCGGGCTGCGCGAGCCACGCGCGCTCGCGCGCAAACTCCTTGGCGTCGGGCCCCGCGAGGATGGCGCGCACCGCCTCGGACCGGCCGCCGAGGCAATGTTCCAGCTCCGTGCCGCTGGCGCCATACACCGCCTCGATCGAGCCGAAGTGTTCGAGCAACTCGATGCGCGTGCGTACGCCGACGCCCGGCACGCGGCTGAAGGCGAGCCAAAGCTCGAGGTTCGGATTTGCGGTGGCGGATTGCGCGCCGGTCATGACGCAAAAACTATCCGATTTTGCGGTCTACGCCGGTCAGGGCGTGACCACCGCGTCCAACACATGCACCGGGCGCGTGGCGGTCATGACCAGGGCGTAGCTCACCTTGTCGAAGGTGCGAAAGACGAGGATCAGGGCCGAGTCCTCGTCCGGCAGGACGTAATCGTCGCGGGTGACGGGATCGCGCTGTTTGCCCGCGTGGCGCAGCACGCGCAGCACGTGGCCCGCCTCCAGACCCTCGCGCGTGCCGAGCGTGATGGTCACCACGGAATAGGGCCCGATCTCGGCCACCGCATTGAGCGCCCCCACAATCCGGCCCTCGACCTTCTTGGGCGGGGCCTTGGGGTAATAGTAAGGAAGCCCCGCGGTGGGCGGCGCCGGCATCAGCCGGTCGCGGGGCAGGATCTCCTGCCTTGCCCGGGTGACGATAAACTTGCTGGGATCGCCCGGCTCGAGGAGCCGCGCATCGCCGAGATAGACCGCCTCGTGTGCCAGAACCTCGCCGGTGTCGGGATGGCGAATGGGTTTGCCGGGGCGGAAGATTTGATAATACTCCCCCGCGGCGCTCACGCCGCGGGCGTAGAACTCGCTTTGGGAACCGAGCGCAATGCGGTTATCGAGGCCGATGGTGACGTAGGCGGCGCGCTCGAGTTCGCCGTCCTCGACTACGCGCGGGTCCGTGAGAAACGGAACGATCGCACTCGGCGGGATGGTGGGGATGGCCTTCTCCAGGGGCTCGGCATGCACCTGGGGCTCAAACTTGACGGTAGGTCGGCCCGCCGCCGGCGCCTCGGGGGGGCGCTCCTTCGCGGACATATCGGGGATCAACACCTTGTCCGTGCGCAGCAAGGTCAACTCGGGCCGGCCATCGACATAACGCAGCAAAACCACATCGCCGGGATAAATGAGGTGCGGGTTCCGGATCTGCTCGTTGAGCCGCCAGATCTTCGGCCAGTGCCACGGACTTTTGAGGAAGCGGCTCGCAATATCCCAGAGGGTGTCACCCGCCCTGACGGTGTAGCGTTCGGGATGGTCGGACTTGAGCGCCACCTCTTCCGCCCCGACCCCGCCGGGGATGCTTAACAATATAACCAGCAGGACGAAGCCAAAACGCGGGATCGTTCTAAGCGACATCGATCGGGGTTCCGGGGTAATGACGCGCCAGAGTGTAGCCCACAGTGCGATAAAACGCCATGCGCCGTGGGGTTGAATTTCCTTCTGATTCAGCATCATTTAAACTAATAATCATCTGCTTTCGGAAGTCGCAAACCCCGGACATTCATATCATGGCGCTACGCACCATCCTGCACTATCCCGATCCACGGCTGCGCCGAACGGCGCAGCCCGTGGCCGCGGTCACGGACGCGATCCGTGCGCTCATCGCCGACATGGCCGAGACCATGTACGGCGCGCCCGGCATCGGGCTCGCGGCCGTCCAGGTCGACGAGCCCTATCGTGTCGTCGTGATCGACATCTCCGAGAGCCGCGACCAACTGCAGGTGTTCGTCAATCCGGAGATCACCTCCCGGGAGGGCGAGCAGCAGATGGAGGAAGGCTGCCTCTCCGTGCCGGGCATCTACGAGCCGGTCACGCGCGCCGCCCGCATCAAGATGCGCGCCCTCGACCGCGAGGGCAAGCCGTTCGAGCTCGAAACCGCGGGGCTGCTCGCCACCTGCATCCAGCACGAGGTCGATCACCTCGACGGCAAGGTCTTCGTCGACCACCTCTCGCGCCTGAAACAGAGCCGCATCCGCAAGAAGCTCGAAAAGCAGTCGCGGTTGGCGATGTGACGGCCGTTAGCCGATAGCCTATAGCCGATAGCTGTTAAGCTAGAAGCTAAAGGCTATAGGCTATCGGCTCTTGTTTCCCATGAACCTCGTTTTCGCCGGAACCCCCGCCTTCGTCGTGCCCGCACTTGAGGCGCTCATCCGCGCGGGCCACAAGATTCTCGCCGTATACACCCAGCCCGACCGGCCGGCCGGGCGCGGGCGCAGGCTCGCGGCCGGCCCGGTGAAGGAGTTCGCGCTCGCGCACGGGCTCGAGGTGCGCCAGCCCGAGCGCTTGCAGGGCCGCGCCGGGGAGCTCAGGGCGCTCAACCCCGAGGCGATGATTGTGATCGCCTACGGCGTGATCCTGCCGCCCGATGTGCTTGCGGTCCCGAAGTACGGCTGTCTCAATGTGCACGCCTCGCTGCTGCCGCGCTGGCGCGGGGCGGCGCCCATCGCGCGTGCCCTCGAGGCCGGCGATACCGTAACCGGCGTCACCGTTATGCAGATGGACGCGGGCCTCGACACCGGTCCGATGTTGCTCAAGGCCGAGACGCCGATCCGCGACACCGACACCGCCCAGACCCTGCACGACCGCCTGGCCGAGATCGGCGCGCAGACGCTCGTTGCGGCGCTGGAGCAACTTGGCCGCGGGGCGCTCAGGCCCGAGCCGCAGAACGCGGCGCAGGCCGGCTATGCGAAAAAGCTCAAGAAGGAGGAGGCGCGCATCGACTGGTCGGCGCCGGCCGCCGTCATCCACCGCAAGATCCGGGCCTTCAATCCTTATCCGGTGGCGTGCACCGCGTTCAACGGCCGCGTGCTGCGGCTTTGGGAGGTGGGGCCGCTCGAGCCGGCGCCCACACGCGGCACGCCGGGCGAGATCGTGCGGGCCGACGCCGGCGGCATCCGCGTACGCGCCGGCGACGCCATCGTGAACGTCACGCGCTTGCAGGCCGAGGGCGCAAAGGCGCTCTCGGCGGCGGAGTTCCTGAACGGCACGCGCCTCGCCCCGGGCGATCGCCTGGGCGCTTGAGCCGCATGCGCGCGGCGAAATCCTCCCGGTCCAATCCGCGCGCGCTCTGCGTGCGCATCGTCGATGAGGTGGTCGCGCGCCGGCGCTATCTCGACGCGGCGCTCGATGAGCACCTCCCCCGCGCGCCCGCGGCCGCGCGGGCGTTCATCCAGGAGATGGCCTACGGGACGCTGCGCTGGTTTCATCAGCTCGCCGCCATCGCCGCGTTGCTGCTGGAACGACCGCTCAAGCAGAAGGACCGGGATATCCACGCGCTGCTGCTGATCGGTTTGTATCAGCTCAGATCCATGCGCCTGCCCGCGCACGCCGCGGTGACGGAGACGGTGGCGGCGGCGGAGGCGCTCGGCAAACCCTGGGCGAAAAATCTGCTGAACGCCTGCCTGCGGGAGTATCTGCGCCGCGCCGCGCGCCTGGACGAGGTCATCGAAAGCGACCCGGTGCTCCAATACAGCCACCCCGCGTGGCTGACCGAGGAGATCCGCGGCGTCTACCCGGAGCATTGGGAGCAGGTCCTTGCGGCCGGCAACGAGCGCCCGCCGATGGTGCTGCGCGTCAACCTGCTCAAAAACTCGCGCGCCGAATATCTGGCGCGCCTCAAGACCGCTGGGCTTGCCGCGGCGCCACACCCGGCCGCCGAGAGCGCGGTGACGCTCGAGACGCCGGTGGCCGTCGCGGAGCTGCCGGGATTCGCCCAGGGGTGCGTGTCGGTGCAGGACGCGGCGGCGCAACTTGCGGCCGGGCTGCTCGATGCGCAGCCCGGCGAGCGCGTGCTCGACGCCTGCGCCGCGCCGGGCGGCAAGACCGCGCACCTCCTGGAGCGCACGCCGACGCTCGCCGAGTGCCTGGCGCTCGATGCGGACCCCGCGCGCACCGCGCTCATCGAGCAGAACCTCGCGCGCCTGGGGCTGCAAGCGCGCGTCGTCGTGGGCGATGCGGCCGCGGCCGCGACTTGGTGGGACGGGCGGCCGTTCGCACGCATCCTCGCCGATGCGCCGTGCTCGGCGACCGGCGTGATCCGCCGCCACCCCGACATCAAGCTGCGCCGAAGGCCCGAGGACCTGCCGAAACTCATCGAGACCCAGCGCCGCATCCTGGACGGCCTGTGGCCCTTGCTCAGCCGAGGAGGTAAGCTTCTGTATGCAACCTGCTCGATCCTGCCGCGCGAAAACGAACAGCAAATCGAGGCGTTTCTCGCGCGCCACGCGGACGCGCGCGAAGCGCCGCTCGCGCCGCCGGTCGGCCTCGCCCGCGCGGCGGGCCGGCAGATCCTGCCGGGCATGGAGGGTATGGACGGGTTCTACTATGCGGGTCTGCGGAAAATCTGACGCCCTGCGGGCGTGGCTCGCGGCCTGGATGCTCGGCCTGGCGCTCGCCGCCGGCGCCGAGTTCCGGATCGCCGAGATACAGCCGAAGCTCATCGGCGACTCGCTGCAATTCGCCGGCACCCTCGATCTCGCATTCACGCCGAAGGTCGAGGAGGCGCTCGCGAAGGGCATCGAGCTGACGCTCGTCATCGACGTGAAGCTCAACCGCGTGCGCCGTTTCTGGTGGGACCAGAATCTCGGACGCTGGGCGCTGCGCCGCAGCATCCGCTTCCATGCGCTCGCCGGCCAGTACCTGGTGAGCGACCCGGGCGCGAGCGCGGATAACTGGGAGAGCTTCACCGTGCTGGCGGATGCGCTGAAGTACCTGGGCGCGCTCAACGAGCTCAAGCTCACGCTGCCCGAGGCCCCGCCCGCGGGCGACTACAGCGTGGACCTGCGTGTCGGACTCGACATCGAGGCCTTGCCCACGCCGCTTCGGCCCGTGGCCTACACCTCGCTCTCCTGGCGCCTGAACAGCGGCTGGACCACGTGGGGTGTGGCGCGATGATCCGCCTGGGCCGCTTCGTCACCGGCGTCATTCCGCTCGCGGTGCTCTCCGGCGTGCTGCTCGCGGCGCTGCTCATGATGAACGCCGCCACTCAGAACTCGGCCGTCTTCGGGCGGGTGTACTCGCTGCTGCTGCTCGTCAACGTCGTGGGCATCGTGCTGCTGCTCGCGCTCATCCTGTTCAACCTGTTCAACCTGATCGAGCAGTACCGCGCCCGGGTGCCGGGTACGCGCCTGTCGCTGCGTCTGCTGATCCTGTTCGTGCTGCTCTCGGTGCTGCCGGTTTCGGTGGTGTTCGTATTCTCGGTCGACACCCTCAATCGCGGCATCGACCAGTGGTTCGACGTCAAGATCGAGCAGGCGCTCGACGACGCGCTGCTGCTCGGGCGCACCGCGCTCGATGCGGTCAAGCAGGACCTCATCAAGCGCGCCCAGGAGATGGCGGCGGACCTGGAGACCGTGTCGAGCGCCGCGCCGGGCCGCGCCAACCGCGCGGCGCTTACGGCGCTCAACAACCTGCGCGAGATCCACAGCGTGACCGAGCTCACCCTGTTCGCTCCGGACGGCCTGATCGTCGCCTCGAGCGGCGAGGCGAGCCTCGGCGCCAGCACCCTGGTCCCCGACCGCCCGAACGAGACGATCCTTGCGCAGGTGCGCCAGGGCATGCCGTACGCAAGCCTCGACGCCCAGGGAAAGTCGGGGCTGCGCCTGCGCGTCGTGGTGCCGGTGTACGCGCGCGAGGTCGGCGCCCCGCGGCGCATCCTGCAGGCGATCCAGACGCTGCCGCCGCGCTACACCAAGTTGGGCGAAAGCGTGCAGACCGCGTTCGCCGAGTACGAAAAACTCGTGTACCTGCGCGGTCCGCTGAAATTCGGCTACACGCTCACGCTTTCGCTGGTGGCGTTGCTCACGATGCTCGTCGCGGTGTGGGCGGCGATCTTCTCCGCGCGCCGCCTGGTCGCGCCGATCCGCGACCTCGCCGAAGGCACGCGCGCGGTGGCGCGCGGCGATTACCGCAAGCAACTGCCCATCACGAGCCACGACGAGATCGGCATGCTCGTCGCCTCGTTCAACGACATGACGCGGCGCATCCACCGCGCCCAGACCCAGCTCAAGCGCAGCCAGCAGGAGGCGGAGGTCCAGCGCGCCTACCTCGAGACCGTGCTCACGCACCTCTCCTCCGGGGTGCTGTCGTTCGACTCGCGCCATATCCTGCGCACCCATAACGCCGCCGCCGTCCAGATCCTCGGCGTCGACCTGGGCTACGCCGAGGGCAAATCGCTCGAGTGGGTCGGCGAGCGGCATCCGGCGATGGCGGCCTTCGTGATCGCCGTGCGCGCGGCGATGGCGACGGCCCAGTCCGAGTGGCAGGTCCAGGTGAGCCTCGAGGAGGGCCGGCGCACCCTGATCGCGCGCGGCACGCTGCTCCCGGCCTTGAGCGGACGGCGCAGCGGCTACGTGGTGGTGTTCGACGATGTCACGGCGCTCATTCAGGCGCAGCGCAACGCCGCCTGGGGCGAGGTGGCGCGCCGCATGGCGCACGAGATCAAGAATCCGCTCACGCCGATCCAGCTCGCCGCCGAGCGCATGCGGCACAAGTTCCTCAAGCTCCTGCCGCCGGAGGAGCGCGCGACGCTGGAGCGCGCCACGCGCACCATCATCGAGCAGGTCGAGGCGCTCAAATCCCTGGTCAATGCGTTTTCCGATTACGCGCGCGCCGCGCGCACCGAGCCGGGGCCGGTGCAGCTCAACGAGCTCGTGCGCGATGTGGTCGAGCTGTACCAGAGCGGGCACGAGCCGGCGGGCGGGGTTGCGCCGATCGCGCTCAGGCTCGAGCTCGATGAGCGGCTGCCCATCCTCGTCGCCGACGCCGGGCGGCTGCGGCAGGTGTTGCACAACCTCCTGCTCAACGCACGCGATGCCCTCGCCGGGAACCCCCGGCCCATCATCGGCGTGAGCACGCGCCTGGTGGCGGAGCCGCCGCGCCGCTTCGCGGAGCTCAAGGTGCAGGACAACGGCCCCGGCTTTCCCGAGGCGATGCTCGGGCGGCTGTTCGAGCCCTACGTCACGAGCAAGGAGAAAGGCACCGGGCTCGGGCTCGCGATCGTCAAGCGCATCGTCGAGGAGCACGGCGGCGCGATCCTGGCCGAAAACGCCAAGGAAGGCGGCGCCTACGTTACCATCCGTCTGCCGCTGGAGGAGGTCGCCGCCCGACCCGCCGTGCCGGATGAAACGCCGGCGCGCGCAGCCGGGCGGCAGTTGCGCGGCAAGGGGTCGTCATGAGTGAACCGTCCGTGGAACGCCTGCCCGCCGCGGCCGAACGGCTGGACCCGGGCTACATCCTGGTCGTCGACGACGAACCGGACATCCGCCGGTTGATACAGGAGATCCTCGAGGACGAACACTACCGTGTGGTGACGGCGGAGAACGCCGCGCAGGCGCGCGAGGCGGTCCGCCGCCAGCGGCCCGATCTCGTGCTCCTCGATATCTGGATGCCCGACACCGACGGCATCTCGCTGCTCAAGGAGTGGTCGCAAAACCGCGAGCTCGACATGCCGGTGGTAATGATGTCGGGGCACGGTACGGTGGAGACCGCGGTCGAGGCCACGCGCCTCGGCGCCTACGACTTCATCGAGAAACCCGTGTCCCTGGGCAAGCTCCTGGTCACGCTCGAGCGCGCGCTCGAGAACGACAAGCTGCGGCGCGAAAACCTGCGGCTGCGCGCGCAGGCCGAACCGGACGCGTTCCTGGTCGGCAAGAGCGCCGCGATGCGCGCGCTGCGCGAGGAGATGGAGCGTATCGCCGCCGCCGACACCTGCGTGCTGATCGGCGGCGAGCCGGGCAGCGGCCGGGCAGCGGCGGCACGCTACCTCCATCTGCACAGCCCGCGGCGCGATCGCCCCTTCGTCGAGATGAGCTTCACGGCCCTTACCGCGGCGGAGGCCGCGCGCCAGCTCTTCGGAACCGAATCGGGCGCGAGCATCCTGCCGGGAGCCTTCGAGCGGGCCGGCGGCGGCACGCTCGTGCTGAACGAGATCGACGAGCTCGATCCCGCGCTCCAGGCGCAACTGCTACGCGCGCTCGAGGAGCGGCGCATCCAGCGCGTGGGCGGGCGCGAGCCCCTCGCCTGGGAGGCGCGCCTCATGGCCATCACCCACGCGGACCTGAAAAAGGCCGCGGCCGAAGGGCGGTTCCGCGAGGACCTCTATTACCGCCTGAACGTGGTCCCGCTGCGGATGCCCGCGCTGCGCGAGCACCGCGAGGACATGCCGGAGCTCGTCAATTTTTATCTCCACTGGCTGGTGGACCACGAGCACCTGTCCTATTGCCGCTTCACCACCGGCGCGCTCAACGCCCTGCGCAACTACACCTGGCCGGGCAACGTGCGCGAGCTCAAGAACGCCGTGCAGCGCCTGCTCATACTCAGCCGCGGCGAGGAGATCACGGAGGCCGAGGTGATGCGCGCCCTGGGCGGACCCGCCCCCACGGTGCCGACCGCCGCCGAGGCGCTGCAACCGCTGTTCGAGCTGCCGCTGCGCGCCGCGCGCGAGCATTTCGAGCGGGCCTACCTCGAATACCACCTGGCGCGTACCGGCGGCAACGTCATGGAGCTCGCGCGGCTCTCGGGTATGGAGCGCACGCACCTCTACCGCAAGCTCAAACAGCTCGGGATCAACCCGAAGACGCTTAAAGAATAGATTTCACCGCAGAGATCGCCGAGAGAAATCTGATAATATAAAAACATGACTTTCTCTGCGTCCTCTGCGATCTCCGCGGCGAATAATCATACGACGGCAAACGCCACATGAAGGTCATCATCCTGGGCGCGGGCCAGGTCGGCTCCTCGGTCGCCGCCAATCTGGTGTACGAGAACTACGACATCACCGTCGTCGACCGCGACGCGGCCAAGCTCCAGGATCTGCAGGACCGGCTCGACCTGCGCACGGTGGTGGGCAACGGCGCGCACCCCGATACCCTGCGGCTCGCGGGCGCCGAAGACGCCGACATGATCCTCGCGGTCACCAACTCCGACGAGGTCAACATGGTCGCCTGCGAGATCGCCTACTCGCTGTTCCACACCCCGACCAAGATCGCGCGCATCCGCGCCGCCGAGTACCTCTCGCACCCGGAGATCTTCTCGCAGGAAGTAATCCCCATCGACGTCATCATCAGCCCCGAGCAGATCGTCACCGACTATATCCTGCGGCTGATCGAGTATCCCACGGCGCTGCAGGTGCTCGACTTCGCCCAGGGCCTCGTACAGCTCGTCGCCGTGCGCGCCTACCACGGCGGCCCGCTCGTGGGCAATAAACTGCGGGCGCTCAAGGAGCATCTGCCCAGGGTGGAGACCCGCGTCGCCGCCATCTACCGCCGCGATCGCCCCCTCATCCCCGAGGGCGACACCGTGATCGAGGCCGACGACGAGGTGTTCTTCATCGCCGCGAAGGCCGACATCCCGGCCGTGCTCTCGGAGCTGCGCCGCCTCGACAAACCGGTCAAGCGCGTAATGCTCGCGGGCGGCGGCAACATCGGCAAGCGCCTGGCGCGCGCGCTCGAGGAGCGCCACGCCATCACCAAGCTGATCGAGCACAACCCGGCGCGGGCGCGCGCCGTGGCCGAGGAATTGAACCAGACCGTGGTGCTGTGCGGCGACGCCGCCGACGAGGAGCTGCTGGTCAAGGAGGGCATCGAGGACATCGACACCTTCTGCGCCGTGACCTCCGACGACGAGGCCAACATCATGTCGGCGATGCTCGCCAAGCGCCTGGGCGCGCGCCGCGTGATGGCGCTCATCAACCGGGCGGCCTATGTCGACCTGATCCAGAGCGTGGGCAACATCGACATCGCCATCTCGCCGCAGCAGGCCACCATCGGCAGCCTGCTGACGCACCTGCGCCGCGGCGATGTGGTGGCGGTGCATTCGCTCAGACGCGGCGCCGCCGAGGCGATCGAGGCCATCGCCCACGGCGACGCCAAGACCTCGCAGGTCGTGGGCCGCGCGATCCAGGACGTCCCGCTGCCGCACGGCGCCAGCATCGGCGCCATCGTGCGCGACGGGCGCGTGCTGATCGCGCACCACGACACCGTGATCGAGTCGAACGACCACCTGATCCTGTTTCTCGTGGACAAGCAGCGCATCCCGGACGTCGAACGCCTGTTCCAGGTCGCCTTCACCTTCGTCTAGCCATGCAATTTCCCGTCATCCAGCGCGTGATGGGGCTGCTGCTCATCATCTTCAGCGCCGCGATGCTGCCCTCGCTGGCGCTGGCGCTGTCGGCCGCCGACGGCTCGGCCCGTCCGTTCCTCTATGCCTACGCGGTCACCCTGCTGAGCGGCGTGGCGCTGTGGCTGCCGGCGCGCGGCGCGCGGCGCGAGCTGCGGCTGCGCGACGGGTTCGTGGTCGTGACGCTCTTCTGGGGGCTGCTGGCGTTCTTCGGCGCGCTGCCGTTTCTGTTCGCCGGCATCGTCCCGCATCTGGCCGACGCCTACTTCGAGACCATGTCCGGCCTCACCACCACCGGCTCGAGCGTTATCAGCAATCTCGATCGGCTCGCGCCGTCGATCAACCTGTGGCGGGGGTTACTGGAGTTTTTGGGCGGCATGGGCATCGTAGTACTCGCGGTGGCGATCCTGCCGCTCCTCGGCGTCGGCGGCATGCAGCTCTACAAGGCCGAGACCCCGGGCCCGATGAAGGAGAACAAGCTCACACCGCGCATCCGCGAGACCGCCAAGGCGCTTTGGTTCATCTACCTCGTGCTCACGGTCGCCTGCGCCGCGGCGCTGCTCGCGGCCGGCATGACGCCGCTCGATGCGATCGTGCACAGCTTCACCGCGCTCTCGACCGGCGGCTTCTCCACGCACGACGCCTCGATCGCCTTCTTCCAGAGCGCGACGATCGAGATGATTCTCACGCTCTTTATGTTCCTGGGCGGGGCCAATTTCGCGCTGCACTTCATGGCGCTGCACCACCGCGAGCCGCGCCTCTATTGGCAGGACAGCGAATTTCGCGCCTACCTCGCGCTCCTCGCCGGCGCCACGCTCGTGCTTGCGGTCTATCTCTACGCGGCGAAGACCTACTCCGATCCGTTGCAGGCGCTGCGCTACAGCGTCTTTCAGGTGGTCACCATGGCCACCACCACCGGCTACATGAGCGCCGACTTCGGCGCCTGGCCGCCGGCCGCGGGCGCGCTGCTGATGATCCTGAGCTTCTTCGCCGGCAGCGCCGGATCTACGGCGGGCGGCATCAAGGTGGTGCGCGCGGTGCTGCTGCTCAAGCAGGGTATGTGCGAGCTGAAACGTCTCATCCATCCATCCGCGATCGTGCCGCTCAAGCTCGCCGGCAAGTCGGTGCCGGAGCGCACCGTCGCCGCGGTGTCGGCGTTCTTCACCGCCTATCTCGTGATCTTCGCCGTGATCGGGCTCACCGTCGCTGCGCTCGGCGTGGACCTCGTCACCGCGTTCAGCGCCGCGGCCGCGGCGCTCAACAACACCGGCCCGGGCCTCGGGGCCGTGGGCCCGGCGGTCAACTTCGCGCAGTTGCCGTATGCGGCGAAATGGGTGCTCTCCCTGGCGATGCTCCTCGGGCGGCTCGAGCTGTTCACGCTGCTGGTGTTGTTCACGCCCGCGTTCTGGCGCAGCTGACATGGCGGTCGTCGACAACCTCGAGGCCCTGCTCGCGCGCGGCCAGGACAACGCCTTGGTGCGCTATGGGCTGGGGGGCGAATACCTCAAACTCAAGCAATACGACAAGGCGACCGAGCATCTGCGGAAGGCGGTCGAGCACGATCCCAAGTACTCCGCCGCGTGGAAGCTCCTGGGCAAGGCCTTGGCCGAGGCCGGCCGCAAGGAAGAGGCGATCAAGGCTTACGAAGACGGCATCAAGGTCGCGGAGGAGAAAGGCGATAAACAGGCGGCGAAGGAGATGGCGGTGTTTCTGAAGAGGTTACAAAAATAAGTCCCTTTCCCCTTCTCAGTATTAGAACCTAGAGAAAGAAGGCTATATCAAATGAAACGGGAAATACTTTATATAAACAAAGCTGTTGAGTAATAAAGTTAGCTTATATACAGTGTGTTTTGGCTGGAATCTTGATTTAACTTGGTTCACAGCCAATATATAACACTAATGACAGATCGACTTCCTAAGTACGACTCACCACCTGTCGTTGAGACAGTGTTGAGCGTTCAGTTTGCACCGCTGCAACATTTTTCGAGTGCCCATGCTGGGTGGTTTTGGAAAAACTACCTTGATAAGGAATGGGGCACTGTTCATGTTGCTCCCAGACTCGATGATCAATTTGAACGCTTCGGGGATGAGATGCTATGGGGGAGAGGCGCTGGACTTAGAATTGCGACGCAACCTGAACCAGATCGTTTACAAATCATTCGTTCTGATAACGAACGGATGATCCAAATACAAGACACACGCTTTATCTATAACTGGAAAAAACAAGAAGGTAGTTACCCGAGTTATGACAAGTTGCTTCCAGAATTTCTGCAAGCATTTTCGTCATTTAAAAAATTTACCAGTGACGCTGGGAACGGTCCTTTAAAACTGAACCAGTGGGAAGTTACTTACGTAAACCTCTTACCGAGAGGTGAACTCTGGCAGACAATTAACGACTGGCAGGAAATTTTCCCGGCATTGTCAAAACCAGTCACGACTGTTGATAACCTATTTCCCGAGGATTTTCGTGTCGAGTGGCGATTGGCAATCGGAAACAATCTTGGCCGGTTATTTATAACAATAAATCGGGGCAAAATAGGTTCGGAAAAAGGAGGAGAGGTTATCCTCCTGCAATTTACAGCACGTGGTCCACTTAAGGACGAAAACGAAAGTAGCCTTCAAAGCGGTTTTGATCTTGGTCATCAATCCATTGTTTTATCGTTCACGGACACGACCTCAGATGCAGCACATAAATTTTGGGAAAGGAGAGCGTAAATGTTAGCGAAGAGACAAGCCCGTGGCACTTGGAGCAACGAAACATTTATTGGCTATGGTGAAAATTCAGGGCCGCTGAACCCTGATGGATTATCGACTTTCATTGAAAGTGATACGGAAAATGAGTGGTCTAACCGGATGGCAGAGCTTATACAAGAGCTTGAACATATACGATCATTTCAGGATAACTGGGATGGCGAGGGTGCAGAAGCCCCCAAAACAGATCTGGTAGATAGTGCCGTTGATTTACTTGGCTCTCTGCAAAGTCAACGTACATTTCCTCCACCAACTAGAATCGCTGCTTCGCCAGCCGGCCACATTATTCTTGAGTGGCAGTTTGAACATAACGTCTACTTGGAAGCTGAAATCGTTGAACCATTCCATGTTGAATGGATGCTGGGGCAACCGCTTCATCCAACTCAACATTGGGAAGAGTCTTGGATGCCTGCTTACGCAAAAAAGCAACGATCACGTGGCTTGACGTTAGTAGTGAAATAGCGTCCTTCATGGTGTCGCACTTAAAGTGGCGGACCAACAAGATCCCATATCGTCTGACGAGTATGTTCTTCGTCGGATACCTAAAGATAAAAGCAGATACGATCCTTCACTAAACGATCCTGTTCAACGTGTTGCCTTTGAGCCCAGTAAGTGGGACGTGGACGGGATTTCAGTGTTTAGGGAACTTTTTGTGTCTGCCGCTGCTTTAGCCAAAGCAGGAACAAACGACAATGGTTACTGTGTGGCTCGGCTTAGCGTTTCGAATCTCATCGCTCTAGGCCTCACAATTGTTCCTGATACACGCAACGATCAACCCCCGGGGCACGCTATTATTCCAGAGCTTAGCATCTCGGAAATGAAACAAAATAAAACAAAATGCAAAGAAATCCAGCGTGAATTAGCAAAGCTCGCGGGTAGAAACATCATCTTTGAAACAGGGTAAAACTCCGCGGAAGGTGCTTAATCTCTATAAAAATTCTTCTCCCCCTCCGGCCGCGTCTTGAAGCGCTTGTGCAGCCAGAAATACTGCTCCGGCGCTTCGCGCACGCATTCTTCGATTTCCCGGTTCATGCGCGTCGCGTCCGCGACCGCATCGCCCGACGGGAAATTCTTGAGCGGCGGACGGAAAACAATTTCATAGCCGCGCCCCCAGGGAAGCTGGCGGGTGACGCACGGGATCACCACGGCGCCGGTCATATCGGCCAGGCGCGGCAGCACGGCGAAGGTCGCGGCGGGGATGCCGAAGAACGGCGCGAACACCGCATTGCGCCGGCCGGCGTCCTGGTCGGGCAGGTAGTAGAGCGGTGCGCCGGCTTTGACCTGGCGCACCAGCGTCGTGAGCGGTTTTACGTGCTCGACCAACCTGAGTTGAAACCGCGCCCGCGCGCGCTCCATCGCGAACCGCAGCGGCTCGTTCATGGGGTGGCGGAAGACGGTCACCATCGGCCGTTCCATCGACAGCCGGATGCCGCCCCACTCGAGCCCGAGAAAATGCGGCGCCAGCAGGATGATATTGCGCCGTTGCGCGAGCGCTTGCTCGTAATGGCTGCGCCCGCGCACGCGCACGAGTCGCTCGAGCCGGCGTGCGCCGCCCCACCAGGACACCCCGATGTCGAGGGCCGATTGCCCGAAGGCGCGAAAGTGGCGCTTCACGATGCGCCGGCGGCGGCGCGCGCCGAGCTCGGGAAAGCAGCGCTCGATGTTAATCCGCACAATGCGCCGCCGCTCCGCATGCAGCGCATACAGCAGCATCCCGAGCCCGGCGCCGAGCAGCGAGATAAGCCGAAGCGGCAGCAGGCTCAAAAGACGCAGCAGCGCCAGCCCGAGCCAGCTCGGCCAATAGCGCGGATGAAGCAATTTGGCGGACGGGCGCCTACGCATAAAAAGAAGGCGCCCCCGGGGGGCGCGTCTTGAAACGCCGGTGGACCCAGAAGTATTGCTCGGGGGTGGCGCGCACCTGTGCCTCGATTAACGCGTTCATGCGCCGCGCGTCGGCGATTTCATCGCCGCTCGGAAACTGTTCGAGCGCCGGCAGAAACGTGATTTCGTAACCCCGACCCCAGGATCGCTGCCGCGTGATGCAGGGAATCACGACGGCCTGGGTGAGCTGCGCGATCCGGCCCAATGCCGTAACGGTGGCCGCGGGGACGCCGAAGAACGGCGCGAACACGAACTGCGCCTTGTCGCCGGGATCGATATCGGGCAGGTAATAAAACGGCCGGTCTTGCTGGATGAGCCGGATGAGCGATTTCAGATTCGCCCGGCGCTCGAAGGCGAGGCCGCCGAAGCGCAGGCGGTGGCGATGCACCGCCCAGTGGAGCAGGTGGCGGCGCGGCTCGCGGTACAGGGTGACCATCGGCCGCTCCCGCGAGAGCTTGAGCCAGCCGATCTCGAGGTTCACGAAATGCGGCGCCAGCAGGATCACGCGCCGGCCGCGCGCGAGCGCATCGTGGTAATGCCCCACGTCCTTGAGCCGCACGTAGCGCGCGAGGCGCTCCGCGGTGCGCCACCAGGCGACGCCGATGCTGCACAGCATCGACTGCGTGAGCGCGCGAAAGTGCCGGCGCATCAACTTGCGCGCGTCCGCGGGCGCAAGCTCGGGAAAGCACAAATTCAGGTTGGCGGCGACGATGCGCCGGCGCCGCCGGTCGAGCGCGTAGGCCAGCATCCCGAGCGCCGCGCCGAGGAGCGCGAGCAGCGGCAACGGCAGCCGCGCGAGCGCCACGAGCGCGCCGAGTCCGATGCGCCCCGGCGCATACGGCGGCCTGGTTGCGGGGCTTGAGCGCATCAATAGGGAGAGGGCGCGCCGCCCGGGCGGGTCTTGAACAATTTGAGCGTCCACATGTACTGCTGCGGCGCGGCGCGGACGCCGATCTCGAGCTCGCGGTTCATGCGCGCCGCGTCGGCGCGCGGATCGCCGCCGGGGAAATTTTCAAGCGCCGGCCGCAGCGCGATCTCGTAGCCTTCGGCGGCGGAGAGGCGGCGCGCGACGCAGGGGATGACCACGGCGTCGCAGAGTTTGGCGAGGCGCCCGAGCGCGGTGAGGGTCGCGGCCTGCGTGCCGAGAAAAGGCGCGAACACCGAGCGCTCGGGGCCGAAGTCCTCGTCGGGAAGATAGTAAAAGCCCCGGCCCGCCTTCACCTCGCGCACCACGGGGACTTCG
>Ga0209342_10000849_pt1 | contig 35343 bp, 27 predicted proteins | sample RifCSP16_2_FD_184023 | JGI IMG/M metagenome (GOLD analysis project Ga0209342, IMG submission 184023) | Soil microbial communities from Rifle, Colorado - Rifle CSP2_sed 16_2 (SPAdes) (version 2) | ecosystem: Environmental > Terrestrial > Deep subsurface > Rock core/Sediment | place: Rifle...
AAAGCCCCGACGCGCCGCGAGGGGTGCGCCACCCCGCGGGGGTCGCGTTCTCGGGCCCCGATTCGACGAAGAGCACCGGGTGCGTGCCGTCCGGGTCGAAGACAAAGGGGTCGAAGGTGACGGTGCCCCCCTCGTCGACCGTGTATTCCGTCGCGACGGTGAGCACGGGCGGGTCGTCAACAGGCACGACCAGGACGCTGACGTTAAGCGAGAGCGCGCCGCCATAGGAATCGCGGACTGTAAGCACGATGACCATTGGCCCATTGGCGTTGCGTTCGGGCTCGATGCGCAGGGCCTCCCCGCTCACGTTGAGGCGAAGGCGGTCGGGCGAGGCGACCTCCGCCGAGAGGTTTGCGAGGGGGCCGGTCGCCCTGAAGTGCGAGGAGAGGCCAAGGTCGACGGTGAGCGTCCCGTCTTCGAGGACAGAGAGGGGGCCGTAGGCCGCGATCGCGGAGGGCGGGCGCGCGTTGGTCACGTTGAACGCCGCCACGAAAGGGTCGCTCCAGACCGTGCCGTCGCTTGCGCGCGCGGCAAAGGTGTTGGGGCCGTTGGCAAGGGCCAGCGTGTCGACTTCAAAGGACCATGAGGCGAAGCCCGCAGCGGCGACCCACGCGCCGCCGTTCAGGCTTACCTCGACGGCGGCGATCAGGTCGCCCGGGTCACTGTCGCCGGCCACGCCCGTGAAGTTCAGCCGGCCGCCGACGCTGGTTCCTTGCCCCGGCGTCACGATCACGACATTTGGCGGCGCGTCGACGGCAACCGCCTTGGAGGCGCGCCCGAAGCCCGGCGCGGTGACGACGACCGACCAGTTCGCCCGCGCGCCCGTGATGAGCGCGACGAGGGCGACGCCGGCGCCGTCCGTGGTCCCGACGCCGACAAGGGCGCCCGACTCGTCGAGGACGGCAACGGTCGCGTTGGCGACGCCCGCGCCCGACGACGTGACGGTCACGGCCAGGTCGACGGCCGAATTCGGCGCGATGCCCGGCGGAACTACAATGTCGAGCGGGCGCGACGGGCCCGTCCACGGCACCGAGGCGGGGTCGCCAAGGAGCGTGAGGCCCGCAAGGGCCCGCCGCAGGGTCGAATTGTTCGGGTCGAAGGCCGCGCCGAGCGCCGCGCGCGCGTCCTCCACGAAACGCTGGCGCGCTCGGTCCACCACGTCGCCAAGCGGCCCCGGGCGCTCAAGGGCCTCGCGCACGATGGAGGCGGCAAGCGTCCACCCGCCTTGCACGGAGCCCGCCGGCGCGCCTGCAGAGGTCCTCCCCGTGAACCCGACCGCGAGCGCGGCCCCGCCGCTTGGCGCCCTAAGCGCCCGCTCGGCGGCCGAACCGTTGCCCGCGCTGAAGTTCGCCGAGCCCCCGTAGGCCGCGACCCACAGGGGGAGCCGCACGCCGTTTGGCAGGGCGTCGATCCCCGCGACCGTCGCCACGGGCGCGAAGACCGAAGACGAGCCGTCACCCGCGTAGGCCTCGCCCGGGCCGCCCGAAAGCGGGCTGTCCCGCGCCGCGAGCGCGACCAGCGAGGCGCCGAGCCCCCACTCGCCAAGGAAGGTCGGCGAGTCGAGCAGGTCGTCCTGCGGGTCATAGGGGGCGGGCCAGGCGGGGTAGTCGGCAAGCGTGATGTTGAGGAGCCCGCTGCCTGCCGCGGCCGCAACCGCGGGCGCAAAGGCCACGGACGCGTCGTCGCCCGACCGGCGGGACGCGAACCCCGCGTCGGGCACGGAGGACACCGCAAGGCCGAAGAGCGCGCGCGAGGACCAGGCGCCGGAAGGGGGCGCCTGCTCCCAAGAAAGCAGGCGCGCGACGTAGGCGGCTAGCTCGCCCTCGGTCTGCGCGGGGATGCGGCCGACGTGGAGGCTCGCGGTGAGGTTCCAAGAGGAGTCCGAGATCCCGTACCAAGGCGGCCCCGAGGGGTAGTCGTCTCCGAGGTCCGAGGCGTTGAAGAACGAGGCCGCCTCGGACGCGTAGTAGTAGTCCGAAACAAGGGAGCGGTCCTCCGCGGGCATCGAGGGCAGGGCCGTGCGGTTCGCCACCTGCAAGAGGCGGCCGGGGATGATCGGGTCGTCGGCCGCGAGGAGCACGTACTCGAGCCGCGGGTCTGCCGCGCGGCGCGCGGCAAGGTACGCCTTGATGGACTCTTGGAGGTCCCGGCCTGCCATCTGCGCGTGAACGAAGGTCGTCGTGACGATGTCGACGCGCAGCCCCTGGCTCTCGCGCCAGTCGCGGAGCGGGACCAGCTCGTCGACGAAGCTGTCGGGCGCAATGACAATCTCGAGGGGCGCATCCGAGGCCGCCGCCGAGGCGGCGGGCGCGACCCCGAAAAACGGGGAGAGCCCGAGGAGCGCCGCGGCAAGCCCGAGGGTAGCGGCTTTCTGCCAAAGCCCCATAGGGGGCCCAAGGCCCCCCAAGGCGAAATAAACGCATCGTGCCCGTGGAGCGGTGGGTGGACGGGCGGTCAGCCGTAGAGCGCGACCGAATAGAGGGCGGCGGTCACATTCACGAGGAAGTGGCCCACCATGAGCCCGGAGGCGCTTTTCCAGCGTTGGTAGGCCAAGCCCGTGACAAGGCCCGCCGAAACCAGGAAGACGGCGGCGCCGAGGTCCCCAAAGAGGAGCCGGAGCCAGAGCCATTCGACCACGTGCCCGACGCTCCAAGCCAGGAGTTGGAGCCCGAGGGCGTTGAGGGGGCCGAAGCGCAGCTCGGCCTCGAACTGGACGACGCGCTTGGTGAAATAGTCCTGGGCGCCCACATGGAAGAACGTGTCCGCGGCCCAGAACGCCACGAGGGGCCACGCCGTGACCGTTGCGGCAAGCGCGCGGTAGAACCCCTCCGACGCGGGGGCGGCAAGGGCCGCCCACAGGGCGAAGGGCGCGTAGGACGCAGCCGAGAGTACGAAGGGCCGCCCGAGTGCGCCGAAGCGCAGGGGGAGGCCTCGCCACCTCAAGTAAAGGACAGGGACGAGCAGGAAGGGCACGCCGACCGCGACGGAGCCCGGCAGGACCACGCCAAAAGCGCTCCCAGCAAGCGCGAGCCCGCCGTAACCGGCGAGGCCGAGGACAAACGGCGGCCACCACGGGCGCAGCTCGCCCCCGCCCTGCCGCTCCGGCGCGCCCACCTTTCCGGGGCCGGGGCCGCCCGCGGACATGGAGACGCCCGACGTGCCCCTCCCGAGATGTACTTCTGGGGGCCCAAGGCGCGAGCGGGCGCGATCCATCACGCGCACCTGAGCGGAAACAAATAAGTAGGCCGCGGCCTGATTTTGCAAGGGCGCGATCGGGCTTTTGCGCCGCGGAAAGTTGGGGGCCAAGATTCTGTGCTGAATTCCGCGAAGGCTTGGGAATACGGCACCTACGGTCCGGTAACTTGCACTGCGCTCTCGCAGGGAGGCGAATACCTCGTCGCGGGCAGCCAAGACGGCAACCTCTACGCGTTTACCGGCCAGGGCGAGCTCCTTTGGACGCAGACGCTCGGCGCGCCCGTCGCAAGGCTCGCCTATTCGCTGAACGGGAACTACCTCGCGGCCGCGACCGCCGGCCACGGCGAGTCCCTGATCAATTTCTACGGGATCAACGGCGCACTCCTTTGGAGCCGCAAGGTCGGCAAGGCCGTCCGGGGCCTCTCGATCTCCGACGACGGCGGCATCGTCGTGATCGGCTCGGACAACCGGAACATCTACTGCGTGAACTACGAGGGGAACCTGATTTTCAACCACCGGCTCGGGGGCGAGATCCCGAGCGTGGCGCAGACCCGGGACTCGCGGCTCATCTACGCCGGGGCCTACGACGCCTTCGTGTACTGCTTCGACCTCCAGGGCCGGGGGATCTGGAACTACAAGACGACGGGTCCGGTCGAGAAAGTCCTCGTGACGCGCCAGGGCGACCTCGTCTTTGCCGTGTCCTCGGACAAGCGGCTCTACCAGCTCTCGAAGACCGGATCGATGCTCACGAACCAGCGCTTCGACGAACTCCCTTCGACGGTCGCCATCGACGAGACCGCGCGCACGATGGCGCTCAGCCAAGGCTCGGACCTCCTGCTGCTCCACCACAAGGACACCGCGGTCTACAAGCGCGTCCGGCTCGACGGGCGAATCTTGGAGGTCGCAGTCTCGGAGAACGGCGAGCATGTCGCGGCGTTCGACACGTCGAACGTCCTCCACTTCTTCGACCGGGAGCTCAACGAACTCTGGCGAAACGAATTCAGCCAGAAGCCGACCGCGCTTGCGATCTCCCCGAAGGGCCACTACCTCGGCGTGGGCTGCAACGACAAGAAGGTCTACCTGCTCGACAACAAGAACTACTACAAGCGCACGCTCGAGGGCGTGCGCCGCGCCGTCGACGAGGCGAAGCAGAGCGGGATGGTCGTCCTCGAGGCGGATGTCCTTGCCCAGAAGGCGGAGCAGGAGCTCGAGGCCGAGGCGTTCTCGGCGGCGCTCAAGTACGCCGACGCCGCGGTGAAGATCATCTCGAGGCAGAGGGAGCGGGCGAAGCCCCAGATCTCCGTCCTTGGCGTCGTCGGCGAGGCCTTCCGCTCAGGCAAGCCGAACACGGTCCGCGCGATCGTCATGAACACGGGGATGGGCCACGCGAAGAACATCTCGTTCCGGTTCGAGGGCGAGGTCCGCACGGAGGTCGCGCCGGCCCGCGAGTTCCTGTCGGTGGGCGCCTGGTACGAGGACAACTGGGAGGTCGTACCGACGAAGAAGGGCGAGAGCGTCGTGCGCTTCCGCACGATGTGGCATGACGCTGGCGACTCGATCCAGACGGCGGAGTCCCCGGTCGCGATCAATGTCGTGGAGTCCGAGAAGGCCTTGCCCTACAAGAAGTCCGCACCGCTCATCCAGCTTGGAAACGTGCAGAAGCTCATCGCAAGGGTGCAGGCCGACAAGGCAGCGGGCCGGATCCCTGCGCCCCCGCCTTCGGCCACACCCTCGCCCGGGGCCGATGCGGTTGTGCAGGAAGTGCAGGCGCTCAAGTGCAAGAAGTGCGGTAACCTCCTCCAGGAGGACTGGAAGGCGTGCCCGCGGTGCATGGCGCCGGTCGGGTGAGGGGCAAGGGCCCCCCGCTCACGCCGGTGGGCGAGGCGCTTCCCTCCCTCGCGAGGGACGCGCGCGACTTCTTCACGCGCGCGGCGGCCGAGGGGAACGTCTACGGCGAGGCCACGCGAAGGGGCCCGGACGGGGCCTTGTGGCGGCGATGGGACCCCTACCGCAGCAAGCTTGCCGCCGCGCTGCGCTCGGGGGGGCTCACCGCACCCTTCGAAAAGCTCCTCCGGAGCGCACCGGTCCTCTACCTGGGGGCGGCAAGCGGGACGAGCGTTTCGCACCTTGCCGACCTCGCGCACCCGAAGAGCGTCTTTGCCGTTGAGAGGGCGACGCGTTCGTTCGAGGAACTGCTCGTGAAGCTCAAGGCGTGGCCCAACGTGTTACCGATCCTTGGGGACGCGCGGGAGCCCGACCGGTATGCGGGGATGGTCGGGCGGGCCTCTTGCGTGGTCGAGGACGTCGCGGCAAGCGACCAAGTCGCGATCCTCGAAGCGAATTGCCGTGCGCTGCTCGACCGTGGCGGCCTCGCGCTCCTTTTTGTGAAGGCCCGCTCGATCGACTCGGCAAAGGAACCCGAGCGGGTGTTCGAAGCGGCGAAAAGCGCGCTGCGGCCCGCGGGATTCGAGCTCATCGAGGAACGCGCGCTCGAGCCCTTCGACCGGGACCACCGCGCGCTGCTCCTGCGATGGCGCGGGTAGGGGCGCGTCGATCCGGTTATCTACGGGGACGCGCGCTCACCCTCCGATGCCGCCCTTCAAGGGGTCGACCGTCCTCGTCACCGGTTGCGCGGGCTTCATCGGCCCGCACCTCGTCCGCGCTCTCCTCGCGCGCGGGGCGATGGTTCGGGGGGCCGATGTAAACGCCGCGGCCCTCGCGCGGTTGCGCCGCGGCCTCCCCTCGGGAGCGCGGGGACGGCTCGTCGCCGCGGACATCCGCAAGGATGCAGCGCTCAACCGGCTGCTGCCTGGGGCCGACACCGTGTACCACATGGCCGCCGACCCGGACGTGCGGAATTCCACCGCGCGCCCGTTCGAGCACTTCGACCAAAACGTGATGGGCACGCTGGGGCTCCTCGAGGCGATGCGCAAACGCGATGTGGGACGGATTGTCTTCCCGTCCACATCGACCGTCTACGGGGACGCCAAGGTCGTGCCGACGCCGGAGTCCTACGCGCCGCTTGCGCCGATCTCCGTGTACGGAGCCAGCAAGCTCGCGTGCGAGTCGCTCCTCTCGAGCTACGCGGCGACCTACGGTTTCGACGCGGTCGCGCTGCGTTTCGCCAATGTGGTAGGGCCGGGTTCGACCCACGGCGTCATCGTCGACCTGGTGGAGAAGCTGAAGCGCGACTCGAAGCGGCTCGAAGTCCTAGGCGACGGGAAGCAGCGGAAGTCCTACGTGCACATCGACGACCTCATCAGCGGCTCGCTCACAGCGGCCTCAAGAGCTCCCCGGGGATTCCAGCTGTACAACGTGGGCTCGGCCGACACGCTCGTGGTCGACGACGTCGCGCGCGCGGTGATCCGCGCGATGGGCCTCAAGGGCGTGAAGATCGTCCACAAGCCCGCGCCCGGCGGGCGGGGGTGGGTCGGCGACGTGAAGGTGATGCAACTCCACATCGGGAGGCTACGGGCGCTTGGCTGGAAGCCCCGCCTCCCCTCGAGGGAGGCCGTCTTGCGCACCGCGAGGTCCGTGGTCGGAGAACGTGTCCGGCGTCCCCGCGCCGGGGCGGTGAAGGTTTAACCGCCGGCGGCTGTGCCCGGGGCGCGGGTCCGTGGGGTAGCTTGGTATCCTGCGAGCTTTGGGAGCTTGTGACCTCCGTTCAAATCGGAGCGGACCCACTCCCCTTCCATTGAGGGGGTGCCCTCCCCCGGCGAGCGAGCGCTTCGCGGGGCGAAGGCCCTAGAACTTGATCCCCGTCAGCGTCTTCGTGTCGATGACGCCGGGGATCGTCCGGATCTTGTTGACCACGATCTGCCCCAGGTGGTTGAAGTCCTTCGTGTCGATCTTCGCGATGAGGTCGTACTCGCCAAACAGCGGGTGCAGCTCCACGATCTCCGAGATTTCCTGGAGTCGATTGTAAACCTCGTGTTCCTTCGCGGGCGCCGTCGAAACCAGCACGAACCCGATTACCATAGTGAACCGATTGAATGCTAGCCGCGTCGATTTATATAGAGTTTTGCGGCCGCCTGGACTTCTGGAATGCACGCGCGCCCAAGGGCCCCTGTTCGAAAGGGTTTTCTGGCCGCGCGCCAAGCTCCGCGCGCAGGGACCCCAATGCCCGTCAAAGACCTCGAGTTCACCGCCTTGGAGGCGAAGCGCTTCACGCGCCGCGGCGAGCGCCTCGTGATCGACCGGCTCGACCAGAACAGCTCGGTCTCCGTGATCTACCCCGTCGACGACCAGACTGCCGATGTCGAATTCCGCTTCACGGTGACCTACGGCGCGGTCGCATCGATCCGCATCGAGGGCCGTTTGATCTTCACGGGGGACGCGAAGGCGCTCGTGGCAAGTTGGCGCGACAAGAAGAGCATGCCAAACGAGATCGCCTCGGAGATCCACACCGCCGTCATGACCGCCTGCATCCCGGAGGCCGTCATGGTCGCCCGCGACCTCCACCTGCCGCCGCCGATCCCGATCCCCCAGGTCAAGTTCGACGGGAAGCCGGTCCAGCCCGCCAAGGGTGGATGGAGCCCCGAGATTGCGTGAAGGTGGGTGGGCCCCGCGTCCACTCACTCTCGGGCCAGCACCTAGACTTTATATCGCGCCCAGCAAGTCCTCGCCCCCACAACCCAAGGCGGCGCTACGCTATGCAACCCACACCCTCGGACATGACCGGATCACGCGGCGACTTCGACTTCTCGTCCAAGGGTGACGCGTCCGCCCTTCGCGACAACCTGCGAAAGAAGGAGGAGAGCCTCAAGAAGCTCTGGGACGCCTACGAGGCGCAGGAGCGCGACATCTCGAAGCTCAAGGAGAAGCTCTCCCACGCGGAGGCCGAGAGCCTCGAACATGACAGTTCGCAGACGAACCTCAAGCTCGCGCTGGAGGCCCGCGACACGAGGATCCGCGAGATGGAGATCGAGCTCATCCGGCTGCGCAAGTTCAAGGAGGAGGGCGAGCCGAGGGTCCACAGCCTCGAAGCCCAGCTTCGCGGGGCGGAAGACCGCTATTCGAAGGTCTTCAAGCTCGCCGAGGTCGTCTCGGAGAAGGCGAAGTACTGGCAGCGCGGGGCCGAGGAGCGCGACGCGTGGTTCGACCGGCACATCGGCGTCTTCGGCGAGTTCAAGCGCGCGCTCGAGGAGCGCGAGACGATGATGGCGCGGCTGCGCGCCGAGGCCGCGGGCCTCGAGTCCCAGGAGACGCTGCGGCGCCAGAGCCTCAAGGCGGCCTCGCCTGGGGAAGGGTCTAAGAAGTCCCCGTGAGCGCGCGGGCCGTCGCGTCACTTGAGCGGCGCCGTGCAAAAGGGGCAGCGCGCCCAGGTCGGCTGCGTCGGCTTGCCGCACTTCGGGCACACGGCCTTGCCCTTCGCCGCGTCCTGGATGGCCTTCTTCACGCCGGCCGCCTCGTCGCGCGCCTTCTCGAAGTCCCCGCCGTCAAAGGCCGCGCGGGCCGCCTTGAGCTTCGCCTCGGGGGCCGCCACGTTCACGCCTTTCCCCCGCGCGTCGTCGATCTCCTTTGAGACGTCGTCGATCCGCTTGATGGCGACCTTCTTCGTAAGGTCGTGGAGCGCCTCGTGGATTTGGCCCTCGGCTTTGGCCCCGAACTCGATGGCGGCCACCATCTCGCCCTCCGAGCGCTTGCGGTCCGCCTCGCCAAGGGTTGCCTCGGCGGCGGCAAAGTCGGCGGTGAACCCGTCCTCTTCGCCCACGAGCATGAGCGTGCGCGCGTAGTCGAGCATCCCTTCGGCTTTCGCCGCGAGGTGGTCGGTCTCGTGTTTCTGGGCCACGAACCGCGCGCGGTTGAGGTAGCGCGACGCGGTCGACTTGTTGTCCTCCTCGCGCATCTTGCGCCCGCGTTCAAGCAGGTCGCGCGGCTCGACGGTCTCCGCTCCCGCCTTAGCCGCGCGCGCGATCGCGTCCTCGACGAGCTTGGCGTAGTCGTCGAAGTGGCAGTACGCGCAGAGCTCGCCGTACATCGCGTGGCCGCAGGTCGGGCAGTGGGAGCCCGTCCGCGCGTACTCCTCGCGCTCCTCGTAACTGTGCTCCTCGGCCGCTTGGTCGGTCGCCGTGTGCTCAGTCCCGAGGCCGAGGTCCAGGATCGCGGGCTTCTTGTCGCCGGCCGAGATCGTCTCGATTTTCTTCACCTTCACCGTGCGCTCGGAGCCCGAGAGGATCTCGCCAAAGAGCGTCCGGGCCTGGTCGACGAGCACGTGGGCCTCGCCGAACGAGGAGTAGGAGAGCTGGAATTCCGCCTGTTGGAGGAGGTCGCCGACATCGGTGAAGTCGCCGGCGGAGCGGTGCTTCTTGATCTCCGCGCGCAGGGCCTCGACCCCGTCCTGGACCGAGCAGCGCGGGCACGGCGCCTCGAAGGACTCCTTGTGCGTGCCGCAGCGCGGGCAGGAGTAGATGATCTTCTTCTCCTCGACGACCTTGCGGGCAAGGACGGTCTGGCCGCTCGAGGTAAGGCCCGTGGCGATGAGGACTCCGAGCCGCGAGCGGCGGCGCTGGTAGTACTCGGCGGGGTACTTGCCGTGGATCTTCTGCGTGACGGCAAGCTCGCGCGCGGTCTCCTCGGCGACGCGCTTCTCGACAGACGCCTTGGCGGCGGCCTCGGCGGCGAGCCGCGCCTCGTCCGCCTTCCTGCGCCGCATGAGGAGGAGGAAAACGACGGCGCCGCCTCCGGCCGCACCCGCGACGGCCACCGGGAGGACCGGGAAGGTGCTTACGGGGACGGGTTTCCGGGCGACGGTGAAGCCCGCGATCGTCGTCTCGCCTGAGGCGACCGATCCGGCGAGCCGGGTGACTTGGATGGTCACGGGCTTGTCAGCGTTGACGGGGCCCGGAAGGGCCGCGATGAAGGTGATTTCCAAGGACCTCGTCTCGTTTGCGGCCAGCGCGACGCCGTCGAGCCGCCCAAGTTGCGCGTTGCCTTGGCGGACGGTCACCGTCACGCTCGCCAACGCCGTGCTCCCGAGATTCGTGAGCGTGAAGTTGACGCGGACCAGGTCCCCCTCGGTCGGGTCCATCGGAATGATTGAGCCGTTGACGTGGACCTCGCCCTGAGCCGCCGCAGGCTGCGCGAACACAAGGAGGACCACGCCAGCCCCGAAGAGCAGGAGGCCGGTAAGGGCGAGGCGCCCTGCGTTTCTGCCGCGCGTTCCGCTCTTTCCGTTGCCCGGGGCCCGGCCTGGCCGTTGGCTTGTCGACAAGCGCGCCGAGAGCCTTGGCGCCGCTTAAGAACCTTTTCAAATCGCGAAGGGAAAACGCGTGAGGCCGGGGGGCGAGCCAGATGGCTTTCTGGCTAGGCTTTTTCGAAGGCGATGCCGCGCCCTTCCGGCGAGGGCACGACCCGGACGCGCGCGCCGACCTTGAGGTCGCGCGGGTCGCTGACGGAGGGCATCCAACCCGTCGTGGCGCCCCCCTCGGCCATTCTCACCACGACAAACGCAAAGGGCCCGTGGGCGGCAAAGGCCTGCGCGGGGAACGCGACGACTGTGAAGGAGACCACCTCGCCTTCGCCCCTTGACTCGACCCTCGCGAAGTCCTGTTTGTGGCAGGCTGGGCAGCGCAGCTGGTCGATGAACGCAACCCGCGCGCAGCCGAGGCACTTGCGCCCGACGAGCACCCCCCTGCCGGCGCTTGAAAGCGCCTCGCCGATCGAGGCGGCTTCGGCACGCGGGGTCGCTGCGTTCACCTTAGACCCTCCGGAACACATGGACGGCGCACGAGCCGCCGGTTGCGCCGATGTTGTGCGAAAGGCCGACCTCCGCGCCCTTCACCTGCCGCGCGCCGGCGCGCCCGTCGAGCTGCTCGAAGACCTCGACGGCCTGCCCCACGCCCGTCGCGCCGACGGGGTGGCCCTTCGCCTTCAGCCCGCCGGACGGGTTCACGGGCAGGTCGCCCGACAGCGATGTAAGGCCGTCGACCGCGGCCTCCGCGCCCTTCCCTTTCTTGACGAGCCCGAGGTCCTCGATTGCGAGCACTTCCGCGATCGTGAAGCAGTCGTGGACCTCGGCGAAGTCCACATCTTTCGGCCGCAGGCCGGCCTGGGAGAACGCCTGGGCGGCCGCCTGCCTCGTGCCGGGGATCTCCACGAGCGACGCGCGCGTCGAGAGCTGCGCGGCCGAGCCGCCCCGTCCCGACCCGAGCACCTCCACGCCGCCGACGCCCCAGGCCTTTGCAAGCGCCTCGGAGACCAGGAGGACGGCCGCGGCGCCGTCGGAGAACGGGCAGCAGTCGTAGAACTTGAGCGGCCAGGCCACGTAGGGCGACTTGAGCACCTGCTCGACGGAGATTGCCTTGTGCAGGTGCGCGTTGGGGTTGGCGAGGGCATTCTTGTGGTTCTTCACCGCGACATGGGCAAGCTGCTCTTCCGTGGCGCCATACTTGTGGAGGTAGGCGGTGGCTAGCGTCGCGTAGAGCGCCGGGAAGGTCGCGCCGCAGCCGGCCTCGAAGGGGACGTCCGACCCGTAGGTGAAGTACGTCGTCGCCGTCTTCGAATCGACCTGCGAGACCTTCTCGACGCCGACCACAAGCGTGGCGTCCGTGTGGCCCGACGCCACGGATGTGTAGGCAAGCTGGAGCGCCACGCCGCCGCTTGCGCAGGCGGACTCCACCGTCGCGGTCGCCGCGCCTTCGAGGCCCAGGGAGGTGGCGATGAGCGGGCCCAGGTGCCCCTGGTGGTCGACGAGCCCGAAGGCGTTGGCCACGAGGATCTCCTCGACGACGGCGGGGTCGAGGCCCGAGCGGTTGAGCGCCGCCAGCCCCGTTTGCGCGGCCTCTTCGCGCATCGAGCGGTCCATCTTGCCGAACTTCGACATGGCCGCGCCAACCATGCGGACCCCCCGGAGCCCTCCTCTCGTGCTGCGCCCCATTGCGATTCCCTCCGCCTGAGGTTTGCCAAGCCAGGGCCGCGGGACAAAATATACTCTCGTCCGCAAGGTCGAAGGCCCAAAGGAATGGCGCCCCGGCGGTCAACCTTTTGAGGGTGCAGGGGCTGCGGGCACCCGATGCCGAAAGCCCGAAGGTCGCGCGAGCCGGCGCAGGGCGCTCTCCCCCAGCGGGTCGTTCTCCACGCTTCGGCGGGGCTTGCGCCGCTTGACGACCGGGCGATCGCGAGGGACCTCAAGCGCTCGGCGCCAGCGCTTTCAGCTCTCGTGCGCCGGGGGGACCTGTCCGAGGGCGTCGCAGGCCGCACCTTCCTTGCTGCGCTTGCTTCTGCACGCGTGCGCGACGTGCGCCTGCCGGACGACTTCGTCGCGGCTACGGCCCCGGACCTGGACTTCGAGGCCGCCATCGACATCGCGCCCGCGCAGGTGTCCTCGGCGCTCCTTGCGGGCCGGCTCTACGACGGTGGAGCGGTCGCGGCGGCCGCCATGTTGAGGCTGCCGGCGGCCGAGCGGACCATGGAAACGCTCCACGTATGGGTGACCCGAAGGCTCCTTGGGACCTATTCCCCGGGCGACTGGCGCTACCACGCGCGCTACGCGGTCTTCGCCTACCCGGTCGTCGTGAGCCTCCTCGGCCTCGGGCTTGCGCCCGCGCCTTCCCTCGAGGCGGCGCTCTTTGCCCGCGAGCTCGCGCGCCGCGGGGCGGACGCGGGGGCCATTGAGGCCGAGCTAGACCTCCAGTACCCGGAGGAAAAGGTCGACATCGATGACCGCGCCACCGTGAGTGGGGCGGTGGCAAGCGCAGTCCTCCAAGGCGCGTCCGCGCTCTCTGGACGCGAGGCGTTCTGCAAGGAGCCGGCGTGCCGCCTCTTCAACCCCCACCGCAAACTCGAGATGCGCCGCTCGGTCCTCGCAGGCGCGCTGTGCGCCAAGCATAGGGCCTTCTTTGGCAAGGGAGGCCCTGGCGCGTGAGCCTCACGGCCGACGAGGAGGCGCGCCTCTCGGAACTCCTTGCAGGCGCCGATGTGCGCCGCGCCAAAGTGAGGATCCCCGTGCCCGTCCCGCCGACGAACGCATGGTTTGTCGGGCGGCCGGATGCGACGCTCATCGACTGCGGCCCGGCCTGGGGCGACGCGCTCGACCGCCTTGCGGAAGCGCTTGGGGCGGGCGTACGGCTCCGGAGCCTCCTCATCACGCACGGCCACCCAGACCACCACGGCGCCGCCAGCGCGCTTGCCCGCCTCCACGGGTGCAAGGTGGCATGTCACCCCTTTGACGCGCAGGCCGTTCAGGCGTTCCGCAGTACGCTCGACGAGCGGTACAAGACCTGGAGCCAGGCCGCGCGCAAGCACGGGATGCCCGAAGGGATCGTCGCACCGATGGCCGGCCATTACCGGGCGCTCTCCGCGATGGGCGCCGACCAGCCCGAAGTCGAAGCCCTCCACGACGGCGACCGGATCGAGGCGGGCCCGCTCGTCCTTGAAGCCCTGCACCTGCCGGGGCACACGGCCGGCTCCGTCGCGTTCCTCGCGCGCGCGGAGCGCCTGCTCTTTTCCGGGGACAGCGTCTTGCCGGGCATTACCCCGAACCCCTTCTTCGAAGGCCTCTTCGAGGAGGCCTCGGGCCCCGGGCCCTTCCTCGAATCGATGAAAAGGCTGAGGGCTCTTCCCGTAGACTTCGTGCTGCCCGGCCACGGCGAGCCGCTCACCGGGCTCGCTAAGGTCGTGGACCTCTACGAGCGCCACCACCGCGAGCGGCGCGACGCGATCCTCGCCGTCCTGCGGGCCAGGGGGTCGGCCTCGGGGTTCGAGGTTGTCGAGGCGCTCTTCCCCGGGGTCACGCGGATCGACCAATGGCTCGCGATGGCCGAGGTCCTCGGGCACTTGCAGCACCTCACGGCGCTTGGAAAGGTCGACGAGGAGCAGGTGCGCGGGCGTCTCGTTTGGCGCGCCCGGTGAGGCTGAAAGCCCTTCAAACATCCGGCGCGGTCGGCGTCCCGTAGAGCGAGGCGTTCGCCCCTACAAAAACCGCGAGCGGAGCGAGGAAGAGGAGCGCCGCCGCACCAAGCGAAAGCGGGGGCACGAGGACCACGAGGAGGAGCAGGATCGCGAGGACCTCGTGGAGGGAGAAATAGGCGAGCATCCGCCTCCGCTCCGGCACGGCGATCCCGCGGCCGTAGTAGCGGGTCATCAAGACCACGAGGCCGAAGAGGAAAAGGACGCGCAGGTAGTTGACGTTGGGGTCGCCGGAGGCGAAGGGCCCAAGGACGGCGACGAGCCCCACGGCGAGCCAGAGCGCGTGGACGGGGACCTGCGCGAAGTACACGAGCCCGTCGGGGCTGTCGTACTTGGCCCCGCGCGCGCGCAGCGCAAGGACAAGCGTCCGTTTGCCGCCCGCGAGGTCGCTCGCGTGGTCCTTGAAGCCCCCCTCGAACGCGTTGTTGAAGAAGAGCTGGAGCCCCGCGAGCAGGGCGACGGCAAGGACGGGAGGCGAGACCATGGCTTCGAAACCCGAGAGGGTCGAGGCTCCGAAGAGGACGAGGAGCGCGATGGACGCCGCGAGGAAGAGGTCGCCCCCGACAATGTCCTTCCCGCGCTCGTTGTAGAGGTCGGCGAGCAGGATCGAAAGGAGGGCGAACCAGAGGGGCGCATGGTCGGGGGCGCCGGAGAGCAGCATGGCGGCCGCGAGGTAGCCTACCGCCCCTGCGAGCATGACCGCGACGGCCACAGGGATCGAGGCGGCGCCCGAGGGCAGCGGCTTGGGGCGGCGGTAGGAGGCGCGCGCATCGACCTCGAGGTCGGCGATCTCGTTTTGCACGAACCCGAAGACATGGGCAAAGAAGCCGGCCGCTACGAGGAGCAGGACGGCATAGAGGTCGCCAAGCGCCGGCTCGACCCCGGGGCCCGAAGCGGAGGCCGCCGCGATGTACCCGTAGACCGGGACGGTCGCGGTTACGCCGGCCGTCTGAACGCGCGCAAGGCGCAGGTACGCCCCCGCGCTCATACGGCGCCCCGAAGGGGGCCCCGCCATAAGGCCATCGCCTCACCCAGGGGGCACGGGCCGCGTTTACTTGCCTCCCGCATACGTTTATAGAGGGGGGCTCCGCGTTGTTCCAAGGAACATGGGCCGAAAAATCTGGCTCAAGATCAGCCGCGACGACCCCTCGGTCACCCTAACCCAGGTGGCCGAGAAGATCGAGGACATCCAGCGGCGCCACCCCGACCTTGAGGTCTTCTTCGACGGGGACGAGTTCGCGATCTGCTCTGTGCCGCGCCGCGGTTGAAGGGCGCCTTGTCTTCCACGGCGGGCGCAAGGGCCGGCGCCCGGGAAAGGGCCGCGCGCCTCAGCTCGCTTCGCTTTCGGCCGCCTCGTCCGCCTTGGCCGCCGTGGGAGCGCGCTTCACCGTCACGCGCTTCGGGAAGAAGCGCAGGAGGATGATGTCGCCCACGCTGGACACCCAGCGGAACGGCACGGCGATGTTGCGCGAGTCTTCGACGAGCAGCGGGTTCGTGTCCGTGATGAAGAGGCCGTCCACGCGGCAGCCGTCGATGTCCACAATCAGGTTGTTCACGTTGCCAAGGAAGACGCCCCTGTTCGTGTAAACCTGCACGCCGATGAGTTCCGAAACTTCTTCGAGCAATGCGCCCACCCCAACAGTCTGACGCGCCGCCGATGCGGGGGCGCTCTTTTATAAATATCGGGGGCGGGCCGGCGCGCCCCTCGCGCGCGCGGGCGCGCGCGCGACCGTTTGCGCCGAATTTCCTGTGGCCAGAAAACCCTGCATCTGACTTTGCCGTTTTGATACGCGGGAAAAAGCGTTTAAATAACGACTGGCCGCGTGTTCGCCTAGAGCCTTGTCGCTCCGGCGCCAAGGCGGTGCTTATGCCACTCGCCCCCGACCCCCTACCCCCAGGTGCCCCCCTTGGCAAGCTGCCTCCCGAGGTCCTCCAGTTCTTCCACAACCCCGGCGGCCACTCGTTGCTTATCCGGGGGCCGGCCGGGACTGGCAAGACCACGCTCGCCCTCCAGCTCTTGGAGACCTTGTACGGGTTCGAGCGCAACTTCTACCTCTCGTCGCGAGTCTCGGACCGCACGCTGCTCACCCAGTTCCCCTGGCTCGTCCAGAAGGAGCGCACGGAGCGGCTCCTCACGGCTTCGAAGCGCTTCCTGAATTCGCTCGGCGGGCCGGAGGGCACAAGGCTCGGCCCCGCGGGGACCCCGCAGGGCGAGGGGAAGGACTCGGACCTGAAGACCGCCAAGGGGCTCCTGCGGGAGCTCACACTCATGAAGGGTGTCCACGCGCCCGATGTCGTCGACCGCACGGAACTCACGCGCGTCGGCGGGCTCTTCGAGCCCCAAGAGAGCGGGGAGCCGGCCGCCGAGGAGACGCGGGACTTCTCCGCCTACCACTCGCTCATGGTCGACTTCAACTCGGACATGCCCGAGATTGAGAGGCTCTACGAGCGGGTGGAGAACGCGCTCCCTGACCAGATCTGCGCGGCCATCGACTCCGTGGACGCGCTCGCCGAGAAGTACGGGATCCCCGCTGCGCGCATCGTCAACATGCTCCAGAAGGACCTAGTGGAGAACACGAACACGAACCTCGTCCTCGTCGTCGAGCACGCCGACTTGGCGCAGATCGACTACCTCGTGGACGGGGTCTTGCAGCTCTCTTCGAAGGTCTTCGAGGACCGGCAGGTCCGCGAACTCACGATCCAGAAGCTGCGCGGCTGCTCGCTCGACCGCCCGCGCCACCTCTACACGCTCGCCGGCGGCCGGCTCACGAGCCTGCTGCCCACGAACTTCCAGCCGGGCGCGGAGCCCGCGCCCTGGGCTGTGATCCCCGGGCACAACGGGGACTTCCTGTCCACGGGCTCGCACGACCTCGACCGGCTGCTCGGGGGCGGGTTCCACCGCGGGTCGATCAACCTCCTCGAGATCGGCCGCGGGGTGCCCAACGCGATCGTTACGCTCTTCGCGATGAACGCGGCGGCCAACTTCCTGCTCCAGGACCACGCGGTCTTTTGGCTCCCGACGCGTGACCTCTCGGCGGAGCGCATCCGCAACATGATGGAGTCGTACCTGCCCCTGAACGCGCTCGATGACAACTTGCGAATCCTCGAAGTCTTCGCGCAGGCGGGGCGCGAGCACCCGCCCTGGATGATCCCCGCCGAGCGAGAGAGGCTCGCGGACTACATCCGCTGGGACATGATCCGCCACCTCGTGAAGAGCGGGCGCAGCCCCGTGCTCCAGATCATGAGCTACGACGCGCTCGAATCAAAGGCGTCCCGGGCGACGGAGGACCTCGCCGAGCACTATTCGGCGGTGAAGGAGCACCGGAACGTCGACCTGTCGATCGTCAAGTCGAGCGTCGACGTGCTCCCGAAGGTCGCGGACTTCGCCTCGACGCACATCCGCCTCGAGAAGATCGACGGCACGGTGGTCGCCTACGGCGAGAAGCCCCACTCGGGCGTGTTCCATGTCGGGCTTCCGGCGAAGGGGCGCGCCCCCGAGGTCCTGCTCACGCCCCTGGTTTAGGCGCCACGCGCGCGCGGCGTTTTCCCCGGGCCTGACTCCGGGACAAGTTACATTAGAGCCGCGACTTGATTGTGCCATGGATGGGCGAGCCTGCTGGAGGCCCCCAGCCAGACGCGGCGGCGCTTGAGGCCCTTCGCAGGAAGCTGGAGGAGCTCGAGGCCCTCGGCGTGCCGACGGAAGGCCTTCGAAAGACGCTCGAGGAGCGCCCGCAGGACTTCGAGCGCGAGGCCGAGGAGGCGCTGCGGCGCGAGCTCCAGGGGGACATCGAGGCGCAGCCCGGGGCCGAGAGCGCGCCGCCTGCGGAAAGCCCGGCCCCGCCCCCGAAGGCCCCGGCGGATGCCGCGCCCGCGCCGGAACCGGCCACGGCTTCGCCCGCCGAACCTGGGCCCGTGCTAGGTGAACCAGCGCCATCGCTCTCCGAGCCCGCGTCGGACACCGCCGAAGCCGCGAGCCCCCAAACCGAGCCGACCTTGCCGGACGTGGGCTCGACAAGCCCGCCTGTTGCAGAAGGTGCGCCGCAGGAGGTGCCCGACGACTCGGAGCTCGCGCAGCTCGAGGCTACGGTCGCGGCGCTGGTCGGCGAAGCCGCCCCGCCTCCTCCTCCCCCCCAGGTCCTCGAGTCGGCGCCGGAGCCCCCCGAGGCGGTTGAAGCGGACCTCGCCGAAGAGCTCGAAAGGGCGCTCGAAGGCGCCGCCCCAACGCAGGCCGCGGCGCAGGAAGCGCCTCCGCCGCTTGCCAGCGGCGACTCGCTGAGCTTGGCGCCCTCCCCCGCCGCCCCGGCGGCACCCTCGGAGCAGGCGCCGCCCCCCACGCCGGGCGCGAAGCCCCCGCCGCCCTCGGCTCGCGCGGGGGGCCAGCCGACCCCGAGGCCAGTCGTCCGGGTCGGCGGTGCGCCGCCGGGGGCCAGGCCCGCGCCGGCGGAGGCCGCCGCAACCCCCGCGTCCGAAGTCCTCCCCGTCACGGTCGACGGGCGGCGACGCTACCTGACGCCCCTCATCGCCGGCGCGCTCGTCCTCGGACTCTTCGCAGGGACCTACTTGCTCCTCGTGAACGGCCCGCCGGCCGTCGCGTTTTCCGTCTCCCCCCCGGACCCGGCGGCTGGCGACCTTGTCCTCTTTTCCGCAAACAACACGACGGACCCGAACGGCGACCCCGTGACGTTTCACTGGGAATTTGGCGACGGAGCGAACGCGACGGGGCGCCTCGCCTCACACACGTACGCCCGCTCGGGTGACTTCACGGTCACGCTCACCGCGACCGATGACCACGGGAACGCGGCGTCGCGCCCCGAGACGCTCCACATCGCGGCGGGCACCGTGGTGCCGCCGGCCTACCGGTACGGCGACACCCTCGCGTACACGGTTGTCGGCAACTCCCACGTCGAGGGGTCCCCCGCGCCGACGCCCCTTGCGACCGTGAATTTCACGGTCGGGAGCTTCGAGCAGACCTGCAACGTCGAAGCCGTGGACCTCCGCTACGAAGGGCCGGGGACGCGCAGCGTCCTTCCGGCGCCTCAGACCGTCGCCGACGGCTTCCTGAACAATCGCCCGACCTTCGCCCTCGAGCGGTCGTTTCCGAGCCTTGCCCTCAACGGCCAGGTCAACACGACCTGCCAGAATCCCCCGTTCCAGGGCTCCTCCACGGTCCTTGAGCGCGCCTTCATGAACCCGCAGAACAACGACACGCTCCGCTCAGAGACCGATGAGACCACCGAGGTGCGGGTTGCCACCGACCCGCCGACGGACTTCTCGTCGAGCGCGCACCTCACGCAATTCGGCAGGCTCGCCGATGCGGCCCAGCAGCTCCACCTCGAGGCGGTCTACGCGGGGCGTGCGTTCTCGACCGAGGGTGTCGACAACGGCACGTTCGTCGCCGAAGGGCTCACGTGGTCATGGCTCACGCAGGGCACCGAGGTCGTCCGAGGCCACCTTGCCGTGAAGGTCCACCTCGAGACGAAGGAGCCCCCGCGCCTCCCGCGCCTCACCGTCGACCTCTGGGTCTCTTCGGCTTCGTCCTTTCCCTTAAAGGAGGTCTTCTTCGTCCGGATCATCGACATCGGGCGGATCACGCAATCCACCTTCACCGCGACCGCCGCCGCCGAGCCGATCACGGGCAGCGACCCGATCCCGTACGGCGACGGCACTCGCGCGTACCCGCCCGTGAACGCCAGTGAGCTTGCGCCGCTTGGCGAGGTCCCGCGCTCGAGCCTGTCGGCGGACTTCGCGCTCACGGCCCGCTCGGCTTACGACCAGGCTCGCAACGCCTCGGCGGACTTTGCCGCCTTCATGACCGCGAACCCGAGCGCGTACGCGGTCAATGGGACCTACACGAGGAGCGGGGGCAACCCAAAGTGGATGCTCGAGTTCTCCTTCGGGCCCACCGGCGAGACCAAGCGCTGCGAGGTCGAGCAGTCCACCTCGACGCAGGTGCGCTGCACGGGAGGGTCCGTGAACGCCGCGTCGACACGCTCGGCGCTTGGGAACACGGTCTCACTCAACCTTGCGGCCGACCTCATGAAGCGCGAGCCCACGGCCGCGCCGCTCTTCCCCTCCTCATCCTTCGACGCTGCCCGCGCGAATTTCACGGTCAAGCAGGACCTCCGCTTGCCCGGCCTTTCCCTGGACGCCGCAGGCTCGGCGTCGCGCGAGTCCGTCCCCTACGCCTTCGGGGCCGAGAGCCATTCGTCGGAGCCGACGCGAATCAGGGCGGCGGTCGACGCTAAGGACGGCCAACTCCTCTTCGTCCTTAGCGAGAGCGGCGACAAGCTCCCTTGAGGGCCCTCCATACGTTGAAATCGCGCGGCCGCGCTTTGAAAGGCCCCATGTCGCCTCCCCGGATCATCGTGGCAATCACGGGCGGGTCGGGCGCGCCCTACGCGGTGCGCCTGCTCGAAGTCCTCCCCGAAAAGCCCGACCTCATCATCTCCGACGCTGGGCGCCAGGTCATCGAGTTCGAGACCGGCCTCAAAGCCTCGCAAGTCGAAGCGCTTGCCAGGCGCGTCTTTGACAACCGCGACCTTGCCGCGGCGCCGGCATCGGGCTCTCACAAGTTCGACGCGCTCGTGATCGTCCCCTGCTCGACGACGACCCTCTCGAAAATCGCGGTCGGCATCGGCGACAACCTCGTGACCCGCGCGGCCCAGGTGTGCCTCAAGGAGCGGCGCAAGCTCGTCATCGTCCCCCGCGAAACGCCCCTTTCCGCGATCCACCTCGAGCAGATGGCCAAGCTCTCGGCGCTCGGCGTGACCGTCCTCATGGCCGCGCCGCCTTGGTACATTCGGCCCAAAACGCTCGACGACTTCCGAAACTACATGGCGGGCAAGATCCTCGACCACATCGGCGTCGAGCACAACCTCTTCCCCCGCTGGAAGCAAGAGGAAGAGCGGCCGGGCGACTGAAGGCCCCGACGCGGCAGGCGGCCCGGCGCTCGCTGGAGCCGGGCCCATCGGCCCTCGCCGCCCGCCCGTGATTTTGGCTCCGCAATGTTTATACGGACTCTGGGCCACCGTCTGGCCCAGTGTAAGGGGGCGACCTTTGGTGGCTGAAGGACCGGCTGGCGAAAACCCCTCGCCCTCGTCGGACGCCGACCCCACGGCCCCGCCCGTGGACTATTCGGGCCTCCCCCGCGTCATCATGGACGAGAAGAACATCCGCATCCTGTCGGCGACCGCATTCCGCCCCCTCTCGGCCCGCGAGATCGCCTACATGTTCGACATCCCGCTCGTTTCCTGCTACCGCAAGATGGCGGAACTCGAGTCGCTCGGCCTCCTCAAGTGCGTCGACCGCCCGCTCACGCAGAGCGGAAAACGGGTCAAGGTCTACAAGTCCCAACTGATCCGCGTCTCGGTGAACTTCGAGGGCGGCAAACTCAAGATCACTCTCGACGTCGCGTGGAAGAAAACCCAGCATTTCGAGGTCTCGTGGACGCAGCCGCCCGGCCGCCTGCCCGACGCGGGCTCGCCCGACTCCCCATAAATATTATCGGGCGCCGGAATCGCCTGGGTGGCGAAAACCCTGGTTTTCGTCTGTGAAAATCTCTGTTTGAGATTGATATAGGTAAGGCCCCCGAAGAAGGGCTACTAAGCCCTCGGGGGAACAACGCATGGAAAACCTAACGCTGCCAAAGCTTCTGATGGACGAATACAACCTGAAGATTCTCTCCGCCACGACCTTCAAGCCGCGCTCCGCGCGCGAGCTCTCCTACATCTTCGGCATCCCGCTTGCCTCGTGCTACCGCAAGATCAAGGAGCTCGAGGACGAGGGTCTCATCAAGGCGGTCTCCCGCGAACTCACGCGCGAGGGCAAGCGGTACTCGAAGTACCAGTCGCAGGTCGGCTCGGTCCGGATCGCCTTCGAAGGGGGCCGCCTCAAGATGCAGCTGAACCTCGCATGGAGGCAGCCGATCGAGATCGAGGAGACGCCCGAGTCGATGATGCAGAAGGTCGAGAAGCCCTCGCCGATCATTACGCCGGAGGCCCCCGCGGTGCCGGCGCCCTCCGCCTGACCGGCCCTTCGGCGCCCCGTCGCAACCTAAATAGCGCACCCCCTATCCTCCTTGCGTGTCGGTCACGCTCGTCCAGCACAAGCACTGCCCGTCCTGCGGCAAGGCGATCCTTGCGTCCCGCACGACCTGCGAGGGCGCGTGCGAGGCGGGCTACGACCGGCTGAAGCGCAACCGCAAGTGGATGTGGAGGGGCTGGTTCGCGGCCACCGCGTTCCTCGTCCTCTTCCTCGTGACCTACGGCCCGCGCTGAAAGAGAAAGGGAGGCGCACGCGATGCTGGAGGGAAAGACGGTAACCTGCCTTGGCGGGACGTTCAACCGGATCCACGCGGGGCACCGGCTCCTTTTCAAGGCCGCGTTCGAGTCGGCGGATGTCGTGGCGGTCGGCGTGGCTTCCGATTCGCTTGTGAGGCGCCTCAGGAAGTCGCGGTCCGCCGAAGTCCGCCCCTACGCGCAGCGGGAAGCCGACGTCCGCAGGCTCCTGCAGGGCTACCGGGCGGAGCGCTTCATGCTCGCCTCGCTCGACGATCCCTACACCCCCGCGAAGCGCGAGGAATTCGACGCGATTGTGGTCTCGCCCGAGACGCGCAAGACCGCAGAAGAGATCAACGCGCTGCGCGCGCTCCGGGGGTTTGCCGACCTGAGGATCATCGAGGTCCCCCACGTGCTTGCCTTCGACGGCCGCGCCGTCTCCTCCACGCGGATTCTCGCGGGCGAGATCGACGAGGAGGGCCGGCCCCCTGGCGGGCGCGTGGAGGTTCTCGAAAAAGCCCCCGCGGAGGCGCCCGCAGCCAGCCAACCTGCCGACGCGCCCGCGCCGGCACCTCCGCCACCGCCCTCTCCGGAACCGGCGCCCACCGCGGTTGAAGAGCCGGTGGCGCCCGCCCGCGAGCCTGCGCCGGTGGTAAGCGCCCCCGCCGAAACCTCGCCGGCCAAGGCCAGAACGCCCGCGCCGCGCCCGCGCCGCCCCGCCAAAAAGGCGCGCACGCCCTCGCGCAAGCCTGCCCGCAAGAAGGCCGCGGGCAAGCGGCGCAAGGCTACCGGAAAGAAGGCCGCAGGGAAACGTGGGAAGGGCCGTTCAAAGGCTCGTAAGGGTAGCCGTGCAGCCGGTCCTCGATCTCGGCGATGAGCTGCTCGAGCGTCATCACCCTCTCCCCGGCGTCCCGCATCCGCACGGCGTACGACTGGCTCGCCGCCTCCTTCTCCCCCACGACGATGATCATGGGGACCCACTCGGTCTCGGCGTCGCGGATCTTGCGCCCGACCTTCTCGTCGCGGTCGTCGACATCGGCGCGCCCCGGCAGGCCGGAAGCAAGCTTGTCGGCCAGCCCCACGAAGGACGCGGCCACGGGGATCACGCGCACCTGCACCGGCGCGAGGAAGAACGGGTACTGCCCCTTCTCGCCGCGCGCCGCCCGCTTGTTCTGCTCCTCAAGCACCGCGTAGATGATGCGCTCGACCGCCCCCGAGACCGAGGTGTGGAGGATGAGCGGCCGCTTCGCCTTGCCCTGGGCGTCCGCGAAGCGGATGTCGTAGGTGTCGGCGTTCTCGACGTCGATCTGCACGGTCGAGAGCGCGGCCGCCTTCTTCTGGCCATCCACGTAGTTGAGCTCGAACTTCGTCACCCAGTACGCGTAGCGCTCGTCGAAGAGCTCCATGAGGATCGGGCGGTTGAGCCGCTTGACGACCTCGAGGTAGAACTCCCGGTTCTCCTTGTAGAAGGACTCCTGCGCGCGGAAGGCCATCTCGAAGGGGATCGAGAACGTGTTCATAGTGGAAACCGAGAGCTCGAACTGCTTGAGGAACTCCTCCTTGGCCATCCGCACGTCCGCCACGAGCGTGTGCATGTCGGGCATCGTGAAGGCGCGCAGGCGGCGCAGCCCCGCGACCTCGCCCGACTGCTCGCGCCGGAAGGAGTACCTCGTGAGCTCGTAGAGGCGGAGGGGGAGGTGCTTGTAGGAGACGTTCGCCTTCGAGGCGATGAGGAACTGGCCAAAGCAGGCGGCAAACCGCAGGAAGAACTGCTTGTCGTCGGACTGGACCGTGTATTGCCTCGCGGGGAAGCGGTCGAGGTAGGCCTTGAGCGCGGGGTGCTCGAAGTCGTACATGACGGGAGTCTCGACCTCCATCGCCCCCGCCTGCTGGCAGACCGAGGAGATGTAGCGCTCGAGGACCTTCTTGACGAGGCGGCCGGCGGGGTAGAACTTCAGGTTCCCGGAGTCCGACCCCTCCTCGTAGTCGACAAGCTCGTGCTTTTGCATGAGTGCGACGTGGGCCGGCGCCTCCTGCGCCGTCCGGTCCTTCTTCGACTCGTAGTCGACAAGCGCCTTGAGGTCGGGCCACCTTGCAAAGTCGAACGCCCTGACCTCGTGGAGCTCGCCCGCCGGGTCGAGGATGGCGAGGCGCGACCGCGCCGCTCCCTCCGCCTTGAGGGACTTCGAGACATGGTCGCGTGCCAAGGGCCCCTTCCTTGCGCCCTCGGGCGCCGCCTCGCCCGGGCGGATCGTGCGCGAGAGCTCCGAGAGCGGGTGGCCCTTGCAGGTGAGCGTGAACGCCTTGTACCAGCCGAAGGGCGGGCGCATGACATCGAGGCCCGCGGCCCTCAAGGCCTCCTCGGCCTTGACCATGAGGCTCCGCGCAAACCATGGCGCCGCGTGGCTCTCCGAGAGGTGCGCGTAGGGGTAGAGCGTCACGTGCGCCGCCTTCACTTGGGCGGCGATCGCGCCCGTCTCGCGGACGAGCCCGGCGACGGATCCCTCGAGGTCGGCCTCGTCTTCGGCTTCGACTGTCACGAAGCACACGAGCGTCTCCTCGGCGCGCCCGCCCTTGAAGTCGGGGGGGATTTCCTCCGCGACGCTCGTCTTTTCCTTCACGGTGAATTCGAGGGAATCGGCGTGGATGAAGAGCGCGCGCACGGGGTGGGCCTCGCGCGCGCACACCCTTTCCGCGCCTAAACTTTTTGCCTGGCCGGACGGCCCGGATCGTTGTCGCAGGCCGGGGCGCCCGACATCTTCCAACCCTTTATCTACGGCGATCCGGGTGGGACGAGCGGCGGGGGCGCAGGGCGAAATGCTCGCTCATATGAAGGGGCTTGCGGGGGCGCAGGCGCGCCTCTCCCTGTGGTTCCGCACCCGAATCATGGCCTCCAAGAAGACGATGGCGATCTTCCTCGTCGCGGTTTTTGTGGCCTCCACGACGCTTGGCGCGGTCACGGTCGCCGCGCTCTCGGGGCCTGGGAACATCGCGCTGATCGCCTTTAGCGAGGACCGCGCGATGGAGTTCGAGAGGGCGCTCGTGTCGATGGGCCCGCGCTGGAGCGGCACGGAGAATGAGGCGCGCACGGCCGAGTTCATCGCCTCGGAATTCCAGAAGGCCGGCCTCAAGGACGTTAAGGTCGAGGATTTCGAAGAGGTCCTCTGGGAGGCGAACAGCGCGGAGATCTCGATCGTCCCCTACAACCCCCTCGGGCTCGTCCCGAGCGTGCGCCAGTCGCCGATCGCCTTCGAGCACAAGAAGGACTTCGTGGTCCAGGGCTACTCGGGTTCGAGGGGCGCCCCGAACTTCCGGTTCGACCTCCTCCCCTATTGGGCGACGGGGGACGGCTCGAACGTCTCGCACTTTTCAGGCGGCTCCGGCCGCGCGTGCATCGTGGAGTGGAAGGAGGCGTCGATCGCGGGCAACACGGTCATCTTCAACAACGCCTGGCAGGCGAACTGCGCCGCGGTCCTCGCGCACAACCTCGTCTACGCGGAAGAGCTCGGGTACATCCCGATTTCCAAAGGGACCGCCCAGCCCTCGACATGGCCGAACTCGAGCTACCCGGACATCCCCTTTGCCGCAATCTCGAAGGAGATGGGGGACTCTATCAAGGCGCACGCGGGGTGGAAGGTCCGGATCAACTTCGACGTCACGATCGAGACCCGCATCCTCCGCGTCGTGACTGGCGACGTGAAAGGCACGGTCGACCCCGCGCGCTTCGTCCTTGTCGGCGCCCACTCGGACAACGTCTACGTGAACAACGGCGCGGTCGACGACGGTGTGGGGACCTCGACGGTGCTTGAGCTGGCCTACCAGCTGGCCGGCCTCTCGCCGAAGTACACGATCCGCCTGGCCACTTTTGCCGGCGAGGAGCAGGGCCTGTTTGGGTCGGCGGACTGGCGCGACGCCCACATCGAGGAGGTCAACGCCTCGATGATCGCGATGCTCCAGTTCGACATGAACCACGTGGACATCGACCGGTGCAGCGACATCAACTTCTATACGAACGACAACTCGACATTGGGCGCCCTCAAGGACACGCAGGCGAAGGTGCTTGCCCAGACGCCCGCGTACGGCAAGTACACACCCCATGTGGACTGGGCGGACACCTCGCGCATGGGCTCGGACATGGCCGTCTTTGCCGCGATCGGCAAGCCCGCGCTCTTCTCGTTCGGCTGTGGGTCGTGGGAGTACCACACGTACCTCGACGACATCGAGCGGGTGAAGCCGGAGAGCCTGGCGTACTCGGGGCGCGTCTTCGGCTCCTTTGCCCTCTGGCTTGCGAACCGGTGATCCCCGATGGAGGCGAGCGCGGGCGGGCGCCAGAGCGCCCGGTGCAGTTGCGGTGGTCCTGCGGTCACCTTTGTCCGCTACAGCGGAGCGCACCTTTGCGCGGACTGCTTCCGGCGTTTCGTCGAGGCGCGCGTGCGCCGGGAGTTCTATGCCCAGGCGCCGCTCAAGGGCGGCGGGCGGATTGCCGTCGCCCTTTCCGGCGGGAAGGACTCGCTTTGCGCGCTCACGCTCCTCGTGAAGCTCGTGGGGGCAAGGCGCGATGTGGAACTCCTCGCGATCACCGTGGACGAGGGGATTGCGGGCTACCGGCCGCCGTCCCTTGCCGCCGCCGAAGGGGTCTGCCGCCGCCTCGGGGTCGAGCACCGCGTCGTGGACCTGAGGGGCCAGGTTGAGGTCAGCGTCGACGAGATCGCCGCGCGCGACCTGGCGAAAGCGCCGTGCAGCTACTGCGGCGTCCTGCGCCGCCGCGCGCTGAACGCCGAAGCGCGCGCGTGGGGCGCGGACTTCCTCGCGACCGGCCACAACCTCGACGACCTTGCGCAGACCGTGCTGATGTCGTTTGTCCGGGGTGACCTCAACAAGCTCGCGCGGCTTGCGCCCCACTCCGACCCCAAGCCGGGGCTCGTGCGCCGGGTGCTCCCGCTCCGTTGGGTGCCCGAGAAGGAGGTCTTCCTCTACGCGATGCTCGAAGGCCTGCCGATCGCAAGCGAACAGTGCCCCCACATGGGGCGAGCGGCCCGGGGCCCGATCAAGGAGATGCTTATGGCCCTCGAGGACGCCCAGCCCGGCACGCGCCACGCGATCCTGCGGACCCACGAGCGCCTGCGCGGCGCGCTGGAGGCGCTTGTCGGCGAGGGCGCGCCGCCCCTTGCCGCCTGCCCCCGGTGCGGCGAGCCCTCGCTTTCCGGCGTGTGCCAGGCGTGCCTCTTGGTCGACGAGGCCGCTTCGAGCGCGCCAGGTCCCGTGCGCGCCGCGTGACGGGCCCGCAACCGTTTATCCCCACCAAGGCCATCCGCGCGCCCTTGGGCGCAGTTTCCCTCAAATTCCTCGGCACCGGCGGCGGCCGTTTCACCACGATCTACCAGGCGCGCTCGACCGGCGGCTGCATCCTGGAGGCCGACGTGAGGGTCCACATCGACCCGGGCCCCGGCGCCCTCCTGCGCTGCCGCCAGGAGGGCGAGGACCCCACGCTCACGCGGGCGGTGCTCGTCACGCACGCGCACCCCGACCACTACGCGGAAGCCGAAGTCGCCGTCGAGGCGATGACGAAGGGAGGGACCGTGAAGCGCGGCACGGTCGTCGGCTCGAAGAGCGTGATCGAGGGCAGCGACACCCACGACGCGGTCTTCTCGCGCTACCACAAGGAGCGCCCCGAGGAGTTCTTCGCGGTCGCCCCCGGCGACAACTTCAAAGTCGGGGCCCTCACCGTGCGCGCCACACCCTCCCGCCACTCGGACTCCACGACCGTGGGGTTCCGCTTCACCACGGCGGAGGGCGTCATCGGCTACCTTGCCGACACGTCACTCGAGGACGAGGTCATCCGCGCCCACCGCGGCTCGCGCGTCCTCGTCCTGCCGGCGACCCGGCCGCGCAAGTCGCGCATCGACTGGCACCTGTGCTCCGAAGACATCGTCGCGCTCCTCAAGGCGCTGCGGCCCGAGGTCGCGCTGCTCAACCACCTGGGGCTCAAGATGGTCCGCGCCGGGCCCGACGAGGAGGCCCTGTGGATCGAGGCGCAGTCCGGCGTCCGCACGGTCGCGGCCAAAGACGGGATGCGCGTTTCCCTTGGCGACAAAGTCTTGGCGGTCCCATCCGCGGGCACGGCCTTGCCCGAGCGCGGTGCGGCCGTGGATCTCGCGGAGTAGCCGGCAGGCGCCCGGCGCGCGTGATTAGGCCTCGCGTTTCGCCTGCCCGTACTGCATCTTGTACATCTCGAGGAGCTCCTCGACAGTCGTTGCGTCCCCCGGCGCCTTGTCGTCCCGGTACCTCTCGAAGCGCGGGAAACGCATCGCGAGCCCCGCGCCGGGCTTGACCTGCCCCCACGCGGCCCGGTGGACCGGCGAGAGGGTGAGCTCGGCGCCGCGCACCTCCATCACGACCTTGGGTTCCAGCCACACGTCCGGGACGAGCCCCGATTCCACGCCCTGCGGCTTCTCCGTGCGCGCCGAGGGCATGAGGCGCGCGTCGAATTCCGCAAGCTGGGCGTCGTCGAACCCGGAGGCGAGCTTGCAAAGTGAAACGAGCCCCCCGGTCTCCCCGTCCCTTGCGGCCATCAGGAGGGAGCCATAGTGGCCGGCCCGCCGGCCCTTCCCGGCAAAGGCCCCAACGACCACCAGGTCCACGGTGTCGCCAAGCACGGCCGAGTAGTCGCGCTTGAACTTGATCCACGCCCAGCCGCGCGCGCCCGCGCGGTAGGCGCTGTCGTCGGAAAGCGACTTCGCGATGATCCCCTCGCAGCCGTCCGCGAGCGCCTCGAGGAAGAAGGCCTCGCCCTGCGCGGGGCTCTCGACCACCCGCATCGTCGAAAGGCGCAGTTGCTCGCCCTCGCGCACGGCCCGGCGGATTGCCTCGCGGCGCTCGGCGTAGGGGCGCCCCGTGAGGTCGGCGCCGTCGACAAACATGCAGTCGAAGAGGAAGAGCGCGAAAGGGAGCTCCTCGGCCTTCGCCGTGAGGTCGTACTTGCGCCCCCTCCGGCGCGAGGCCTCTTGGAAGGGCCGGATCTCCCCCGTCTCGGGGTCGACGGTCACCCCCTCGCCCTCGACGATGAACGCGTGGGCCCGCGAACTGGCCTTCACAAGCGCCACGACATCGGGGAATTGGTCCGTGTACGGCTCGAGGTTGCGGCTGAAGATCTTGACGTCGGCCCCTTGGACGTGCACTTGCATCCGGAGGCCGTCGTACTTGTAGTCGAAGGCCGCGCGCCCGCCGAGCTTTACGAGTACCTCCTCGACGGACTTGAGGCGCTCGGCGAGCATGGGCCGCAGCGGGATGAGCGGCTGGACGCGCACGTCTGCAAGCGCGGGAAACCCCCCGCCCGCCATTTTCTGCGCCACGAGCGCAAGGTCGGGGTGGCGGTTGAACGCGGACTCGACCTCGGCCTTGCGCTTCCGGTCCCCGTGCGCGTGTGCAAGCGCCTCGATGATCGTCCCCTCGCCGATGCCCACACGCATCCGCCCGATGAGGAACCGGACGAGGTACTTCGCCTCCGGCGGCGAGGCCGAGGCCAGGAGCTCCTGAAGGACCTTGAGCTTCCGGTCGGCCGACCCCTTGCCGCCTGACGCGGAGATCAGGGTGAGCTGTTCGCGCACGCGAGCAAGGTCGAGCGGCTCGGCAAAAAGCGTCTTCTGGCGCCCGCCCTCCACGGCCTTCGCCGCGAGCTCGCCGAGGTCGCCGACGGCGCGCATCTGCGCACCCACGTCCTTTTCGCTCGACTGCGTGAGCGCCGCAAGGGCCTTCACGACGTTCTTGTCGCCAATGCCGACGGGGTTGGACTCGTAGGCGGGCCCCAGCTGGCCAAGCAGGAAGTTCACGGCGAAGGCGAGGTCGTCGCCCTCGAGTACCTTCAGCAAGTCGCCGAGGATCTGCGCGGTCTCGACCCTCGAGGCCGTGGCGTCGGCCCTGTCAAGCGCCTCGGCAAAGGCCGCGAACCGCACGAGACCCTCTCCCGCGCACCCTGGCCGACGCCCTCAAACGAAGGCCCCTCGCCGGGCGTCAGACGCCTTGGCCGCCCTCAGGCGCAGGCGGGGACTCCTCTTCTTCGCTCACTTCGATCACGACGCCGCACGACGTGCACTCGCCTTCCGCGCCGCGGATCCACTGCTCGGTGCCGCAGTTCGGGCAGACGATCTTGTGCTCGACCCCAGGCCCCTCGGCGCCCGGAGGCGCCGGGGGCGCGCCCCCCGTGCCCTCGGCCTCAAGGGCCTCGAGCCCGGCAAGCGCCGACTCCGGGGAGCCCGGCGGGGGCGCCCGGGGCCCCTGCGGCATCGGGAACGCGGGCGCGGGCTTCCTCCGGCCTGCGCCCCGCGCGGCCAGGCCGATCACGAGGCCGACGACGAGCCCGAGGATGAGCACGAGTTGGGTCGTCTGGTCTCCCGTGATCTTTGCAAGGAGCCCTTCCTGCGCCTTGGCGCCCACGGTTACGCCCTCTGTCGCTTGGTAGGCATTGCCGCCGACGATTTCGACCCCGATCGTGTGGGTCCTGCCCGCATAGGACGAGTCGACAGACCAGGTGAGGGAAACCTCCGTGGAGCCGCCCGGCGCGATGGGCGAGAGTGTCTTTTGGTCGACGTGCTGCTGGCCGTCGATGACGAGTTCGACCTGCACGCCCGTGGCCGTGCCCGTCCCGAAGTTCTTCACCGTGAAGGTCACGGACACGCTCCCGCCGATCGCCACGGACGTCGCGGTGATCGCAAGCTGCGGGGGGTCGACCCGGACGTCCGCTTGGAGGAACTCGACGCGGACCGACAGGTCCGCCGTGGGCGCCGCACCGTCCACCGAGCGGGCCGAGACCCGCAGCGTGTCGTCCTGCGCACCCGCGGGGAAGGTCGCGATTCGCACGACCGCGCTCTTCTGCTCCCCGGGCGCAAGCGTGAGCTGCGACCCCGGCGATCCGCCGATGAGGATCGCGACCGTCCAACCTGCGATCGGCGTCCGGGAGATCGTGACGGTCTCCGCCCGGTTCCCCGTGTTGCGCACGAACACCGTGAGCTCAACGGGCCTCTGGTCGGCAAGGTCGTGCGAGGTCACGTTCGAAGTCACGAGGGTTTCAGGGTCGAGGGAGAACGTGAAGCCCGCCGCCTGGCTCACTTCGAGGGACCCGGCGATGGCCGCCCTCACGGCCGCGCCGCCGCCCTGGGAGACTACTGTCACATTGAGCGTGCGCGGGCCTGCGAGCGCAAGGAGCGGGTCGGTGGGGATCCGCAGGATGACGTTCACAATCGCAACGCGGCCCGAGGCAAGGCTCAGGCTGCCCGCGCCCTGCAGCGCCCAGGGCGCAGCCTCACCCGAGAGCGTCCAGTTCAAGACGTCATCGCCGTTGCCGCGGTTCGTGATGTTGAACGAGAACTGGACCTCGCCGCCCGGCGCGCCTGCCCCCGTGAAGGTCCCGCCGGGCAAGCCCGCGGCCGTCACGTTGTAGACCTGGCGCACGGTCGTGCTCACCGTGACGACCTGCGTGTTGCCGGCGCTGCCGTACACCGTGATCGACACGGGCATCGGCCCGGCCGAGGCGTTTGCCGATGGCGTGATGAGGACCGTGACATTGAGCACTTGGAGCGCGTCGATCGTGCCGCCCGCAGGTTGGAACGAGACGAACTGCTGGGGCGTAGCCACGAAGCTGTAGCTGTCGTTCGTGTTGCCCGTGTTGATCACGCTGAAGAGGAACGAGGCGGTCTGGCCGGGGGACACGAGGACGGGCGTCGTGGGGGCCGAGACCGCGAAGGCGTAGACCTTCAGCACGGTGACGGTGAAGGCCACAGCCTTGAACTCCGCGGTGGCACCGCTGTCCGACTGGAGCGAGAAGCCCTTCACGCCGTCATGGGTGCCGATGGGCACAAAGACCGTCAGCGTGACGGTCGCCGACGCGTTGGCCGCAAGGTCAAGGACCGGCTGGTCGACAGACACCCACGAAGCGACCTGGCCCGTCGGCGAGAGCAGGAACTGGTCGGCGGCCGTGCCCTCGTTCTTCACGACGACCGTGAAGGTCTCCATCGAGCCCGGCAGGAGCGCCTTGTCCTGGAGCGTCGGCGTGAGGGACTGGTCGAAGGACACCTGGAAACGCAGCGTGAGCGCCGCGCCGATTGCCGGCACGGTCTGCGACCGCACCTCAATGCCGAACGCGTAGCCCGTGAGCGACTCGAGGAGCGTGGGCGGCGCTTGGAGCGAGACGGAGACGTTTGTTGAAGCGCCCGGGGTCAAGGTGAAGTTGTCCTGCGAAAAGGTGACCGTCCAGCCGGAGGGGTGCGTCTGGTCGACCATCGCATAGGTGTCCGTGATGTTCCCGCGGTTCTGGACCGTGAGCGTGAAGCTGCGCGTGTCGCCGGGGCCGCCCGAGGTCGTGTCCTGCTGCCCGACGGCCGAAAGGTCGACCGCGCGCGTGACTTCCAGGGTGATGTTGGCAAACGCCCAGCCCTCGAAGGAGGAGTTCGTGAGGGACACCGCGCGGAAGTCGACGAGGTAGACGCCCGAGTAGGGGTAGCTTGCCTGAACGACGAACGTGCCCGAAGCCGAGGCGAGCGCGTTGAGCGTGTAATTCTGTGAGAAACCTTGGAGCACCGGGAAGTGCGCCGTGGCCGTGAGCGTGATCGTGTCGGGGATCGTGCCGTTGTTGCGGACGATGAAGGCGATGTTCACGTTGGCCGAGGGCTGGGCGAAGTACGACGTCGTCGTGAGGCGGACCTCCGGCCGCAGGATGTCGTTTACCGTGACCGTGAAGGTCGCGGCGGCCTCGAGGCTCGTGTTTGCAAGCGAGGTCGCCCGCACGGTGAACGCGTGGGCCCCGTTCGACGGGTCCGCGGGCAGCGCAATGGGCAGCGTGAACGTCAGGTTCTCGTTGGGCGCGAGCGTCACGTTCGCGAAGGGCAGGGTGGCCCAGTTCGCGTCGGCCCCCGAGATCGAAAGCGCGTAGGTGTCGGCCAGGTTCCCGCTGTTCCGCACGGTGACCGCGATCGAGTACGCGCCGTTCCGGTGGGAGTTCGGCAGGTCCGTGGCGCTAAGCTCGAGGGCAAGCGACCGGCGGGGGTTCAGGAAGAGCGTGAAAGAGGAGAGAGCCGTGGCGTTGCCGTCGCCGTCGGAGACCGCGGTTACTTGGAGGAGGGTCGCGCCTTCCGGAGCCCAGGAGGGCGTCGTGACCTGGACGGTGAAATTGCGACGCGCGCCGGCCGCGACCGTGCCGTTGCCGGTCGGGAAGGTCACCCAAGACTGGTTGAGGCCGGCTTTTTGCAGGGTCACGCCGTCGGGCCCGTTCCCGTTGTTCGTGACCGAGACCGTGTACGAGGCCGTGGCGCCCGGGTCCGCCGCCTGGTAGGAGGGCGTTACGGTGGCCTGGAGCGCGAAGGTCTGGTTGACCGTGAGCGCGAGGGTTACGGTCGACAGGCGCGAGGCGTTCCCTGACGACCTCACCGTTACCCCGTAGTAGTAGACGCCCGCCGCGGGCGCCGGAAGCGAGGTGACCGCGACCGTCACGGTCACGTTCCCCGTCCCGCCCGTTGCAAGCGAGAGCGTCGACGAGGAGAGCGTGACGAGCCCCGCCTGAGTCGTGTTTGTCGCGGCGACCGTGAAATTGTCAAGGCCGGTCCCATTGTTGCGCACGGTGACCGTGAAGGTCACGGACGAGCCGGGGTTTCCGGCAAGCGCGCCCACCGACGAGGTCGCGATCACGTCGAAGACCTGGCTCACCTCGAGCGTGAGGTCGACCGTGCGGTTGCGGTAGGGCGCCGACCAGTTGATCGTGCCCGCCGCCTGGAAGGCGAAGCTCGTCGGCACCTGCGTGCCGGGGATCGTGAAGTTGTAGTAGACGATCCTGTAGGCGCCCGGCGCGAGGGTAAAGGGTGTCGCGGAGATCGCGACCCACCCGCTGTTTGCTCCCACGTAGCTGAGGTCCACGCGCTCGTCGAAGGCGCCGGGGTTCGAGACGTTCACGGGAAAGGCGACCACCGTACCGGGCTCCCCCGACTGCCGGGCGACGAGGCTCTCGTACACGAGCGACAGGTCGTGCTTCGCCGTAATCGTGATCGTCAGGTTGAGGAACGCGATGACCGCCGTCGAGTTGTCCGAGATGATCCGGAACTCGACGGTGTAGTCGCCCGTCTGCGTGACCGAGGCGGGCACGGTCACCGTCACGTTCAGGTACCTCTGGGTGAAAGCCGGCAGGGCGAGGGTGCTCGAGGGGAACGAGACCCATTCGCCGTGGCGGCTCGCGTTCGCCGTCCCGAGGAGCGTGTAGGCGTCGGCCACGTTGCCCCGGTTCTCGACGATGATGTTGCGCAGCGTGACCGCCGATTCCGACTCCGTGGAGGCCCTGAGGTCGTCCGGCGTGAGCCCGAAGAGCCCCACCGCGCGTTTCGCGTTCACGGTGGCGGCAAACTCCTCGGAGTCCGTCACGCTCGAGTTCGCGTTCGAGGTCGCGGTGATCCGCGAGTAGAGCACCCCCACGGGGGCCGTCGCGCTGATGTTGACCGTCACCTGCACGACGCGCGTGTCGCCCGGCGACACGGTCACGAGGTTCGTCGTCAGGTTCGTCGAGGTGAACGAGGTGTTGTTCACGTTCACGGTGTACGTCTGCGGGCTGTTGCCCGTGTTCTGGATGTACCCCAGCCACGTGATGTTCTGGCCGGGGTCGCCGGAGGTCCCGCCCTGCGGGATCAGAGTCACGGCCACGCCGAAGACCTCGGTAACGCGGGTGGTCGTGGCCACCGTCTGGGCCGTGGTATTGTCGTCAGGGGTCGCGGTGACATTCACGTACTGGCCCACGGAGTCGGCAAGGGCCGTCGAGGGCGGGCGCACCGTGAGCGTGACCTGCTGGGTCGACGAGGCGGCCACGGTGAGGCTCGTCTGGGAGAGCTGGGCCGTCCACCCGACCGGGCTTGCAGCGATAGCGAGGTTGAAGGAGATCGAGGAGGACGCGTTGAGGTTCGTGAGGTTGAGGGTGTAGTCCTTGGGCCAGTAC
>Ga0209342_10000850_pt1 | contig 35336 bp, 21 predicted proteins | sample RifCSP16_2_FD_184023 | JGI IMG/M metagenome (GOLD analysis project Ga0209342, IMG submission 184023) | Soil microbial communities from Rifle, Colorado - Rifle CSP2_sed 16_2 (SPAdes) (version 2) | ecosystem: Environmental > Terrestrial > Deep subsurface > Rock core/Sediment | place: Rifle...
CGTCCGTCATGCGAACGCACTGATAGTCGGGCAGGAAGTACCACCGTTGCATGGCGTTGCCCGCCACGCGCGAGCGGCTGGCCCGGTCCGCGTAGCTCACCAACCGGACCGGCGGCTCCTCCATGCCGATGCCGATCAGTTTCATCCGGTAGTCGGCCTCGACCAACACCTGGGCAAAATGCGTGTCGGGCGAAACGCCCAGGATCGACACCTTCTGCTTGCCCAGCGCCGTCTGCAATGAACCCACGATCTGTTCGACCGGGATGTTGGGATTCTGGGCGTAGAGGCCGGCGATTTGCCGCTTGGCCTGCTCAAGCCGCGCCAAGCCCTCGGGCGTCGGGTCGATCGAACAGCCGATCAGCGGCGTTTCCTTTCCGTCGGGCGGGAACGATCGCAGCGCCACCACGAGATCCTGCAACTGAAGCGCCGGCCGCCGCGTGTTCACGCCCACCACGCGGCCCGTCGGATCGGTCGTCCAACCCTCGGCCGGTCCGGCCAGAACGATGTCTTTCGACTCCGGATAGTAGAAGACGTACTGCACGCGCTGCATGCCGGCCAGGTAGCGCATCGCGTCGGTCGGCACGCCGTTGTTGGCTCGCAGCGCCGCTTCCAACCGGTTGAGCGAGATTTTACGGAGCTTGCTGGCGGCAAAAACATCGGCCCCCAGCGCGGCCCGGGCCGCCTCGATCCGCTGGCGCATCAGCAATCCGCCGGGATCGAAGATTTCCTTCTTGCGCACCACGCCGTCGGCGTCCACGTAGACGCCCGCCAGGCCGTTGGTGTTGGTGGTGTCGTCGTCTTGCGCCCTGGCCTGGGAAGTTCCACCGAGCACGCAGGCCGCCACGATCGACGCCAAGACAACCCGATAACCGACAGTCTGCCAACGCATGAGCAACTTCTCCAAAGAGGTTCCGGTGACACTCCCACTCGACGGAAAGAAACGGAGTCGAGTGGGAGTGTTAAGTTGACGGTGTGGGCGGACCCAGCCACCGGCGACGCATCCGTCGGCCCGGAGGGGTCCATATCATGAATTCTAATTAGGCAAACTGGGTAACGCAAACGGTTCCTCCCCAACCAGTTGCGGTTTTTTCGGCCCCGGCGGCCAGCCGCCCCCCCAAGGGCCGGTGCCAAAGCCATGTAACCGGTTTATTTGAAATGGTTTAGGGCCAAAACGCCCATTTCCACCGGGTCATCACATCGTAGGGTGGGCACCGCCCACCGAGAACAACGCAGTAGGGTGGGCGGCGAATCGCCAATAGGTCTTTCCATTCTCGACTGGCATGGCCCACCTCGTGCCCGCCCCACCAGAACCGTGACCGTAGGGTGGGCACCGCCCACCGGAAACAACGTAGGTCTCGGTGGGCGGTGCCCACCCTACCCGCCACGTTGCACTCCAGCCCCGTTGCGGCGAGAATTGGGTTGGCCCGTTCTATCCCAACCAAGCGAGTCGCCGCGCGATGTCCACCACCTCGACCCTGTTGAGCCCCGAACTGCTCGCCCGGCTCGAAAAAATGGAACTCCTCAGCCGCAAAATCTTCCGCGGCCGGATGAAGGGCGAACGCCGCAGCCGCCGTAAAGGCCAAAGCGTCGAGTTCGCCGATTTCCGCAACTACGTGCCCGGCGACGACCTGCGATTCATCGACTGGAACACCTATGCGCGCCTCGAACGCCTTTTCTTGAAGCTCTTCCTCGAAGAAGAAGATCTTCACTTCTACGCCCTGATCGACGCCAGTGCGTCGATGGGTTTCGGCGACCCGACCAAACTGCGCTACGCCCAGCAACTGGCCGCCGCGCTGGGTTTCGTCGGACTCATCCGTGGCGACCGCGTGAAAATCGAGTCGCTCGGCCAGCGCCCCACCGCCCCCTCGCCCGTCTTCCGCGGACGGCGGAGCATGTGGCGAATGTTCGACCACGTCGAAAGCATCGTGCCCGGCGAGCAGGTGTCGCTTGCCTCGGGCATCAAAAACTTTTGCCTTCGCAACTCCGGCAAGGGCATCGTCGTGCTCTTGACCGACCTGATGGACAAAGCCGGCTATGAACCGGCGCTCCGCTACCTGTTAGCCCAGCGGATGGACGTCTACATTGTCCAGATTCTCTCGGCCGAGGAACTCGATCCCGAACTGAACGGCGACCTGCGCCTGGTCGATTGCGAGGACGGCGACGAAACCGAAGTGACGGTGACCGCGCCGCTTTTAAAGCGATACCGCAAAACACTCAACGCCTTCGTCGAGTCGGCCCGCGAGTTTTGCACCCGCCGGGGCATGGTCTACCTGCTGGCCAACAACACCGTGCCGTTGGATGATATGATCACCGACTACTTGGCGCGCAGGGGGCTGGTTCGCTGATGTGGCCGACCTGGGTCAATATGCTCGCGTGGTGGCAATGGGCCGTGCTCCTGGCCGTGCCGCCGGCCATTATTTCGCTTTATTTTCTCAAGCTGCGCCGCCGGCCGGTCGAAGTGCCCAGCACCTATCTGTGGAGCCGCACGGTCGAGGATCTGCACGTCAACAGCATCTGGCAGCGGCTGCGCCGCAATCTGCTCTTGCTGCTCCAGTTGCTGCTCGTTCTCTTGTTGATTCTTGCCTTGTTGCGGCCTGCCTGGCGAGGGCACAAACTGATTGGCCACCGGTTCGTCTTCCTGATCGACAACTCGGCCAGCATGAAGGCCACCGACGTCGAGCCCAGCCGGCTCGACGACGCCAAACACCGCGCCTCCGCCCTGGTCGACAACATGGCGTCGGGCGACGTGGCCATGATCGTCAGTTTCGCCGACACGGCCCGGGTCGAACAAATGCTCACCGGCAACCGCGCGGCGCTCCGCCGCGCGATCCAAGGCATCCAACCCACCGATCGACCCACCTCGCTGGTCGAGGCGTTGAAAGTGGCCGCCGCCCAGGCGCGGCCCGGCGAGACGTCCGGAGCTTCCGTTGACGAAAAGGAAACCGACGCGCGTCCCGCCGACACGCCGCCGGCGACCGCCTATATCCTGAGCGACGGCAAATTCGCCTCGGTCGGCGAATCGTCGCTCGGCAATCTCAAGCCCGTGTTCCTCCCCGTCGGCGGCGAGTCGCCCGCCAACGTGGCCATTGTCGCGTTTCAGACGCGGCGTCAGGAGAAGCAGGAAAACCGGCTCGCGGCGTTCGCGCAAATCAAGAATTTCGGCGACAAAAAAGTCCACGTCGAAGTCACCCTGCGGCTTGACGGCGAGCTGAACAACGCCGACCGCGCGTCGATCGGTCCCGGCGAAACCCAGAACCTCGCGTTCGACGTCGGCGAGGTGGACTCGGGCGTCCTCGAACTCATCGTCCGTCACCGCGACTGCCTCGCGGCCGACGATCGCGCCTGGGTCGCCGTCAATGCGCCCCGCCCGGCCGAGATCCTGCTGGTCACTCCCGGCAATCAGCCCCTGGAACTGGCCCTCGGCACCCGTTCGGTCGATAAATTGGCCCACGTCTCCGTGAAACCGCCCCTGTTTCTCAAAACGCGCGACTACGGCGCGGCCGCGCTAGACGGATTTTACGATCTGGTGATCTACGACCGCTGCCGGCCCGACGCGATGCCTCAGGCCAACACGTTTTTCATCGGCAACGTGCCGCTCGGCGACCGCTGGACGCTCGGTCCCCGGACCGACGCGCCGCAGATCATCGACGTCGACGCGGCCCATCCGATAATGCAGTGGCTCGCCCTGGACGACGTGTTGATTTGGGAAGGCCGCTCGATCGGCGCCCCGCCCGGCGCAAGCACGCTGATCGACGGCGATAGCGGCCCCCTGCTGGCCATCGCCCCGCGCGAGGCGTTTCAGGACGCGGCCCTCGGGTTCCTCCTGGTCGATCTCGAAGGCGGCGAACCGGTCAGCCGCACCAACTGGCCCATCCGCGCGAGCTTCCCCATGTTCGTCTTCAACACGGTAAGCTACCTGGGCGGCGCGGCCGCCGATGTCGGCAATCAAAGCGTCCGCCCGGGCCAGCCCGTCGTGCTCGACGTCGAGGGCCCCCGCGAATCGGTCACGGTCACGGGCCCCGACGGCCAAGCGACGCGGCCCTCGCCAGTGCGGCCCGGCCAGTATCAATTCTCGGCCACCGACCGGTTGGGAACGTACACGGTCCGATCCGGCAAGACGCTCGTCTCGCGTTTCGCCGTGAACCTGTTCGACCGCAACGAAAGCGACCTCGCGCCGCGCAAAACGTTCGACGCCGGAGGCGAAAAGATCGCGGGCGAATCCGGTTGGGAAGCAGCCCGCCGCGAAATCTGGCGTCCCCTGCTCCTGCTTGGCCTCGTCGTCCTTATCGTCGAATGGCTCCTCTACACCCGCCGCGTGAGCACGTAGTCAGATGTAGGGTGGGGCGATGCAAACCGTAATTCTCAACAACCTTCGCCGCTCGCCTTACGTTGACCTCGCATGAACGCCTGATTCACGACAAACGGTTTGCATCGCCCCACCAAAGTCGCTGCTTCCGCGTCCTCCGTGAAAATCCGGGTTACCGAAAGAGAATGTCTCAAAATCTTATCAACCGCGTCTGGCAACTACTGTTGATCCTCGCCATGTTTGCCTTCTCATGGCTCGGTCTGCAAGCCGCGCACGAGTCGGGCCACGTGCTGCACGCGTGGGCGAGTGGCGGAACGGTCACCCGCGTCGTGCTGCGTCCCACGACCCTCTCCTACACGCTCGTCTCGCCGAACCCGCGGCCGGCCTTCGTCGCCTGGGGCGGCCCGATCTGGGGCTGCCTTTTCCCGCTGATTCTTTGGGCCGCCGTCCGCGCGGCGGCCAGTCGATACGCTTTCCTGGCCCGATTTTTCGCCGGCTCGTGCCTGGTCGCCAACGGCGTCTATCTTGGCGCAAGCGTCCTCGTCGGTGGAAGCGAACTCGACGGCCCGGTCATCCTCGCCAACGGCGGGGCGATCTGGCCGTTGCCGCTCTTCTCGCTCGCGGCGATCGCGCTGGGCGTCGTCGCATGGAACGGCCTGGGACCGAACTTCGGCCTCGGCGACTCAAAAGGCAACGTCGATCGCCGCGCCGCAATCCTGGCCGCCGCGCTGCTCGGCCTGACGCTCCTCGCCGAGTGCCTTGCACCGTAGGTCAGGCTGTGCCTGACAGCCGTAGGGTGGAGCGACCTCGTCCGGCACGTCGCCCAGCCCATAAAGCTGACAGACCAACTCGTCGATCCGTCGTTCGATCGCGTCACTCTCGTAGGGTGTGTGCTTGCACGCACCGTAGGTCAGGCTGTGCCTGACGGAAGAATCGTTGACCTTCCCAACAATGTCAGGCACAGCCTGACCTACGGGCTTTTCCAGCGGACCATCCTGGTGCGTGCAAACACGCACCCTACCCAACGCGCCGGCCAGCTCCACCAGTTCATTGTGTATCCACCGCTCGGCCGTGTCCAAAAAATCAATCCGCCGAATCGGCGCCTGGGCCAGCGCCCGGCCGTTGATCTCCAGGCCCACGCCGCGTCGCTTCGCGTGATGGCGAAACCATTGCCACAACACGCGACTGTTAAGCAGCGCCGTCAAATAGAGAAGATCCTCCCGCGTCCCGGCGTCCGGCACGAATACGTTCACGCTGAAATTGACCCAAACCGGCCGCCGCGCCGCCGCGAACGCCGGCCGCGCGGCCATCTGCACCGAAAGAATCTTGTCCGCCGTCCATAGCGACGCCTCGCGCGGCCAGTGCAACTGCCACCAAGGCCGCCGGCCAAGCCGCGTCTCGCGCCGAGCCTCCATGATCGGCCGGAATCGGGCCAGATGTCGTTCAATCGTCGGATACTCGCGCACGTCGGGACACGTCTGGGGCGTCGAATAGATCAACGCGCGTGACGCCGACTCCGCGAGAGAATACCGCCCCACGTCGCGCAGCGCATGATACGGCCGAAGCAATAACCGCTCGCGCTCGGGCAGATCGAGCGCGGCGACCTCTTCGGCCGTGAGCACAAATACGCCTTGCCCTGCTCGCGCATTGTCCAACAATGGTTCCGTCGCGCGAGTAACCACGGCCGGATTTTCCGCGATCCCCTGCCGCACGCGGCCCAACCGCCCCAGCGGCGTGCCTCGCCCGAGCGACTCAAGCAGCCCCCGGTCCACCGGCTCCAAATCAACGCGCCCGTCGCGAAACAACTCGTCGCGCGTCTTCTCATAAGAAAAACCGAGCCGCGACCGTAAGGGAGCGGTGACGCCATGTTCATGTTGAAAATCGTTCTCGCGTCGGCATGGAGGGACGCGCTCCATCGCGTCCGCAACGTGTACGACCATTCCAGCCACGACGGAGCGCGGCCCTCCATTCATCGGCAACCATTCCCTTAAGAACGACTCGACCGATCCCGCCGCCCCATGCGCGGGACGCACGATCCGCGTCGTTCCCCCGTCGCCGCGAGTCTTCCTCGCCCGAAAAATCATGTGTCTTCCCGCCACGCCGTCAAAGACGTTCAACCGATCGAGATCCACGATTTCCTCGACGTGTGTCTCGCGGCGGAGCTGTTCGACCAGCTTGGCCGCGCCGCGCCCGGCCGTCCAATAACCGCTCACGACCAGCGACACGAGCCCGCCGTCGCGTAACAAATCCAGCGACCGATGAGCGAAGTAATACCAAAGATCCATCCGCGCCGTCCGCCACCGCCGGCCGAATTCGGTCTGCGCGATTTGCTTGAAAAGCGACTTCGCGCCCCGTTCCCGGCGATACGGCGGATTGCCCAGCACCACGTCGAACGTGCCGACCCACGGATCGAGCGCCGCGCCCGTTAGCGCGTCGCCCTGGCGTATCGCGTGGGCCAGCACAGCCGTTTCCTCGTCCGACAACGGCCCCGCCGGCTCGTCGGCCGCTTCGAGCCACAACGCCCGTCGTGCGGCCAGCACGGCTTCTCCGTCCAGATCGACCCCATGAAGCCGTTCCAAAATCCGCCGACGCTGCTTGCGCCAAATTCCAGCGTCTGACGCGCGTTCCATCGCCCGCTCGCGCAATCGCCGATAAGCCGCCAGCAAAAACGCCCCGCACCCGCTCGCCGAATCGACGATCCTCGGCGGCTCGGCCTCATCGCGACACGCCGCCGACGAATTCTCTCGTAGGCCGTCAATCGTCCGCGCGGCCATGTATCGCGCCACGCATTCCGGCGTATAAAACACCCCGCCCGACTTGACGGCCGCCTTGCTCCGCCTTGCCCGCGCGCAATCATTCAACCCCGCCCCAACGTCAAGACAAAGCAACCGATGGTGAACCCGCGCGAGCGCCTCGGGTCCGAGACAAATCCCATCAGGAATACTCGGCGCATCGAGCGCGGCGTCATCGCCCGACCGCGATCGGAACAGAGCCGGTCCCAAGCGTTCCACGGCCCATCGACGCAACTCTTCGGCCGATCCGTCGGGCAAAAGATTCCGCGCGCGGCACGCGGCAAGAAAGACCGCCTCTTCAATCGCCGACCGAGCCATTGCAGCAACGGCGTCGGTTGAAGCACGGCCGCTGGACCACCCAATGTGCTCGACTGCCGTTTGCCAACACGCCTCGACGGCCGACAAAGCCCCGTTCAGTGAGGACATGGCTTCCGTGCAATGAGCAAGTAGGGTGGGCATCGCCCACCATGAACGATTCGCGTGTTGTTTTGGTGGGCGGTGCCCACCCTACAATGCTACGGCCCCTCACCTCAAGAACATCGGCCCATTGGTTCGACGAGCGCTACGCGGCGGCGCCGGAACCGGCACGACCCGGGTGGTCTCGGGATACGGCGTCGTCACGTCGGGCACGGGTTCCATTTCCGTTTCCGTGGGAACCGGATCCAGTTCCGTTCCACTCTCGACGGGCATGTCGCCTTCGACAACCGTGGCCGACGTTTGCATCATCGGCCCCTCCGTCGGGTTCAACGGCGGCGAGAGCACCGACCCGGCCCGGGCGTACGGATCGCACACCGCCGTGCCGCACTCGCCCGTGTAGGTCGGGCCGCATTCGTCAAACGGATCAGGAGGAATCCGACATCCGGCGGCAGCCGTGAGACTGGCGAGCGTTAAGATGAGAAATATGCGTCGCATGGAAAACTTCCCCCGAGGTCGTGTGCCTTGTGGCCTGGTTTTCTGCCTTACTATGCCGCGATTCACGCGCATGTCGCGTAACCCGTCTGTTAAAATGTGCGGGTTCAACGGTATATTCGGCCAAAGGATGTCGGCGGCCTTCATCTTTTTCCTGTTTTTTTCAAATTGAGGTGAAGAGCCGCCAGAGACTCACCCACACCAACCCGAAGCGCAAGCGAGGACATCAAACTATTGCCCTCAAAACAAATAGCCTCGCTTGCGCTTCGGGTTAGTATGGAACCAGCCGCCCAGAGGAGTATTAGGGGATGGAAACCAGCGAATCGACCCCCATTCCATCGCGGTCTACGCACAGTCCCCATCTTCTCGTCGTCCTGGGCCTGATTCTCGCATTGGCCTTGGGCGTGCGGCTCGTGGCGATCAGCCGCCCGTTGCTAGGCAATTTTGCCACCAAGAACGTCGTCTACGCAATGATTGCTCGTAATCTTGTCGAGCATCGCGCCTCGTTCTGGCTTCCCAGGATCGATTGTCTCCGCGGCGGCCAACGGGGCCTGCACCTGCTCGAAGTGCCCCTGTCGGCCTATCTGGCCGGCGGACTGTGGAAATGTTTCGGCGGGTCGCTCGACGTCTGGGGCCGAATCGTGTCGATCGCGTTCAGCCTGACCTCGATCCTCGTACTCTACCATCTGGTCCGCCGCCGCCACGGTCACGTCGCGGGGCTCGGCGCGGCCGCCGTCCTCGCGCTGTCGCCTGTCGCGGTGATGTACGGTCGGCACTTCATGCTCGAAGCGTCGATCGCCTTCTTCGCCGTGGCGACGATCGACACCTTGGACCGCTGGCTCGCAGGCCGCCGCGCCATCTGGCTCGCCGCGTCCGCCGCCTGCTTCGCCCTGTTGGCGCTCACCAAAATCTACATGCTCGTCCTTCTCCTCCCAATAGTCGCCATGCTATTCCGTAGGGTGCGTCTGAACGCACCAGAACAACCGCATGACTTTGCCTTGGTGCGTCCAGACGCACCCTACATGGCCTTCTTGTTATTCCTATTGGCCGCCGTTCCGGCAATCGCCTGGGTCGCCTACGTCCTTCACGCCGCGTCGCCGGGCGGGAATCTGTCGGACCAGATCTTTTACTCCCTCCGCGACAGCGCGGGCGCCCATCGGCCGCCCGACCCGTTGTTGGCTCGGCCCGACTTCTATCGCCGGTTGTTCGACGATTGGGCCGGCGTGGTGCTCACGCCGGCGGCCTGTATGTTGCCGCTGATTGGCCTGATGAATCGCGCGTGGCGCCGCTGGATCCCTTGGCTGGCGGCCATGGCACTGCTGGTCGTCGCCATGCCGCGAAAGTTCTTCGAGATGAACTACTACTGGGTCGTCGTCCTGCCGCCGGTCGCCGTTTTGGCGGGCCTCGGCTGGGCCCGGCTGGTCGAAAAGCTGCGTCCCTCCCGAATGGCGATGGGCCTCTTTCTAGCCTTGGCCCTCGTCGCGTCGCTGCGTTACACGAGCGGCCCGTTGTTGAACATCCCGGCCGAAGACCGCGCCGTGCTTCCCGCCTCGCGAGTCGTCCGCGAACAAACGGCCCAAGACGAACTGGTCGTCACGATGCATGGCAGCGGGATCGACCTGCTCTACTATTGCGACCGGCCCGGCTGGGCGTTGGAACCAAACGACCCACGACTCGCCGACCGACTCGCCGAGTGCGCCCGCGCCGGGGCGAAGCTCTTGGCGATCGTCGACGTGGAACATGACGCAAGTCCCGACCGCGCCGGCCGCCTGCCCTCGATGCCATTGGTCGCCGAAGGAGAAGGATTTCGGGTTTATCGACTCCTTGCCTCCGGTTCGCCAGTTGTGTCTAAAACCGAGCCGCGACCGTGAGGGAGCGGTTGCATGTTTATCGGCTTGCCATCGCTCCCTTACGGTCGCGGCTCGGTTTTTTCATGGTCCTCCATATCGCCTTTTTTTGCGGGCTTTCCAAGCACGATTTAGAGCAGGTGTCGCGCCTTGATCTCAAGATACCGGTTCACCAGCGGCGCGGTGAGATTCTCCGGCGCCACGTCGAGCACCAGCACGCCCTTGGTCGAAAGATCGGCGAGCACCTGGTGACGCCAACCGAGAATCTCGGCCGAGGCCGCCGCTCGCCAGAGTGGATCGTCGGCGGGAGGCACGCCCTCGCCCGCCGCGCGTTGGCTTAACCCTCCGGCCGCCATCGCCGGCTCGATGGCCTCGAACATCCGCCGGTCGCGCAGCAACACGCCCAGCGGCAAGTGCCGGCCGACGAGGTTCGTGAGATACTGCCCGACTTGATTGGCGTTCACCTCGTCGATCACGTTGGTCACCAGCACGACCAGGGCCCGTTTTCGGCACCGCAGCCCTAGATAGCGAAACGCCAGATCGTAGCGCGACTCGACCAGTTGCGGAAACCGATCATACGAAGCGTGCAACAGGCGGTTCATCTGGCTCATGCCGCCGCGCGGCGGGACGAAACGATGCACCGCGTCCGAAAATGCGACGAGCCCCACGGAATCGCCCTGACGCAGCGCGACGTAGCTCAACATCAACATGGCGTTGAGCCCGTGGTCCAGCAGGCTCAGCCCGGCCGCTTCGTTGGTCATCATCCGCCCGCAATCCACCAGAAAGATGATCCGCTGCGACTGACTGGTCTGAAAATCCTTGACCGTCAACTTGTTTCGCCGCGCCGTGCTCCGCCAGTCGATGTGGCGATAATTGTCGTCGGGCGTGTAGTCGCGGAGCCGCTCGAAATCATGGTCCTGTCCCACGCGCCGCACCCGGCGAACGCCCATCAAGTTGAGCCGATCAGTCCGCGCCAACAGGGCATACTGACTCAACTGCTGCATGTCGGGATAAACACACAGCTTGGTCTCTTGCGGATAGACCAGCATCCGCTGCCAGAAGCCCAGCCGGCTCGGCGCGCAAACATGCACGGCCGGCAGCGTGAACGGCCCGCGGCGCGACGCGCGGAGCCGGTAGTCCACCGTCGTTTTCGCCCCGCCGGGCAGCGTCAACTCGAACTGGCTCGGCGTCGGCTGCAACTCGGCGTCCACCGCGTCGCGGACCGAGACCGAGAAAACGCGTCGCGCGTGGTTGTTCACCGACAACGCGACGTGGTGCGGCTTGCGCAGCGACGACACGTGGGCCGTCCGCCGTTCGACCGAGAAGTGACGCCGGCGAGGCAGCGTGAGCAAGTCACCCGCGACGCACGCCAAGCACGCCAGGTCCATGGCGACCACGCCCCAGACCGCCTCGGGCCAGATCACGATCGCCGCGGTCGCCGTCGCGGGCACAAGCGCCAAGAGCACCATCGGCCGGCGCGGAAAAATTTTCCACGCCCAACCGAGCGCCAAGAGCGGCGCGACGATCGCGCACAGTTTCAGCAGCGTGACGGCCAGGTCGCTCACAGCCGGGGAACCTCCACCGAATTCAACAACGACCGGAGCAGATCGTCCACCCGCTGGCCTTCGACTTCCGCCTCCGCCGAAAGGATCACCCGATGACGCAGCGCCGGCAGCACCAGCTCCACAACGTCGTCCGGCACCGCATAGTCGCGCCCGCGAAACGCGGCCAACGTCCGCGCGCCCTGCATCAGCGCGAGTCCCGCCCGGGGCGACGCGCCTAGATGAAAATGCGGCCATTGCCGCGTGAGCCGGACGATCCGATTCACAAAATCGACCAGCTTCGGGTCGATCCGCACCTCGCCGCACTCCCGGCCCATCGCCAGAATCTCGGCCGGCGACGTGACCGTGTCCAATTTCGCCAGCCGATCGTCCAGATCGACCCGCGTGCTGTGCATCGAAAGGATATCGGCCTCCTCATGCTCCGACGGATACTCGAGAACCAGCTTGAACATGAAGCGGTCCAGTTGGGCCTCGGGCAGATTGTACGTTCCCTCCGACTCGATCGGGTTCTGCGTCGCCATGACCAAAAACGGACGCTCGATCTTGTAGCTGACCCGATCCACCGTCACCCGATACTCCTGCATGATTTCCAAGAGCGCCGCGTGGGTCTTGGCCGGCGAGCGGTTGATTTCGTCGGCCAAAAGCAGTTGGGTGAAAATTGGCCCGGGCCGGAACCGGAATTCCTGCGTCTTCATGTCGAAGATGGGCGAGCCCGTGATGTCCGACGGCATCAGGTCGGCCGTGAACTGAATCCGCCCGAACCGGCACCCCAGCACGCGGCCCAACGCGCGAACTAGAAGCGTCTTGCCCAGGCCCGGCACGCTCTCGATCAACACGTGCCCGCCCGAGAAGAGCGCCACCATCGTGCCCAGCACGAGTTCTTCCTGGCCGATGAAAATTTTGGCCACCTCCGAGCGAATCCGATCAAACAAAGCCTGCGCCGGCAGTCGGGTCCGCGGCAAAGGCGGCAACGGCTCGGGCTGGGCGGGAGTAGGTTGTTCTTGCATGATGGGGTTCCGTTTCAAGGGTAGGGTGCGACTGGACGCACCATCTTTCATGAACAAACGATGTATACTCCAAAAACGGTGCGTCCAGACGCACCCTACTTGCCATCCGTCGGTTTCACTCGTTGAACGTATTGTTGAATGCGATCGCGAGCGTACTGTTCGTTGCCCGACTGGCGCAACAACTCGGCCACGGCGTCCAGATGCTTGCCGAAATCGCTCAGCCGCTCCGGTTCGCCCGGCGAGGCTGGCCCGAAAATCGGAAATCGCCAAAAACAAAACAAAATGCCCACCGCGGCCAGATGCAACAAAATCCAATTCGTCGGCCAAAGGTTGAAAATCTCCACGCCGGTCGGCGTGCCCGAGACGGGCTCTTTCTCGACGATCCTGGGGCCCCGTTCGCCGCTTTCGAGAAAAACGACCGTCCGCCGCTCGGTCCCCAGCCGGTCAACCAGCTTGCCGGCCAGCTTGCGGTGCTCGTGGTTCACCAGCGGCAGATTCAACAGGAACGAACCGTTGGCCACCAGAATCAACTCGCCCTGCCCAATGGCTTGGCGGCTGACCAGCGAGTCGCCTTCCGACGCCAAAAGCACGGTGGCCCCTTCCGCCGGCACGAGCCGCCCGCGGAGTTCAATCTCTAACTTTTTCGAATGGATTCCATCGAGCCACTCGTCGTCGCCCGACAGCGTACGGACCGTCCTTTTCGACGGCTTGCGGTCGATTTTGAACCACGGCGACTCGTCGCGCGTCAAGGTTCCCCCGCGACGCCGGGCGAACCGCTCTTCGGCCTTGCGGCGATATTCCTTCCACGCCTCGCGGCGCGCGGCCGGCGCGCTCGGTTCGAGTTTTTTCCAGTACCACGACGCGGCGTCGAAGTCGCGGCCGACATAGATCAACCGCCGTCCCGGCTTCTCTTCGAGCCACGATTCCAGCCAGTCTCGCGCCGGCTCGCTCGGCGCGTCAAAATCGTTGGGAAACCAGACGATGCAGTCGGCCCGTTGCCAAAGTCGCGGCGACAGCCGGTTCCAACTGAGCACGCGATGCCCGGCCTGCTCGAACAACTCGCCGAGCACCCGCGTGCCGTTGACGCTCTTTTCAACCCCGAAACCAGACCGGTGGCCGTAGGCGCTTTCGAGACCCTTGCGGCAGCCTGCGCAACATAAGCAGACGGCCGCCGCGACGAGCCCGACCGCCCGGACGTTCCACCGGATCGTTTTGCGGGACGCTTGTCTCACGTCGGCTCCCCCTTCAACTGGGCCTCGAACTCGGGAAGCCGCGACCAGCACGCTTCGAACCGCGTCTGGTCGATCGCGTGGTTGCCGAAGAAGAAATCCTCGAACGCCAGCATGGTCTGCTCCAGCAGGCCGCCCAATGGCCCGCGACCGCGCCGGCCAACCTCGCGGAGATACTGCCGATTGGTCTTCCCCTTGGCCAGCCGCACGACGCGGTGCTTGTCCAATTGGACCAATTCGTAACTGAACAAATACTTGACCGCCTCGCCGTACTCGCCCTGCCGGTAAAATCGCCGCGCAAGATCCAACAGATCGAGATTGGCCGCCTTCACCGGAAACGGCAGCGCCTCGATCCGCCGCCGCTCGTCGTCGTCCACCTTCTCCGTTTTCTTCCGCCGGGCCCAGCGAAGATCGCCGTCCTTGAAATAGGCGCGCACGAGCAGAAAGACGACTGTCGCCAAAATCACCGCGACGAGCGCCCAGACGGCCCACTTCAAAAGTTCCCAAAGCGCCGCCCAGCCCTCGCCGCCCGAGTCGTTCGACGCCGCTTCCTCTGCTTCCTCCGGCGGCTCGTCGAGTTCGACCGGCCGCGCGCCGTCGGTCGTCGCGTCGTACCACGGATAGCCCGACCAGCGATGATCGAGCGCCTCGCGCCCGCGCGCAACGGCCTCCTCCGGCGGCGTCCGCGCCAGTGCCAGAACCATCGCGACGCACAACAAACAGTGAATCATGGCCTCGCTGCGCCGCTGTGATGAATCACCACGGAGAACCTGGCGCGGCCGAGGGCCGCGATAGGTTTATCCGCGGGTTCATTCGCGGCCGGTTTCATTTTGCGGGCGCTGGACGTTTCGACAGTTCGAACGGATCAGGAAGACGTCGGCGCCGGAGAGGTCTTTCGCCTGGAAGTCGGCGAATACGGAATCCCGCGCGTCGTCGAGCACCACGGCGGGCCGGGCGTCCTCTTGCTGGATCGCGATGCGGACGTTTTTCATCGTGACGTCCTTGGCGTGGCGGACGAACAGGCCGTAGGCCGGCAGAACGCCGAACATGCGATTTTCGGGGTATCCCGTCGAATTCTCGGGCACCTTGCGCGCGACGTCGGCCGCCGTGCCGGGCGCGAAGCCGCCGCGGATCGTGATGTCGACGTCCTCGATCTGGACGTCCTCGATCGGGCAGCCGGGAAAGCCCGTGATCGACGAGGCGTAACAGGCGTAGTTGTGCATGCGGCGTTCGTCGTCGTTGCGGCGCTCGATCTTGTCGACGATCGCCCGCACGCCGCTGATCCGCACGCCGCGGAGCGCGCCGTTGGCGACGGGAAACTTCTTCTCGCCGTCGTACAACGGGCGGTTGCGGTCGCCCAGCTTGATGAAGATGGGCGTTCCGACGACGTCCATCGTGGTGTTGCGGATCACGACGTTTTGCATCGTGCCGCCGTCGGTGATTTCCAGGGCGATGCCGGCGATGCCCGTCTGGTGGACGTAGTTGTCCTCGATCAACAGATTCTGGAACCCGCCCGATGAGTCGGTGCCCGTCTTGATGGCGTTGCACAGGCTGCGGAGGCGGTTGTTGCGCACCACGATGTTTTTGCACCCGCCGGGCATGAAGCCTTTCAGGCAGACGGCGTCGTCCAGGCAGTCGATGTCGCAATTTTCGATCAGCACGTTTTCGCAGTCGCAGATGTCGCACCCGTCGTTGTTCATGAAGGTGCTTTCGGTGATGCGGATGCCGTCGATATGGACGTTGCGGCAGAGCGAATAGGGGTTGGTCCAGAACCCGGCCGAGGTCATCGTAATGCCCTTCACCGTGACGTTGGTGCATTCGTCGAACCACAGCGCGGTCGGGCGGTCGCCGTTGGCGCGGAGCCGGGCGTCGTAAAAATCATTCTTCGCCTTGCTGTTGCCGTTGATCGTGCCTTCGCCCGTGACGCTCACGCGATCGGCGCCCTGGGCCAGCACGAGGCTGCGGCCCAGGTGAAGGTCGTAGCGCCGCCGGTTGGCCGGCTTGTGGAAGGGATAGTCGTTGACCGTTGTGCTGCCCAACAGCACGGCGCCCTTTTCCAGGTGGAGGTTGACGTTGCTTTTCAGCACAATCGTGCCGGTCAAGAACGTGCCCGCAGGGACGACGACCCGTCCGCCGCCCGCCGCGGCGCAGGCGTCGATCGCCTTTTGGATGGCCTGGGTGTTGGGGGCGATCTTGGTGACGTCGTCGGCCGTGGCCGCCGCGCCGTATTGGACGATGTTGAACTGTTTTTGGGCGTCGCCCGCGGGCTTGTCGTCCGTCGCGGCTTGCGCGTGATTGGCGAGAGAGAAAGCCGCCAGGGTCAAGGCCGCCAGGAGGACGAACCGTCGGGTGAAAAACGCCGCGCCACGAGGCTGGCTGGATGAAAGCATGGTGGGATTCCTTCGAGAATGGAGTTTCGCGGGGGAAGCCGACAAGGCGGGTTCCGGACTATCTTACCACGGCCGGCCGGGGATTGCCAGCCGGGCTTGAGGCCGGTTTTTTCACCACGGAGTCACGGAGGACACGGAGAAAACATTCTCTCCGTGACTTCGTGGTGAGAAAAAGGCTACTCGATGAAGCGGCGCAGGAGGATGGCTTCTTTGACGTTCAGGTCTTGGCCGCGCTGGAATCCGACGGGGATCGAGCGGTCGAAAATCGAAAAGGCCCGATGACGCTTCACCTCGCCCGAGTCGGAGCCGAGTTCCGCGCCCAACTGGTAGCCGTCCGGGTAAATTTGGGCGAACTCGGCGATCGTGCATCCTCGGTTGTCGTCCAGGTCGTCGCCGTCGGAATCCGTGAAGGCGACCGGCTTCACCTCGAAGTAGCCCACCGTGACCCAAACCGCGTAGACGTTCGACCGCGTCGTGGCGATGCTCGACAGGCGGTTGAGCAGTTGATAGCGGAACGCTGGATTGCGGTCGGTGTCGTTGACGGGCTGATCCGAGACGCAGGCAAAGAGCGGCACACTGGATTGGGCGCCCGTTGGATCCTGATAGGACGGATCGGTGAGATTGTCTTTCAAAACCAATCCAGGTCTAAGAAGCGTCGTGTTTACTTCTCGCGGAACGTCGTTTTCAAGATTCGTATCGGTAGGATCATAATGAGGATCGATGGTCTGTTGGATGTCCATCGAAGGCACCTGATACATACCTGCCGACGAGCGGAACGGATTGATGAACCGCGTGGGATAACGAGCGTCAAGTCTCAGCATATTGGTGATACAGGTGGGGCCCCCGCCAGTCACATCTACATCGAAGTCAACGCCCCCGTATCCCTGGCGGCTAGCCAAAAAGCTTTTCCAAAGCACGTCTTTTTCAGGAGTTGGATTGAGTAGTCCGTCTCCGCCGTTGATGATGCCCCGCCACACTTCATGACTCATGATCGTGTTGATGTTGACTCGGCCCGGCTCGCGATAGTTCGAGATCCGGTTGAACGGCGGGTGGAAGGCGTGATTGCCGCCGGAAAACGACGTCGGATTGCCTTGCAACTCCGTGCCCACGAAACGCGAGGGGACGCGGACGAACTCCAGCAGGCGAGCGAGTTTCATGTCAGGCTGAAAGACATCTATAATATTTCCAAATGCATCCTTCTTGACCCAATCACCGTTCTGAAATAGATTTGCCAAGTGCCGAAACGGCATTTCAGAATTGTCGTTGCCATAGCTTTCACTTGTGCTTTCATTGCCCTTTCTGGTTGCGAGAGTGAACTTCGGTTTCTTCTTGCTCTCATCGTCAAGATCGCCGTCCTCACCCGCCAGCAATTGCGACGATCGAGCTTTCGGCACAAGGGCCAACTCGGCCGGACTGGCCAACGGGCGATTGAGCCACGTGAGCCAGGGGAACGGCTGTTTTTTCGGCGATCCACGGTAAGGCGATGTGTCGCCCACTTCAGCCGCGGTCCATCCCACGACAAAGGAGCATGGATCGCTTTCGGTAGCCGGTTGGAAATGGAACGGGTCGTTCAGATAGCCCAATGTGTGCCTCAAATAGTAACGGAAGTAATGGCCGCTGATCTTCGTTGGCGGATGAATCTTAGGGGCGTAGTCGTCTGCGTAGTCCCATTTGTCAGGCACACTGTTGTAATCGACAATCGTCCATGGATCGCTATTGCTGCTAGTGGTTCCAGTATCACCTCTTTGGCGTGAATGAAACTGTGGAGTCCTTCCACCCGCTCTGGGATCGTCATGGGACGACTCGCCGTTGAATGCCGTGAGGCTGATCGGCATCGAGTCGATCGTCAAATAAGGGTTTGTGTCCTTTTCATAGGGCATAAGTGGATTGGCCAATCGTTGTAGATGGACGACACGGAACGCTTCCTTCGTTCTAGTTCTCATTAGGTCGATGGCGTCCTCGCTGGATTCGTCTAGCGGGTCGTCCCACGGCGGCATATACTGCTGCTGAGTTTGATCGTAACGTTCTTCCTTGTAGCCGTCCACGGGCTCCGATACGCTCAGACGATGCGGCGAATCCACGACGACCGTCACGGGGGTTTGCTGGACGGAATCAGTGCCGGGGAAATCGTTGGTGTCTTCTGTGTTATATCGATTGTGCAGCACTTCAATCGGCGGCTCGCGGCCCGAATCGAGCACGATACGCCGAGTTTCGTCTAAATTGCCGTCGGCTCGTTGGCCGACGTAGGTGGTTTGCGCGGGCCCAATCACGGCGTACTGACCGGGTCGAACGGCGGCGGTGGATATTGTACTCGGATGGTATCGACGGCCGTCGTCAGTCTCAACGAAATTAGTTGCGCCGGCAGGATCGACAAAATAGACACTCCGCTCGATCTCAGGTCGCAACGATTCAACTGGATTATCCGGGTCGAGCGGCGGATTGGCTTGCGCGGCGGCGCGAGTCGTGATTACCAGTCGCCACACTGGATGGGATAAATCCGGCGTAACCTGACTCAATCGCACACCGCCCGGGGAGCCAAACTCGCCCGGACTCGGTTCGTTCTCGGTCCAGGGGTTGTGAAGCTCAATGAACAAGGAACCCTGGGGCCGAAGTCTCTGATCAAAGTCATCTTCCTTCGGATTCGCAATCGTTGCGGCTGGATCCGTTGAAGGGTATGGTTGTTCGGATGAAAGGTCTTCCGTCCTTCGGTCGTGAAACGCAAGGGTTTCGGTGATGAGCAACTCAGGCCGCTCGCAGCCCCAGACGAAGCCGCGGTGCGACAGTGTGTCGTCCGCACTGGGCGCGGCCGTGGTGCCGATCGTTCCGTCGACGTCCCAGGTGCCGTCGCTGAAGGGATCCATGTCATACTCAAACGGCGTCATGATGGCGTCGCGGTCGCGGAAATCGACGACGTTGACGGCCCATTGAGCCATTTGGCGGGCCGTTTCCACGCACTGCGACGTCCCATCATACTCGTAGTTCATTAGCAACAGCATCGTCACGTACAAATGTCGTGCGTAGAGTTGGCGTGCGAGAAGTTGATCGGCGGCGTCGATCGAGCCGTCGCCGTTGATGTCGATGTTGCACGTCAGATTGCACGTGGGCGGCGAGGCCAGCGCCGTTCCAACGGCGTCAACTTGAGAGAGAACATCGGCCTCGCCCGGCTCATCGACGACGTTGTTGTCGTTGTCGTCGCGGCCGTTGCCCAGCGGGCGGTTCAGGTCCATTCGCAGGCCGGCAATCATTTCCGGGGGGAAGAGCCGGGCGACCGCGTTGTCCAACTCCGTGCTCGCCACGCCGTTTTGCGTGAGTTTGACTCGGAGCAGATCGACGAGGCTGCCGGCCTTCCGATTGACGCCAAGCACGGTTTGGGCCGCACCGTCGGCCCGCAACTCGGGCGGCAGGGCGACGGCCGGCGTGGGCAAGTCCCAGCTTTCGGTCGTGGCCAGGCGGTTGCGGCCGGCGGTTTGCACGAGCGACGAGGCCAGTGTAGTCAGGCGGCCGGGCAGGCCGGCCGCGTCGACGTCGTAGGGGCGAAGAATCCTTTCGAGTTCGGCCGGCGTGAAGGGGGCGTCGGGGGCGTTGGTTCCGGCCGTGCCTCGGGCCGACGTCGAAAGGTCCATTTCATAAGGGCTGTTCGCCTGGCTGTCCAGCGGCGAGTAGAGCGGCTGGCCGCGGAGGTCGAGGCCCACCGCGATCGAGCCTTGGAGGTCCATCGGCGAACCGTAGGAGAACACTAAGGTCGTGCTGGCGACATCGTAGTTGGTGGGGTAGTCGAATAATTTATTCTGCAATAGCGGATCCGCGCCCGACTGGCCCACGTTGGGCACGGCGGACACTTCGCCGTAGCGGCCCGGCACCGAGCGGCCCGACACGGTCGTGCCGCAAAGGAGTTGGCGGAACGCGGGTTGTGGGACGGGATTGGGCGAGTCATCGAACAAGTAGTTCAGATTCACTTCGGCCACGCCGACGCCCTGGCCGCGCGGCAGGCTTTTAGGCACGCTAGAATTCACGCCGAGTTTGGTGCTGGTGGTCGGCTGTCCCATTGCGTCGAGCGCCGGCACGATCGAAGAGCCCAAGGTGGTCGGCTGCGAGTAGTTGGCGTCGAGTTGGGCCAGCGACCCGTGGGCGTTGAGGTTGAATCGTCCGTCGAGGTCGACGCACAGCACGGCGACCAGCGGTTTGTAGAGCCGCCCGTCGGCCGTCGAGCGGACCGGCAGGCCCACGTCGACCCAAATGCTGTCGGCCACCCCGTCGCCGTCGTTGTCGACGTCCCAGGGACTCGTGCCGCCGGCCAAAAAGTCTGGTACGCCGTCCGCGTTGGGATCATAGATTCCATACACGTCGGGCACGCTCGCGTCGGCCGCCGGGTTGCTGCCGGTGAAGTCGGGATGGTCGCCGCGCAGGGGCCGCAGGATGATTCGCCGTTGAAGACGCAGAATGGCCAGCCGAATGTTGCGCTGGTCCGAATTGGTCACGTCGAGCTTGCTCGGGTCGAGGAACCAAGTGAGTTTCTCCTCGGCCGAGGCGCTTTGCCACGCGGCGGGCATGGTGGTGTCCGTGACCATCCGGTTGAACCAGTAATTGACCAACTCGGGCCGGTGCAGCGACGGGCTGGGTGTCGCGCCGTTGGGCAGTTGCAGCGCCAGGAGCATGTTTTGATAGTCGGCCGCGTCGTAGTCCTCGTTGGCACCGCCGAGGACGGCCTGATCGACGTAGTCGCTCGGCAGGTTCACAAGGTTAGGCGCGAGGGCGTAAGAAAACGTCTGGCTGGTCACGGGGTCGGTGAACGTGGCCGTTAATTGGGGTTCGGTTGGCGTTGATAGGCCTGCTTCGGGATTGTACCCGAAGCCCGTGCCGCTGAACGGCGCGCCGTTGATGATGAATTGATCGCCCTGTTGGATGCTCGGATAACTAACGATCTGGAGGGTCGTGTCGTCGGGACAGCCGACGATGCGAGTGCTAACACCTTTGTTCCATACCGTCAGGACTCGGCCTACCACGGCTAAACGCGAACCAAACACGGTCGGCAAGGAACGATCGAGGACCACGTTAACAAGCTGTCCACCAGTGGTTGCTTGTGTGTAAGAAACAATCGAGAAGGACAGGGGCGTCGTCTCGGTCGCGTCATCAATCACACCGTTGAGGTCATCGTCAGCGCCGTTCGAGCGCACGCCGCCGTAAATATCCTCCAGCAGACTATGGTTGCGCAGCACGGAACTCGGACAATTCGAGCCCCGAAACACCTGGAGTAGGGCTTCGTTCAACAGTTTGTCGGGCGGGTCGGCGTATCGCTCGACCCGGGCCTGCGACTCGGCGGCCCGCTGCTCGTGGGTCGAGAGGATGACGAAGGTCACGGCGATCAGCGCGAACAGGGCCAAGAGGGCCAGGACGATCAGCAACAACACGCCGCGCCGGCGGTTTTCAACGCGGGGACGCGGGGACGATTTTAACGCAAAGACGCAAAGACGCGAAGACGCAAGGACGTTTCTTTTCACGCGGAGACGCGGGGACGCGGAGACGGGAGATTTTTCTTTGCTAATCCCCAATCCCCAATCCCCAATCCCTTTTTTCACCACGGAGGACGCGGAGGGGCACGGAGGCGTCGGGCACCGACTACCGACTACCGCATACCGACTACCGTCTACTGCCTGCTGCCTGCTGCCTGCTGTATTCATGATCCGCATTCCCGTGTTAAAGGACGCACGCCCTTTTTGCCCCTTTTTTAGAACCACCGATGAACACCGATGGACACAGATGAAACTACTTCGGATGGATTCCCTATCTGTGTTCATCTGTGTTTATCTGTGGTTCCTTAATCATTGTCTACTCATCCAGTTCGATCGTCTTGGTATAAACGCCGATCACGTCGTCGATCAGGACGGCGGCGGCGGTGATGGTCGTGGGAGCAGGACTGGCCGGCAGCGTCGGATCCCAGACATTGGCGTCCCAATCCGGCCCGGCCAGCGTCACGCGGCGATAATAGGCGTCGTTCCCGCTTCCAATCGTGGTGATTTCGGTGGCGGCGACCTCTGAGTGGCGTTGCACCTCGTCGACCGCCACGACCCGATACCACTGGGCCACGCGACGATGGTCGTCGAGTTGGCTCGGCCGAGAGAAGGAGCTTAACCGCGTGTCGGGCTTCAACCCCATCACCAAAATCCACTGGTCCTTGCGAACGTTGAGGTAGGCTGCGTAGGCTTTTTTGTCATCCACCTTCAACCCAAACCAATTCGCGCCGTCGACTGTCGGCACGTAGATCGTGGCGTCGCCGCCGCCGTAGCCGCCGCCGGTGAAGACGACCTTGGCCAGCCGCTCGGTCGGCATGTTCTCGGCGGTCGGCGGGTTCGAGGAATCAGCCGGTTGATAATCCAAATCGCGTCGGAAGAACACGGCCACCGAAACGCCATAGGTCCGCCGCGCGGTCGGGTTCAGCGGCCCTTCGGTCTCGGACGGCAACAGGGTCATCAGCCACGAGTAGTTGCCCGAGCGTTCTTGACGCAGACGGTCGTCGGGCGAAGCGAACGGCGGGACCGCCGACACTTCGCCGGTCGAGCGGAGATACACCGATCGGGTGCGAGCGTCGCTGTCGCGGCTTTCCGTTTCGTAGACCAGATCGTCGGCCCAGGTGAACAGTTGGGCGGCGGCCGGGGCCGGCAGAAGCGGATTGTTTATAAGACCGCGAAACGCCAGCCGATCCAGGTAGCAAGGCTTCCAATCCAAATCCGTCGGATTCTTGATGCCGTAAGGAAACGCGGCCAAATGGCCTACGTCGCCTGAGGCTAGGTTTGGATGATTATTGGACACGAATTGCGGGTCGATCACCACCGCGTCGCCGTAGTAGAGGTCGGCAGCCACCTCGGGCGTATTAGTCGTGCTAAAGGAGTGCCATTCGGCCGATATGCTGGGCGAGAACGCGGCCCAAAGATTCGGATCCAACAGCCGGCGCGTCTTGACGTCGGCGACGGCGGCACGGCCGCAGGCGGACGAGCGGTCGGCTTTGGTCGATTCGACCACGGCGAAATGGCCCATGGGAACCAGCGCGGCCAGGCCCAACAGGCCGAGCGTGATGATGGCCATGGCGATGAGCACTTCAAGCAGACTCACGCCGGTTTTATTTAACGCAAAGACGCGAAGACGCAAAGACGCAAAGACGGGTTTTTTTACCACGGAGGACACGGAGGGGCACGGAGGCGTCGGACGCCGACTACCGACTACCGCATACCGACTACTGTCTACTGCCCGTTGCCCGCTGCCTACTGCCTGCTGCGTCATCTCACCGCCCTCCCATGCTGCTTGGTTGCTTGGCGAATTGCTGGGCCTCGTTGACGGCGCCGATGTAGCCGCCGGCGAAACCGACCTGCGACAGGCAATTCTCGCGGTTGGCTTGCGGCAGGGCGTGCCAGACGGGCGTCGCCGCGTTCTCGTTCACGGTGATCAGGCCCGACTGGGGCAAAATGGTGATCCAGAGATTCGTCAGAAGCTGCCAGTTGGCTTTTTGCTCGTCGGTCGCCTCGGGCATCACGGCGTAGTTCAATCGGTCGCTGCCGGTCACGCCGGACTCCGGCTCGGGATCCAATTGCGACTCCTGGCCGATGAGGAAACTCAATGGTTCTTCGGGCGTGTCGCCGCCGGCCGCGCTGTCCCAGGCGTAGTAGCGGCTGACCGAACCGTCGGGCGAGAACATCACCGTGACGCCCTCGGCCGCCGCTCCCGGACGAGAACGAACACAATGGGCGTTCGTGCCCGAGGCACTCAGGTCGACCACCATGCCCGAGGCGCCCAGGTCGACCACTATGCCCGAGGGCAACCGCAAGGGCGACGCGATGGTGGCCGTCGGCCGGCGGAGAATGGCGAAGGGGACGGAGGACGGATAGGGCGGGATCGTGTGGCCGCCGAGGTCGATGGTGAGATAGCCCTGGATGTCGTCGATTTGGCCGAGGGCATCAAGCGGGCCGGTGATTTGGAACCACGGGCCTTGGTGGTTCAGTTGGATGAGATCGCCCGGGCTGATGATCGACTTCGAGATGTCGCTGGCGTCGGTGGGCGTGAGCGCGGTTCCGCTGACCGTGACCCGGGAGGCATTGGAACCGCCGGAATAGAGTGGCGGCACTTCGACCTGGCTCAGCGTGGTGCAGCCGGGATACATCGTATCGGTCGGGGCTAGCGTGGACGCCGTCATTTGCTCGGTGAGTTCGTCAATCACCGGATCGTCAAGTCGTTGGAACAGCACGCCGCAGGGACGGCCCGTTTCGATGGCCTGGACCCGGGCGCGGGCGAGGAAGACGTTGACCATGCGGGCCGCCTCGCGCACGCGGCGCTGGCCGGTGGCGGGCCGCAGCCGCGGCAGGGCGAAGGCCACCAGGATCATCATGATCGAGACGACCACGAGCAGCTCGACCAACGTCAGGCCGCGACGGTTTTTTTCAACGCAAAGACGCGAAGACGCGAAGAGAGGTTTTTCTTCTCTAATCCCCAATCCCCAATCCCTAATCCCTTTTTTCACCACGGAGGACACAGAGGCGCACGGAGGGGCGAGCAACGGCCCTCTGCCTGCCGCCTGCTGCCTGCTGCCTTCTGCTTGCTGCCTGCTGAGAATCACGTTACACGTCTCCCTTGGCTCGTCGTGCGACGCCCTTGGTTGTTCTCATTGCACCCTTCTCGACTTTCACTTTCCCCACCGGCCTCGTGCCGGTGGATCGCGGTTTGGAAACTACGCTCATCAACGGAGCATTTGTTTCTCGTTGGGCGTCCAGCCCGCGTCGCGGGCTGGACGCCCAACGAGAAACCGGGTTTCTTGGGTTCTTCGCGTAGTTGCCAAACATCGCTCCACGGGGACAAGCCCCGTGGTGGCGTTCACAGTCGCTACGCCGCTTCTCCCTTCACGCTTTCTGCTTTACTCTCTTAATTCTCAGTTTGATGATTGTGGATATTGTCGTAGTGGCGGAGATCGTTGGGATCCGTGACATTTCTCGGCTGTCCTATCAGATAGCCTTGCCCATCAGCAACGTAGGGATCCAGGTTTCCTTCGCTGTCGAGCTTGTAAGCATAGACCGTCGTATCGTCATTTTTACCAATATCAATGTCATAGAAACCGTCGGGGCCCGCGGTGTAGAGCAAGGGAAACAGAGCGTAGTCGCCGGCGCGTGTTTTCATCGGGTCGAACGGGTCGGAAGACGTTCCGTCTTGAAGATCGGTGTCGGCTTGGTTCGCGGCCAGGAATCCGGCCGGCCAACGGAGAAAACGGATCGGGCGGCCCCAGGCGTCGATGAACTCGGGCAGGCCGTCATTGTCGAAGTCGCCTGTTTCACTCTCATGAAACAGATCGGCCCCGTCGGGAATCGCCATGACGATCATATAGAGGCACTCGGCCGCCGCATGGTCGGACAGCTTCGTCTCATCATTGCCCGCCGCCGCAAGGGCCGTGTTGTAGATACGGAGGTAACGCTGCGTCAACGAAGGCCACACAGCGTTTGCCTTCGCGTCCTGGAGGACCAGGGGCCCATGCTTGACGTCACTCCACCGGTCGGGCATTTCCAGACGCATCAGGTCGCGGATGGCGTTGACCCGGGCCCGGGCAAGCTCATTCGGCCAACCAGTGCTGGCGGTGTTGTAGTATTTCGGATAGCTGGCGAAAGCCGGGTCTGTGTTTCCCGAGTCATGTGCCCAGACGTACGCCCTCAGGTCCATCGGCACGCGCCGCGTGCGGTAGGAGTCGTACTTCGCCATGAGGACATTGTGCAGCTTGGCGATCGTGCGGCGGGTGCTTTCGGCGTGGGCCTGTTGGCGGGCCATGCCGACGGCGCCCATGACCATCGCCGCGAGGATCCCGAGAATCATGATGGCCACCATCAGATCGACGAGCGTAAAGCCGCGACGTGCCCCGAAGGGGCCCGCCTTCGCCCAGCCCGGGGCAACGCCCCGGGAACATGATGCAACCACGAATCGGGTTTTCGGGCCAACGGCCCAACCGTTCGCTCGAACCCTTGGCCCGTTGGGCCGAAGGGTCGACGGCTCAACCCGTTTTCCCAGGGCGTTGCCCTGGGCTGGGAGAACCACGGGCCTTCGGCCCGAGAATAGGCCGATCATGCGGTTCAAGGAGTGCGTACGGTTCGAGGAGTACACGCGGTTCGAGGAGTACACGCGGTCCGAGGAGCGTGGACGATCCGGGGAGTGGAAGTTCACATGTTGGTCGGCGGTGGAACATGGCCACGCTTGCGCGGCCATGGCGCCCGAGCATGCGCCCGAGTTGGGTGGGGCTTCCGAGTGGGTGTTCCAGTCCACGTGCCACCCGACCGCTTTGACGCGGCTATTGGGTCGGGTCATGGCTACTTCTCCTCGTTCCAGTCGCCCAATTCGCCCTTCGAGAAATTGGTCAGGTTGTCGTCTTCTTCCGGAGTGAGGTTGCCGATCCGGCCGCCGGCCGCTCCGTTTTCGGGCGAATAGAGTCCGTCGAGGCCGCAGCAGATGATCTGGGCTGTGTCGGGATTGAACCAGACGTCCGTGGTTGTCGTGGCAGTGGTTATCGTGGTTTTTATGTACGGCACGCAATGCGTGGTCGGCGTGTCCAACGGCCAATCAAACTGTTGCACGGTCTCGTACTTATCGTTTCTGGCCCGAAAGTAGACGTATGGCGGCGTGTCGGGACCGCCGGCGGGGTCTTTGACGTGCGGCGGCTTGTAGTAATAGGCGTAGCGGTCCGGCCAATCAGGGTCGTCGTTCTCGCGGCGGACCAGGCGGTCTTCGTTGAAAGCAAAAAACGGTTCCAGCCGCGAGCCGCCGATGGCGAACGGGTTGGCCGAATCGGCGCTGAAGGGGATCAACTTGGTCGAGGAGCCGGGCGGAGCGGTCGGGCCGACGAGCCAGAACGTCAGCGCCGAGGCGGGCGTCATGTCGTTGACGTCCATACCGTCGTTGGAGTCGGCATCGGTCAGCGTGGCGTCGCCGCTGCTGCACTGTTTCACGTTCAGCCGGAATTGGGTCCATCGGGCGGCGGCGTCTCCCGTCAGTCGATAGTGCCGAAACGCCTTGCGGAGGTGACGGAGAATTGCCTCTCGCGCTGGATAGTTTCCATTGACGTCCTGCACGTTGATACCGCAAAAATCAGGCGGGTACTCGCCGTGTTCCTGTTTGTAGCGTTCCAACGCCATGTTGAGTTGGGTGATTTCGCCGAGGATCGTCGTGCGCCTGGCGGCGCGGACCGCCGGAATGGCCGCCGCGGTGATCAGGCCGGCCAGAATGCCCAGGATGACGATCACCACCAACAGTTCGACAAGCGTGAAGGCGCGTCTTTTTAACGCGAAGACGCGAAGACGCGAAGACGCGAAGGCGTCGCAGGCAAAGGGGACAGTCCCATTTTCGCGGAGACGAAAATTGGGACAGTCCCCGGCCAACTGCCTGCTGCCTGCTGCCTGCTGTCTGCTATTTATCATCGTTTCTCCTCCTCGGTCCGCAATCGACCGCCGCCGCCAGACCCATGCCCTTCGCGCCCCTCGCCCCCCGTCCCCTACTTTGCCAAGTGCTCGATCAGTCCGATGAGCGGCAGGAACAGCGAGATGACGATGAATCCCACCATGCCGCCCAAAACGATGATCAACAACGGTTCCATCATGCTCATGAGGCTGTCGGTCAACACGGCCACTTCGTCGTCGTAGGTGTCGGCCACCTTGTAGAGCATGGTGTCGAGTTCGCCCGTCTCTTCGCCCACGTCGACCATGTTGACGACCATGTCGTCGATAATCGGTTTGTTCATTCGGGTCACGTAAAGCAATAAGCCGATGGGGCCCGCGATGAAGAACATCCAGAAGAACATGGCGATCGGGTCGAAGGGCGGTTTGCTGTGCTCCTTCAACGGGGCCGCGATGGTGTCGCCTTCGCGGATCGAATCATAGACCTTGTGATAGAGGTTCTCAAAAATGGCGTTGTTCGACGTTTCCTGGGTGATGTGGAGCGACTCGAGAATCGGCACGCCGCTGGAGACCAGGGTGCCCAGGGTTCGCGTGGTTCGGGCGACGATGTTCTTCTCGACGATCTGGCCAAAAATGGGCATCTTGAGGATGAACAGGTCCCAGCCTCGCCGCCCGGCGGCGAACTTGCGGATGAGTTTGACCATCATCCAGATCGAAAGAGGGATGCCTGGGATAAGATAGAAGTAGGTGTACATGCCGTTTGAGATCTGCACCAGCAGCTCGGTCATGAAGGGGAGCTTGGCTTCGAAGTCGTTGAATATTTCGGTGAACTTCGGCACGATCCAGATCATGATGAACGTCAAGATGCCGATGGCGAAGCCGATGATGCAGATCGGGTAAATCAGCGCGCCGCGGACCTTGCGCCGCAGGGCTTCGGCCCGTTCCTGAAACTCGGCCAGACGCCGGAGAATGATTTCCAAGGCGCCGCCGGCCTCGCCGGCCTTGACCATGTTGACGTAGAGACGGTTGAAGGCCTTGGGCGATTTGGCCATGGCCTCGGAGAGGGTCGATCCGGCCTCGATTTCATCGCAGACGTCGATGAGGCTGTTTTTCAGTGCGCCGGGCTTGGACTGGGCCTCGAGGATGCGAAGGCTGCGGAGAATCGGCAGGCCGGCGTCCTGGAGGATGGAAAGTTGGCGGGTGAACGTGGTCAGCGTCTTGAGTTTGACGCCGCCGATGGCGAACGACTTCCCGCGTTTTTTGGCCGCCTGTTTTTCGGCTTCGGTCTTGCGGCTTTTCTTGACGGAGATCTTCGTGACGAAGTATCCCATCTGCCGTATGGTCGCTTGCGCTTCTTCCTCCGTTGGGGCATCGATCACGTCCTTGATCTCATTGCCCGTGGAGTCCATGGCCTCGAATTGAAATGTCGGCATGGCTTTCTCCTTTTCCTTTCACGCGGCACGTAGGTCAGGCTGTGCCTGACAAATAACGAAGTTGTCGAATTTCGCAACCACCTTTTTGTCAGGCACAGCCTGACCTACGTAGCTCCGTGCCTCCGTGGTGGTTTTAGCCTTCTTCGAGAATGGTCTCGCGGATGACTTCGTCGATATTGGTAATGCCCGAAAACAGCTTTTCGAGTCCCGACTCGCGCAGCGGCTGCATGCCGCTTTGCAGGGCGCAGGCGCGGAGTTTTTGGGTCGATCCGCCGTCGTTGATCACTTCACGCATGGCGTCGTTGATTTCCATGAGCTCGAACAGGCCCGTGCGACCCTTGAAGCCCGTGTTATTGCAGCTTTCGCAGCCGGCGCCGCGATAGATGGTCTTCTCGAGGAGGTCGTCGGGCTTCAGCGCCAGCTCGGCCAGTTTTTCCATCGGCGGCATGGTTTCCTCGCGGCACGAGGGGCAGATCTTGCGGATCAACCGCTGGGCAAGCACCGCTTCGAGCGTGGCCGTCAACAAAAACGGCGGCACCCCCATGTCGCGCAGCCGGGTCACCGTGCTCGGCGCGTCGTTCGTGTGCAGCGTGCTGAAAACCATGTGGCCCGTGAGCGAGGCCTGCACCGCGATTTCGGCCGTTTCGAGGTCGCGGATCTCGCCCACCAGGATCCGGTCCGGATCCTGCCGCAGGATGCTCCGAAGGCACTGGGCGAACGTGTTGCCGATCGCTTCGTCGATCGGAATCTGGATCACGCCGTCCAGGTCGTACTCGACCGGGTCCTCCGTGGTGATCAGCTTGTCGGTGATTTCGTTCAATTCGTTCAAGGCGCCGTAGAGCGTGGTCGTCTTGCCGCAGCCCGTCGGACCCGTGACCAGCACGATGCCGTTGGGCTTGCGAATCAATCGGCGAAAACTGGCCAGCATCGTCGGGTCCAACCCCACCACGTCGAGGTCGAGCATGACCACCGACCGGTCGAGGATGCGCAACACGACGCTCTCGCCGAACATGGTGGGCAGCACGCTCACCCGCATGTCGACCGGGTGGCCGCCCACGCTCAGCTGGATGCGTCCGTCCTGCGGGAGGCGGCGCTCGGCGATGTCGAGATCGGCCATCACCTTGATGCGCGTGGTAATGGCCACGGCCAGATGACGCGGCGGAGGCACCATTTCGTACAAGACGCCGTCGGCCCGGATGCGGATTTTGAACTCGTTCTCGAACGGCTCGAAGTGCAAGTCGCTCGCGTGGTCCTTGATGGCCAGCAGGAAGACCATGTTCAAAAGCTTGCGCACCGGCGCGCTGTCGGCCAGCGCCTCGACGCTGGTCAGGTCGAGCGGGCCGCCGCGCTCCATGCTCTTTGCCGCGCGGTTGAGCGCTTCGTCGCCTTCCATGTCGGAAATGAGCGACTCGACGCTCTCGCCGCCCACCGAGTAGTAACGCTCCAGCGCCTTCAGCACGTCCTTCTCGGTGGCCACGACCGAGCGGATTTCGTAGCCGAGGAAGCTCCGCAACTCGTCGAGCACGGACAGCTTCTGTGGATCGCACATCGCCACCGTCAGCACGTTGTCGCGGAAGCTGATCGGGATGATGCGATAAAGCTGGGCCATCGACTCGGTCACCTGGCCAAGCACCTCGGGCGGGACCGTGACGTCGGCCAGATTCACCACCTGGAGATTCAATTGCTCGGCCAGCGCCTGGGCCAACTGATCGTCGTTGATCAGCCGCATGTCGATGGCGATTTGCCCAAGCAATTCGCCGGGCCGCTGCCGCTGCTCGTCAAGCAGGGTTTGCAGTTGGTCCTCGTTGATGAACCCGAGGTCGACCAGGACTTGACCGATGCGCCGAATCGCCATCTTCTTACCGTTGTTTTTTACCGCAACCGATGAAACCCCTTGGAACTCCGACTACTCATCTCCCCTCTTCGGTCCGTCCGGTCCTCGCAGCCGGTCGCCCGCCTCGCCTTCATCCTCGAAGAGGCCCCGTTCGGCCCGGGCGATTTTGGCGGCCAGCGCCTCGGGCATGTTGGCCTTGGCGAGGATTTCCTCCTTCACGACGACGCCCTGCTGCCAGATCTGGAACATGTGGTCGTCCAACAATTGCATGCCCATCTTCGTGCCCGTCTGGATCGCCGACGTGATGCGGAACGTCTTATTTTCGCGGATCAGGTTGGCGATGGCGGGGGTGACGACGAGCATTTCATAGGCCGCGATGCGTCCGCCGCCGATCCGGGGTAGCAGCGTCTGGGAAACGACGCCGATCATGGCCACCGACAACTGCGTGCGGATCTGCTCCTGCTGGTTCGTGGGGAAGACGTCGATGATGCGGTTCACGGTGCCTTGGGCGCCGGTCGTGTGCAGCGTGCCGAACACGATGTGGCCCGTTTCGGCCGCCGTAATGGCCGCCTCGATCGTCTCCAAGTCTCGCATTTCACCCACCATGATGACGTCGGGATCCTGACGCAACGCGCGGCGAATGGCCTCGGCGAAACTGGGCACGTCGACGTTCAATTCGCGCTGGTTGATCAAGCACTTGTCATGGTGGTGGAAAAATTCAATCGGGTCTTCGATCGTGATGATGTGCCGGTCGGTTTTGTGGTTGATGTAGTCGACCGCCGCCGCCAGCGTCGTGGTCTTGCCGGAACCCGTCGGGCCCGTGACCAGAATCAGTCCTCGCGGACGCATGATGAGCCGCTCCAGGGCGGGCGGCGTGCCCATCTCGCGGAAATCCATCAGCCGGTTGGGCAATTGACGCAACACGAGACCGACGTAGCCGCGTTGCTTGAAGACCGAAACGCGGAATCGGGCGATGTCGCCGAAGGCGAAACCGAAGTCGGTGCCGCCGACCTCCTGGAGTTCCTGCTGGCACCGCTCGGGCGTGATGCTTTTCATCAGCGCCACGGTGTCGTCGGCGCCGAGTTCCTTGGTCTCCAACCGCATCAAGCGACCGTCGACGCGGACCACCGGGGGCGCTCCCACGGAAAGATGCAAGTCGCTGGCCTTGCGGCTGACTACCGTGTGCAGCAACTTGTCAATAAGAATGGTACCCATGAAAATCCACTCTACAGGGAGACACGTTCTTGTGGGCGCGCTCGGCCGCGGTTGCTCGGAGGAACCACCGGTTCCGTGAACGATGGGGGCTAATATTGCCTATGTAATACAGATCACCCAAACACCCAGCCGAGCGGAGCGTCCACGTGGGCCACTGGGCCCGGACATGTCTCCGCTGCGCCACAATTATTCGCACCAGTTGCCCTAGTCTCAAGCCGGAGCGACGAAACGGGATACATCTAATGGTAAGTTATTATTAACCCTATCGTGGGGCATTCGTTCCAGTCCCACGTTGGGCAACGTCCTTTGATCGGTCCAATAAAGCGTCGCCTGCTCTGCGGTTCAAAGTCGGTCACGGTCCGCTGTTCCGAGAAGTGGCGTGTGTGAACCGGCTGCGTCCATGGGTCGAGGTCGTCACTATTCCCCCACCAGCTTGGCGACACGCATGATTTCCTCGATGGTGGTCACCCCCCGGCACGCTTTTCTGACGCCGTCGTCATAAAGTGTTTTCATTCCTTCACTAATGGCAGCCTGTCGGATTGCCGCCGTGGGAGCGGAATTGAAGGCCAACTCGCGGATTTTGCTCGACATCACCATAAGCTCGAAGATTGCCAATCGACCGCGATAGCCGCTTCCGCCGCAGGTTCCGCAACCGCGGCCTTTGCAGAACATGGCATTGGCAGCCATCTCCGGACTGATGCCCGCAGCCCGCAAAACTGACTCCGACGGGGTAAAAGGTTGCTTGCATTTCTGGCAAACGACGCGGACGAGACGCTGGGCCATAATGGCAATAATGCTGCTTGACACGAGGTATGAGGCAACCCCCATGTCAACTAGACGTGTAATAGCACCGGGCGCATCGTTCGTATGTAGTGTACTGAATACTAAGTGTCCAGTCAAAGATGCCTGAATTCCCATCTGCGCCGTTTCAAGATCGCGCATCTCCCCCACCAGCACAATGTTCGGTGCCTGCCGGAGCATGGCACGGATCACCCGCGCAAAGTCCAGGCCGATGTCATGACGCACTTCCACCTGATTGATGCCCGGCAGGTAGTATTCCACCGGATCTTCGGCGGTGATAATCTTGCGATCGGGCGTGTTCAGGGCGTTCAGGGCGGCATAAAGAGAGGTGGTCTTTCCGGACCCCGTCGGACCCGTCACCAGAATAATCCCGTTAGGCCGGCGGATGAGGCTCTCGAATCTCTGGAAATCCTCGTCGGAAAACCCCAGTTGGCGAAGCCCTACCTTAATACTGTCCTTGTCAAGGATCCGCATGACAACCGACTGCCCATGATTGGTGGGTATGACGCTCACCCGAAGGTCTAGTTCCTTCTCGCCGAGGTTCACCTTGATTCGGCCGTCCTGGGTGCGGCGTCGCTCGGCGATGTCGAGTTTGGAGAGAATCTTGATGCGGGAGAGGATGGCCCCGAGCAGCCGTCTGGGGGGGCTGTCCCGTTCGACCAGCCGCCCATCGATCCGATAGCGGACACGCACTCGGTCCTCAAACGGCTCGATATGGATGTCGGAGGCGCGGAGTTGGACGGCCTCGCTGATGATGAGGTGGACCAGCCGGACGATCGGGGCGCTGCTTTCATCAACCTGCTCTTCGCCGCCGGCCGCTTCGTCCTCGGTCTCGGTGAAGTCAATGGCCGTGTCGGTGAATTCCTGGAGCATCGAGTCGGCGCTCTCGCCGACCGTCTGACCGTAATAGCGGTTGACCGCCTCGAGAATGCTGTCACGCGGGGCCAACGCGATTTCGATCTGTTTGTTGAGAATAAACCGCAGTTTCTCGATGACCTCGAAATCCTGCGGATCGCTGACGATGACGGTCAACTCGCCGTCCTGCTCGGACAGCGGCAGGATCGCGTTTTCACGGGCCACCGACTCCGGCACCAGTTCGACCACGGAGGGAGGAATGGCGACCTCGGAGAGATTGACGTAATCCAGGCCGTACTGCCGGGCCATGGCGCGGGTGATTTCCTCGCCGGTGGCATAGCCCGACCGAGCGAGCGCGTCGGCCAACTTCATCCCCGACTCGGAGGCCGTCTCCTTCGCCTCGGCCAATTGGTCGGAACTGATCACGCCGCTTGCGATGAGTATTTGGGTCCAATCACCCGGACGTTTGGCCATGGTTGGCTCCCCAATGGAGGCTATAGAAAGACAAACCGACCGGGGTCACCAACGGTGCAGGCAAGGAGAGAAACCTCTTCTGCGGCGCTGCCGTGTCCCGGAGCCGGGCGCCACTACTGCGGAAGATCCTTCTAACCCCAGAATACTTTTAGACTAACGTCGAAATTTTGCATGTCAAGCAAACGGCCCGATCGCCGGGTTGCGCAGGAAAGACATGCCCCTCGCAGGGTGGGGTATTCTCGGTGGTTGAGATTTTTCGATTTTTAAGCGGCGAGGGCACAGCAGTAGGGTGGGCATCGCCCACCAAAGCACGGCGTCTTGCGGTGGGCGATGCCCACCCTACAAGAATGTCACACGTCACCAATCAATGCGTTTGACGCCGACGGTGACGCTTTTCGACCGGTTTTTCCTACGGATTCAGTTGCAGGGTGACAGGCTGTTGTCACGGGTGCCCGATAAACTCCTCGCCATGGAGCTGACCGCACCTCATCCTCCCACGCTCGGTGGCCTCCGGCTGTTGGTCGTCGACGACCATGCGCTGTGTTGCACGGGTCTGGCCATGATGTTTCGGGCCGTGCCCGAGGTGGCCGAAGTCGGCGTGGCGACCACCTCGGAGCAGGCGGTGCGGATCGCCAAGCTCCTGTGCCCCAACGTCGCGATCATGGACGCCGCCATGCCTGCGTATCGAGGGTTCGAAACGGCCCGGCTCCTCCTGGCGTCCTCCTCGATGTGCCGCGTGCTGTTTCTGGACGACGCGGTAAACCACGCGCGAATCCGTTGGACGCTTCGCGTGGGCGGATTCGGCTATTGGACCAAGCACGCGACGTTCGACGAATTGATCGTGGCCGTGCTCCGTGTCAGCGCGGGACAGCCGGCCTTTTGTCCCGCGGCCGATCCGTACGTGGTCCGCACGCCCGAGGGACTCCAATTCGAGCCCAAGACGCCGGGCTCTCCGCTGGAAACACTGACGCCGCGCGAGCTGGAAGTGCTCTTGCACCTGACCGAGGGACTGAGCGTGAAACGGTGCGCCGAACGGATGAGCCTGTCCGAGAGCACGGTCGACAATCACAAGTGCCGGCTCATGCGCAAGCTGAGCGTACACAGCGTGGTCGAATTGGTCCGGCTAGCCGCGCGGGAAGGAATAGTTTGACGCGTTACCGGCCGGCGGCCGCCTGCTCGTGGCTGTGGACCAGATGGGGCATCCACAGGGCCTTGTCGACCAGCTCCAACAGAACCTGGGGATCGAACGGCTTGCGGAGATAATAGGCGCCGCC
>Ga0209342_10000853_pt1 | contig 35245 bp, 38 predicted proteins | sample RifCSP16_2_FD_184023 | JGI IMG/M metagenome (GOLD analysis project Ga0209342, IMG submission 184023) | Soil microbial communities from Rifle, Colorado - Rifle CSP2_sed 16_2 (SPAdes) (version 2) | ecosystem: Environmental > Terrestrial > Deep subsurface > Rock core/Sediment | place: Rifle...
GAAAGGAAAGGCAACCATGCCCCACCAACGAGGGATTCTTGACAGCGACAGGTCGGAAAAGCGATTATGATCCCCTATCCTTTCCGGAGGGACCTCCGTGCAGGAAGCGATCGCGAAAATATTGAAGGAAGGGGCGGACCTGCGCCTTCAGATGATGGAGACGATGACCGGCGGTATCCTGGAGGCCGCCCAGGCGATCGCCCATGCGTTCAGGGGGGGGCGGAAGGTCCTGCTGTTCGGAAACGGCGGCAGCGCCGCGGACTCCCAGCACATCGCGGCGGAGTTCATGAACCGCTTTCAGATCGAGCGCCCTCCTCTTCCCGCGATCGCGCTGACCACGGACACCTCCCTGCTGACCAGCATCTCGAACGATTACGCGTTCGACGAGGTGTTCAGCAAGCAGGTCAAGGCCCTCGGGAAGAAGGGAGACATCGCGATCGGCATCTCCACGAGCGGCAACTCGGCCAACGTGCTGAAGGCCCTCCGCGTGGCGAGGAAGTTGGGGATGGTCACGATCGCACTCACGGCCGAGGGCGGCAAGATCGCTTCGAACGCCGACATCGCCCTGGCCGTCCCCTCCCGGAGCACCCCCCGCATCCAGGAGGCTCACATCACCATCGGACACATCCTCTGCGACCTGACGGACACCCTCCTCTTCCGGCAGGTCGGCAAACGATGAGCGGCGTCGACCCGACCCGCCTCCGCAGGACGTCGCTCTACTCGCGAAAGAGCAAGGTCACGTTCAAGGGATTCGGCGCCCCGGTCCGGAAGGGGATCTCGTTCACCGATTTCCTCGCGGGTCTTCCCGACTACCTTGCGGCGAAGGACTTCGGGGCGGTGGTCGGTGCGGTGGCGGCCGCGAAGAAGCGGGGCGCTCCCGTCCTCCTCGGAATCGGCGCGCATTTCATCAAGGTCGGGCTCTCCCCCCTCCTCATCCAGGGGCTCGAGAGGGGGCTGTTCGACTGCGTTTCGATGAACGGCGCCGGGGTGATCCACGACACGGAGCTGGCGCTGGCCGGAAAAACCTCCGAGGACGTGACCGAACAGCTCTCCGACGGCTCCTTCGGGATGGCCCGGGAGACGGCCCAGTTCATCCATTCCGCCCTGGCGTCGGGGGTCCCCGAGGGGCTGGGATTCGGCGAGTCGGTGGGGAAGGCCATCGCTGCGTCCCGGGCCCGGTATCGACGCAGGAGTCTCCTGGCGGCGGCGTGGCGGCTGAACGTGCCGGTGACCATCCATGTCTGCATCGGTTCGGATATCATCCACATGCACCCGGAGGCGGACGGCGCCGCGATGGGCGAAGCCTCCCAGAGGGATTTTCGCCGGTTCTGCGAGATGGTTTGCCGCCTGGAACGGGGGGTTTATCTGAACGTCGGCTCCGCGGTGGTCCTGCCCGAGGTCTTCCTGAAAGCCGTGGCTGTCGCGCGGAACCTCGGCAGGCCGCTCTCCCGGATCACCACCGTGAACATGGATTTCATCCGCCATTACCGTCCCGACGTCAACGTCGTGACCCGCCCCACGCTCCAGGGCGGGAAGGGGTACCACCTGATCGGCCCCCACGAGATCCTCTTCCCGCTCCTCATGGCGGCCGTGGCCGAGAAGCTGTGGTAGCCGCACTCTGCGCCGGGATCATGTCGGGAACCTCGGCGGACGGGGCCGACATCGCTTTCGCCTCCTTCTCGCCCGTGCGCGGAAACATCGCCTGCCGGTTCCGCAGCTTTTATTCCGTCCCGTATCCCCGGGACCTCCGCGAGCGGGTCCTGCGGATCTCCGAAGCGAGGGAGGCCGACAAGGAGGAGCTTTGCCGTCTTTCGATGACCCTCGGGGATTTTTTCGCCTCCGCGCTCGAAAAGGCGTTTGCGTACCTTGAGATCCGGCCGGAAGAGGTGGCGGCCGTCGGCTGCCATGGGCAGACGGTTGGGCACTATCCCGTCAAGCGGCGCGGCTTCCTGAAGGAGACCGGGGCGTCCCTGCAAATCGGCGAACCCTCCTTCCTCGCGCAACGGACGGGGATCACCGTGGTATCGGACTTTCGCCCGGCGGACATTGCGGCGGGTGGCATGGGCGCACCGCTTGTGCCGGCCTTTCTCGGGATCCTGCTGCGGGGACGGGGTTGCTTCTCCTCCTTTCAGAACCTCGGCGGGATCGGGAACGCCACCGTGGTGAGCCCTCAGGGGAAGGTCCTCGCCGCTTTCGACACGGGGCCGGGGAACCTGCTGATCGACGGCGCGGTCCGCCGGCTTTCGGCCGGGCGCAGAACGATGGACAAGAACGGCGCCTGGGCACTGCGGGGAACGGTGCAGGAGAAGTTCCTCGCCGGCCTGATCCGGGGGGACCGGTTCATCGCGCTTCCGCCCCCCAAGAGCACCGGGCGGGAGCGGTACGGCCGGCCGCGCCTGGAGAAGATCATCGCCTCGGCGCGGAAAGAGGGCCTCTCCCGGGAGGATCTCCTCGCCACGCTCACCGCCTACACCGCCGAGACCGTCCGGCTGGCGTTCGATCGCTACGTCCTGCCGAAATGGCCCGTGAAGGAGATCTTCCTGGGAGGCGGCGGGGGAAAGAACCCGGCGCTTGCGGCGTTCCTCGCGGCGCGGATGCCGGGACTCAAGATCCGGGCGACCGAGACGCTCGGACTTCCCCCGCAGTACATCAAAGCCGCGGCATTCGCTTTCCTTGCCTACCTTGCCCTTTGCCGCCAGACGGGGAACGTTCCCGTCGCCACCGGCGGGAATCCAGCGGTGCTCGGGAAAATCTCGCCGGGGTCTCGGGGGACATTCATGAGGGTGTCCCCCCCAAGTTAAATCGCTGTTTCCTCGCCGGGCTTGAGCACGACGACGCGGGTTCCCGGGGCGACCTTCTTCATCTCCGCGACGAACCGGTCGGCGTTGGGCTCGAGGATCGGGAACGTCCCGAAGTGCATCGGGATGACCGTCTTCGCCTGGAGCAGGGAAGCCGCCTTCGCGGCCTGGCGGTAATCCATGGTGAAGACGGAGCCGATGGGAAGCAGCGCCACATCGATCGGATACAGTTCCCCGATGAGCGACATCCCCGCGAAGATCCCGGTGTCCCCCGAGTGATAGAGGGTCGTGCCCGATGGGGTCTTGATGACATATCCCACCGGCGCTCCGAGGGAGCAGGAGTGCCTCGCCTCGGTCATGGTGAAGGAGAAGCCGTCGAGGACCACGGTCCCTCCGACGTTCATCCCCACTCCTCCGTGAAGGAGCTGGGTTTCCGGGACCCCCTTGGCCTTGAGGTCCCCCACAAGCTCGAAGATCCCCACGACCAGCGCCCCGGTCATGCGGGCGATGCTGGCGGCGTCCGCGGCATGATCGAAGTGGTCGTGCGTGAGAAGGAGGAAATCCGCTTTCGCGATCCCTTCCGGCCCGCTCGGTGCGGTCGGGTTTCCCTGGAACCAGGGGTCGACGAGGACGGTCTTGCCGGAGGGGTCCTGGATGGAAAAGCCGGAATGTCCGAACCAGCGAATCTTGACGGGTGGCATGTGGAGATCCTCCCTGCTCGTTGGATGATTTTATTTATACCGGGGTTGTCGCCTCCCCTTCAAGGAGGAAATGGCGGCTTTCTCTTTCCGGGTTTCCCGTGGTAAAACGACGATGGAACGAAACCAATGGAAACCTCTTCCCGAATCCGGGTGGTCGTCCCCAACCGCGTGGATCTGGCGGGCGGCACGCTCGACATTTATCCAATGTATCTCCTCGTCCCGGGCTCGATGACCGTCAACGCGGCGATCGGGATCCGGAGCCATGTGGAGGTGGCGCCCGTCCGCGGTCCCGCCCGCCTGTACTCGGAGGATTTTTCGCTCGGGGCGCAAGCCGCCGACACGCACGGTTTTTCGACTGCGGGCAAGCTCGGCCTGATCGCCGACGCGCTCCGGTTCTTTTCTCCCGTGAAGGAGGTCGAGCTCCGCTTCCGGAACGAGGCGCCGCTGGGGTCAGGGCTGGGGGCGTCGTCGTCGCTCCTGGTGGCCACGATGTTGGCGATGGACGCCCTTCTTGGCCGGAGGCGCGGATGGGAGGAGACGGCCCGTGCGGCGATGGAAATCGAGGCGGGGCACCTGCGCTGCCTGACGGGGCGCCAGGACCACGTCGCTGCGCTGCGCGGGGGGATCCAGGGAATCCGATTCCTGCCGGGCGGCATGGAGGCGGACAGGATTGCGCCCGGGAGCGACGCCGGCCGGAAGCTCGCCTCGCACGGGTTTGTCGCCGGCACGGGGAAGGTTCACCGTTCCGCGGAGGTCAACTGGCGGATGATCCGCGGCGCGATCGAGGGGAACGCGGAGATCCTGCGCAGGTTTCGCGGAATCGCCGCCGCCGCGCGCGACGCATGGGACGCCGTCAGGAACGGAGATGTCGACGCGGCGGGCCGTGCCGTCGGACGGGAATGGCAAATCCGGAAGACCCTCGCTTCAGGCGTCTCCTCGCCGAGGGTGGAAAAGACGTTCGCCTTGCGGGAATTCCGGAAGCACGTCACCGGCGTCAAGTTGTGCGGGGCGGGCGGCGGGGGAGTGGCGTTCGGCCTTCTTCGCAGCCCCGAGGAGCGCAGGAAGGTGGAATCGCTCCTTCGGGCCGAGGGGTTTACGGTTTATCCATTCAAGCTTTCGGGTGGTCCCCGTGTCTCTCGATTCTAAGACCTGGGACGTGATCGTCATCGGCGCGGGGCCCGCGGGGCTGTTCGCCGCGCGGACATTGTCCGGCAGGCTTTCCGTCCTGGTGCTCGAGGAGAAGGCCCGCACGGGAGGGGCCGGGGCGATGACCGACGGAAAGCTCAACCTCTCGCCGCAGATCGGGCTCGACCTCACCGAGCTGCAGATCTCGGAGGAGGAAGCCGGCGACCGGATCGCACGGATCGACGAGGTGTTCCTCGAGCACGGCGCGGACCGGACCCTTTACGGCGCGGACGCGGTTCGGATCGGCCTGTGGCTGGACCGGGTCTCCTGGGTCCGGCGCGCCACCCCGAAGGGAGACTGGGACATCACGCTCCTGCCGGCACGTCAGCGTCACATGGGGACCGACCTGGCGCACCAGGTCGTGGCCCGCATGACGGATTCGATCGCCGGCAACGGGGCGACGTTCTCCCTCCGTACGAAGGTGGAGGACATCTTCCAGCGGGACCGCCACGGGCCGTTCCGCGTCCACACCTCGAAAGGGCAGTTCGCATCGAGATACCTGATCGCCGCCCCGGGGCGGGAAGGGGCGTACTGGTTCCGGGAGGTCGCGCGGTCTCTCGGCGTGCAGACGCGGTGGGGGGCCATCGACATCGGGTGCAGGGTGGAAGTGGCCCTGCCCGTTTACGACGAGATCACGCAGGTCCTCTACGACCCGAAGTTCCTCTTCGTCACGCCCACCCACGGGGACCGCACCCGCACCTTCTGCACCAATCCCGGCGGCAGGGTGCGCGTGGAGATCCGGAACGGCTGCCGGCTGGTCAACGGCGACGCACTGAAGAAATGGAAGACCCCCTGCACGAACTTCGCGATCCTCAACACGGTGTCGATGACCGAGCCTCTCCAGGACACGACGGAGATGGGGCGCAAGGTCATGGAGTTCGCCAACTTCTGGGGCGGAGGGGACAGCCTGGTGGTACAGCGGTGGGGGGATCTCACCGCGGGAAGACGCTCCAAGACGGAGACGTTCCACTCGGCGGCACTCGGATACGACAAGATGACGCCGACTCTCCCGCCGGGACCCGGGGTCACCCCCGGAGACATCTCGTTCGCGTACCCCGGGAGGATCGTCGACAATCTCCGGGAGAGCCTCCTGCTCCTGTCGCGCGTCATCCCGGGGGTGGCGCACCCTTCGACGACCGTCTACGTCCCGGAAATCAAGTTCTACGACACGAAGTACACGACGGACCGGCATCTGGAAACCAACCTCCCGAACCTGTTCGTCGCGGGGGACGGCGTGGGCAAGTCCCGGGGGATCATCGGCGCCGCCCTCAACGGGATCCTGGCCGCCGAGGGGATCCTGCGCAAGGAGGGGAAAGCGTAAGCGCCCGGCATCGGCTTCGCCCCCTCTGAGGGGGACTCCGTTCGTGGCCGTGCGGTGGACCCGCACGGTTGCGCTCCCCTCCTGCGGCGGCTCCACCGGACCCACCTGCTACGGGAAGGAAGCCGTAATCGGCAATTTCTCCGCCGCGTTTGCGCGCCCAAACGGAAGGCGAAGCGATTTCCGTTGCCTTCGTATCAGGAGACGACGAGGACGCCCGTCCCCTGGATCTCGTCCGCCTTCAGCATTTGGAGGGCGCGGTTTGCCTCTTCCAGCGGGAAGAGGGTGACCTTCGGGCGGATGGGGATCTCCGCGGCCTCCCGCAGGAGGTCTTCGCCGTCCCGGCGCGTGTTGGCGGTCACGCTCCGGAGGTTCTTCTCGTAAAATAGGCACTCTTCGTATTTCATCGACGGGACGTCGCTCATGTGAATACCCGCCAGCGACAGCGTCCCGCCTTTTTTCAGCGCCCGCAGCGCCGGCGGGATCAGCTCCCCCGCCGGGGCGAAGAGGATCGCCGAATCCGCGGCGACCGGCATCTCCGCGGGATCCTCCCCCGCCCAGGAGGCACCCATCTCGAGCGAGAGGTTCCGGTGGCGCTCCCCGCGCGTGCAGACGAATACTTCGCAGCCCCTGTGAAGCGCCAGCTGGATGACGATGTGCGCGGAGGAGCCGAATCCGTAGATGGCGAGCCGGCCTCCCCGGGGGAGGTCGGCGCGCCGCAGCGCCCGGTACCCGATGATCCCTGCGCATAACAGCGGGGCGGCCTCGGCGTCTGAGAACGCCCGGGGGAGAGAGTAGGCGAAGGCCTCCGGCACGACCGCGTACTCCGCGAAGCCTCCGTCCCGGTGGTAGCCCGTGAACAGAGGCGCTTCGCACAGGTTTTCCTTCCCCGCCGCGCAGAAGGCGCACGAGCCGCAGGTGTGGCGCAGCCACGCGATCCCCACACGCGCTCCCGGGGAAAAGCGTTTTGCGTCTTCGCCCAAAAGGTCCACCGTCCCGACGACCTGGTGCCCGGGAACGAGCGGGAGGCGGACCGGGGGGAGGTCCCCCTCGATGACATGCAGGTCCGTCCGGCAGATGCCGCAGGCGGAAACCTTCACCCGGAGCTCACCCGGCCCGGGCTCGGGGGGCGGCAGCTCCGCATGCCTTAAGGGGGAAGTCGCGACCGGCCGGACTCCGGAAAGCCGCATCGCCTTCATAGGTAGAAAGACGACGGATCAAGGATCTGGAACCCCGCCTCCTCAATCGCCTTTTTAAGCGGGGTGACGTTCAGTGTGGCGACGCGGAAGAAAATCGCGCGCTTCCCCTCCTCCGCATGCCCTGTGGTCAGGACGCTCGTGATGTTCACGTTGTACTCCTTGATGATCGAGACGATCTGCGCGAGCCCCCCGGGTACGTCCGGCACGACCACTTCCAGCCGGGAGCTGATTTCGCCGACGCCCAGCACTTGGATGAACGCCTTGAGGACGTCGGCCCGCGAGATGATTCCCGCCACCCGTCCTTCCCTGTCCAGCACCGGGAGCGAGTTCACGCGGAAATCGTGCAGAAGGACGATGGCGTCCTCCAGGGTGTCGGCGAGGGTGGCCGTCACAACCTTACGGGTCATGACCTTCTCCACGGTCGTTTCCTTGAGGAGGTCTTCGGCTTCCTTCTCCGTCGCGCCGCGCAGGAGCGCCACCGGCAGCGTCGCCTCCCGGATGTCGCGGTTCGACAGGATGCCGATGAGCTTGCCGTTCTCCCCCGTCACGGGAAGCTGGGGGATGCTATGGCGGCGCATTCGCTCGCGCGCCTCGAATAGCGAAGCATTCGGGGATATCGTGACGACGTTCCGCTGCATTCTCCGGATGACGAACATGGATTCTTCCTCCTCCTCCCGGTGCTATTTCCCGAGGAGTTCCAGTAGGTGTGCTTCCACGGATAACGTAAGAGAGTTCAGTTCGTATCCCCCCTCGAGCAGGGAGACGATTCTTCCCCCGCAATGCAGGTCCGCCATCTCGACGACGAAGCGGGTCATGAAGCGGAACCCTTCCTCGGTGAGCTGGATGTCGGCCAGGGGATCGTCCTTGTGGGCGTCGAACCCGGCGGAGACGAGGAAGATCTCCGGCCGGAAGGCGTCGATCGCGGGGCGGAGCATCTGCTCGAACGCCATGCGATACTCGGCGTCCCCCGCCCCGGGCTGCATCGGCGCGTTGAGCGTCGTCCCTTCCCCGGCCCCCCTGCCGGTTTCCCACCTTCTGCCCGTCCCCGGGTAGAGAAAGGAAGGGTGCTCGTGAATGCTGAAGAAGAAGACGGACGGATCCTCCAGGAAGATGTTCTGCGTTCCGTTTCCATGGTGCACGTCCCAGTCGACGATGAAGATGCGGGAAACTCCGTGCCGCGAACGCAGGTACCGGGTTGCGATGGCAATGTTGTTCAGGAGGCAGAAGCCCATCCCCGTCCGGTTGTCGGCGTGGTGCCCGGGCGGGCGGATCGCGCAGAACGCGCGCCGGACCTTGCCGGTGATCACGGCCTCCGCACCCGCGATTGCACCGCCGGCGGAGCGGAAGGCGACGGTGTAGGAGTTCCGGTTGAGGTAGGTGTCCTCGGCGTCCAGCGTCAGGTCGCCGCGCCGGCACGCCATCTCGATCTTCTGGAGGTACGAAGGATCGTGGACGCGGACGATGTCAGCCTCGTCCGGGAAACCCGGAGTGACGGGAACCATCTTGTCCAAGAGTCCCCTCTCGGCGAGGTGATCGGCGATGGCCACGAGCCGGCCCGGGGACTCCGGATGCTCAAAGGGAGGGGCATGCAACAAGTAATCCGGATGATAGACGAAGGCGACGCTGTTCATCGGATCTCCATGCGGGCCTTTTCACTATAGCAGAATCGGATATAGTAAAGAAATGGAGACCCACTGGCTGTGTGCGCTGCTGGCGGTCTTCCTGTCTCTCCCCGCAGCGGCCGCGACCGCCATCCGGTCTTCCCTGCTCATTCTGGGGGAGGAGGGGCTGGCGGAGGAAAGCGCCCGGGGCGACCGGAAGGCGGAGCGCCTGCTCGCCGCTGTCCGCGATCCATCGGTTCGCCACCCCTTTTCGCTATGGACGCTGGCGACCGTTCTGAAGGCGGCTTCGGGGCTCGCCGCCGGAGCGTCGGCCGCGGCGTTCGGGCTGATCGCGGGGGGATGGCCAGGTGCCGGCCTGGGTGCAGCGTGGCTGGCCGCCTACCTGCTGTTCCTCTTCTACCTGGAGAACATCGCGACCTGCGAGACGATGGAGAACCCGCGGCGGGTCCTCCGCTGGGGAGGCGTCTGCCTGGCGGCTCTTCGCATGGCGGTCTTCCCGGCCCGCCTCTTCGACGGGCTGGGACGGCTTCTCTTCGGCGGGCGGTACTCCCCCGAAGCCCTGATGGACATCCGCTTCGGGTCCGAAGAGGGGATCCTCGGCGTCATCGAGGAGGGTGCGGAACACGGGACGATCGACGCCACCGAGGAGAAGATGATCGAGGGGGTCCTGCGCTTCGGGGAGACGACGGTCGCGGAAGGGATGACCCCCTGGGCGGAGGTGGTGTTCCTCAAGGAGGGGACCCCGCGCTCCGAGGCAGCGGGGATCGTCGGGGATTCCGGTTATTCCCGCTACCCCGTGATCTCGCCCAACGGAGAAGAGGTGGTGGGGATCCTCTCCTCGTGCAGCCTCTTCCGGTCGCCTCCGGACGGGCGCTGGGAAGGTTTCCTCGAACGGCCGATGTACGTCCCCGAGTCGATGAAGGTGTCCGACCTGCTGCGCCGGTTCCAGCGGGCAAAGGTGCACATGGCGGTGGCGATCGACGAGCACGGGAAACTGTGCGGCGTGATCACGATCCACGACCTGCTGGAAAAGATCGTGGGCAGGCTTGCCGACGGAACCGAGTCCCAAGAAGGACCGGAGTGGGAAAAAGACGGTGCCCTGTCGGTCCCCGCGGCGACGCCGGTCCGGGTCCTCCGAGAGGAGTACGGTATCGACCTCCCCATGGGCGCGACGTACGAGACGGCGGGAGGGTTCGTGATGGACTATCTGCAGGACGTCCCGGAAGGGATGGTGACCTTCCTCGCTCACGGCTACCGGATCACGGTTTCGGAAACCGAGCGGTACCGGATCAAGCGTCTCCGGATCGAGAAGACGGCCTCTACCGAAACTCCGTGAACTCCGCTGCCGGCTTCCTGGGGGGTTTTGCGGGAGGAGAATCCGGTTTTCCTACCGCGATCACCGCGAGGAGCTCCTCGGGGTATCGGATCGAAAGGGCGGATTCCAGCTCCGGCTTGGCGATCAGCGGTCCGGTCATCCAGCACGTGCCGTATCCCAGAGCATAGGCAGCGAGCAGGAACTGGGTGACGGCCGCAGAGACGCTCTGCAGCCCGGCGTTGACCTGGAACCGGCGGATGCGGTGGCGCTCCTGGTCCTTTTCCCGGAGGATGCGGTCGGTGGCGGATTCGTACGGCGCTCCGATGACGCACACCGCCGCGGGCGCACCCCAGAACAGGTTGTAATTGTTGATCTTGTCCGGGGCAATGGCCTTCCGCGTGGTACGGGAGACCACCTCGTCCACGATCCCCTTCATCCGCGTGAGGAGTTCCCTGTCCTCGACAATAAGGAACCGGACGTTCTGCACGTTGCCCGCCGACGGGGCCCACGATGCGGCCTCCGCCATCTTGAGGAGAGTCTGCCGGGGGACCTGCTCCCTGCGGAACTTGCGCACGCTCTGCCGTCCCTTCATCGCCTCGAAGACGTCCATCCCCCCTCCTTCTTCATGGAAGCGTTGTCGCGCGCCTCCCTAAAATAGCACAGTACGAACGCCGACGGTTACGGGACCAATAGCAGCAGTTCCGCGCCCTTTTCCTTTTCGTTGAACTTCAGGAGGATTCGCTCCACGGGGATCTTCCCTGGGCTGGCGAGGGCGGCCCGGATCTCTTCCGCAAGCTTCTTCCCCCCTGTGGAAAGAAGAATCGAAGCCGTGGGGAACTCCGCCGCCGCCGTTCCCACCTCGGCGATGACCTTCTTGCCCCCTTTGGAAAGCGTGGTTTTCCCTTTTACGAACAGAACGTTTTCCGGGAGAACCACGTTCAGTGCGGGGCCCAGGGGAGTGACCGAGATGTCGCGGGACACCTTGCCGATAGCCTCCGCCAGTGCCGCGAACCGGTCTTCCCGGCGTTTTTCCTCCTGACGGTGCTCTTCGGTGAGGCGCTCTACCCGGCCGAGCAGGATGTCGCGCTCCCGGATCAGCACCTCGTTATCTCCTGGTTTCCCATTGCGAAGGGATTCCAGGGAGGCCTCGCAGGCCTGCGCCCTCGCGTTCAATTCCTGGATCCGCTTCCCGGTGGCCTTTTCCTTCTCCAGGAGCTCGGAGATGAACTGCTCCCGCGTGATCCGGGTGCCCTCGTAGTTCTTCCGCGCCGAAGCGTTCTCCTCGGCGAAACGGCTTATCTCCGCCTCCTGCGCCTGCACCCGGGCCGATAGCGCCGCCTCCGCTTCCCTGGCGTCGGCGAGCTGTTTCTGAAGGGCTTCGTTCCTTGCCTGCAGCACGACCGTCTCCTTGTTGGCAGAGGCGACCGCGTCCCGGAGGGTATCGGCCTCCTTCGTCTTCGTCTCGTACCTGGAGCTGGTGACCATGCAGCCCCCGGCCGCGAGGCACACCAACAGGAGTGGGGCCGCTGTCCGCAATCTTTTTTCGTTCACTTTTTCCCCCGGAATTCTGCCGGTTTGGCGAAATACTAATTATTTTACTTTCCCCCCCCTTTTTTATAAAGTTTAAAACAACTGGGGAACGGGCGGGCCGACGTGGGTGGATCCCAGGCGAGAATCTCGTTGCCTCCGACGCATCGCTGGAGGAGAAGCTTGGGCTCCTGCTCCAGGAGGATTTCTACTCGGCGGTCGAGTCCGTGCATGACCTCCTCCGCCGGGGGATGGTAACATTCGAGGACGTTTTGCCGTTTTTCCGGTAGGAAACGTTCGCCGCGAAGGAGCCGAGGGAGATGAAGGAAACGACGATCGACCGGATGTTCCTGAACCGGATCGCGGAGGGGGGCGACGCCGCGCGCTACCTCGTTCCGCGCGATGGAAAGTGGGAGTCGTTGAGCTACCGGGAGGTCGGGGCGGCCGTCCGGGAAATGGCCTGCGGCCTGATGAGCCTGGGGCTGGCCAAAGGGGAGAAGGTGGCGATCCTCTCCTCCACGAGGGTGGAATGGACCCTCGCCGACGTCGCCGGCATCCTTTGCGGATTCGTCACCGTTCCGATCTACCCTTCCAATCTCCCCGACCAGGTGGAATACATTTTGGCCCACTCGGGGGCTCGCGCGGCGTTCGTCGAGGACGAGTCCCAGTGGAACAAGGTGGCCGGAGCGAGGAGGAGACTGCCGGAGCTGTCCACCGTGATCCTGCTCACCGGGAACCCCGAGGGGAAGGAAGGCACGGTCGGCCTTGCCGGCCTCCGCACGAGGGGCGCCGAATACGCAGCGGCGCACCCGGGCGCGCTGGAGTCGCGGGCGCAGGAGATCCGTCCGGAGGACGACCTGACGATCATCTACACCTCGGGGACCACAGGGCCCCCGAAAGGCGTGGTGATCCGGCACAGCAACGTCGCCTTCGACGTGACGTCCACACAGGAGATCTGCTGCGTGCCGCGGGGCTCGGTCATGCTCCAGTTCCTCCCGCTGGCGCACGTCCTGGGCCGGTTCGAACACTTTCTCTCCTTCGATGTGATGGCGGTCACGGCGTTCGCCCGGGGTCTTCAGACGGTGGCCGAGGACCTGCCGGCCATCCGCCCGCATATCATGATCAGCGTCCCCCGCCTGTACGAAAAGTTCTACGCCGCGGTCCTCGGCAAGGTGCAACAGGAAGGGGGGCTGAAAAAATCGATCTTCCAATGGGCGCTCTCCGTGGGGCGCGAGGTCTCGGCGCTGAAGCAGCGGCGGGAGCCGGTCGGCGGATTGCTGGGGTTCAAGTTCTCCCTGGCCGACCGGCTCGTGTTCGGGAAGATCCGGGACCGGCTGGGAGGGCGGCTCCGCTTCTTCGTGTCGGGGGGGGCGCCGCTTGCCCGGGAGATCGCGGAGTTCTTCCACGCCATGGGGATCCTCATCCTCGAGGGGTACGGCCTGACGGAAACGCCCTCCGTGGTGTCCGCCCAATCGGAGGAGAACTTCAGGTTCGGTACCGTCGGCAAACCGATCCCCGGCACGGAGGTCAGGATCGCTTCCGACGGAGAAATCCTCATCCGCGGCCCCCATGTATTCAAGGAATATTACCGCGACCCGGCGGCGACGCGGGAAGCGATCGACCAGGAAAGATGGTTCCACTCCGGCGACATCGGGGCGATCGACGCGGACGGGTTCCTGCGGATCACGGACCGCAAGAAGGACATCATCGTGACTTCCGGGGGGAAGAACGTGGCTCCCCAGAACATCGAAAACCTTCTCAAGAACGATCGGTTCATCAGCCAGTCGTTCGTCTACGGGGACCGGAAGAAGTACCTGACGGCGATCCTGACCTTGGTCCCCGAGGAACTCGTCAGGTGGGCGGGGGAGAACGGGATCCCGGAGCGGGACCCGGTGGCGCTCGCGAAAGACCCCCGCGTCATCGCGATGATGAGCGCCCGCGTGGAGGAGATGAACCGGTCGCTGGCCTCCTTCGAGCAGATCAAGAAGTTCGTCCTTCTCGGGACGGACTTCTCGCAGGAGACCGGCGAGCTGACGCCCACGCTGAAGGTCAAGCGGAAGGTGGTCATCCAGAAGTACGGGATGCTGCTCGATGCCCTCTATGAGAAAGATTAGTTAATCCCCTTGCCCACAACGATTTACGAAATCAACAAGATGGCGGAAAAGGAGCGTGAGCGGCTCCTGTCCGTCCTCATCCCGGCGCGCTTTCTGGAGATGTTCTCCATCGACCGGGAGACGTATGCCAACCCGGCCGGGGCGCGGTGCGTAAAGTTCGCTTGCCCCGAAAACATGCCGTTTTTCCAGATCGACCTCCGGCGGGATCCGGGAGACCGGGACGCCTCCTATTTCCTCGACGTGTCCAACTCGCCGTTCGGGCAGATGGAGATCTCCTTCATCATCGTGAACGATCCCGACGGGGAGCGGTTCAACATCGACGTGGACGAGAACGGGCAGGACACGTACTTCGGGACCGCGCGCAGGAATATCCCGGAGGAGATCCGCGCGATGGAGGCGGGACTTGCCCCCGCCCAGGTCCGGCGCGGCCTGCGGGCCATGCGGGACCTCATCTCCTGCTGGGACGAATTCTTCGTCAGCGTCGGACACCGGTTCTACTTCCTCGAGCCTATGAGCTACAACAGCGCCGTCCTGTATGAACGCGGCGGCTTCCAATATGTCAAAGGAAGGGAGATGATGGAGGGGATCGACCGGGAATTTCGCCCCGGGGGCGTGCTCCACGCGCGGCTGGACGGCAGCACCCCTTTCCGGAAGCAGGAGTACTGGAAGACGGTCCGTGGGAGGAGCTGGGCGATCCACGACGGCATACTCGACAAGCCGTGGGAAAGCCCCAAGATGTACAAAACGGTCGGAGTGAGCGGGGGAGTATGCACATTCACCGGCGAGGGATATTGAGGCCGGGATTCCTTGCGGTAGGAGCCACGGTTCTCCTGCTGGGCGTTGCCGCGCCGGCGCAGGAAGAGGAGCGCCCGAAGATCTTCCTGGAGAAGAAGATCTTCGCGGACACCTCCGAGGGGAAGAAGAACTTCTACGAAGTCCACACCGTCATGGAAGGGGAAAGCTTCTGGAGGATCCTCAACCGTAAAAATCCGGTTTTCCCTGCGGAATACGCCTCCCTCCTCAGGGAGTTCAAGCGGGCCAATCCCGCGGTCGCCGACCCGGGAAAGCTCAAGCCAGGCCAGGAAATCCTCCTTCCGTCGCTTGCCTCCTTCCCGAGGATTCCCCCGGGTCTCGAGGGGAAGGCGGCTGCCCACCGCGTGGTCAAGGGGGACAATCTGACGAAGCTCCTGAAGAGGCAGGGAGTTTCCCGCGGAGACCTTCCCCGGTACCTGGAGGCGGTGAAGGAGATCAACGAATCCGTCCGCGACGTGGACCGGATCTTCGCGGGAACGACCATTCTGCTTCCGACCGCGGCGTACTACGAGCAGCCGCAGGAAGCCCCTTCCGTAACGGCATCCGAGGAAGCGCCTGCCGTCGCGTTGTCCAGGGACGTCCCCCCGGAGCCGGTCCCGGCAGTTGCCGATTCGGCCAAGCCGGAGGCCCAGATCCGCGCGCCCTCCGCGCCCCAGGCGTCCGCGCCGGTGATGCAAACCTCGAAGGAGCATGCGAAAACGGAGCGTGCGAAGAAGGAAGAGGCGGCGCTCCCCGTCCCCAGGCCACCCTACCGGGGCCTGCTGACGGATATTCTCGCAGGCCTTGGGGAGAAGCTGGCCGACCGCGGCACGCTTTACCTTCCCGTACCCTCCGGCGGGGAGGTGATATTGAACCTTGAGGATTTCCCTGTCGCGCGCTTCACGAACGGCACGCAGGCGTTGATCGATTTCAGGGGGTCGCTGCCTCAGAACATACGATCCCTGATAACGGAAACCTGGAAGAACTACCGGGTGGTTTCCCTTGAGGGGACCCGGGACGCGGGGGAGATCCTACACAGGCTCCTCCAGGCATCGGGGTATCATTCGGTCAAGGGGGGGATCTCCCGCCCCCTTGTCATCGGAGTGGGGGTCTCCGTCACCCTTCCGGCCGACTGGGTGGTCCTGCGGACACCCAGGAGCCTGCTCTCCGGCGAGGTGATCCTCATCAAGGAGGTGCCGGAGAAGCCCTCGGGGGACCTGGGCGCCGTCCTCCTTTATGCCGACCGCGTGGGCATCCGCGTGCTCCCGTTCGCCATCGACCCCTCGGCCCTCGAGGGATTCCTCGTCGGGATCGACGACACTACCGGCGCCGACGCGCCTCAACGCATGGCGGTCCCGCCGGGAGGGCTCGCCGCCCTGGATTTCGCGCTCGATTACATGGGCATACCGAAGAAGGAAGGCGAGCGCCTGAAGATCGGCGGGAAGGCGGACGCATTCCAGTTGATCGTCCAGCCCGAGCGGACTTTCGAGACGGGAGGACGTCGGTACGTCGCGGACACCGGGAAGATGTCGCCCGCCCTCCGGACGCTCGTCAGGGACTCGGGCTTCACGGTGTTTCCCGTCCCGAAGGACGAGCCTGGAAGGGAGATCTTCCGGCGGATGCTCAAGGAAGCCGGGATCTCCTCGGAAACCCGACGCGACTTCCTGATCTCCGGCGGGGAAAAGGAAGGGCACTCGGTCCGGGTAACCGGGGAGTTCGTGACGTCGAAGGAATGGCTGGAAAACAGGAAGGTGCGCGAGGTGGTGTTCTTCGGCGGGAGGGTTCACTCCGCGACGCGGACGCTGATGCGCGCCCTCGGGGTGGAAATCATTGAGTGGTGACCCCGAGACTCAGCGGTCTTCCCTGTTCGGGCTGTGGAACTTCCGGCCCCGACTGTCGGTCGTCCTGATCTTCCTGACCCTGACCGTCGCCGTCGTCGGCTACCGCATGTTGCGCGACTCGGGGACCCGGAGGGTGGAAGGGATGGCGCGGGAAGCTCAGCGCATGTTCGCCGCGTCCCAGAAGGCAGGGACGAAGGGCGTCCCGCTGGATCCCGGCGTCGTCGAGGAGGGGATCCGGGGATGGGTAGGAGTGCGGGTGGTGCTTCCCAGAGACGAGCGGCTCTTTTCCTACAGGAGCGCGACCCGCGAGAAGATCGGGAAGCAGGCCGCGGCGGCGGTGCACCTCGCCTTCGGGGAGGAATCGTATCTCCTCCTGATCGTGCGGCCGGACACGCTCCGCGGAGGAAAGGACTCGCCGCTGTTTTCCGAGTCCTCCTTCCTCTCGTGGGAGAAGGAAGGAATCTCGTTCGTCTACTGGGAAAAGGAAGGGTTGCTCTACTTCCTGGTTTCCAACGCCGATCTGACTCACACGTTCGACCTGGTTCGACAATACTTCACCTGACCGGTGCTCATTACGGCGGGACATCACAGGAGGGAAGATGATGAACGTAGCGAAGCGCATGATGAGGAACCCCGTTTTCGTGGATGAGAACGACTCGATGAAGAAGGCGATGGACCTCCTGAAAGAGCGCGAGATCCGGCACCTCCCGGTGCTCAAAGATGGAGAAAAGCTGGTCGGGATCGTTAGCGAGCGCGACATCAAGCAGGCCTCCCCATCTCCGGCGACCGCCCTCGAGATCCGGGAGATCTACTACCTGCTCGACAAGGTGAAGGTCAAGCAGATCATGACGCGACGGCCCTACACCATCTCGTCGTCCGCCCCCATCGAGGAGGCGGCCCTCATCATGCGGGAGAAGAAGATCGGCTGCTTGCCGGTAATCGAGGAAGGGAAACTCGTGGGGATCATCACGGAGACCGACATCCTGGACGCCTTCATCGAGTCGATGGGGGTGAGCGGGCCCGGCTACCGGATGGAGCTCTCCCTTCCGAACCGGCCCGGGATGCTCTTCGAGGTCCTGAAGCTGATGAAGGATTTCGACGTCAATATCGTGTCCGTGGCCACGGCGACGAACGACGACCCGGACAGGAAAATCCTCGTCCTCCGCGTCGAGACGAAGAATTACAAGCTTTTGAAGGCCGCGCTCAAAAAGGGCGGCTACGAAATGCTGTCCGCGGATTGATTTTCATCAAGGAACGACGGACCGGGGAATGACATCGTATAATAATGGGAGATCAAAAAGGGAGGTACCTCCATGAGATTGGAAGTTGAAAGGGTACTGGACAAGATTCGCCCCGCCCTCCAGGCGGACGGGGGAGACGTGGAACTTGTCGACGTCGAGGGGGGTGTGGTGAAGGTGCGCCTCACCGGCGCATGTGGTGGGTGCCCGATGGCAACGATGACGCTGAAAGGCGGCATCGAGGTGGCGCTCAAGGAAGAGATTCCCTCGGTAAAGCGAGTGGAACAAGTGGTGTGAACCGACAGACATCCTAGGGAGGCAACATGGCGTACAAGATCACGGAGGAATGCATCGCCTGCGACGTGTGCGTACCGGAGTGCCCCGCCGAGTGCATTGCGGTGGGGGACCCCGTCTACATCATCGATGCGGAGAAGTGCACCGATTGCGCCGCCTGCGCGGGGGTGTGCCCCACCGCCGCGTGCGTTCCGGCGTAGAGGCACATTCCTCGTAACAGCGAGTGGTGACAATGGACGGGAGGCGAAAGCACACCTTTTCGCCTCCCGTCGTTTTTTCCCGCAACCCCTAACAGCCCCTCCCGAGCGGCTTCGTTGCCTCGCAGGGGGGCCGGCAGCGAAGTCGCTCGGCTTGCCGGGAACCGCAAGCCTGCGCTCAACCTTTGCCTGAAAGCCTCGCTCAGACCCCCCTGCTGCGGGAACGAAGCCGCAGAAGGGGCCGCTGGTTTACAGAAGCTTGCGGACTTCGCGCTCGAAGGTGTCCTTGTCGAGGTAGCCGATGTGGACGTTCTTGATGATGCCGTCCTTCCCCACGAAGAAGGTGGTGGGGATGGTGCTGACGCCGCCGTAGGCCCGGGCGGTGGCCATGTCGCCCATGAGGATCCGGTATTCGACCCGGTTCTGTGTCAGGAACGCCGGGAGGTTTCCCTTCGTGTCCATGTCGAGCGAGATCCCCACGAGCTCGAAGCCGTTGCCGCGGTACTTGTTGTAGACCTCGACGAAGCCGGGGATCTCCTGGCGGCAGGGAGGGCACCAGGTCGCGAAGAAGTTGATGACGATCGGCTTTCCCGCGAACCGGGTGGAGCTGATGCTGTTCCCGCTGATGTCGCGCAGGGAAAACGGCGGGGCCATCCGGCCGGCCCCCCCCCCGGCCATGGGAGCCGGTCCTTCCCGGGCGTTCTGCGAGGCCGGCTGCCAGCCGCGGTACCAGGGAAGGGCCGCGATGAAGGCCAGGGCGAGGATCCCGGCCAGGAACAGGGGGAGTTTCTTCATTCGGGGAATTGTACAACAACTTGATCCTCAAGTATCCTATAACCGGTAACCGGAGAATCAGACGCAACGGGGCGGGCGCGCCCGCTTCAGCAGGATCACCCTGCGGGAGGACATCCATGGCGAAATGGACGATGGAGGAAGTACTGCGCATGGCACTGCGGCTCGAGCTGCAGAACTACGGGGAGTACCGGAAAGGATCCCAGGAATCGGAGATCCCCTCCATGAAGGCGATGTTCGCGTTCCTTGCCGAAGAGGAGAAGGGCCACATCCAGCTGATCCGCGACAAGATGGCCGAATTCAAGGTGAAGGAGTAATCAAGGGAAACGGCCGATGGCGCGCATCTTCTTCGACCACATCTCGACAACCCCCCTCGATTCCCGCGTCTTCGAGGCGATGAAGCCGTACTTCCTGGAGCTTTACGGCAACCCCTCGTCGCACATCCACGACCAGGGGCAGGCTGCGCTCAAGGCAGTGGACGCAGCGCGGTCGGAGGTTGCGTCGCTGCTCGATGCCAGCCCCGACGAAATCGTCTTCACCTCGGGGGCGACGGAGGCGAACAACCTGGCGGTCAAGGGGGCCGCCGAGGCGAACGGAAAAAAAGGCAGGCACATCGTCGTCTCGGACGTGGAGCACTTCTCGGTGCAAAACGCCCTGATCCCCCTGCGCAACCGGGGGTACGAGGTCACGACCTTGAAGGTGGACTCCGACGGGAGGGTCGACCCCGGGGATGTCCGCAGGGCCATCCGCCCGGATACAGCGCTCGTTTCGGTGATGCACGCCAATTCGGAGATCGGGACGATCGAGCCCGTGGCCGAAATCGGGCGGATCGCCCGGGAGCGGGGGGTTCTCTTCCACACCGATGCCACGGCTTCCGCCGGCCACATCCCCCTGAACGTCCGGGAGACCGGGGCGGACCTGGTCACGCTTTCCGCGCACAACTTCTACGGCCCCAAGGGGACGGGCGCGCTCTTTGTCCGCGAGGGGGTGTCGCTCGTTTCCCAGGTCGACGGGGGTTTCCAGGAGAGAGGGTTTCGGGCGGGCACCGAGAACGTCCCCGGCATCGTCGGCATGGGCGCGGCCGCCCGGATCGCAAAAATCGAAATGGGGGAACGGGATTCCCGCCTGCGACGGCTCGGCAAGCGGCTTTGGGAGGGAATCGCGGCCACGGTCGAACATCTCCATTTCACGGGACACCCGACGGACCGGCTCCCCGGGCACGTGAGCTTCTGGGTGGAATACGCCGAAGGGGAGTCCCTGCTCCTGTTCCTCAACGTCCACGGGGTGATGGCGGCCTCGGGGTCGGCGTGCAGCTCGAACCTGCGGGGGCACGACGAGGAGGATCTCGTGGCGTCCCCGGTCCTTCGGGCGATCGGGGTCCCCTCCGACATCTGCACGGGCTCGATCACCTTCAGCATGGGAAAAGGAAGCACCGAGGCAGAGGTCGACGAGGTCTTGATCGTCCTCCCGGGGATCGTGAAGCGGCTCTGGGAGATGTCGCCGACGTATCTCGATTACCAGAAGCGGAAAGCACGGGGAGGCAGGTAGCCATGGCGGCGGGACCTTACAGCGCGAAGGTGATGGACCACTTCATGAATCCGAGAAACGTCGGTGAGATCGAGAACGCCGACGGGATCGGCGAGGTCGGCAACCCCGCCTGCGGGGACATGATGCGGCTCTACCTCAAGGTGGAGGAGGGCAAAATCGTGGAGGCGAAGTTCCGGACCTTCGGGTGCGGCGCGGCGATCGCCTCCAGCTCGATGCTGACGGAGATGATCACGGGCAGGACGATCGAGGAGGCGCGGGCCATCACGAACCAGCACGTAGCGGATGCGCTCGACGGGCTCCCCCCGGTCAAGATCCACTGCTCCGTGATGGCGGAGGAAGCCGTCAAATCCGCGCTGGACGATTACGTCAAGAAGAATCCCGGCTGACGGAGGCCGCAACGGCATGCTCGACCTCAACGAGATCGAAATCCTCCAGGTGGCCGTCGTCCACGAGGAGCGGGCCCGGAAGTTTTACGAGCGCCTGGCCGCCCGGCACGCCAGGAATCCCGCGGGAGACCTGTTCGGCTTCCTCGCGGGGGAGGAGGAGGGGCATATCCGGAAACTCTCCGCCAAGTTCGGCGTCCCACGCTTCGAGGCCGGCTGGGAGCAGAAATACCTTCCCTACCTCATCGATCTGGACAAGCTTGCATGGGAAGAGGGGGTGGAAGCGGAGGGCGCCTCGGGAGTCGAAGCGGTCCGCAAGGGGCTCCTCATCGCGAGGAAGGCGGAATCGCACGCCATCGATTTCTACAGCCGCGCCGCCCGCGTCGTGGAGGACAAGGACACGAAAGGATTGTTCGCCGAGCTGGAAGGCGAGGAGAAGATCCACCTGGCGAAAATAGAGAGCTACCTGAAGGAGCTGTAAGGGCTTCAACGGATCGTCATCCCTGGAGGAAACCATGTCGAAGACTCCGATCGAGATCATCCAGCTGGCGCTGGGGCGGGAAAAGGACGCCGTCCGGAATTACAGCGAGTACGCAAAGACGGCGGAGGAGCCCTCCATCCGCGAGATGTTCCTCTTCCTGGCGGAAGAGGAGAAGAAGCACGTGAAGCTTCTCCAGGATGAGATCGAGAAGGAAATCTACCAGGAGATGTAGCCGGCGGGGGACGCATGGCGCTCTCCCTGTACGACACCGCATCCAGGAAAAAAGCGCACTTCGTGCCGATGGACCCCGGCCGGGCGGGGATCTATACCTGCGGACCGACCGTCTACCGCTACGCCCACATCGGCAACATGCGGACCTACCTGTTGACGGACCTTCTGGTACGCGCGCTGCGGTTCGTGGGGGTTTCCACCTTCGCCGTCCAGAACATCACCGACATGGGGCACATGCACGAGGAGGCGCTCGACCGCGTGGAGGACAAGGTGATCGCCGCGGCCCGCGCGGCGGGCAAGACGGCACGCGAGATCGCGGAGTTCTTCACCGAGGCGTTTTTCCGGGACTGCCGGCGGATGAACTTTTTACCGGCCGACGTCTACCCGCGGGCGTCGGAGCACGTCGCCGAGATGATCGCGATCGCACGGGAGCTGGAACGGAAGGGCGCGGCGTACCGGGAAGGGGATTACGTCTACTTCGACGTGACCCGGGCGAAAGAGTACGGGAAGCTGTCCGGCGCGCAGCTCGGGGAGGGTGAGACGGCCGCGCGAACGGACGTCTCCATCCACCGGCACAAGAAGCGGCCCGAGGATTTCACCCTGTGGCTGCCGGCGGAGCCGGGGCGGGAGTTCAGCTGGGACAGCCCCTGGGGGCGCGGGTGGCCCGGATGGCACGTCGAGTGCGCGGCGATGGCGGTAAAGTACCTGGGCACGGGGTTCGACGTCCACGTCGGCGGGATCGACCTGCTGTTCCCCCATCATGAGAATTCGCGTTCAATGGCGATGACGGCCACGGGCGGGCGGTTCGCCTCCCTGTGGATGCACGCGGCTCACCTTTTGGTCGAAGGGCACAAGATGTCGAAATCCCTGAAGAACGAGTACACACTGGACGACCTCGAATCCCGCGGTGTCACCCCGATGGATTTCCGGTATTATTGCCTCACGCTCAATTACCGCACCCCGATGAACTTCACGTGGGAAGGGCAGGCCGCGGCCGCGAGGGCGTTTTCCCGGCTCAAGGAGTCCATTGCCAGGCCTGCCGCAGGGGAGGGAGCGGGTCCGGAAGCGGCCGAAAGCTTCCGGCGCCGGTTCCGCGAGGCCGTGGAGGACGACCTGAATCTTCCACTGGCCGTCGGCGTGGTCCACGAGGCGGCGCGCGCCGGGCTTTCCCGCGGGACGTTGCGGGAACTCGCCGCGGAGTGGGATGCGGTGCTGGGGCTCGGGCTCACCGCCGCGGCAGGCGCCGGGACGGAGGCGCCGGTCCCGGCGGAGGTTCAGAGACTCGCCGCCCGGCGCGATGCCGCTCGAAGTGCGCGCGATTTTCAGGAAGCGGACGCCCTCCGCGCGAAGATCCGCGAAGCCGGTTACGAGGTCATCGACGCGAAGGACGGTCTCGCTCGCCTGAGAAAGTTGTGAAGGGGGTATCGGATGATCCCGGTGAGATCGGTGGACGACGTGATGGAGATGGCGCACAGCTACCAGAAGTCGATGGCCCTGTTCGTGGCGCTGCGGCTCGACGTCTTTTCGGCCCTGGCAGGCGGCGCCGCGGATGCGCGGGCGCTGGCCCGCGGGCTTTCGGCCGATCCCCGCAATCTCTCCATCCTCCTGAACGCGATGGTCGCGGCGGGACTGCTCGCGAAGGCGGGAGAGAACTACCGGAACACGGCGGTCGCGCAGGAGGTCCTTTCGGATGGCCCGCGCTCGATGCGCTCCATCCTGCTCCACCATCTGAACTGCTGGGAAGAGTGGACGGGGCTGGAGAAGAAGATCCGGGGAGGGAGGAGGGGGTCGGGGAGGCCACCCGATTACCAGGAAAACTTCATCCGGGGGATGGAGGACAACTCCCGGGAGCGGGCTGCCCTTGTCGCCGGCCGGATCCCGCTTCGGGCAGGGGAGCGGGTTCTCGATCTCGGAGGCGGTCCGGGCACGTACTCGGTGGAGTGGGCGAAGCGCTATCCGGACGCGGAAGTCACGGTCTTCGACACGCCGGAAACGCTCCGCGTCACCCGGAAGATCCTGCGGGAGAAGGGGGCCTCCCGCCTGGTCCGGTTGCAGGAAGGGGATTTTCTGAAAGATCCTCTCGGCGGCCCCTGCGACTTCATCTGGATCTCCCAGATTCTCCACGCCTATTCCGAAAAGGATTGTCTTTTCCTGCTGAGAAAGGTCCGGCAGGCACTGGCGCCGGATGGCCGAGTCGCCGTGCAGGAATTCCTCCTCGAGGAAAGCAAAACCGCCCCGCTTGGCCCAGCATTCTTCTCGGTCCACATGGCGGCAATGACGGAGGGGGGAAGGGCCTACTCGGCGAGCGAGGTCGTCTCCATGCTCAGGGCCGCCGGGTTCCGGAACGTTTCGGCCGACCGGCCGGACCACCGTGGGGTGAGGATCGTCTCGGGCCAAGTGTCATGAAAAATACGGATCCGTCCAGGCGACGAGGCGGTGGTGGGCGCTACAGGACTTGAACCTGTGACTTCCACCGTGTGAAGGTGGCACTCTACCGCTGAGTTAAGCGCCCAGCCAGAGAATTTCTATTCTACCCGCGCATCCTGCTATCGCAAGCAGATTTTGCAACAGTGTAAATGAACGTATCAGCCGATGAACGAGAGCACGGCCTGCAGATAGATCGGAAGATCGGCAAGGGCGGACTGGATCGCCTCGAAGACTTTGTCGGGTTCGATGTCGTCGTACTCGTGGACAATGCGGTTACGGAGCCCTGCTGCCGAGGCGACCCGGGAGGCGAACCCGGGATCGAGAACCCCCATCTTCCCGAGTTCCGTGAAGCTGTCATAGTAATCCCTCGGCGGCGGCCGATCGGAACCGGTGATGACGTGATAGTTGATGTCGATCATCCTGGAAATCATCCGTTCGAGGAATCGTTCGGCGAGGATTTCCTTGTACGGATCGGCCAGGTATGCCTCGAGTCCCGGGCCCGCGAGCTTCCGCAACTCCTCGAGGTCGCCGCCGATGAGAACGATCTTGCGCGTGACGAGTTCCCGGTCGATCATGACGCAATCCTTTTCACGTAAGCGACGGCGAAATCTCGTTCCATCTCGAGGTACTTCCTGTGGTCCTGGTAGCGTCTGAAGGACAGGAGCAGGAACGCATCGGCCTCGCCTGGCTCGCCGTACAGGGAGGCGCACTGCTCCGCTATTTTTCTCATGAAGAGCGGATCGGCACGGTTTAGCACCGCAAGGTCGACATCGCGATCGCCGAAGAGAGCCGAAATGTCCCGCTGAACCTCAAGGATTCGACGAAGTTCGACATTCCCATCGCGGAATTTGACCGCGATATCGATATCGCTGTCCGGGCGAGCCGTCCCCGCAGCGGCGGAACCAAAGAGCAGGACGAGCGAAAGCCCGTGCCTTCGGGCGACGTCCCCGATTGCGCGCTTGACTTCCTCGTTGATGGACATGGGCCGATAGTAACACCGCTTCCGGTAAAAAAAAACTGAACTACTTAAACCCGGGGGTCGTCCTTTCCCGTTAAGTAAGTAGTTCAGATAGCCAAAATGCAGAGGCGGGGCCAGGTCTAGCGGCCCCAGGATACTTAAGTTAATGAATGTCCCCCGTTTTGACCGGCAGAAAGGCTTCTTAAAAAGAAAGCTGGGCCCCCACGTAGGGACCCTTCAGTTTAAGCGTTGCCTCGATGTCGTCCTCGTCGATCTTCAAGTCGATGATGCGATAGCCGCCCTGCACGCGGAAGAACGGGATGGGCACGAAAGATGCGAAGGCGTCCCCCTCGAACAGGTGGTTCCCCGCGTAGGACACCCCCGTCACGCGGGCGTCCGCGCGCACCATGTCCTTGAGGAAGCCGGCGCCCGCTGCGATACCCACCATCGGGATCGGCGCCTTGAAATCCTTCTTCTGCACCTGGCCCGTCGTCCTGTCGTTCAGCTCCACGTTCCCGTCCACGTACTTGACCTTCACGATCACGCCGAGATTCATGCTTGCGACGCCGAGATCGGGGCGGAGCAGGTCGAACTGGAGCTCCCCGTCGATCATCTTCACGTCGAGGTGCGAGATCACGCGGTTGGTGATCGCGAACGTCTGCCCGTTGAAGACGATGTTGTCCGTCAGGGTCTTGTCCCCGTCGAACTTTACGGGAGTGATTCCCACGCGGAAGTGAACGTTTCCGAGCCGGACGAATGCCTCCCCCGACGGGAAGTTCTTGTTTTCCATCCCGAGGCTGTTTTTTGCGTCGAACTCGCCGGTCACGCCGTTGGTCGTCGTCTTCACGTTCGCCGAAAGGTCGGGGAACCAGTACATCCCCCGGGCGCCCACCTCGAAGCCGGGCAGGGCGTGCGCTGGGACCGCCGCCATCAGGAACAGGACGGCCGTCAGGATCGGGATTCGTCTCATCGTTCCTCCTTTCCCTTTTTGCTATAATGTCCGCGCCAACATGCCAGCACTGCGCGGGGGTTCGTATGACGACTGAAAGGAAACGGGAAATCCGGCGCCGCCGGCACCGGAAGGAGAAGTCGAAGAAGCGGCGCACGAAGGAAACGGCAAAGCAGAAGTAATCCCTCCCCCCTGCGGCGGGGGAGGCTTGTTCTCGACGGAAGCGGATGGGGCGCTGGTGGCCCCCCCGGACTTCAAATCCGGTCGGGAGGCAGAAATGTCTCCGGTGGGTTCGATTCCCTCACGCTTCCGCCAGATTCCAAGCCCCATGTTCTCCCTTATCGGCGGCTAGGGAACTTTTCTTCGGGGATATTTTAAGGGGGGACATTCCACCGGGGACACTCCTGATCTTTGCGCTTGATATCGCGAGGAGTGTCCCCGCCCAGCCGAATACCGGCATCCGCAGTAGTTTTGGCGGTAAATCCCAAGTTTTTTCGATATTTCCACGCTTTTCCGGAAACCGTCGTTCTTCTTCATGTCGGCCTCGACGAAGAAGACGCCGACTCGTTCTCCCTCCTCGCGGCCTGCACGGTTCACCATCGCGGCGTCCTTCTTCGGACTGACGGTCAGGACCGTGCAGAATGCCGGAATCCCCAGACGTTTCGCCTCTTCCGCCGTGCGGCGCAGACGCATCCGGATGCACGTCTCGCACCGGAGCCCCTTTTCGGGTTCCCCCTCGAACCCCCGAACGGCCTCTTCCCATTCCTTCTCCCCGCCGCCCGCAACCTCGAGGGCAAAGGGGAGAAAATCCTGGAGCTGCCGCGTGGCCTGCAGGCGGCGCTCGTACTCCTTGCCGGGGTGGAGGTTCGGGTTGAAGAAGAATCCCGTGACGTGGAAACGCTCCTGCATCGCCGGCACGCCGTAGGACGCGTCCGGAGCGCAGCAGATGTGGAGTAGAAGCTTCATAACCGGAACCCAACCTCCGTCTTCCTTTATCATATAATCGGTAAGGGAAAAGAAGGAGGAAAAGCCGGTGGGGATCCAGGTCCTGCTGTTCATCGTGACGGTTTTCACGACGCTGGTCGCGGGGACGTTTCTGGCGGGGGGGAACCCTCTCCGCAACCCGGCGGACCTGGCGATGGGCTTCATGTTCTCCATCCCGCTGCTCACGATCCTCGCGATCCACGAGATGGGGCACTACACTGCCGCAAGGCGTCACAACGTAGCGGTGACGCCCCCGTACTTCATTCCCGCCCCCTCGTTCATCGGCACGTTCGGGGCGTTCATCAAAATCAAGTCGCCGGTCCCCAACCGGAACGCGCTGCTGGACATCGGGGCCTCCGGGCCGATCGCCGGCGCGCTGGTTGCGGTACCCATCCTCCTCGTCGGCCTCCACCTGTCGGCCATCCGCCCGTCGGCGGGCCTTTCGGGCATCCCCCTGGGCGAGTCCTTGCTGTTCCGCGCGGCGTCGTTCATCGTCTTGGGCGAGATCCCGAAAGGGTATGACGTGGTCCTCCACCCGGTGGCGTTCGCCGGCTGGATCGGACTCCTCGTAACCGCCTTGAACCTGCTCCCCTCGGGCCAGTTGGACGGGGGGCACATCGCATATGCACTGTTCGGAGAGGCTTACGCGAAGGTGGCCAGGGCAGTCCCGTTTGTTCTGCTCCCCATGGGATACCTCTGGGGAGGATGGGTCATCTGGGCGGCCATGCTCTTCGTGCTGGGGACGGCGCACCCCCGCCCCGTCTATGACGAAGTCCCCCTTTCCCGGGGGCGCCGCCTGGTCGGCATCCTGGCGGGGGCGCTTTTCCTGGTCTGCTTCACGCCGAACCCCGTTCCCATGTAAGGGGGGATCCCGCCATCCGCGAGCTCTTCACCCTCCGCCCTTACCTGGCGCGCCACCGGACGGCCTTCCTCCTGTGCGCCCTTGGCCTGCTCGTATCCAGCACCTTCGGGCTCCTGATCCCGTGGATGACGCGGGAGGCGATCGACGGTCTTTCCGCGCCCGACGGCAGGGAGCGGCTGGTCCGCGCGGTCTCCTGGATGTTCCTCTTCGCCGCGCTGTACGGATCCTTCCGTTATGCCTCGCGGCGGGGGCTCCTCGTCGCCGCGCGCAGGGTGGAGCTTTCCCTGCGCCGGGATATTTTCGACCACGTGATCCGCCTCCCGCTGTCCTTCTTCGGGGCAACGTCCACGGGCGACGTCATGTCGCGGATGACCAACGACGTCTCGGCGGTATGGCTTTTCCTCGGCCCGGGGATGCTGACGCTGGTCGGGACGTTTATCTCCTACCTCCTGGCGCTGACCTTCATGTTCCGGATCAGCCTCCTCCTGACGGTCGTGTCCCTGGTCCTGGCGCCGGTCGTGATCCTCGTATCCCGGGAATACGGCAGGGTCTTCCACCGCCTCCACCGGAAGGTGCAGGAATCGCTCGCCGCGATGAATGCCACCCTGCAGGAGAACATCAGCGGCATCCGGCTGGTCAAGGCGTACGGTCTGGAGGAGAAGGAGGAGAGCCGCTTCGCAGGGAATTGCGCAGAGTATTACCGGCAGAACGTCTCGGTTTCCAAGACATCCGCGGCGTTCCACGGGGCGATCGGATTCCTCGCCGGGGCAGGGATTGCCCTGGTCCTCCTGCTCGGAGGCTGGCTTGTGATCCAGGGCCGGCTGACGCTGGGAGGTTTCGTCGCGTTCAACGCCTACCTTGCGATGCTCTCGTTTCCGACGATGGCGCTCGGATGGGTCATCAACCTCGTGCAGAGGGGCGGCAGCGCGATGGGCCGCATCAACGAGTTCCTGCGCCTCCCTGCGGAACCCTTTGGGACGGCCAGGACCGCCGAGAAAGACGTCGCGACGCCGGCGGACGCGAGGGAGGGTGGCCGCGTGGGAGATCGGCTTGACGCGCCGATGCTGCGGCTCCGGAATCTTTCCTTCTCCTATGAGGAGAATGGCAGGGGCGAAGTGCTCCGGGGAATCACCTTCTCCCTCAACGCCGGAGAAGTAGTAGGGCTGGTGGGGCCGACGGGTAGCGGGAAGAGCACGCTGCTGTCCCTGATCCTCCGGCTGTACCCGGTTCCACCCGGCACCGTGTCCTTCGAAGGGAGGGACGTCAACTCGATCCCCCTTGCCGAACTGCGGCGCTCCGTGAGCCTGGTCGCCCAGGACCCCTTCCTGTTCTCCGACACGGTCCTGGAGAACGTCTGCTTCGGCCTTGCGCTCCAGGACGCGGAGGCGGCCCGCCGCGCTGCCGGGCACGCGCGGATCCTGGACGAGATCGAGGAAATGCCGGACGGCTTCCGGACGGTGATCGGGGAGCGGGGGATCTCCCTGTCCGGCGGTCAGAAGCAGCGCGCCACCATCGCCCGGGCTCTTTGCACAGGCACGAGGCTTCTGCTCATGGACGATGCGCTCTCCTCGGTGGATGCAGAGACCGAACAGGAGATTTTCCGGGAGATCCTTTCCCTTCGCGGGGGCCGGACGATCCTGTTCAGCACCCATCGGATGGCCTCGCTCTCCCGCTGCGACCGTATTCTCGTCCTCTCCGGCGGAACGATCGCGGAGGAGGGGACGCACGACGAACTGCTCTCCCGCCGCAGGGTGTACTACGACCTGTACTCCCGCCAGATGCTCTCCCGGGAGATCGAGGTGTCGCCGTGAGCAACGGGCACGAGTTCTACTTCATCGAGGACCGTGTGGACGCCCAGGGGGTGGACCTGCGCCTGCTGCGCCGACTCCTGTCCTACCTCCGGCCGCACAAGGGTCTGGTCGCCCTGGCGCTCCTGGGGCTCACGCTGGGGACGGCCTGCCAGCTGGCGGGGCCCTACCTCATCAAGGTCATCATCGACCGGCACATCCTGGCCGGCCGCTTCCCCGGGATGATCCGGTGGGTCGCCCTCTACCTTGGCTCCCTGGCCGGCGCGATGGGGTTCCTGTACCTGCAGATGCTTTCCGTGTCGGTGCTCGGCCAGCGCGTCATCCTCGCGATCCGCAAGGAAATGTTCTTCCGGCTGGAGCGCCTTCCCGTTTCCTTCTTCGACCGGACGCCGACGGGCCGGCTGATGACGCGCCTGACGTCCGACGTGGAAGCGCTGCAGGAGCTCATCTCCTCGGGGCTGGTATCCACCGTCGGGGACGTGACGGTCCTTATAGGGATCGCGGCCATCCTGCTTTGGATGAACCCCGCCCTTGCGCTGGTCGTCTTCGCAGTCCTCCCCGTGCTGATCCTCTTCGTGGAGGTGCTGAAGAAATTCATCCGTGAGGCCAACCGAGAGATGCGCCGGAAGCTCGCGCGGCTGAACGCCTTCCTGCAGGAGCACGTGTCCGGCGTGGCGGTGGTCAAGGCGTTCGTCCAGGAGGAGAAGTCCGGCCGGCAGTTCGAAGCGCTGAACCGGGATTACGCATCCGAAAGCATACGGCTGACCAATTTCTATTCCTTCTATTTTCCCGGCGTGGAGCTTTTCTCCTCCGTTGCCGTGGCGCTATTGCTCTGGCGGGGAGGCGTTCAGGTCCTTTCGGGCGTCATCACGTTCGGCACGCTGGTGGCCTTCCTGGAGTATGCCCAGAAGTTCTTCAACCCCATCAAGGACATGAGCGACAAGTACAACATCCTCCAGTCGGCCCTGGCCTCCTGCGAGCGGATCTTCCACATCCTCGATTCCGAGATCGCGCCCGAATACCGTCTCGCCCTCCCGGCGCGGGAAGAGAGGGGCATGAACGGCGCGGCCCGGCCGTCCCCGCCGCCAGCCATCGAATTCCGGGACGTCTGGTTTTCGTATGGTGGAAATTCCGGCGCGGGATCCTCGCGCGGCCGAGAGGCCGTCCTGCGGGGGGTATCCTTCGCCATCCACGAAGGGGAGATGGGTGCGATCGTCGGTGCGACGGGCGCGGGAAAGACGACGATCCTTAACCTCCTCTGCCGTCTCTACGAAATCTCGCGCGGCAGGATCCTTCTGTTCGGGCGGGACCTCCGGGAGATCCCAAGGGAGGAGCTGCGGGAGATGCTCTCTCTCGTCCTCCAGGACCCCTTCCTCTTCTCGGGGTCGATCCGCGAGAACGTGGAGGCGGGCGGGCCGGCCGTGGAGAAGGCGGTTGCGGCCGCCGGCGTCGCGGGTTTTTCGGACATGTGGGAGGAGGGTCTGGAGACGACCGTCGGGGAGCGGGGTGGGCGGCTCTCCGTCGGACAGCGGCAGCTCGTCGCCTTCGCGCGCGCCCTGGCGCGGGACCCGAAGGTGCTTCTTCTGGACGAGGCTACTTCCAGCGTGGACCCTGTCACCGAGCACGAGATTCAGAAGGCCCTTGGCAATATCCTTTCCGGCCGCACCTCGCTCGTCGTCGCCCACCGGCTCTCCACCATCCTCTCGGCGGACCGGATCATCGTGCTGCACAAGGGGAAGGTCCGGGAGACGGGCACTCACCAGGAGCTCATGGAGGCCGGGGGGATCTACCATCGCCTGTACATGCTCCAGTTCAACGGGCATGCGGCCCCGACGGCCGTCTCCCCGGGCGCGAATCCGGATTCCGTTTGACAGGGGATAATATATCTTGGATACTACTCGAAAATATCCCAGTAATATTTCGAGTGGTATATAAATATGGATGAGCGCATCTTTTTCTCGTACAATCCCTGGCGCACCGGCAATTTCGTCCTTCCCGCGGGAATCGTCGAACGGGACATCCATGCAAAGGCGGTAAAGCTACTCAAGGAACGGGAGATTCTCACCCTGCTCGGCCTGCGGCAAACGGGGAAGAGCACGCTGGCCTTCCAGCTCATCCGTCACCTCCTGCAGAAGGAAAAGACGGCGCCCGAACGCATCTTTTATTTTACCTTCGATGACCTCTCGCTGCGTCAGGAACTCTCGGCCTCCTTCGACAATTTCCTGAAGGTCGTGGAGCGATTCCTCGGGGCCGATGTCCGGCGGCGGAAAACCATCGTTTACGTCTTCGTCGATGAAGTTCAGAAACTCCCCGGGTTTGTCGAGTACATCAAGATTCTCTACGACCTGCGGTTGCCGATCAAATGGGTGTTGACCGGTTCTTCTTCGCTGGAACTCAAGTCGCAGGTCAAGGAGAGTCTCGCCGGCCGGGTCCTGCACCTGCCCGTCTTCCCCTTCTCCGAACACGAGCTGTTTCTCGGGAATGGCTACCCGCCTCCGGATAAAACCCCCGTGTGGCGGTTCCTCTTCGAGGGCGAGAGCCCGCAGAAGAGCACGCTCAGGAAAATACAGGCGGAGTTGCTTCCGCACAGGGAGCGGATCGAAAAGGTTTTTGAAGAGATCCTGGTATTCGGAAGCCTTCCCGCCGTTGCCTTGAGCCGGGATACGGAGAGGAAGAAGCTTCTCCTGAAAAACTACCGGGACACCTACCTCGACCAGGACATCCGGAACCTGGTCAAGGAAGACAAGCTCTGGGTCTACCAGAGGGTCATGGAACTCCTCGCCGGCCGGGTCGGGGATCTCCTCAACTACTCCATGATCGCCGCGCAACTGGAGGTGACCGTCGACACGGTCAAGCGGTATGCGCTGCTGCTGGAAAAAACGTTCGTCCTGAGGAATCTCACCACGTTTTCCCGGAACGTCAGGGCGAATGTCCTGAAAACCCCCAAGGTTTATTTCACCGATCTCGGATTGCGAAACGCCCTGCTCGGGCTTGGCGACCTGTCCCAGATCGAAAAACTTGGGCAATTCGGGGTGGTGCTGGAAAATGCGCTCGTCGAAAGGTTGCAGGCGGTCATCCACCGCGGAGGATACGAGACGCGCCTCCATTATTGGCGGACCAGGACGAAAGAAGAGGTCGACATCGTTCTCGCCGGCCCGACCCGGCTTCTGCCGATCGAAGTGAAAAGCGACCGGCGGATCCGCCCCCGACACCTGAAAGGGATCAGGAGCTTTCTTGAGAAAGAGAAAGAAACGGTAGGGATCGTGGCGGGCCGATTCGAGAACGCGGAGATCCTCTCCGAGGGGAAATCCCGCATCTATCTTCTCCCGTACTGGTTTTTCTGATCCCCTTTATACTAGGATAATGTCTTTAATCTCCTACCGGAGGGACCTTACGTGACAACCCAGGCGGTCGTGGAGACGAATCTCCCGGGGATGAAGTTCCTCGGGCGCGGCAAGGTGCGCGACATCTATGAAGTGGACGGCAAGCTCCTCCTGGTGGCCTCCGACCGGCTCTCCGCGTTCGACGTGGTGATGCCGGACGGGATTCCGGGGAAAGGGCAGGTCCTGAACCGGATCTCCGCCTTCTGGTTCCGCAAGCTGGAGGACATCGTTCCGAACCACATGATCTCCATCGAGGTGGGCGAGTTCCCACCTGCGGCCCGCGCCCATGCGGAGATGCTGCGGGGACGCTCGATGCTCTGCCGGAAGGCCGCGCCGCTCCCGATCGAATGCGTCGTTCGCGGCTATCTCTCCGGCTCCGGCTGGGCGGAGTACAAGGAACACGGCGAGGTGTGCGGCATCCCGCTTCCTGCGGGGCTCGTGGAATCCGCTCGCCTCCCGGAGCCGATCTTCACGCCGGCAACGAAGGAGGAGAAGGGGAGACACGACGAGAACATCTCCTTCGAGCGGATGGTGGAGATCGTGGGGAAGGCAAGGGCGACACAGGTGCGCGATACGGCCGTGGCTCTCTACCGATCGGCCGCGGGATACGCCCTCGGGCGGGGAATCATCATCGCCGACACGAAGTTCGAGCTTGGGCTGGCCGACGGAACGCTCCTCCTGATCGACGAGGCGCTGACCCCCGACTCGTCGCGCTTCTGGCCCGCCGCCGATTACCGGGCCGGCGGCCCGCAGAAGAGCTTCGACAAGCAGTTCGTCCGCGACTACCTGCTGACGCTGCCGTGGAACAAGACCGCGCCGGGCCCCAAGCTTCCTTCCGACGTGATCGAAAAGACGTCGCAGAAGTACCGGGAGGCGCTCCGCATCCTGACCGGGAGCGACATCGAGTAGGGACGGTCCTGGAGAGAGCGTTGGCAGAACCCTTCCGCAAGATCTTCATCGCCAACCGGCTCCGAGGCGAAAACGATGACGGGGGGGAAATTGCCAAGCGAGGAGATCCGGGGAAAGACGGTCGGGATCATCGGGGGCGGCCCCGGCGGCTCCGCGACCGCCATCCGCCTCAAGCGGCTCTCCCGCGAGAAGGACCTGGGCATTCGCGTTGTCCTTTACGAGGGGAAGGATTTCGAGCGCCACTACAACCAGTGCGTCGGCGTTCTTTCGCCCCCCATCGAGGAGATCCTGCGTGGCGGCCTCGGCGTGGAGCTCCCCTATGAAATCTTCAAGCGCCAGATCTACGGCTACCGCCTCCACGCCGGGAGGAAGGAGATCCTCCTCGTCGGGCCCCACCGCGCCGGCGCGACGTACGCCGTGCGGAGGGTGATGTTCGACCGGTTCCTTCTGTCCTGCGCGGAACGGGAAGGGGTGGAGGTGTACCGCAGCCGGGTGACCGGCATCGATTTCCCGAAGGGGGACCGGAAGCGGGTCTTCCTCTACACCGAGGGAGGGATGCTCAAGGCGGACGCCGTGGTCGGGGCGTTCGGTCTCGACGACGGCATGATCGACATCTTCGAGGACGCCACGGGGGGAAAGTACAGCCGCCCCGGCAAGTTCATCCAGACGTACGTCATGAAGTTCCATTCGGATCCCTCCTTCATCGAGAAAAAACTGGGGAGTATCATCTATGCGTACCTGTTCCCCCCCGGCATCCCCAATCTGGAGTTCGGGGCGATCACCCCGAAAGGGGACCACATCATCGTCAACGTGGCGGGGGCCAACGCCACCGTCGAGGACATGTTCGCCTTCCTTTCCACGGACGTCGTCCGGGAGCATCTGCCCCCCATCTCCATCGACGAGCAGGAGGTGTACCGGGGGAAGTTCCCGGGAGCGCCCGCCGAAGGAGCGGTCGGGGACACGCACCTCACCGTGGGCGACGCCACGGGGTGGCTGCGCCCCTTCAAGGGGAAAGGGATCAACCTGGCGATCGAGACGGGGATCCTGGCGGCGGAGACGTTGGTGGAGCGCGGGATATCGCCCGCATCCTTCCGGAGATACGAGGAGGTGACGAGGCCGCTGCGGGAGGATTACCTCTACGGGACGTGGATGCGGAACCTGTGCAAGGCGGGGGACATCATGGGGATGCTGGGGACCGTTCTCTCGATGGCCAAGGTGGACCAGGGGATCCACGATGCGCTTTTCAACGCGGTGTCCGGCCACGACTCTTTCAAGAACATCTTCCGGCGGTACGCCCGCCCTTCCGTGCTCGCCGACGTGGTCCGGAACTATGCGAAAGACCGGTGGAGGAAAGCATGAGCGTGACGGTGAGGAGGATGAACACGCAGG
>Ga0209342_10000854_pt1 | contig 35161 bp, 42 predicted proteins | sample RifCSP16_2_FD_184023 | JGI IMG/M metagenome (GOLD analysis project Ga0209342, IMG submission 184023) | Soil microbial communities from Rifle, Colorado - Rifle CSP2_sed 16_2 (SPAdes) (version 2) | ecosystem: Environmental > Terrestrial > Deep subsurface > Rock core/Sediment | place: Rifle...
CATCGACCGCGGGGAGATCATCCCCTCCATCTTGACGATGTCCTCGCGGACCAAGGACGCCTTGAGCGCGTTGGGCGTTCCGAGGGCGATGATTTCCCCGCGGTCGATGATCGCGACTCGATCGCACAGCTCCTCCGCCTCGTGCATGAGGTGCGTCGTGTAGACGATGGTCTTCCCCTCTTCCTTGTTGAGTGCGCGGACGATGCGCCGCAGCTCTCTTGCGGTCGGGACGTCCATCGTCACCGTCGGCTCGTCGAAGAAAAGAATAGGGGCGTCGTTGATGAGTGCCTTCGCGAACGCGAGGAGCATCTTCTGGCCGGACGAGAACGTCTCCACGGTCCGGTGCGCGAATTCCTCGAGCTTGAGGAGGTCGATCAGGAAATCGATCCGCTTCGCCCGGACGTCGCGGGGCACGTGGTATAGGGCGCCGAAGTAGTCGAGGTTCTCACGCCCCGTGAGCTTCCAGTACAGGCCGCGTTCGCCCATGAGCATGCAGCCGAGGGACGCGCGGACGGAATCCTCCTGCTCCTCGATGTTGAACCCGTTCACCCAGGCGGTCCCGCTCGTCGGGAGCAGGAGCGTGGTCAGGCACTTGATCAGCGTCGTCTTCCCCGCGCCGTTCGGCCCGAGGAGGCCGAAGTTCTCCCCCACGAACACGTCAAGGTTCACATCCTTGAGTGCCTGCACGACGCGCTTCTTCTTCTTCTCGCCCTTCTTGCGCTCCTTCGTGTGGAATGTCTTGGAAAGGTTCTCCACGCGGATGATGGCGTCCATGAACGGGCGTCCACCCCGGCCCCCATATTTAAGGAAACCGCGCAGGAGTAACCAGTCGTGGCCAACCGTGAGACTCGGGGCGGTACGTTCATGACATGGCGCCGCAATGGCAACGTCGATGACGCAGGCCGGCGCGGGGACACGCGTCGCGAAACGGGCGCCGACCGCACAACCGCTCGCCCGCATCGAGAAGGAGTTGGCGGCGCTCCGGGAGCGCCAGGACGTCCTGTTCGCCGCGCTCGGGTTCGGGACGCGCACGAGGAAGGGGGACCGGGGCACGGTCGGCGAGCTGAACGAGGCCGTCCTCAAGATCCAGGACTACCTGCTCCGAACGAGCGAGCGGCTCGACAACATCCTCGGGACGCTGAAGAACCACCGCGAGCTGCTCGAGAAGATGAGCCGGCGGGTGTACCACGCGGGCACGCGCGAACGGATCCGCATGGAGCTCGACATCATGAAGACCACCGCGTCGGTCCTCGCGCTCAACGGTGTGGAGCTGGACGAGGCCGTGCTCGCCGAGATCGACAAGCTCAAGGAGTCGACCGCCAAGGAGGACGCGGACATCCTCGTGCTCCGTCGATCGAAGGAGAAGCTCGACAAGCGTTTCGACGGCGAGGTGGGGAAGTTCGACCTCACCGTGATCTACAAGACGCGGAACCGCCAAATCGCCGGCTACCGGTAGCATGTCGGTGGCTCCCGAGGAGTGCGGCCCGCCCCCGCGGCGCTAACTCATCGATTGGCGGCGATGGCCGCAATCGCCTCGCGCACGAGTCGCGCCGCCAAGAGCGCAGTCTGTCCGTGGTCCCATCCGGGCGAGACCTCGTTGATGTCCATGCCCACGAGGCGCGGTCCGATCTTGTTGATGAGGGATTTGACTTGCAGGGGGGAGATGCCGAATGGCTCCGGGTTCCCCACCGCCGGCGCGTACGCAGGATCGACGCCGTCGAGGTCGATCGTGAGGTAGATCTTCTCCTCGTTCACGGCCTTCAGCGCGCGGTCCGCAGCACGGTCCATGCCGCTGTCGTGGATGTCGAAGGCGCTCACGTACGTGAGGCCGAGGCGCTCGAGGTCCTGAGATTCCCCCTCGGAGAATGACCGAACTCCGATGTACACGACGTCGTCCACGCCCACGTGGTCCGCAATGCGACGCGCGGAGCACGCGTGGCTGAATCGGTCGCCGAGGTATTCGTCCCGGAAGTCGAGGTGCGCGTCGATCCCGAGGACGCCGATGTCCTTCTCGAACCCCATCACGGAGGCGGGCGCGATGCTGTGCTCGCCGCCGAGCACGATCGGGATCTTCCCTTTGCCCACGATCTCCTCGGACCGCCTCCGGACGCCCTCGACCATGTCCCTCGTCGGGCCGAACTCCTCCGTGTTCCCGAGGTCGCAGACCTTCACGTCCGTGATGCGGCGCTTGTGGTCCATCATGTAGGACTCGAAGTTCCACGAAGCCTCGCGCATCGCGTTCGGGCCGAGGCGCGCGCCGGAGCGGAACGAGGCCGTGCGGTCGAATGGCACGCCGTACAGGACGACGTCCGCGTCGTCGAGAGGGGCGTCCGCGTCCGCGAACGAGAGGGCCGGCATCAGGGCCTCGTCATCTGGCGGCGGCCCATCGCCTCCATGTACAGGATCTCGCCGCCCGCCAGAACGTCCGCCTTCATGTCCTCGGGGACCGGCATGTCGAACGTCTCGTACGTCTGAAGGTCCATGAGCTGCGCGGTCGCGCCCTGCACGGACAGGATCTGTGCCTTCCGCTTGTCGATCACCGGCACCTTCACCTTGTGAGTCACGGGATGGACGATCGACCGCTTCTGGCCGTCGAAGATGCCGACGACGTCGAGCCTCGCCTTCGCCTCCCCGTGCTTTCCGGGTTTCGAGGTCTGAATGGAGAGGATCTTACACGGCTCCTCGTCAACGAGGATGTAGCGGTTGACCTTGAGCTCGCGAATCTCCGACTGGACCCACGACATGACGATTCCGCGCGTCGATACGGACCTCCGGATATAACGCTTTGGAACGAGGCGCACGTTGGGTAAACCCGTAAATACGGAGCCGTGTTGGACCCGGGCGATGAACCCGTTGCGCTGGTCGATTGCCCTGCCGTTGGCGGCGATGTTGCTCGTGCCGTTCGCGACCCCCGTGGCGGCCGTCGACGTGGACGTGCACCTCATCGCCGCGAGCATCGAATTCCACGTCGACCTCCCGACCGCTCCTTCCGACCCGACGATCACCGTGACCGTGGGCGACGTGATCCGCTTCCACGTGGAGAATCAGGATTCGTTGTTCCACACGTTCACCGTGCCGCACTTCAGCGTGAACAGCAACCTCGCCATCGGGGCCCAAATCTTCGTGAACATCACGACGACCTCCGCGGACGGCGGACGGTGGCAGTTCTGGTGCGACCCGCACTCCTCGGGCTCGACGCCAGAGACGCACGCGGGGATGATCGGCTTCATCCAGGTGAACAGCGCGACGCCGCCGCCCCGGCAACCGGGCTTCGAGGCGCTCGTAGCCGTCCTCGCGGCCGGGACCGCATTCGCCGTTCTGGCGGTGCTTCGGAGCCGTAAGAAGGCGTAGTCAGCGGCGGCCCGTGCGCCGGCGCCGTTCGGGACGTGGGCGACTCGGAGGTGGTGCGTCGAGCCGCTTCCGCTTCGCCTCGGCCATCGCCTTCTCGACCTGCTCCTTGAGCCGATCCGCGATGAAACGTTTCGAGTACGCGTCCGCGCGAGCCGCTATCACGAGCTTCCCTGCGAAGATCCTCGTGAGCGCCCCCCGCTGCCACCGTGGCGCGCGGTGAATCCAGGGGTGCTGGAACAACACGCCGTGCTTCGGGGGTCGGGACCCCTCCCGAAGGTGCCGGAACAGGGCCTTCTCCGCCCCCAGCGTCTGGACCGTGCCCGCGGGGAGGCGTGCGAGCGGCTCCAACCCCCCGGCGAGCGCGACGAGACGCGCGCTGAGGATCGGCCCCGCCAGGTACGTGAGGTTCGGAGCCAACTCCTTCATCCCAGCCGTCAGGCGGGATTCGAGGGAGCGCCGCTGGCGCACGACGTCCCGCGCAAGGGCGGCGAACCCCATGAGCGCCTCGCGGTCGGCGTCTGGCAATTCGCCGCCAACGCTCCCGACTCCGGGCGTGGGCATCCGTTCGCGGTCCCCGTACTCCGCGACCAGGTCGAGGAACTGCCCGTCCTCGACGGTCTTCGCGAGCTCCGGGTAGTGGAGCCCGTACCACTCCCGGAGGCGCTCGAGGAGCTGGTTCGAGATCTCCTGGAGGTCGTCGAACGCCGCCACGGCCTGCGCGGCGTAGTCGTCCGGCCCGACCGCCTTCCGCATCCGTCGGCGCGCGAGGGCGAGCATCGCGGCGTGCAGCAGTTCCCGATCGAAGCCGTAGTCCTCGGGCTTGAGGAACGGCACGGCTTCTCGCGTGAAGTTCCCGCCGGCGCGCTCGAGGCGGGGCTCGTGCACGAACACCTCGTCCTGCGCATCGAGGAAGGAGCGCTCCTCGTCGAGCACCTTCCACTCCTCGACCCGCGAGAGCCGGTCGGCGATCCCCTCCGCGTCCTTGGGGAACGGCTTGGCGGCGACGACCTTCGCGTCGTCGTCGAGGAGAAAGGAGCCGAACCACGTCGTGACGAGGCGCATCGCGCGCGGAACCCGAGGAGCGGTTAAAAGGTTGGCGGCCTCAGCCCGAGCGCTTCGGGCCCTTGCGGTCCGATCGGTCCGCCGAGGGGTGCGCGTCGTCGACCGCGGCAATCTCGAGGCGCGCCTCGCCGGTCTCCCCCGCGAGAAGCCGGAGGTCCGTGCCGCAACGCGGGCATATCGTGCTCGCGTCCGCATAGCCGCACACGAGGCAGTTCACGGCGACCTCACGACCGTGCCCCTTATCAAACCTTTCGTGGAAATCCTAACGGCGCCGACGCTTGGCTGCGATCGGTTTCCCCTTGGGACGCGCCCTCCGGGGCGGGGCCGTTCTGCGCGGCACCTTCCGGGGCGGGGCCCTTCTGGCCCGAGCCTTCCGCGGCGAGGTTGGCAGGGCTTTGGGGGGCGAAACCGCCGGCGCCTTTTGGGGCCTCAGCGCGCCGAGGTCCTTTGGACGAACGATCCCTCGCTCGGTCACGAACGCGGTCACATACTCGGCGGGGGTCACGTCGAACGCGGGGTTCAGCGCGCGAGTACCCTCGGGTCCCAGCCGCACACCCCCCATGACAAGGACCTCGTCCTCCGCCCGCGTCTCGAGGGGGATGTCCTTCCCGCTCCGCAGCGCGAAGTCGATCGTGCTCGTCGGCGCGGCGACGTAGAACGGGATGCGATTCTCCTTCGCGACGACCGCCTTCTCGTACGTGCCGATCTTGTTCGCGACGTCCCCGTTCGCCGCGATCCGGTCTGCGCCCACGAGGACGAAGTCGATCTGGCCCCGCTGCATCAGGAGTCCGGCGGCGTTGTCCGCGATCACCACGTGGTCGATGCCCTCCTGGGCCAGCTCCCAGGCGGTGAGCCGCGTGCCTTGGAGGCGCGGGCGCGTCTCGTCCACGTAGACGAGGAACTTCCGACCGTGCGCGTGCGCGAGCCGGAGGGGGGCGGTGACCGTTCCGACGTCCACGCACGCGAGCGCCCCCGCGTTGCAGTGCGTGAGGATGCGGGAGCCAGCCTTGACGAGGCTCTCCCCGTGTTGCCCGATCATCCGGCAGCGCTCCTCGTCGAGCCGTGCGTACGACTCCGCGGCCTTGAGCGCGTCCTCCCCGCGGCCGATCTCGCGGAGCATGTACTCGATCGCGTGGAACAGGTCGTGCCCCGTGGGTCGCGTGGCCCGCAGCGCCTCCGCGGCCTCCTCCGGCTCGACGCCCTGGAGCACCGCCTGCGCCATCCCGTAGGCGGCGGCCGCTCCGATCGCGGGCGCGCCGCGCACGACCATCTCCCGGATGGCGGTCGCGACGTCCTGGTACGATTCCGCGACGAAGATCCTCAGCTCGTGGGGGAGGTGGCGCTGGTCGATCATCCGGACGGAAGGGGGCTCCATCCAGACGGTCTTCAGGTCGAGGGTCCTCCCCTCCCACTGGACGCGCACGGGTCACCAGCGCAGGGACCGGATGAGCCCGTACAGGGAGGGTGGCTGCACGTCCCTCTTCATGTCCCCGGCGAGCGAGTCGTAGTACCCCGCCTGCGCGTCGACCTTGGCGAGCTCCTCGGAGAGGCGGACCTCCTCGTCCTCCGCATCGCGCAGGGCGGCCTCGACCTCGCGCGCACGGACGCGCCACCGCACGAGTTCCTCCGACGCCGCGGAATGGGGTTCCATCGCGATCACCGAATCCGTTCCGCGGAGGAGATCGACACGTCGCCCCGCGTGCGGTCCGCCTGGCCCGCGACGGCCTCCTCGAGCCTGGCGACCCGGCGTCGGATCGCGTCCAGTTCGCGCTGCAGGAACCGCTTCCGGGCGCGGACGGACCGGAGCCGGTCCTCGAGCCGCGCGCGGCGGTCCCGCCACTTGTCCTGCTCTTGGAGGGCGACGAGAATCCTTGAGGAGTCCATAGGGGGTCGGCCCTCAGGGGGGATGGCGCTATTTCTACGTTGCGCCGACAGGTTCACGCCTTTGGCGGCTTGATCTCGAACGTCGGCATGAGCCCGCGAACGCCCTCCCAGGCGCCGAGCAGCTTCATCACGAGGTCCCGGATGGTCCCCTCGGCGTCCACGCCGAAGCACACGTTCAGGTCTTCGACGTTCCCCACGCCGACGACCTTCGCGACCGTCACGTCCGTCTCCGCGCTCGTGACCGCCAACCGCCCGACCACGTAGTCCCCCTCGCGGTGGGCGTGGAGGTTCACCACGTACCCGCGGTTCCCGAGTTCCGTCTTCACGATCCTGCTGAGCTCCTCGATGTCCGTCATGCGTCTCCCGGCGGCGGGACGGTCGATGGAGCCCATAAAGATTCGGTATTATCGCGCGAGGTGGTTCGGGCTGCGGGCACGGCGACGACTCTGGTAACCTTAATACACGGTCGGCCTTCTCGAATCCCCGCGGGCTCGTGGTCTAGCGGCTATGACATCGCTCTCACACAGCGGAGATCGCCGGTTCGAATCCGGCCGAGCCCATACTGGGTCCCCGTTAGGGCAAATGTTAAAAAGCGGCGACTGAACACGGGTCGTCATCACCAAGGAGGCGGTAAGGATGCGGATGTGGATTGCCGGGTGGGTAATCGGAGCCATCTTAGGGATTGCGCTTTCACCTCTGAACGCCGTCGCAGGGCCATCCGGGAACCCGGACCCATTGTTTGGACCTCAGGACTTCTTCGGCTCCCTCGCAGGCTGGGGGTTCACCTCGGGAGGCATTTCTCAACCGGGCCCGACGATCACAGTCTCCCAATTCGAGGTCGTCACCCTGAATCTGTTCGCCGCGGACGCTTCAACCCACTCGTGGCTCCTCGACTTGAACCTCGACGGCGGATTCAATCCTGGGGAAAACCTGTCCGGCAATTTCCCACCGGAGCCCGAGGTCTTCACGTTCGTCCCTACCGCCCCCCCCGGTGCGTACCAGTACATTTGCGGCATCCATGGCGTCTCGATGAGCGGCCAGTTCGAGATTCTGCCGGGCAACGCGCCGCCAACGGTCTCCCTGACGAATCCGGACGGGGTCGCGCAAAACCGATGGACGGGCGGTTCCGTGAAGCGTCTCTCGTGGACGATGAGCGATCCGGACGGTCTCCCATCACAGCTGGCGGTGTGGCTGAACTACACCTCTTCCGCCGGCCCCGGGCCGATCGCATCCCCGCCGGGGCTCCCCCTCGGCGCAACGTTCTTCGACTGGACCGTCCCCCCGATCAACGCGCCCAACGTCAACGTCGTAATCGAGGTCGCGGATCCCGGAGGCGCGACCGGGACCGATTCGAACCTCGTGCCCATCATCGACTCCACGCCGCCCACCGTCCCGTCGACGGTTCCCACGGACAATGCTGTCGGCGTCGATCCCAACGCGCCGGTCACGATCACGTTCAGCGAGGCCATCAACATCCTCGGACCTGGGAGCGTCACGTTCAACCCGTCTGCCGCGCCCCTGACGCCCAATTGGAACAGTCCGGGGAACACGGTCCTCACCGTCAGCCACCCGCCGCTGCTGCGCGCGACGCGCTACTCCGTGACGGTGTCTGACTTCCTGGACAGGTCGAACCCGGGCAACCCCATGCTCCCGTTCACCTTCTCCTTCACCACCGCCAACGACCCGCCCGCGATCGCAGTCACGCAGCCTACAGGGATCTCCCGATGGAGCGGTGGCAGCACACACGACATTCAGTGGACGACGACGGACACGGAAGACCCATCGAGCGCCCTCACCGTATGGGTGAACTACTCTGCGACGGGGGTCGCGCCGTTCTCGCCGATCGTCGGCCTGCAGGGCGTTCCCGGGGACACCACGACCTTCCCCTGGACCGTGCCCACGGACGACACCGCAGGCGCACGTCTCGCCTTCTCGGCCAACGACACCAAGGGCGAGGCGACGACGGTGCTCAGCCCCGCCTTCGCAATCGATTCAACCGCGCCGACCGTCATCGGGACGAACCCGACGAACGGGCAGCCCGGCGTGCCGCTCAACGCGAACATGATCCTCACATTCTCCGAGGACATGCATCCAGCGTCTACGGAAGCAGCCGTCACGCTCAGTCCGGCCGCGGGCACGCTCGGGTTCACGTGGAACACCCCGAATGAGCTGATGGTAACGCACTCTGCGGCCTTCGCTCCGTTCACCATCTATACGCTGGACGTCTCCACCGCGGCACACGACGTCTCGGACCCGGGCAACGGCCTTGGCTCCGTCTTTACGATCACGTTCACGACCGGTGCAATCGCGGACACGACCTCTCCCGTCCTTGCGGACGTGACGGCCACGCCGCCCACCACAGGCGCGGGAGGCGCAGTGGAGATTTCTGCGAACGTCACGGACGATGTGGCGGTGGGCACAGTCTCCGTCAACGTGACGCAGCCGGACCTTTCCACGCTCAACGTCACGATGTCCCTCGGGACCGGTAACCGGTGGGGCGTCGCCCGGACCTGGACGCAGGTCGGAGCCTACGCGTTCGTCGTCTGGGCCTCCGACACGAGCGGCAACTGGGCGTCCGCGGGCGGTTCGTTCGCAATCACCGCGATCGACACGACTCCGCCGACGGTCACGCACACTTCCCCCGGTTCCGTCGAGATCGGAGTGTCCATTGTAATCCATGCCACGGTCACGGATGACGGGACGGTGCAGACCGTGCGCCTCGTCTACACGCCGATTGGCGGATCGGAGCAGAACGTCACGATGACGGCGTCGGGCAACGACTACACGTTCACGATTCCCGCGCAGAGCGCCGTCGGAATCGTGCGGTACCGCATCTACGCCGTCGATGCGGGGGGGAACGCCGTGCTCACGCAGGAGTACACGGTCACGGTCGTCGCGGTCACGCCCCCGCCGCCGCCGAACGTCGCCCTGTACGTGGGCATCGCCATCCTGGTGCTCCTCGTCGTGGCGGCGATCGCCTACCTCGTAATCCGACAGAAGCGGAAGGGCGGCGACGAGGGGATCTCGCCCCCTCCCTCGGGAAACTGATAACGGCGCGGATACCTATAAGCGCGTGGCAGAACCCTTGTTAGCCGACCAGCTCGAGGTCCCCCATGACCGTCCTCCGCATGAAGGCCAAGTTCGCCATCGTCGGCGATTCCGGCGTCGGCAAGACCTCCCTCATCCGGCGGTTCGTCCTTGACGAGTACGATGACAAGTACCTCCACACCGTGGGCACGAAGGTCACGAAGGTCAAGCTCACGATCCCCCACGGGGCGGACACGGAGGTCGACATGGACGTCTCGATCTTCGACATCATGGGCCAGAAGGGCTTCCGCGACATGGTCAAGGACACGTACTTCCACGACATGCAGGGCCTCTTGGCGGTGTGCGACGTCACGAACCGCCAGAGCCTGGACGACCTCCAGGACTGGATCGCGACCGCCCTCGAGTCCGGCGGGGACGCGCCCGTCTACATCCTCGCGAACAAGCAAGACCTTCTGGACAAGGCCGCCTTCGGGGACGAGGCGCTCACGAAGGCCGCCCAGCCGTGGAGCGCCCCCTTCGCGTACACGAGCGCCAGGACCGGGGAGAACGTGGACGACACGTTCAACGCGCTCGCGATCGAGGCCGCGAACAACGCGATGCGGCTCGTCAAGGCGCGCGAGGTCTCCGTGGACCTCGACGACCGCCTCCTGCAGGCACTCGCGCAGCGCGGGTTCTTGGGGTTCACGAAGAACGAGCTGTTCCAGAAGTTCAGGGGGATCAACTACGAAGACCTCAAGACGACGCTCGACCGGCTCGAGCGGCAGCAGCTCCTCCAGCTCAGCTGGCGAGGGGCTTCGGACTTCACCGCGCTCATCACGCCGAAGGGCATGACGCAGGTCCGGGGCAACCACAGCGAGGACACACGACTTTCGTCCGTGTGAGCCCAAACCTTCATCCGAACGCCTCCGTTCGGCGGCGCCGTGAGGCAACGGGAACTCGAGATGCTCCTCCAGAAGGTCGAGGGCCACCCGCGGCCGAGGGCGGCCCTCGAGCAGTACCAGACGCCCGCGACGATCGCCGCGGAGGTGCTCTACTTCGCGCATGGCAAGGGGGACATCCAGAAGCGCCTCGTGCTCGACGCCGGATGCGGCACGGGGATCCTGGGCATCGGGGCGAAGCTCCTCGGAGCGGCGGAGGTGATCGCGCTCGATCTGGACGAGGAGGCGCTCGGGGTCGCGATGAAGAACGCGCGCACCCTAGGCGTCGACCTCAGCCTTCTGACCGTCGACATCCTGGACTTCCCGGAGACCGTGGACACGGTGCTACAGAACCCGCCGTTCGGCGCGCAGAAAAAGCACGCGGACGAACCGTTCCTCGAACATGCGATAAAGGTCGCGAACGTCGTCTACTCCTTCCACAACGCGGAGACGGAGGAATGGGTCGCCTCCAAGGTGGCCGCGCAGGGTGCGGTCGTGACGGACCGGCTGCGATTCGCGTTCCCGATCCCGCACACGTTCGAATTCCATCGGAAGGAACGCGTGGACGTCCCCGTCACCCTCTTCCGGATCGAGGGCAGGCCCCAAACCGTTAAATCGGGCACCCGGCATCGCACGGCGTCCTGATATGGAGGAGCGGGGTCGCGTCGTCCTTCCCGGCGACGAGGTCGCGGTCGCGGAGGAGTTCGAAGCCGGCGAGGGCACGTTCGAGGAGCAGGGCCGCATCTACGCCGCGCAGCCCGGCCGCTTGGAGCTCGACGCCCAGCACCGCGTCGCGCGCGTGGCGGCGTTCAACCCGCCCGCCCACCTCCGGGTCGACGAGGTCATCTACGGCGCGGTCGACGAGGTGCGTGCTTCCATGTGCGAGGCCCGGGTCCTTGCGGTCCACGGCCGCGATCGTCAGGTGGCGGGCGAGATCTCCGCCAGCCTCCACGTCTCGAAGATCTCGAACGCGTACGTCGAAGACATCCGCGACTCGATGCGGCTCGGGGACATCATCCGCGCGCGCGTGATCCAGACGGAGCCATCCCTGCAGATCACGACCGCGGAGGCGAACCTCGGCGTCGTCCTCGCCCTGTGCGCGAACTGCCGACGACCAATGGAACGGGCGGGGGCCGACCGCGTGCGATGTCCGCGGTGCGAGCGGTCCGACCGTCGGAAGCTGACGGCGGACTACGGCACGCCCGAGCTCAACGCTCCGATCCCGCACCAGGAGGAGCCGGCGGGAGAGAGGCGCCCGCGGCCGGAGCGGGACAACCGGAGGGACGATCGACGGGAACGGGGTCGCGGCCGGGGGCCGCCTGGTCGCGGCGGGCGGGGGCGCGGCGAATCGCGCGGCGGCGGCGGTCGAGAAGGGCGAGGATCTTTCCGACGAGACCGGCGAGGATGATCCAGTAGAGCGTGTTGAGCCACGCGAGGGGTCCCCACGCGGAGGCGCCGAGGACTGCCGGCAGCCAAAGCAGGCCAGAGTACTCCGGGACCATCACGAGGTCGCCCCCGCCGAGGGACGTTCTCAGGACGTAGCCGACCCCCTCGGACGTCGCGAGCCCCGCGAGCACGCCGAAGGCCGCAGTAGTCGTGAACCAGAATGCAGCTCGCTCGCGAACGTCCGCCGCCAACACGAATCCCTGGACCGTGCGAAACTCCATGACCGCGCGACGGCCGAGGGCGGAGAAAAGGAGAGTGGAGCGGCGGTTGGTGAAGTACAAAATGCGATTGGTACATCCGTTTGTGGGACCGCGACTGGGAATCATCGTTACGAATCAGGCAGGGGAATCACTCCGAGCACGGAAGTGAAAAAGGCTATAAGCCGCCTTCACATATCAAGCGATGGAAGGTTCGGGATGGACTCTGCGAAGATGGATTCTGGGAACGAGGAACTTCACCAGGAGGTCCGCCGGCTTCGCACGGAGATCCAGCAGCTCCGCGAGATCGTCAACGCGCTGTTCAACGCGGTCTTTGAAGACACGGAGGGCGAGTTCGAAGCCACCCCCGGCCGCGACGACAATTCCATGTACAACTGAGCACGCGTCGCTCGCCCCTTCCCACCGGTCCTCCCACCTACTTATACGACCTCCCGCATTCCGCGCCCCGCATGCCGGACGTGCCGTCCCTCGTCGACCGACACGAGCGCTGGCGGCGGGACAGCTGCCTGAACCTCCAGCCGTCCGAGAACCTCCTCAGCCCGCAGGTGCTCCGCGTCCTCGGGTCGGACCTCGCGTCGCGCTACACGCTGCCGTGGAACGCGGAGTACCACGGGGCGAGGATGAAGAATGCCTACGGGGGGACGAAGTACCTTGACGAGATCGAGGGGATCGGCGAGCGCCTCGCGCGCGAGGTGTTCGACGCGAAACACGCCTCCCTGAAACCACTGTCCGGCCACGTCGCCGCCATGCTCCTCCTGACGGCTGCGACCGAGCCGGGCAACCGGATTCTCGTCATCGATTCGAAACACGGCGGGTACGACGGGTATATGCCGGAGTACGTGCCGGACGTCCTCGGCGGGCGGAAGGTCGACTTCCTCCCGTTCCGGGAAGGGGCGTGGAGGCTCGACACCGCGAACGCCGCCAAGATGATCCGGAAGACGAAGCCGCGCCTCGTGGTCCTTGGGCAGAGCTTCCTCCTGTTCCCGTACGACCTCGAACCCCTCCGCGAGGCGGCCGACGCCGCGAAAGCGATCCTCGGCTACGACGGCTCTCACGTCCTTGGGCTCATCGCGGGCGGAGAGTTCCAGCGGCCCCTTCCGGAGGGCGCGGACGTGCTCGTCGGGAGCACGCACAAGTCGTTCTTCGGCCCGCAGGGCGGCTTCTTCCTCACGAACGACGACGCTCTCTGGGAGCGGGCGAAGGGAAACCTGCTCTGGCGGCTGCTCGACAACGCGCACTGGAACCGGATTGCGGGCGTCGCGCAGGCGCTCGCGGAGCACAAGGAGTTCGGGGGGGCGTACGCGAAGCAGGTCGTGCGGAACGCTCGGGCGTTCGCGGCCACGCTCGCGGAGCGGGGCTTTCCGGTGCGGTTCAGGCAGGAAGGGTACACGCAGAGCCACCAGATTCTCTTGGACGAGCCGGGGCTGAAGCGCTCGTTTCGGATGACGCCGCAGGAGTTCTCCACCGCCATGGAGGGGAACAACGTGATCGTCGACGCAGTCGGCCGCCTCGGGACGAGCGAGGTCACGCGGCTAGGGGCGACGGAGCGCGACATGGCGGACATCGCAGAACTCATGGGGCAGGTGGTCGGGGGGAAGTCCGTGAAGGAGGAAGTGCTCGCGCTCCGTTCGCGTCTCAAGCTGTCGTACGCGTTTCCGGAGTGAGGGATGTCGCGCGCGAAGACGTGGACGTGGCCGAGGGCTGCTACTGGCGTTGGTTCAGAGTAGACGGCTCTTGACGAACTCGACAGACTCCAGAACTGCGCCCAACCCTTTGACAATAGGAGGCCTTAAGGCCCCGCCGACGCTGCACTCGATCACCTTGGCCTTTGGTAGGGAGGTCCGGCCACTTGCAGCCAATGGGGTGCGGACACGGATGGTAGGCACTCGCGCCGTTGCGGTTTTCGCCCTCTCCCTCGTAATCTTGGGGGCCCTCGTCCGCTGGAACGCCGTGGTCGCGGACCCGCCCTTCTCCGCGAACGTCAAGATCAACGATGTCTCCTCGTCAACGTCCAGTTGCTGTCCGACCTTGGCGGCGGGGTCCACGGGCGGTGTATACGCCGCGTGGCCCGACGGTCGGATTCTCGCCGGGGACTTCCGAATCTTCTTCGCGACTTCCTCCGACCGCGGAGCGACATGGACTACGCCGAATGTTCGCGTTGGCGACGATGTGCCGGGGTCCACACAGGGCTCCCCGTCCATTGCGGTCAATTCGGCGGGGGCGGTCTTCCTGGCATGGATCGACTGGCGGGATGGGAGCGCTGACATCTACTTCGCGAGCTCCGCGGACGGTGGGGCCACATGGACAACGCCGAACAAGAAGGTCAATACGGGCGCGGGATTCGCCGCTCAGGCGTATCCACGATTGGCAGTCGACGGCACAAGCAAGGTATACGTCGTATGGGTCGATGAACGAAACGGGGACTCCGACGTTTTCGTGGGCGTGTCCTCGGACGGCGGGATGACATGGACGGATCGCGAGATAACGGTCGAGTCCGGGGTCGACCCTCAGTATGACCCCGCCATCAGTATTGACGAGGCAGGGGATGCGTACGTGGTTTGGGAGGACACCCGGAACGGCAACTCCGACGTTTACTTCGCCAAGTCCTCCGACGGCGGTCTCTCCTGGTCGAATCCCAACGTCCCGCTCACAACGGAGGCCGCTGCACAATACTTTCCAACAATCGCGGCCGGCAGCGCAGGCGTGGCCTATGTCGCTTGGCGGGACAACAGAAACGGAAACTACGACATCTATGTCGAGAAAACGGCTGACGGAGGGGCTTCGTGGTCGACACCTCCCGTGCGCGTGAACACGGACACCGGGACCGCGCCTCAGAACAACCCCTCGATCGATGTCGATTCGTCGGGGTTTGTGCACCTGGCTTGGACGGACAACAGGAACACGATACCCGACATCTACTCTGCATCCTCCTTCGACGCAGGCCTCTCCTGGACCGACCCGAACTGGCGCGTCAATGACGATCCAGGGTTCAACTCGCAGACCTTCCCGGCGCTCGCCGCGAACAACCCCGGCCGCGTTCACATTGCGTGGCAGGACGGTCGGAGCGGCCTCGACGTCTTCTCGGCCGCGGCGACTATCCTGAAACCACCGCCGCCAACGGATGTTCATGCAACGCTCGTCGCAGGGAGACAGGACGTTTGGATTACGTGGGTCCCGTCGAGCCCCGAAACAACCGTCGATCACTACGAAGTCTGGCGTGGCAACTCCTATTCGCCAACGGGCCAGGGCTACGTGGCTTTGCCGGCAGCGAACAATCTGCCTCCGGGTACGGCCTCCTTTACGGACACAGCAACGTTGCTTGGGTTCTCTCACTACTACATCGTACGTGCGGTGGGCACCGGCGGTTCCACACCCGGGGACTTTCAGGCCGGCAAACTCCTTCGGCCACTGAGCGCAGGAATGTCCCTCCTGGGTATTCCCCTCATCCTCCAGGACAACCGCATCGCGAGCGTCTTTCAATCGTTCAGTTTCTCAATGGCCCGAATATACGACGCCAGCGATCCCGCAGACCCTTGGAAGGCGCACGTGTCCTCCGGAACACGGAGCGAATTCGACACGATTGATGGGGAGCATGCGGTATGGGTCAATGCCACGGCCGCCGGCGAGTGGCGAATTGCAGGCCGGGTGCCGGCGGCGGTTTCGGTGGGCCTGCAGCCGGGCTGGAACCTGGTGAGCTATCCCTCCGCGATCCCGCGAACGATCAGCGCGAGCCTGACCGGATTGTCCATCGGAAGAGCCGAGCGCTTCGACCCAACTGCTCCACCTTACTTCCTCCGAGTTGCGGTGCCCACCTACACCTTGCTCCCGGGCTCCGGGCTATGGCTATTCTCTGACACTAGTCAGTCCTGGAACCTGACAAACTGAAATCCCGCGAGCCCATCCGCCCGCCTGAATGTTTCGCATTCCACAATAGCTGTTCAGTTCAATCTTCTTTGGCGTCGGGCCCATCTTTTCGGCGATGTGTCTTGTTCCGACGGACGGGCGGAGATTCATTAGGGACCGTCTCGTTTCATCACCGTGGCCGCGGACCGATACCACCGCCAGCGAATCGTCCCGGAGATAGGGGCCGAGGGTCAAGAGCAGCTCGAGAGGAGTCGCGTCCTCGTCCTCGGCATTGGTGCCCTGGGCAGTTTGGCGGCGGACCTCCTCGCGCGCGCGGGCGTCGGCCAGCTCCGCCTCGTCGACCGCGACATCGTCGAGCTCACGAACCTCCAGCGCCAGACGCTGTACGCGGAGGCCGATGTCGACCGTCCAAAGGCGGAGGCTGCTGCGCTCCGTTTGGCGGCGGTGAATTCCTCCGTGCGCGTCGAACCCGTCGCGAAGGACTTCAACGCGCGGACGTGCGACAAACTCCTCGGGGGCGTCGATCTCGTGGTCGACGGCACGGACAACATGGAGACGCGCCTCCGGCTCAACGACGCGTGCCTCAAGCTCGGCATTCCGTGGGTGTACGGCGGCGCGATCGCGACGAACGGCATGGTCCTCCTCGTGCGGCCGGACGGGGGCCCGTGCTTCCGCTGCCTCGTCCCCCAGGTCCCCGCGGCGGGCTCGCTCCCCACGTGCGACACGGCGGGCATCCTGAACACCGTCCCGGCGGCGATCGCGGGGATGCAGGTGACCCTCGGGCTGCAGCAGCTCCTCGGGAAGGCCCCGCCGCCAAAGCTGTACCTGTTCGACGTGTGGACGATGGAGTTCCAGAAGCTCGAGCTCAAGAAGCGGAAGGACTGCAGGGCGTGCGTGCGGCGCGAGTTCGAGTTCCTGGCGGCGGAATCGGAGGACATCGTGGCCTCGCTGTGCGGCCGCGACGCGATCTCCCTCGACCCCGGCGGGAAGAAGCCCGTGGACATGGACTCCCTCAGCGAAAGGTTAAAGCGAATCGGGAAAGTGCGTAGCGCCGGGTCCGTTCTGCTGTTCGAAACGGAGGGCGTGGCGCTCACGGTGTTCCCGGATGGGCGTGCGCTCATCCGTGGAACGGAGGATCCGGACCGCGCAAAGGCGCTGTACGCGAAGTACATCGGTCGGTGACCATGGACGCGTTCGACGGAAAGGCCCTCCTCCTGCTCAGCGGCGGGTTCGACAGCCCCGTGGCAGGGCATCTGATGAAACGGAAGGGGCTCGACGTCGTTGCGCTCCACTTCTCCTACGAGCCCGTGACGGACGACGCCTCCGTCCACAAGGCCGTCCGCCTTGCACGGCATGCGGGGATCGCGAGGTTGTTCGTCGTGCGCGCGGGCGACGCGTTCAAGGAGGTCGTCAAGCACTGCCGCCACAAGCTGTACTTCGTGATCACGAAGCGCCTCATGATGCGCGTCGCGAGCGAGATCGCCAAGCGCGAAGACTGCGACTACCTAATCACGGGCGAGAGCCTCGGCCAGGTCTCGTCGCAGACGTTGCGGAACCTGGACGTGATCGACCGCGCCGCCACGGTGCCCGTCCTCCGCCCGCTCGTCGGCTTCGACAAACAGGAGATCATCGATCGTGCGAAGGGGATCGGCACGTACGAGATCAGCGTGGGGCCGGAGCTATGCGACATCCTCGGGCCGAAGCACCCGGCAACGCAGGCGAGGATCGAGGACGTGGAGGAGGAGGAAGCGAAGCTCGACCGTGACGGTCTGGTGGCGGGGATGATCGCGTCGATGCGCGTCCTCGAGGTCGCCGCCGAGCCCCTTGAGGTGGCAGGGTGAGCTACTATCTCCTGATGCCGTGCAGGACCACGGCGGCGTTCATCTCGACCCTCAAGAAGGCGAAGCGCGTGAACCTGCAAACCGCCGCGGACCGCCTCGTGAAGGCCGGATATCCGGTCGAGGACGTGAGCGTCATGCTCATTGTCGGCACGGAGCCGGAGCTCACGCTGTACGAGAGCGGGAAGACCCTCGTGAAGACCGGGGACGCGGACGCCGCCAGGCGCGCGATCGACGCGGTGTACGACGTCCTCGGCATCTCCGACGCCACCGCCAAGGCGGCGCGCGCGGCGGGCTAGGAGCGTCATGACTCCGCGCATCCTCGACACGTCCGCGCTCATGTCCGGGCGCCCGTTCGACGGGGAGCTGTTCACGACGGACGACGTCCTGCGGGAACTCCGCCGCCTCACGGCGCTGACGCCGCAGCTCACGACGTTCCTCGATCTCAAAGTCCGCGTCGTGTCCCCGTCCCGCGAGTCCTTGGCCGCGGTTCGGGCGGCCTCGGAGGGGACCGGCGACGCGCACCGCCTGTCGCCGACCGATTTCGGCCTGCTGGCGGTGGCGTCCGAGATGGGGGCGACGATCGTGACGGACGACTATTCGATCCAGAACCTCGCGGAGGTCGTCGGCGTGCCCCACGAGCCGGTCCTCGAGCGCGGGATCAAAGAGGTCGTCCACTGGCAATACCGGTGCACGGGATGCGGCAGGGACTTCGAATCCTGGGCGGACCCGTGTCCCGTGTGCGGCGCGAAGCTCCGGACGATGCGGGCAAGAGGTTAAGCCGAACCTTTGCGTGGGCCGCGCCGGATGGATTCTCCACCCGGGCCCGCGGAGTCCGAATTGATCCACGTCGTCGAATACACCGACCCGCACAGCGTGTGGTGCTGGGGCTGCGAGCCGGCGATCCGCCGACTCGAGTACCTGTACTCTGCGCGGGTCACGGTCGACGTGCGCATGGGGGGCCTCTTCGAGGACTTCCGGCCGATGCGGGAGTACTGGACGCGGATGTCCGGCGGGCGTTGGAAGGAGTCCGTGCAGGCCTTCCTCTCGGCGGTGGCGGCGCAGCACCGCATGCCCTCGAACCCGGAACGGATGATGGAGGGCCTCGACGACTTCCGGTCCACGTGGCCTGCGTGTACGGCGGTCAAGGCCGCGGAGTTCCAGGGGGAGGACCGCGGGAAGGCGTACCTCCGGCGCCTCCGGGAGGCCGCGATCGTCGAAGGCCGGCGAATCCACAGCCGCGACGTCCAGGTGGAGGTCGCCGTGGAGGGCGGCCTCGATGCGATGCGATTCGCCGCAGCACTCGACGACGGGTCCGCCGCCAAAGCGTTCCACGGGGACCTCGACGAATGCCGGACTCTCGGGATCGCGGGCTTCCCGACGTTCACCCTGCGGAAGGGGCTCGTGATCTCTCGCGTCGAGGGATACCAGACGTGGGAGGCCTTCGACACCGCGCTTCGACAGCTCGACCCGAGCCTCCGGGCGCCGATCCTCGAGGCGAACGCGGAGAACCTCGCGCGTGTGCTCCGACGCTTCGGTCGTTGCGCGACGCGGGAGGTAGCGGCGATCTTCTCGGTCGACGAGGACGAAGCGGAGATCCTCCTCGAGGACGTCGAGGCGGAGAGAGGAACCGTTCGCCGCGAGATCGGCGGCGCGGTGTTCTGGGACCTGCCGGGCCAGGTCGTGAAGACGCCCGTCTAGGCCCCGTACCGCCGCTGCCGCATCTGGTATGAGCGGATCGCGCGGAGGAAGTCGATCTTGCGGAAGCCGGGCCAGAACACGTCCACGAAGTACAGCTCCGAGTACGCGAGCTGCCACAGGAGGAAGTTCGAGATCCGCTCCTCCCCGCTCGTCCGCAGGACGAGGTCCGGGTCCGGGATGTCCGCCGTGTACAGGCGCTTCGAGAAGAACGACTCGTCGATGTCGGGCACGTCGACCTTCCCCGCCTTCGCGTCCGCGACGACGTTCCGGATCGCGTCCACGATCTCCTGACGCCCCCCGTAGGCCACCGCCAGATTGAGCTGGTAGTCCGAGTAGTCCTTCGATCGTCCCTCCGCGTACGCGATCGCCTCCCGCACGTCCGGCGGGAGGAGCTCGAGCTTGCCGAACACGCGGATGCGGATCTTGTGCTTGTGCACGCGCTCGTCGTCCCCCGCGCGGCGGAAGTTCTCCGCGAACGAGCGCATGAGGTGCGCGACCTCGCCGTCGTCGCGCTTCAGGTTCTCCGTGGAGAACGCGTACAGCGTCAGGATCTTCACGCCGACCTCGAGGCACCAGTTCAGGACCTCCTCGAGCTTCAGGCGGCCCTTCTCATGGCCCTCGATGGCGCTGAGCCCGATCTCCGCCGCGAACCGCCTGTTCCCATCCATGATGATCGCGACGTGCTGGGGGATCTTTTGCGCCTTCACCTGCTGGAGGAGCTGCTTCTCGTACGCAGCGTACGCCGCATCGCTGAGGAGCTTCGACAAATCCGAGGCCATCGGCATTCGTGCCCATCCCCGGGTTCCGGTTAAGGGTTTCGCCGCGCGTCCGCGTTCGCTTCCGCCTGAGGGCCAACCGCACTCCGTTCGAGCGCAAACCGCGAAGGGTCCGTCCGCGATTCGCGAATCCGCGGCGCAATCTTATATAGGGCCCACCCATGATACGGCTCGTCAGAAGGACGCTTTTGCGTGGCCTTAGGATGAAGCTGAGCGAGTACCAGGACCTCTACAACAAGCTCGAAACCGCCGAGGACATCGACTTCCTCGCCGAGAACTTCGGGTACGACAAGGAGCTGCTCCTCGTCGTCTACACGCAGCGCGTCGTCCGCGACACGACGAAGCGCTTCTACCGCGTGAAGGACCAGGCGAAGCGCATGGCGCACCAGTGGCGGACCGGGATGCCCTTCGTCGAGATCGCAGGGAGGATGAACTTCCCCGCCACGTTGACCGCCCTCATGATCCTCGAGCAGCAGAACGTGTCGCGCAAGCAGTTCTGGCGGTACATCACGGACCCGACGACGGTCCGAGACCCCAAGCTCCGGCGCGAGCTCGAGGATGTCTCGCGCGCGGACATCATCTACTCCCCGGAGGGGAGCGCGAAGCAGTACGAGCGCGGCCGATGGGGCGAGTCGAAGCTGTTCCAGTGGCTCGACGAGCGGGCGATCGAGTACCGCACGGAGAAGGACCTCCGGAAGCAGTACGACAAGACCCCCGACACGCTCCTGCGGACGCCGATCGAGTGGGACGGGTCGAAGAAGTTCTGGATCGAGAGCAAGGCGACGTTCGGCGACCCCGTGGAAATCCGAAGGCACATCAAGAAGCAGCTCGAGCCGTACGCGAACATGTTCGGCGACGGCCTCGTCGTGTACTGGTTCGGGTACGCGGACGACATCGACCACCGGGAGCCCGAGGGCGTGACGATCGTGGACGCCGCCCCGTTCGAGGAACAGGGCGAGATGAGCCTCGCGGTGCCGAAATTGGCGGTGGTCCCGGAGTCCCGCAACCCGCCGCGCGTCCCCTGACGGGTTCGAATCGCTCGGAGAAACCCTTATAGGATTCGAGCCTCTACAACATCCCGTTGGTCCGCCGCCAAGACACCCCCGCTCCGGGAACCGAGGTCCGCGTCCGCATCCCCCAGCTTCGCCAGGGGGAGATCTTCGGCATCGCGGACCAGCTGTTGGGCGCGTCGCGGATCAAGGTCATGTGCGCGGACGGGAAGTCCCGCCTCGGCCGCATCCCGGGGAAGATGAAGAAACGGATGTGGATCCGAGAGGGGGACCTCGTCGTCGTGCTTCCCTGGGAATTCCAGAACGAGAAGTGCAACATCCTCCACCGGTACACGAAGACGGAGGCCGCGTACCTCTCGCGACGCGGCGTCGTGCCGAAGTCGATCGACATCTTCTAGGACGCGGAGCCCCGCCGGTATTCCAGGATGGAGAGCGCGAACTCGGGGGGAATCCGCCGGAAGTGCTCGTCGGCGGTAACGAGAGGCGCCCCGACGAGAATTGACGTCGCTGCCAGCAGCGCGTCGAACTTGGGAATCGCTTCGCCTCGCCCCCGAAGTCGCGTCTGGATCTCCGCACCCAGGGAGCACACTTCGTAGCTGACGGGGACGACGGCGAAACTGCGGGCGAATCCTTCGACCTTCTCGATTCGCTTCCGACTCGTCTCTCCGGGCAAGAGTTCGTAGAACGAGAGGGCGGAGACGACGATCGGCGGTTCCAACCCGGCGGCGACCGCCAAGGCCGAGGGCTCGCCCGCGAGCAGATCGAACAGGAACGAGCTATCCAGGCACGCGGTCATGGGAACGCCGCCGGTCAAGGGACTCCGTGCCGGATCCGGTCAAGCCGTTCGCGAACTCGGCGGTACTCCTGACGGGACATTGGCTTCCATGCGCCCGCGTACTTCATGAGCGGAGGTAGCCTGACCGCGGGCAGCCGTTCAATCGCGTCATTGAAGCTCTCCTCCCTACGCTTCTCGACCCTCAGCTTTCGGTACACGGCATCGCTCAGGGAGATCGTCTTGTACCCCATCTCGTCTGTGTAGAGTCTGTGTAGTTTTAACCATTGTGTTGCAGGTACGACGAATCGCAGGCTCAACCGGACGACGGACGGACCCCGACCGCGAGCGACCGGCCGCCAAAACCATAATACGCGCACTCCCGATGGGACCCGCATGTCCTGGGGGCTCGAGAACCGGCTCCGCCGGTTCATCAAGGGAGACGGCCGCACGATCATGCTGGCGGTGGACCACGGCTACTTCATGGGCCCGACGCGCCGCCTCGAGAACCCAACGGCGACGATCGAGCCGCTCCTTCCGTACACGGACGCGGTCATGCTGACGCGCGGCGTTCTCCGCAACTGCCTCGACCCCGGGACGGACACACCCTTCGTGCTCCGCGTTTCCGGCGGCGCGAGCATTCTGAACGAGGACATCTCGAACGAGGTTCAGACGACCTCCGTGCGTCACGCGGTCCAGCTGAATGCGTCCGCGATGGCCCTCTCGATCTTCGTCGGTTCCGCGCACGAGCACCAGACGCTGGCGGCGCTGGGCCACCTCGTGAACGAGGGCGAAGAGCTCGGGATGCCCGTCCTCGCGGTGACCGCGGTCGGAAAGGAGCTGGAGAAGCGCGATGCACGATACCTGGGGCTCGCGACGCGGATCGCCGCCGAGCTTGGCGCCCACGTTGTGAAGACGTACTATTGCGACGACTTCCGGAAGGTCGTCGAGGGTTGCCCCGTTCCGCTCGTCGTCGCGGGCGGACCGAAGCTCGAGACGGAGTTGGACGTGTTCCAGCTCACGTACGATGCGATCCACGACGGCGCGGTCGGCGTCGACATGGGGCGCAACATTTGGCAGAACGACCATCCCGTCGCCATGATCCGCGCGGTCCGCGCGATCGTCCACGAGGGCGCCTCCGTGAAGGAGGCCTCGGACCTGTTCCGCTCGATCCGGGAAGGGAAGAAGGCGAAGAAGTAGGGGCGTCCATGTCCGGCACGATGCGCGTCGCCGTGTACTACAACAATCGCGACGTGCGCGTCGAGGAGCGCCCAATCCCGAGAATCGGACCCCGCGAGCTGCTCGTGAAGGTGCGCGCGAGCGGAATCTGCGGCAGCGACGTGCTCGAGTGGTACCGCGTCCCCAAGGCGCCTGTCATCCTCGGGCACGAGATCGCCGCCGAAGTCACCGACGTTGGCGGTGAAGTCCAGGACTTCGGGACGGGCGACCGCGTGTTCGTCTCCCATCATGTGCCATGCCTCGAATGCGCCTACTGCGGAAGCGGTCACGAGACCGTGTGCCAGACGCTCCGGACGACGAACTTCGACCCCGGCGGCTTCGCGGAGTTCGTCCGCGTCCCGGAGATCAACGTGAGGCACGGCGTGTTCCGCATGCCCGACGACCTGTCGTGGGAGGACGGGGTGTTCATCGAACCGCTCGCGTGCGCGGTCCGCGGCCACCGGGCGGCGAACTTTCGGCCAGGGCAGAACGTCCTCGTCGTCGGCAGCGGGATGGCGGGTCTGCTTCACATTCGGCTCGCACGGGCGGGCGGCGCTTCCAGCGTGTTCGCGACGGATGTGCTCGAGAATCGGAGGACCGCCGCCAAGACCTCGGGCGCGGACGCGGTGTTCCGAGCGGACGAGGACATCGCCGCCAGGCTGAGGGAGTCGAACGGCGGCAGACTCGCAGACACGGTCATCGTATCGACGGGCGCCCCGGCGGCGATCGAGCAATCCTTTGACCTCGTAGAAGCGGGGGGGACGATCCTGTTCTTCGCGCCGACGGAGGCGGACCGGCGGATCCCGATGCCGTTCAACCGTCTCTGGCGGGACGAGGTGACCCTCACGTCGACCTACGGGGCGGCCCCGCGGGACATCCGAGAATCGATCCGTATTCTGCAGGAGGGAAGGGTAAAGGTCCGCGACCTCGTGTCCCACCGACTCCCGCTGACGGACGCAGCAAAAGGATTTCAGCTCGTCGCGGACGGACGCGAATCCCTCAAGGTCGTGCTCGTCCCGTGATCAGACGAACTTCCGCTGCGTGAGCGACGCGAACGCCTTCTCGAGCACGCGGATCGCGTTGTGGAACTCGCCGACGTCGAGGCTCTCCTGCTCCGTGTGGTCGAGGTGCGCGTCCCCCGGCCCGTACGCGGCGGCGGGGCAGCCCCATACGGGGACGGCGAGGTTCATGTCCGCGGTCCCGGACTTCTTGAACAGCGTGGGCGTGCCGCCGAGCTCGCGGATCGCGCCCGTGAGGGAGCGCACGACCTCGTTCGTCCGGTCGACCTCGACCGCGTCGGAGCTGTCCCCGACCTTGTACTTCCCCTTCAGGTCCGTCGAGTCGAGGAACGCGATCGCGTCCGCGACCTTGACCGCCGGGGGGAGGCGGATGTTCACGCCGACCTTCACGATCTCGCGACCGCCGACGCGGCCCGTGTTGATCGTGTGGACCTTGTGCGTGAGGGACTTGAACTGCGTCTCGTCCTGATGGTCCGCGCCCCACGCTTGGAGGCGGTACAGGGAAACGAGCGCGAGCTCGAGGGTCGTCGGCGACGGGGACGACAGGTGCGTCCGCTCGCCTTCGAACGTGAACAGCAGGTCGAGGTTTCCCTTGTACCCGATCGTCACGCCGTCCCACTTGCTCGGCTCGCCCACGATCAGGAAGTTCGGCTTCATCCGGGGGATCAGGTACCGGGCGCCGCGGGAGTCCTTCTCCTCGCCGACCGCGCCGATGACGACGACTTCGCCCGGGCCCTCGTGCCGGCTCCCCGCCAACAGTGCAGCAGCAAGTGCGCCCTTTGCGTCGCACGCCCCCCGCCCGTAGACGCGGCCGCCTTCGACCTTGACGGGGATCTCGCCGTCGACGGTGTCGATGTGGCTGAGGAAGAGGACCTGGGGGGCGCCGTGGCCCCTCCGCGCGATCGGATTCCCCGCGCCGTCGAGCTCCGTCGTGTACCCGAGGGACTTGGCGATCGTCGCGAACGCCTGCGCGGCCTTCTCCTCCGTCCCCGAGGGGCTGTACGCCTTCAGGAGTTCGACGAGGGCGCCGACCTCATCCATGGGCAAGGACACGCTCCATCGCATCTAGGGCGGCCCGCCACTGGTCCCGCCGGATCACGAGCGGTGGCAGGAGGCGAATCACGTTGGACCCGCCCCCAATGGCGATGACGCCCTCCTGCTGGAGCGCCTGCAAGTACTTCGTGGTCTTATCCTTTAGCCCTATCCCCAACATGAGGCCGAGGCCGCGGACCTCGCGCACGACGGGCGATGCCATCCCGCGCAGACGGTCTAACGCCTCCTGGCCGAGGGCCTCCGCGTGCTCCCACAGGCGCTCGCGGACCACGAAGTCGAGGGCGGCAGACCCCGCGGCGCACGCGAGGGGATTGCCGCCAAACGTGGAGTTGTGCGAGCCCTGGAAGCCCGACTCGACCGCCTCCGTCGTCAACGTCGCGCCGATCGGCACGCCGCCGGCGAGCGCCTTCGCGAGCGTGAGGATGTCCGGCTGGACGCCCCACCGCTCGATCGCGAACAGCCGGCCCGTGCGACCCATGCCGGTCTGGACCTCGTCGATGACGAGGAGCGCCCCGGTCCGGTCGCAGATCTGGCGCGCCGCAGGGAGGTATTCCGGGTCCGCGACGTAGACGCCGCCCTCCCCCTGGACGCACTCGAGGATCACCGCTGCAGTGTCCGCATCGACGGCACGCTCGAGCGCCGCGGCGTCGTTGAACGGGACGTGCTCGAACCCGGGGACGAGCGGCTCGAACGGTTCGCGGAAGTCGCGCCGCCACGTCGCGCTGAGGGCGCCCATCGTACGGCCGTGGAATCCGCGCATCGCCGCCACGATCTTCTTGCGCTTCGTGGACGCCCGCGCGAACTTGATCGCTGCCTCGACTGCCTCCGCGCCGGAGTTGCTCAGGAACGCACGCCTCAGGTTTGGCGGCGACACCCCGAGGAGCTTCTCGATGAACCGAGCCTTGGCGGCGGTCCCGAACGTGGGGCCCACGTGAACGAGCTCGCGCGCCTGTGCCCCGATCGCGTCAGCGATCTCCGGGTTCGCGTGGCCGAGGTTCGCGACGCCGAAGGAGGCGCCGCAGTCGATGTACTCGCGACCCTCGTTGTCCCATAGGGAGGCCATGAAGCCGCGCGCAACCGTGAGCGGCCTCTTCGGATAGGCGGCGAACTCGCCCGCCCTCGGGTCGTCCGTCAGTGGACCACCGTGCCGAGGCCGCTGAGCGCGCGCTCCACCGGGTCCTCGACCTGGGAGGAGGCGATGACGACGCGCGCGACGCCGCCCTCGACCGCCTCCTTGGCGGCGATGAGCTTCTTCTTCATGCGGCCGTACGCGAAGTTCAGGTAGCGGTCGAACTCCGCGATCGGGACCTCTCGGATCAGCGTGCCGGGGTCGCTCGGCTCCCGGAGGAGGCCTGGGACGTTCGTGAACAGCAGGAGCGTCTCGGCCTGGAGCTCGACCGCGACCATCGCCGCCACGCGGTCCGCGTCCGCGTTGATGAGCTCGCCGCGGCTCGTCACCGCCGGAGGGCAGATGACGGGGACGTACCCGCCCGAAAGGAGGAGGCGCAGGAGATGCTCGTTCACGTCCTCGACCGTGCCGGAGTGGTCGTCCTTCACGAGCATGACGCGGCCATTGTCGACGACGCGGATGGCTTCCTTCCGCCGCCCGATGAGGAGCCCGCCGTCCTCGCCGCTCAGACCGATCGCCCGCACCCCCAGGGACTGGAGCCGCGCGACGATCTCCGTGTTCATCTTCCCGGGGAGGGCCATCGTAAACACCTCCATCGTGCCCTTGTCCGTGTACCGCGACACGACGCCGCTCGGCGACGTCAGGTACTTCGGGGGACGCCCGAGCGCCTCCGCAAGCCGGTCGACCTCGTTCGACCCGCCGTGCACGAGGACGTAGTCCTTTCTCGGCGCCAGGTCGATGAGCACGTTGTCCACGTCGTTCCCGTTCGCACCGCCAACTTTCGCAACGAACACTTCCGGTTTCACCTCAGATCGGATGCAAGCCCATGAAGTCCAGCCCCAACGTCTCCGGGTAGCCGGACATGAGATTCATGCACTGGACCGCGCCGCCCGCGGCGCCCTTCATCAGATTGTCGAGCGCCGCGACCGCCACGACGCGCTTCCCGTGGCCGTCGAGCGCGAAGCCAACGTCGCAGAAGTTCGTCCCCGCGAGGAGCTTCGGCTCCGGGAGGCGGTAGAGGCCCTGGGCCTCCTTCACGATGCGGACGAACGGCTCGTTCCCGTACGCTTGCCGGTACAGCCGCCAGAGGTCCTTCTCTGCGACCGGCTCGCGCAGGAACGCATGGCACGTCGCGAGGACGCCACGGACCGCCTCGACCGCATGGCAAGAGAGCGAGACCGTGAGGCCCGTCTCCTGCTCAATCTCCGCGGTGTGGCGGTGGTTCGTGGGGGCGTAGAGACGCATGACGCCGGAACGTTCCGCGTGGTTCGCCGCGGTGCCACCATCTGCGCCGCCCGCCGACGAGCCGGACTTCGCGTCGACGACGACGCGTTCCAGGTCGACGACGCCCGCCAACGCGAGGGGGCGGAGCGCAAGGATGCCCGCGGTCGCGATGCAGCCGGGACCAGACACGAGCGTCGCGTCCTTGATCTCTTGGCGGTGGATCTCGGGGAGCCCGTAGACGGACTTCGCGAGCATCTCGGCGTGAGGGTGCTTCACGCCGTAGTACGTCTCGTACGCGGCGGGGTCCCGAAGGCGGAAGTCCGCGCTCAGGTCCACGACCTTCGCGGCGCGCCGCAGGAAGTCGGGCATCCGTTCCATCGCCCTCCCGTGGGGCATCGCGAGGAACAGCAGGTCGGTCTCGTCGAGGTCCGCGTGGGGCGAGAACGTGAGGTCCGTGACCCTGCGGAGGTTCGGGTGCGCACGGTGGAGCGGCTTGCCCGCCAAGGAGTCCGACGTGACCTGCTGCACGTCGACCTTCGGGTGTCGGAGGAGAAGGCGGAGCAACTCGCCGCCCGTGTAGCCGGAACCGCCGACGACGCTGACCTTCATCGCGCCACCTTCTCGAGCGTGAAGTCCAGGATCTTGGCGGCGATCTCGACGCCCGTCGCGGCGGTGAGGGCCTTGAACTCCGGCGTCGGGTTCACCTCGTGGACGACGAGGCCGTCCGGGGCCTCCATGAGGTCCACCGCCAACACGCCGCCGCCGACCGCCCTGGCAGCCTGGTGCACGAGCTCTTCCATCTCCGGTGTCGGGTGGAGCGCGACCGTCTCCGCGCCGCGGGCCGCGTTCGTCCTCCAGTCCGAGCTCTGGCGGTACATCGCCGCGACAACCTCGTCGCCGACGACGAGAGCGCGCAGGTCCCGCTCAGGCTTCGGCACGAACTCCTGCACGTAAAACACGGAGTGCATCGGCGACGCGAGGGCGGCCTTGTGCTCGATGATCTGCTCCGCCTCCTCGCGGTCGTCGACCTTCGCCATGAGGCGGCCCCACGAGCCGATGGGCGGCTTGAGCACCGCGGGGTAGCCGACCTCGTCGAGCGCGCGGAGCGCGGCCTCGGGGGTCAGGGCGACGATCGTGCGCGGCGTCGGGACGCCCGCCTTCTGGAGCGCGAGGGACGCGAGGATCTTGTCCCCGCAGAGGGAGACGACGTCGTAAGGGTTCACGGTCGGCACGCCGTAGTGCTCGAAGAACCGGAGCGCGTACAGCGAGCGCGTGTGGCTGACGCTGCGGTTGAGCACGACGTCGGACTTGAACCCGTTCCTCTCGAGGGGGAACGTGATCTCGTCGTCCGCGAGGCGTTCCACCTGGAGTCCCCGGGCCGCGGCGGCCTCGAGGATCCACTTCTCCTCCGGCCGGATGATCGTGTAGAACAGGCCGAGGGTCGTGTCGCTATTCACCCCAATCTTCCTGCTCCTTGGGAGCGATGGCGACGGCGAACGGCTGCGCGCTCGAGACCTCGAGCTCGACGCCGCAATCCGTGCACGAGAAGATCTCGCCGGCGATCATGTCGTTCAACTGCAGGTTCGCTTCGCACTCCGGGCACTGGGTCACTTCGATGCCTCCAAGATGTCGTCGATGATGCGCACGCTCTCCGCGTGCTTCGACAGGGAATACTGCTCGAGGCCGACGGCATCGCGAGCCTTCGCGAGCTGCGCGATGAGCGCCTTCGGTGCGGGTCCGCCGGGCGTCCTCCGCCGGTCGACCGCGCGCCGGACGTCCAGCAGGTCCTCGACCTCCTCGAACTTCGAGTGCACAGATCGGAGCGTCTTCGCGTCGACCTTCGCGTTGGCGGCGTAGAGGGCGGCGATCGTCTCGTGGGCCTCGCGGAACGGAACCCCGCGCTGGACGAGGTACTCCGCGAGATCCGTCGCGAGGAGTCGCGGGTCCTCCGCGGCCTTCGCCATGCGGTCCTCATCGAACTCGAGCGCGGGGAACGCGGCCGCGAGTGCTTCCAGGGTCTCGAGGACGTGCGTGGTCCCGTCGAACACGGGGGCCTTGTCCTCCTGCAGGTCGCGGTTGTACGCGAGCGGGAGGGATTTCAGCGCCGCCAAGACGGCGATCAGGTCACCGAGGACGCGCGCGGCCTTCCCCCGGGCGAGCTCCGCGACGTCGGGGTTCCGCTTCTGGGGCATGAGGCTGCTCCCGGATCCGAGTGCCAGGGAGGGTCGCACGAACCCGAACTCGCTCGAAGACCAGAGCACGAGCTCCTCGCCGATCGAGCTGAGGTGCACCGCCAGAAGCGAGAGGTCGAACAGGAATTCCGCAAAGTAGTCGCGGTCGCTGACCGCGTCGAGGGAGTTCTCGAACGTGGCCGGGAACCCGAGGCGGTGCGCGACGTACGCGGGGTCCGTAGGGAGCGTGCTCCCGGCGAGGGCTCCGGCCCCGAGCGGCGAGACGTTCGCCCGCTGAAGGCACCCGGTGAGTCGATCCATGTCCCGCGCGAAGCGCCAGAAGTGCGCGAGGAGGTGATGGCCCAGCGTGACGGGCTGCGCGCGCTGGAGATGCGTGTATCCGGGGAGGATCGTCTCGAGGTGGCGCTCCGCCTGCCCGAGGAGGGCCAGCTGAAGGCGGAGGACATGGTCCTGCACCGCGTGGACCGCCTCCCGGAGGAACAGGCGCTCGTCCAGGGCGACCTGGTCGTTCCGGCTGCGCGCCGTGTGCACCTTCGCGCCGAGGGGGCCGAGCATCTCCGTCAATCGGACCTCGACGTTCGTGTGCACGTCCTCGAGGTCGTCCCGCCAGGGGAACGCGCCGTCGCGGACCTCGGCCCACAGCTTCCGCAGGCCGAGGGCGAGGGCCTGTGCCTCCTCCTCCGTGAGGATCCCGACGGACCCGAGCATCTCCACATGCGCGACGCTGCCCGCGACGTCGTACTTCGCGAGACGCCGGTCGACCGGCAGGGACGCGAGGAACCGCCACGCGGGCGTGCGCACGTAGGAGGGGACGCCCCTCTTCTCCAGGGTCACCGCCATCACTTCGCCCTCTTCGCGGCCTTCACGAGCTTCGGCGACATCTTCTCGCCGATCGCCGCCCACGTGCGCGCGGGCAGCCCCCAGACGTAGATGAAGCCCTCCGCCATGTCCTGGCGGAACTTGTCGCCCGCGCCATACGTGGCGAGCGCGACGTTGTACAGGGAGTAGGGGCTCGTCCGGCCGACGACGGTCGCGGAACCTTTGAACAGCTTCACGCTCACCTCGCCGGTGACGCGCGCCTGCGTGCTCTCGACGAACGCGTCGAGCGACTCGCGGAGGGGCGTGAACCACAGGCCGTCGTAGATGAGGGGCGCGTATCGGGCCTCCACGGTGCGCTTGAAGTCGAGCACGTCGCGCGGGAGGACCATCGCCTCGAGCGCTTGGTGCGCGCGGATCAGGACCGTGGCGGCGGGGCACTCGTAGACCTCGCGCGACTTGATGCCGACGACGCGCGACTCGATGTGGTCGATGCGGCCGACCCCGTGCGCCCCCGCCACCGAGTTGAGGGACTCGATGATCGCGAGGAGGTCCATCCGACGGCCGCCGAGGGCGACCGGGACGCCTTCCTCGAACCTGATGTTCGCGTATGCGGGCTCCGCCGGGGCCTCGAGGGGAGACTTCGTCCACGCGAACGCCTCCTCCGGGGGCTCGAGGAGCGGGTCCTCCAGGACGCCGGCCTCGACGGACCGCCCCCAGAGGTTCTCATCCGTGCTGTATGGAGAGGCCTTCGTCACCGGGACGGGGATGCCGCGCTCCCGCGCGTACTCGATCTCCTGATCCCGGGTCATCCCCCAGACGCGCGCGGGCGCGATCACCTGGAGGTCCGGGGCGAGCGCGGTCGTGCACAGGTCGAAGCGGACTTGGTCGTTCCCCTTGCCCGTGCACCCGTGGGCGACGAAGTCCGCGTCCTCCTTGCGCGCCACGTCGACGAGATGCTTCCCGATGAGGGGCCGGGCGAGGGCCGTGCTCAGGGGATACTGCCCCTCGTAGAGGGCGTTCGCCTTCAGCGCGCGAAGGATGTACTCCTCCGCGAACTGTCGGCGGGCGTCGACGACGTACGCGTTCCGGGCGCCTGAGCGGATCGCCTTCTCGCGAATCTGCTGGAAGTCGCCTGGTTGGCCAACGTCGACCGTAACCGCAACGACCTCGAGTCCCTTTTCCCGAAGCCACGGGATTGCCACGGAGGTATCCAAGCCTCCGGAATAAGCGAGCACTACAGTTTGATGGGCCATCTCCCACCCTTTCGGTTGTCCTAATCGCGCACTCGCGGGTGGGTATTTGAACTCATTGACCACTTTCGGCCAATTTCGGGCGGAAGTGTCTAATATTCGACAATCACCTATCCTGACCGTGGCGAGCGTCGCGCGAGAGGTCCGGGAATTCATCGACCGCCGCCCCGCCATCGCGGATGCGCTCCGGATGGACATCGTGAACCTCTCGGCGCTCGCCCGCATGATCGGGAAGGAGCTGGGAATCCGGAAGGAGGAGGCGGTCCTGGCGGCGTGCCGGCGGTATCCCGCGAGCCGGATGCCCGGCTACCGCGAGGAGGCCGTGAAGCGCGTCCTCCGGAGGAGCCGCGTCGAGACCCGGACGAACGTGGCGACGGTGACCGTCGTGCAGGGGATCGACGTGCTGCAGCGCCTGGGGGACGTCGTGGAGGAGTTGCTCGACGAGAACCGCATCTGCCGCCTCATCCAAGTCTCCCAGGGCACCGTGATCATCGTCGACGACGCGTCCGTGTCCAGGGTCACCCGGAAGCTGCGCGAGGGACAGCTCGTGAGCGTGAGCAAGAACCTCGTCGAAATCGCGGTCACGAGCCCGGAGACGATCGAGTCGACGCCCGGCATGCTCGCGTTCCTCGCGACCTCGCTGGCGGCGAAGGGCATCAACATCGTCCAGGCGATGTCCTGCTACACGGACACGATCTTCCTGCTGGAGCGCGAGGACATGACGGCGGCGGTCGACGTCCTCACGAGGAGCATGCAGTGAGCTGCGCCTCATCGGGTCCGTAGTCAGGAGCCGACCACCGAGGCCGTGTCCCTCGAGCGCCCGCGCCCCCCGTCCGCGCTCCGGACCTCCTCCACGGCCACCTCGCCGGGAGCGCGCAACGCGTACGCCTCCAGGTACGGCCGGAGGTTCCTCAGGATCCGCGCCTCGGCCTTCCGCAGGTGTTCGCTGAACGTGGACGCGGACAGGCCCGCGCCCTCAGACAGCCGGTCGATGTTCGTCTCGCTCGGCAGGGAGTAGTACCCGTGGCGCAGGCCCAACAGGACGGACGTCGACTGCTTCTCCGTCAGGCCCGCGAAGATGTCGGACGCCGGCATCAGCATCATCTTCTCCATCGCGAGGTTCTCGATCGGGCGGAGGGAGACGAGGCGGAGCTCCCCGAGCTTCCGGATCTCCCCGAACATCTCGCGCATGGAGCGCTCGTTCCACGCGATCACGCGCCACGACTCCCAGCCCTCGCGGTACACGATCGGTGGGATGTCCCACGCCCCCGCGGCGCGGATCGTCGCCCCCATCCCCCGGCCGCCGAGGGGGGCGCACCGGCACGCCTCCGTGACGAGGACCATGCCGTCTGGGGTTGAGTACACCTGGCGGCCTCCGAACTTGGCGACGATGTCCTCCCGGAACGCCTCGACCTGGCCTTCCGGGCCCGTGACCTGGAACAGGTCGCGACGGTCGACACACCACTGGACGATGCGCAGGTCGGGCATCTTCCGGGACAGGTTCCCGACGGGGCAGTCGTGGCGCACCTCGATCGCGGCGGCGTAGAGGCTCTCTTCTTCGGACTCGGCGGCAGACATGTCACGCCCGGAGAACCAGCGTCGCGCGGGGGGATAACCGTTTGCCCGTTGTAGGACGGCCCTCCGCCACGGCTCAACTGCCATCGGTCCGGCGGGAGATGAGGTCGCGAGGCGAATCGAAATGGCGATCGCGACGTATGCGGAACCGAGATTGGCGGCGAACGGCTGCGAGCACTTCGCCCTCGAGTCCTTGGGGAGCGGTGGCGGCCTGACCTACCGCCAATGCCGGGACTGCGGCGGGGTCCTCGTCGCGGGCGGCGGGCGAACCTGGGCGGTGCCTCGGTCCGCCTGACCAACGGGGACGGCGGGCGGCGGTAGGTTTTAGCCCCACCGCCCCATCGTTTCCGCGCATGCGGTTGGACGACCAGAAGCTGCACATGCTCGAAATGCGGATCGACGCCCTCAAGCGGACCAAGAAGGACGCGGACCAGCGGAAGACGTACCACGAGGTGTTCGACGAGACGGCGCTCTTCGCCCTGTACAAGCTCATCTCGGACGGGACGCTTTACACGGTCGACTACCCCGTCGCGACGGGCAAGGAGGGGAACGTGTTCCGCGCGACGACGAAGGAGGGCGGCGTCGCCCTGAAGATCTACCGCGTGAACACCGCCACGTTCCGCTCCCTCTCCGAGTACATCGTCGGCGACCCGCGGTTCAAGAAGGTCGGCCGGACGTTCCGCGAGATGATCACCGTGTGGGCGCAGAAGGAGTTCAAGAACCTCTCCAAGATGCGCGAGGCGGGCGCCCGCGTCCCCCAGCCCATCGCCGTCCACCTGAACTGCCTCGTCATGGAGTACATCGGCGACGAGACGATGCCCGCGCCCTTGATCCGGACCGTGAGGCTCGAAGACCCCCGGGCCGCGTACGAGGAGCTGGTCGCCTCGATGAAGGCGATCCGGAAGGCGAAGCTCGTCCACGGGGACCTGAGCGAGTACAACATCCTGTGGTGGGGCGGCCATCCGTGGATCATCGACTGCGCGCAGGGCGTGGCCCTCGAGCATCCCCAGGCCGAGGACTGGTTCCTGCGCGACTGCGCGATCGTGGCGAAGTACTTCGGACGCCTCGGCGTCGACACGGACGCGGACCGCCTCGCGGAGACGGTCCGCGGGGGATGACCATGCTCTACGCGCGCATCCCCCAGGAACGGATTGGTGTCCTCATCGGGCCCCACGGGGAGACGAAGAGGCGGCTCGAGGAGTTCACGGGGGTGAAGATCCTCGTGGATTCCGAGAGCGGCGAGGTGACGATCGACGAGTCGGAGGCGAACGACAAGTTCCTGGCGGTGAAGGTCCGGGACATCGTGCTCGCGATCGGCCGCGGGTTCAGCGACCACCGCGCGTTCCGCCTGCTCGACGACGACTCGTACTTCGTCGTCCTCGACGTCAAGGACTACGCGCGCACGCCCGCGCGGCAGCGAGAGGTCAAGTCCCGGCTGATCGGCACGCGGGGGAAGACGCGGAGGATCATCGAGGACCTCACGGGCGCGGATGTGTCCGTGTACGGTCATACGGTTGCGCTCATCGCGGACGACCTCCAGCTGCCGATCGCCCAGGAGGCGTTCGAGATGCTCCTGAAGGGGAGCGAGCACGCGACCGTGTACCGGTTCCTCGAGCGGAAGCGGGCGGGCCTCAAGATCGCGGAGATGGGGTTCTGAGGGGCTTTCCCGGTGTGGTATCCTGAAAAGACTTCCTCTCTGCGCTCCTCATTAGACCGCCACGTCGCTCGAGTCCTCATTTGCGATGCCTCCAGGCCTCCCGATCCTTCGGACGCAGCTTCCGTTCGAACGCCTCGA
>Ga0209342_10000855_pt1 | contig 35154 bp, 43 predicted proteins | sample RifCSP16_2_FD_184023 | JGI IMG/M metagenome (GOLD analysis project Ga0209342, IMG submission 184023) | Soil microbial communities from Rifle, Colorado - Rifle CSP2_sed 16_2 (SPAdes) (version 2) | ecosystem: Environmental > Terrestrial > Deep subsurface > Rock core/Sediment | place: Rifle...
TCCTACCCCGCCCAATTTTTACTAGTTTCAGCCTCAAATCCCTGTCCTTGCGGGTACTTTGGAGATCCTAAGCGCGCCTGCACTTGTCTGCCAGGAGCCATATTGCGATATCAAAAAAGAGTATCCGGGCCGATATTGGATAGAATCGACATCCATGTAGATGTGCCGTCGGTTGATACGCAAAAGCTCGTCGGCAGAAATGAAAGTAAAACTACAAGTTCGAAAGTTATTCAAAAGAAAGTACAGGCAGCGCGAGATCTCCAAATTAAAAGATTTAAGGGGACTAAATTAAAGTCAAATAGTGAAATGGCAACGCGTGAAGTTAAAAAATACTGTCCACTTTCCCCCGAGTGTCGCACAATGATGCAAAGTGCAGTTACAACTATGAATTTGACTGCGAGAAGTTATTTCAAAGTGATAAAAGTCGCCCGCACTATTGCCGATTTAGCGGTAGAAAAAGATGTCTTGGCAAACCATTTAGCCGAGGCATTAATGTACAGGCCAAAAGACGATAATAGTATTTAGTATATTATATTGTATATAGTATATCGGGATGATCGAGTTTAGAAAGAAACCTCTTGCGGCTTGCCCCGTTTGATAATTATTATCTAATGGGTTGAAGGTAGTTTATACGACTATTTAAAGTAGTTTGACGTACAAATAGCTCTGCAAGTCCAGCCTCTACCTGTTCTGCTAGCGAATCATATTTTTGATAAGCGTCATATCGTTTAACATTACGTGCACTTCTTAGACCATGAAATACTGAAGCAACTGCGTCTTCTACCTCATTTTTTTTAATTCTATCCGTCGCTACACCACGACCAACAATGCATTGGATTTTATCACCACTATCTACTCCCACAAAAACAGACAGCGCGTGCCCTGACCAGCTTAACTGAACCCAAGAGACTGGATGGCTACAGTCGTACTCGTATCTGCCCCGAGTTCGCGCATCTACAGCAAATTCACCTAATTCTTCATGTGTGAAGATACCTTCAGCCTTTTCAATCTTACCTCTACCTCGAAGAAAATCCTTGTTAATATCACGGAGCATTTCTTCTGCACCAATTGCTGCCATTATTTTTTTACTGTCTTCAAGATGATGAGCCATTGGTACATGTTTTTCTCGTAAAGTCTGAATCCGTTCTTGTCTCGTACGCACCTCTTTTTCACTTTGAACATCACTTTGAACAATAAGCTTTCGTACTCTCTCTGATATAGACATATTAACCTATATTATATCAAGTTATATCAAATAACCTTGAATGAAACTATCCACTACGAGTAGCCAATGGAGAATAGGATAGTTATATTTGTGTCTTTATAGCCTAGCCGTTAAAATCAAGCATAATCACATAAGATGAAAGGAATTATATACGAGAGTCCGAATGAAGAACCCCAGGAAACTGTCGTACCTGAGCGTTTTCAAAATGAGGATGAGGACTACAAATTAGATACCCCACAATATTTTGAGGACAGATCAATTGCGGAAACACAAATTAATGAACCCCTTATTGATGATGGGGTCCTTTTACCGGAAATTTCAAAACTTGCAGATACTTATTCAGAATCTCTCATTATTGCCAGACGTGGATTTACCCCAATACATGTAGATGAGATCGCATCACGTGTTGCGGGTATTTATGAAAAAATCCGTAGGGTAATAGACTGGAAGGACGATAATGCACTAAGACGAGGAGCGGTAGAACGTATATTAAAAAGAAGTCTATTTCCTAAATTGTCAGGATTTAGCGTGCGTGATATAAATGCAGAGACTCTTGCAGAAACGGTTACAACAGAGTTAATTCGAGGCGGACATTTGCCTAATGATACGATTCCAAGAGAGCGAATAACAGATGTAGCAACCGCACTTAATAAATATTTATACTTTTTGGAACACACTTCAACTTATACTCTTTTTGAGGTAAAGCAAAAAGTAAATTTTGCTACTTTTATTCTCGAGATTGCCGCATGCGAGATTGAGGAAATACTCACTCATCCTGTCAAAGAGTACGGACTTATTAAAGCAATGACCGACATTTTAGATAAACGGATTTCAGCTTATCCAAAAGCTAAGTTAACCGCTAAAGAAAAATATAGACACATTTATATAGCAACTTTAAGAACACTTTACGGTTTAGACGACAACTTCATTATTTTTCAGATCTTAAAGCAAAAGTATCCAAAATGGGAAAATCCAGACCCTGAATTTTTAGAAAAAGTGGCAAAACAACTATCTGATGACTGGAGAAATAATCAAGTAGAGATAGGGAAACCAATTACAAGAAAATTTAACGCAATAACCGAGCGTATGGATACGGTTTTTACTCTTTTGGACGATATATTAGAAAGTTTAAAAGAAGAACCTCTAAAAATTAAAAAAACTCTAGAAAACAAAAAGAAACTTATAAAGCTAATTACATCTTCATATGAGAAACGCTATAAAACTTTAAAAACGAGACTATTTCGTCTAGCTGTATTTTCCACTCTATCCGTCTTTTTATCAAACTGGTTTACTTTTTTTTTAATTGAGGTTCCTTTAGCACGGTTATTTTATGAGGGCTTCAATTTTGCAGCAGCAGCAGTTGACTTTTTAGTTCCTACCGCAGTCATGTTTTTTTTGGTAGTTATTATAAAACCACCCAAGCAGGAAAATATCAAAAAAGTTATTCCAACTACCTTGGGTTTTGTATATAAAGATGAAAAACAAGAACACTACGAAATTCGTATACAGGAGAGTAAGTCTTCAATATTTCGTGTAGTTCTTATGTCAGTTTATATATGGACAATACTTTTGGTTTTAATGGGTATCGCTTATATTTTATATGCAGCGAAACTACCCATTACATCAGTGATTTTTGATACTTTCACTATAGCGCTTACTGTATTTGCGGCAGTTGTTATTAAGAATAAATCACGGGAACTAAACGTAGATGAACATACTAATGTCCAGGATTTTTTGCTAGATATTGTTGCCGTACCTGTTGCCAAAGTAGGTTCGATTCTGGCTCGAAAGTGGAAAGAGTACAACTTAGTAGCGATATTTTTTAATTTTATAGTTGAGACTCCGCTTGCATTTGTCTTAGATTTTATTCAGGGTTGGAGCGAATTTATCAAGGAAAAACGCGCCGAACTTCGCTAGATAGAAGCTTAAACAAACCTCTAGATGGATTAGATTTAGTATAATAAAAGTATGAAAGAAATGGTTGAGTTTGTGGAGAAGAAAAAGTGGTCGTTGGGAAAAATCGCATTTTATCAAGCGTTTGGATTTATTACGTACGCTGGACTGGTTTCTTTAATTTTGTGGAATGCAAATAAATTGTTTGGAAATGTTACTAATTTTTGGGGTCCCCTTCTATTCTTAACTTTATTTGTGTTCTCTGCGCTAATTTCAGCCCTCATTGTTTTGGGCTATCCCTTTATTTTGTTTTGGGAGAAAAAGGATACTATGAATGCATTGAAACTGGTTATCAAAACAGCCGAGTGGCTTTTTGTCTTCCTTTTGGTCGTTTTTGCTATAATCATAATTTTCTAAAACTTCACAGGTATAATTTAGGCTTCGGTGATACAATGACCATATGAGATTGGTTATCCAGAGGGTGAAAAAAGCGAGTGTACGCGTAAAAGAAAGCGGAGAAATTGTAGGGAAAATTGAAAAGGGATTGTTTGTATTGGTTGGAGTTGCTGAGGGTGATACGGAGAAAAACTCTGAGATTTTGGCCGAAAAGTTGGCAAAATTGAGAGTTATGGCAGATGACGCTGGTAAGATGAATTTATCGATTAATGATGTAGGGGGTTCAGTTTTGGCGGTTTCCCAATTCACTTTGTATGCAGATACATCAGGTGGAAATAGACCGTCATTCATTAAAGCTGCCAAACCTGAATTGGCGGAAAAAATATATAATCACTTTGTTGAAAAACTCCAAAAGCTTGGAGTAAAAGTAGAAACCGGTAAATTTGGAGAGTATATGGAGATAGATGCTGATTTAGACGGACCTGTAACTATTATTATTGAAAATTAACCTGACAGTATGGTTTTTCCCAGATTACAAATACCATGGCGGATGATTGCAAAAGTATTTGGCAGCGCAGCTGCTGTATTTTTCTTCCTATTACTACTTGGCGGAGTTTATTTGGTTGGGGTATTACAGGGTTATAAGGTCGGACAAGCTGACACTGAAGGGCGAATAGCCGGTATAATCGAACAGCTTTCATTGCTTTCTGCTTTGCCTTCAAGTAGTGGAGAATTACTAACCCCTACTCAAATACCTACTCCAAAGAAAACCACACCGCAATCAATTTCATGGGGAGGACCGGAGCTTTGGCAGGCGGTAAACAAGAGAAGAACTGAGTTTGGAGTTAATCCACTAAATACGCGAGATGAGCTTTGTACAATTGCCTCAATCCGCTTAAATGAACAGCTCGAGCTGGGGACACTTGATAACCACGAAGGATTTACTAATTTAAAAGATAGACGACCGGATTTAGCTTGGATTTTTGAAAAGTATGCAACTATCGCTGAATTTTTGGCTCAAGGAGGGGAGTCTGCCGCCGAGACCGTTTCTTTATGGGAAAATACACTCGGGCATAGAAAGCTTTTAACCGGTGGAGAATTCGTTTGGGGTTGCATTTATGCCCAAAACACATTCGCCGTTGCAATCACTGCCTATTAACCATTAACTGATGTTCCCTTTAAATTAATTCTTCCTTTTTAAGAAATTCTTTGAGTTTTTTCTTAGTTGTAAATTGGCGACCCACGCCGACGAAGAGCCTGTTTATTTCTATCCAATATTTTTTGGGGAGGATTTTCAGTAATTCTTTTTCGGTTTTTTCAGGGGTTTTGGTTTTTACCCAACCCAAGAGGTTGCTTATTTTATGAACGTGGGTGTCAACAGCTATAGCTGGTACACCGTATGCCCTATTAAGAACCAGATTTGCTGTTTTTCTTCCTACTCCCGGTAGTTTCAAAAGCTCATCACGAGTGTCAGGAATCTTTCCGCCAAAATCTTTTAGAATCATGCGGGCCAGCTTTTTCAAATGATTGGCTTTGATTCTATAAAAGCCTACCGGATATATTATCTTTCTAATTTCTAATTGCTCTAATTGACCTAATTGCTCTAAAGTTTTTGCTTTTTGGAAAAGCCTATCTGCTGCCTTTTGGGTTACTTCGTCTTTAGTTCTTGAAGATAAAAGTGTAGAAATAAGTGTTTTGTAGGGGTCATTACCAAAAACTTCTAAAGGAATAGCTTTGTAGTTTTTTCTAAAGGCTTTAAGAACTCTCACGAAGTTGATCATGAAGCTTATTGTCCAACAAAAGGCACCGCCCAAGGCGGATTACCCTTTTGTTTTTGAGTGCTCAAAAAACTAGAGTTACCAACCTCCAATTCTGAACATTGTCGTACCACAAGTTTCACAGACTGCTTTCAGTGCTTTCTTCCCATTCTTCATGGTAACTTTCTGAATGTCTTTGCCTTCTTTCTTAGCACGGTCTTTTACACAGTAGAACATCGTTGCCATTGAGCTTCACCTCCTCTCACAGGACAGAAAAATTCCTTTAAAAATCATGCTTATTGTGACCAAATCAAGTATATCACCAACTCTAGGCTCAAGATGAGGCTGGCTAGAATCACGCTTCTACCTATTTTACGCTTGACTGAGGCTAATTCGGCATATTTAGTCGAATCAACGGCCTTTTTTTTCTTGGTGACCTCAGAGATATTAAGTTTGGTATCTTTTTTAAATTGCCCCTTGACAGAAGCCTCCTTTAAAACCTTTTTAGATTCAGATTCGCCAAGTTCCTGTCTAGGTTTCCAGCTCACAGTAAATGCGTGTTTGGCTTCTTCCTTTTGTTTTCTTGTTCTTCGCGCCATCTTTTTCAGATTCTACTATATAATAAACTACTACGGCCTAAAGGCCTAGTATTCTCCCCCGATATACATCGGGGTCGACAAGTCCTTCGGCTGCGCTCAGGACGGTGAGCAAAGTCGAACCGTTTGTGCACTGCTTCGCTTCATCCACGGTCTGAAGACCGTGGTATTCGCGAAGTTTGCATAAATACTAATGGAATTAATATGAGTATTGAGTTTATTAGTCTAATAGTCTTGGGATTATGGATTAGTGTTATCACTTTTTTTCTATTTAAGTTGTATAGTCATTTTAGAAGATTATCTCACGAGGTTAAAAAGGGAAATCTCATTGAAGTTTTGGATAAAGTGATATCAAACGAGGCAAATAATGCCCGTGATTTATCCAGGCTTGAAAAAGAATTGAAGGGATTAACAGATAATGTCCAGTTTAATATACAAAAAGTGGGATTTGTTAGATTTAATCCATTTTCAGAAATGGGAGGAGATCACAGTTTTTCATTGGCGCTTCTTAATGGATACGGAAGCGGGGTAATTCTTACCGGGCTTCACACAAGAGAAAGAACAAGAGTCTATATGAAAAATATTGAAAAAGGAAAAAGTAAGTACGAATTATCTAAGGAAGAAAAGAAAGCTTTGACAAAAGCTCTAAAAAGTAAATAATAGTATAATGGCGAATTTAGCGTCCACATTAATCGGTTTTGTATCTTCAAAAAAGACTATGACAATTTTAAGCCTATTGGGTTTATATCTTATATCTACCGGGATATCTTGGGGGATGTTTTCCTATTTAAAAGGGGAACCGCAACTTAAATCTTCTGATGACTTATTAACCAAAATTAGCCAGTTACCCAAAACCGAAGAGTGTCCGATAAACGGTGCAATGTATACAACACTAGAGCGTGATATTTGGGAAACAAGACGTCCAATTACAGCAGTCGTTGAAAATCATCTAGAAGCACGTCCTCAATCCGGATTGTCATATGCCGACGTTGTCTACGAAGCGGTTGCCGAAGGAGGAATCACTCGCTTCCTGACTATATTTTACTGCGGGGTGTCGGCGAAAGAAATTAGAATTGCTCCAATAAGAAGTGCCCGAATTTATTATATTGATTGGGCAGCTGAATACGGTGATAACCCGCTCTTTGTTCACATAGGAGGGTCAAACAATATTTGTAACAACTGTCCTGGAGGAGTTAAGTCATTCGGTCAAGTGGCGAGAGAGGTTGACGCTTTTTCTGTGCTTGAAAAACTCGGTTGGAGATATAGATATGGCAACGATTTTGACGGAGGAACAAACATAGGCTATCCGGTAATCATCAGAGATCAATATCGTCTTGGTGATAAGTCTGCATGGGAGCATGCGGTGGTAGGATTTTCGGACAAAATATTTGAAGAAGGTAAAAGCCGCGGTTTTGGATATGAGGATTCAGACGGAAATGCTTGGAGCCAAGACTTCGAACAATGGCAGTTTGCAGACGACAAACCGCAAGAAGCTCCTAAGTCAACCGAGATATCATTCGAATTTTGGAGCAACAAACCTGAATACAACGTGATTTGGAGATATGATGCATCTTCCAATAGCTATTTAAGGTTTAATGGAGATGAAGAACACCTTGATCACGAGACTAATGGACAACTTTCTGCGAAAAATGTAGTCGTTATGCAAGTTACCGAGAGAGGGCCAGTTGACAAAGAGGGCCATATGTTTTATACAACGATTGACGAAGGTAGTGCTTTAATTTTTCAAAACGGAGACGTAATCCCCGGAACTTGGGAGAAAAATTCCCAAACCGGAAGAACCATATTTTACGACAGCGGTGGAAATGAGGTAGAATTTGTGAGAGGAAATATTTGGATTGAAGCAGTTCCAGATGGCAATGAGATAAGTTATTAAAAACCCAGGCAAGCCTGCTCCAAAATAAATGGCGGATTTGAGCGATATTATAACTTCTAAAGTAAGAGTCAAAGTTTTGACGCTTTTCTTTTCTAATATTCGTGAAATGTATCACGTAAGGGGTATTGTTCGCGAAACCAAGGAAGAAATTAATGCGGTTAGGCGTGAACTGGGCAGGCTCGAAAACGCCGGCCTTTTGAAAAAAGAAGCGCGCGGTAATAGGCTCTATTACTGGGTTAGGGCGGATTACCCCTTTTACGGTGACCTTCTATCCATAGTTGCGAAAAATACCGGTCTTGGTCTTGATATTGTGCAAAATAGGAATAAAGTAGGAAAACTTTCGTTTGTAATGTTTTCGGGACAATTTGCAAGAGCAAAAAAAAGAAAAAAAGAAGATTCGGTCGATATTTTATTTGTCGGTGAAGTAGTTTTGCCCGAGTTAGCTTCCTTAATACGGAAAGAAGAATCAAAGCGTGCCTCCGAGATAAACTACACAGTAATGAGTAGAGAGGAATATGACTTCAGGAAGAAACGCCGTGACCCATTTCTTCTGGGAATTCTGTCCGGGAGTAGGGTTATGATAATAGGTGACGAGGAAGACCTCGTTGGATAGAAGTTCGAAATTGGGTAATGACTACTCCTCTTAAAAAAGTCCTTATAATTGTTTTGTTAACCCTCCTTTGTCTGTACATTAGTTTGCCAAAAAGCATACCGGTAAATCTTAATTTTGGCCCAATAAATTTTAATCATCGGTTTGAAAGGAGTGATCTTAATTTAACCTTAGGTAAGTTTTCGCTAAAAAGAAATTTTGATTTGGTTCTCGGGCTTGATCTTGCAGGGGGAAGCCATTTAGTGTTTGAAGCCCAAACCCAAGATTTGGATCAGGTTGATAGGGAGAAAGCAGTTAATTCGGTAAGAGCAGTAATCGAGCGAAGGGTAAATCTTTTCGGTGTTTCTGAACCAAACGTTGCGGTTTCTTCATTTGAAGGTAAAGATAGAATAATTGTTGAATTACCAGGAATAGATGACACTCAAGAAGCGATTGGTTTAATAGGAAAGACTGCACAACTTGTGTTTGCCGAAATTGGTAGCGAGGAAGTGCCGGGGGTTACAAAAACATCACTTACCGGAGCAGGTTTAAAATCAGCTGACGTTACATTTGATCAGACCACGGGTAAGCCGGTAGTTCTTTTGGAATTTAACCAAGAAGGTGGGGAATTATTTGCCCAGCTTACTGAAAAAAACCTTGGTAAACCTCTTCCTATTATGTTGGACGACGAAATTATTTCAGCGCCACTTGTTCAACAAACAATTACAGGAGGGTCTGCACAAATATCCGGCGAATTTACTCTACAGGAAGCTCAAAATTTGGCAATTCAATTAAATGCAGGGGCCTTGCCTGTTCCGATTAGCCTTATTGAACAAAGAACCGTAGGTGCAACACTCGGAGCCGATTCTGTTGCGAAAAGTGTCTACGCAGGATTGATCGGACTTTCTATGGTGCTTTTGTTTATGGTGTTAGCATACGGCAAACTAGGTTTAATTGCCGATTTTGCACTTATAATATTCGGCATATTGACACTCAGTATTTACAAACTAATACCAGTTGTTTTAACGCTTCCGGGTATAGCTGGATTTTTGCTTTCCGTTGGGATGGCAGTGGATGCAAATATACTAATATTTGAGCGGTTCAAAGAAGAAAAGTTACAACGTCCTTTTTCAGACGCACTAGAAGTGTCCTTCGGTCGCGCTTGGGATTCAATAAGAGATGCAAATATTGCTACCTTAGTTACTGCTTTTGTATTGGCAAATCCCTTGGATTTCTCATTTTTGCATACTTCCGGTCCTGTAAGGGGATTCGCAATAACACTTTCTCTTGGAATATTTGTTAGTTTATTTACGGGAATAGTTGTTAGTAGGAATTTATTGAGGGCATTTATCAAGCCCAAAGCACACGGGAAATAGCGGGAAAGTAACAGGAATACGCAGGAAATTTTTCCTGTGTTATCCAGTATTAATCCTGTTTCATCCAGCGTGCTTTTCATTAACATGAATTGGTTACGTTATAAAAAAATATATTTTCTGATTTCGGGGATAGTTATTGGCTTAGGGATTTATAGTTTACTTTCCTGGGGATTGAGATTGGGGTTAGATTTCAGAGGCGGAACAATATTGGAGTATAGATTTGGAAAAGAAATATCCGCAGATATTGCAAAGAAAGCAATTGAGGATGCGGGAATTGAAGTATCCAGTATCCAGTCCCTTGGAGATAACACCTATCTTTTCAAATTACCTCCAGTGGAAGTTAGCGATAAGAATAAGATTGAAAATGTATTATCCCGAATATCGGAAACGCAAGAAGAACTTAGATATGAAACTGTTGGTCCGTCTGTAGGTCCTGAGTTAGTAAAGAAAACGATTTACGCAATTATTATTGCCTCGGTAGCAATTCTAATTTGGGTGGCAATTCAATTTAAGAGTATAAAATTTGGAACTTCTGCAATTTTTGCAATGTTTCACGACAGTTTCGTATTAATAGGATTGTTCAGTTTTCTAGGGCATTTTGCAGGTGCGGAAGTTGATTTCCTTTTTGTTACGGCTCTTCTAACAACTCTGTCCTTTTCTGTGCACGATACAATCGTAGTTTATGATAGAATTCGCGAATCGCAAAAAATTTCGGATGGAGATTTAGTTGGGCTTGCGAATCGTGCGATTACAGAAACTATGAGCCGCTCGCTTAATAATTCTTTTACAATAATTTTTATGCTTTTTGCATTAATGCTTTTAGGCGGGGCAACTATTAAATGGTTTGCAGTGGCACTTTTTATAGGTACTGTATCGGGAACATACTCTTCCCCATTCGTCGCAGTCCCACTTCTAGTTATTTGGGATCAACTTGCAGATAAAATTAAGAATAGAAAGTGACATTTAAAAAGTATTTAGCTTTTGCTTCGATCTTATTAAATTTAGGACTTCTGATTTTGTTGGTATATTTTGTTAATAACAGGAATATAAACTTTGCAGGCGTACCTTCAGATAGCGATAAAAGAGTTTTAGTTGAAAATACTGGCGAGGAAGTCAATTCCCCAGAAATTATGGGAGTGGAAGACCAAAAGGTTCCTCTCCTGCAGGAAGTTTTAGTTACAAAAGTTATCGATGGAGATACGATTATCGTTGAGGGAGGAGAGGTCGTTCGCTATATCGGCATTGACACTCCGGAGAAAGATCAGGAATGCTATAGCTCAGAGGCGACTAGTAAAAACGAGGAGTTGGTTGGAGGAAAATTAGTCAGACTGGAAAAGGATATTTCAGAAAGGGATAGGTATCAGAGATTACTAAAATATGTATGGTCTGGAGATATATTTGTGAATGAATATTTGGTGAGGCAAGGTTACGCCACAGCTGTTTCCTATCCTCCGGATGTTAAATATCAGGAACTATTCAGGCAGGCCGAGAAAGAAGCGAGAGAAAATGGGAGTGGATTGTGGAAAGAATGTGGGCTAAATGCTAGCCCAAGTATTGAACCATCAACCATTAATCATCAGCAATCAGACATCATTTGTTCTACAAATACATATAATTGCTCGAATTTTGCTACTCAAACCAAAGCTCAGTCGGTATTCGAAGCGTGTGGAGGAAGTGCCAATGATATTCATAAACTGGACAGTGATAATGATGGTCATGTCTGCGAGAGTCTGCCTTAAGGGTAAGATGTCAACCCAGCCCTCTTTCCAAGTATGCAAGCAGGTGTAGGTTGTGATAAAATAGTAACTATAATGTCAAGAGAAAGGTTATCGCTAACTAAAGGAAAGACAGAGGAATATCTTCGAAGATTAAATAATATTTCAGAAAGAGCAGGTGTTGCAACGGGAGCTACGGTTGTGTTTGCAGCAGCTTCAACAATATTTCCGCCCGCTGCAGCAGGCGCTTTAGTTACAGGTACAGAACTAGCAAGACAAGGTTTAAAAATGGGTAACGAGTTTTTTAAGTTCAACAAGAAAGATCTATAAAAACGTTAATTAGGGGTAGGTATAAAGGAGTTGGAAGAAGCCGAAAAAGGTAGTAATTATAGATAAACCTATTATAAGAAGCAGTATTGCTACTACAAGAGTTACGATTGCTTTTTCTTCATATTTTACTTTTGCTATTAAGGCCGGTATCAAAACGACAAAACTATAAAACCCTAACTTCACAAATAACGGTATTCTTTGAGACAGGAAAGGGACATCTTCTGGCGGTAGGTATGGTGCAACTAAAGAATAGATGTGATTTGTTAAGCGAAAATCAAATAATTGAATTTTTGAAAAAATTGCTTCAAACATATTAGTTTAAGGTCAATTCCTTCAAGAGTTTTACAAGGACCTCCTTTTTATTTTCGACTTTTTTCTCTACAACCTCATCATATATCTTATTAAGAACCATTCCAACAATTGGCCCTGGTTTAATACCAAGCTCGCGCATTACATCGTGCCCAGTGATTTTCAAATCGTGAACAGTAAAGGGTTGTTTTTGGACTTCGATTAGGCGTTTTTTAAATTCTTCCAAGCGCCAAGAAGTTTCTCTGGCCCCGCCTCCGAGACGGTCACCTACCCGAAGATCAATCATGTCGGAAACATTTTCCAACCCGACATTTCTTATAAAGCGTCTTAAGGAAGAATCTGTTTGTTTTTCATCTACTGTGAATTGATGGTACCGTACCAGCCTATAAAATTTTTCAGCTTGTTTTTTAGAGAATCTAAGCCGTTTTGCGATATCCCTGGCTATCCTTCCCGAGACTAGCTCATGATTATAGAAGGTAATTACGCCGTTATCTTGTTTTTTGAAAGTTTTCGGCTTTCCTATATCGTGGATAAGCGTTGCCAAGCGTACAATCGCATCATTGTTTTTTTCAGCAACATTTTTTAATGAAAGTAGGCTATGAGTTCCCACATCGTATATATGGTGTCTTCCCGGAGATTTTTGTTCAACACCAAAAGCTGCCTCCATTTCGGGTATGATTTCCTCCATCAAACCCGAGTTTCTGAAAATGACAACACCTTCGTAGGGATTGTGTGATGCTATTATTTTTAAAAGTTCATCTTTTACCCTTTCCTTGGCGATTTTATTTATTAAACCGGAATTATTTTTTATTGCTTCGAAGGTTTTATCTTCGATAGTAAAACCCAGCTCGGCCGCAATTCTTACAGCCCGCATCATTCTAAGTGCATCTTCACGAAACCTTTTATTAGGATCGCCAACCGCCCGGATTAATTTGTTCTCAAGATCGTTTTGGCCATCATATCTATCGATCAGAGTGAAAGAGCGGGAGAGCGGGAGAGTAGAAGTTTTATTCTTCCACTCTTTTACTCTTTTACTCTCTTGCTCTATGGCGAGTGCCATTGCGTTGATAGTAAAATCTCTTCTTTGAAGATCGTCCTCTAGCGTTTTTCCCCACTCAACTTTAGTGGGTCTTCGGTGGTCGGAATAATCAAACTCGCGCCTGAAAGTAGTTATCTCATAAGGGTTAGGAGACGATTCGTGTGAAATCCCTACTGTGCCAAAGACGTTGTCGTAAAATCCGTCAGGAAAAATTTTTAGAATTTCGGGAGGAGTGGCATCCGTTGTAAAATCCCAGTCGTCGACGGGGCGTTTTGTGAGTATGTCGCGCACAGCTCCTCCAACGATATAGATTTCATAACCAGAATCCTGAAATTTTTTCAGGATCTGTAAAATAAATGGAGGTAGTTCAATTTTCATATAATATTATTATAAACTATAGTTTACAAGCTATGCTTATGTCGAAGCATGAGACACAAGCTATGCTTATACTTTAGAGGATGGCTACTATGAAGAAGTGGGAAGTATTAAGAAAGTTAAAAGTTAAAAGTGAAAAGTTAAAAGTTGAGGAAATTGTTGATGTACTTTTAGAAAATCGTGGAATTAAAACCAATAAAGAGAAAGAAGAATTTTTTAATCCAACCCCGCCGGATGAGATTTCAGTTGAAAGTCTTGGTTTAAGTACACGGGAAATTAATAAAACGATTACTAGAATTAAAAAGGCGAAAGTAAAAAAAGAGAGGGTTATTGTTTTTGGGGACTATGACGCGGATGGAGTTTGCGCAACTGCGATACTTTGGGAATGTTTGCATGCACTCGGCCTTGATGTATTGCCTTATATTCCGGACAGGTTTAGCGAAGGATATGGTTTGAAGACTGAAAGCCTTCAAAAGCTAAAAGCCAAAACCCCAAAGCTCAAATTAATAATAACTGTTGATAATGGGATAGTCGCAAATGAAGGAGTTGACGTAGCAAATAAGCTCGGTATTGATGTAATTATTACTGATCATCACCAGAAGGGCAAAAGACTACCAAAAGCGTATGCCATAGTTCATACGGACAAAATCGGAGGAGCAGGTATAGCCTGGATTCTGGCTCGCGAGATAAAGAAAAAACCAATCACCAATCACCAATCACTAATCACTGGTTTAGAACTTGCTGCTATTGGTACTATTTCTGATCAACTTCCACTAATCGGGCCGAATAGATCTTTTGCAAAGTATGGACTTGCGGCACTTAATAATACAAAGAGACTGGGACTTTTAGCTCTTTTTGAAGAAGCAGGATTAATCGACGCAAAAACCCGCCTTCGTCAAAGGACTTCGGCGAGGCAAGTTGGAACTTATGAAGTTAACTTTGTTATTGCCCCGAGAATTAACGCTATGGGGCGTATGACGCACGCAATAGACTCCCTAAGATTACTTTGTACGAGAAGTTATACTAAAGCACAAGAATTAGCGCAGCTTTTAGGAAAGACAAATAGTGAAAGACAAAGAGTTGTTGAAGAAGTTGTAGCTCATGCAAGAATTGAAGCAGAAAAAAGAAAATGGGAAGGAATTATGATTCTTCAACATGAGCGCTACCATGAGGGCGTAATTGGACTCGCGGCAAGCCGGTTAGTTGAAGAGTTTTGGCGACCGGCAATAGTCTTTTCAAAAGGAAAAACCTATTCAAAAGCTTCGGCCAGATCAATTCCTGGTTTTAATATAATTGCCGCGATAAGGGAGCTTGACGATATGCTATTGGATGGCGGAGGTCATCCGATGGCAGCAGGATTTACAATTGCCACCTCCAAACTTAAAAAGTTTACCCAAAAATTGGATAAAGTTTCGTCCTCGCTTTTGACTGACGACCTAATGACTAAAAAGCTAAAGATTGATTTGGAACTTCACTTTAAGGAGTTAAACTGGGAACTTGTTGATTCGATCAAAAAATTTGAGCCTTCTGGTATTGGAAATCCGACACCGACTTTTGTTACTAAAGATGTATTTCCCTTGGATGCGAGAGTAGTAGGTCGGGACAGAAAACATTTGAAATTAAAGCTGAGACAGGAAGATAAAATATTTTCTGCAATTGCCTTTGGATTTGGAGAAATTTATGTTAAGCTTTCGCCCGAAAATACAATTGATATTGCTTATCGGCTAGAAGAAAATATTTGGAACGGAAATAGAAACATTGAATTGAAGATTAAGGATATAAAGATAGATGAGTCATATGAGAAGTCATGAAATAGAAAGAGAATTCGAAGAGTTACTGGCGAAAGTTGCTGGCTATAACGACAAGGCGGATTTTAAGAAAATAAAATCAGCTTGGGAATTTGCAAAACTTGCGCACACTGGGCAAATGCGATTGACCGGAGACCCTTATTCTTCCCATCCTCTTGGGACGGCGGCAATTTTGGCTGATTGGAAACTCGATGAAACTACAATTATTGCCGGACTTTTACACGATTCTATTGAAGACGGCGGTGCAACAAGAGGCGACTTGGTTGAAAATTTCGGAGAAGAGGTGGGCGAGCTCGTCGACGGAGTTACAAAAGTTTCGCACCTTAAGTTAAGAGGAAGCAAAAAGGAAGACTTTATAGAAAATTTAAGAAAGATGTTTCTGGCCATGGCTCGCGACCTTCGAGTAGTACTTGTCAAATTAGCCGATAGGTTACACAACATGAATACATTGTCTCCACTTTCACCAGAAAAGCAAATAAGAATTGCGACAGAAACAATAGAAATTTATGCTCCGCTTGCCGAGCGTCTTGGAATGGGCGAGGTTAAAGGTCAATTAGAAGATTTAGCTTTTCCTTATGTATATCCGGTTGAATTCAATAGAGTTATAAATGAATCTAAATCTTATTACAAAAAGTCTGAGAATTATATCAAGAAGATGAAGAGAACTCTTTTTAAGGGTTTGGCAAAAGAAGGAATTAAAACAGAAATTCATGCAAGGAAAAAACATTTATTCTCTTTATGGCGAAAACTTGAAAGACCAGAAATCCATTGGGATTTTGAGAAAATCCATGACATTGTTGCGCTCCGGATTTTGGTCGACTCGATTCCGCAGTGCTACACAGCTTTGGGTGTAGTTCATAATTTGTTTAAGCCGATACCGTACGTGGGGATATCAGATTTCATTGCACAACCCAAACCAAACGGATACCGTTCGATTCACACTAAAGTTTTTGGTCCAAAGGGAAGACAAGTTGAAGTGCAAATAAGAACTAAGGAAATGCATAATGAGGCTGAATACGGAATAGTAGCTCACTGGGCTTATGGAGAAGCTAAATCCAAAGGTCTTAAGGCTAATATATTAGATAAAATAAAAACTCCTGAGAAACTTTCTTGGGTTAAACAGCTGGTTGAGTGGCAAAGAAGCATTACTGATTCAAAAGAATTTTTACGGGCTGTTAAATTTGATGCGCTTGGGCACAGAAACTTTGTTTTTTCACCAAAAGGGGATGTGTTTGATTTGCCAATGGGAGCTACACCTGTTGATTTTGCCTATGCAGTACATACAGACTTAGGGAATTACATTAAGGGGGCAAAAGTTGACGGGAAGATAGTTCCATTGGACTACAAACTAAAAAGCGGTCAGGTAGTAGAAATTCTTAAGTCGAAAAATTCCAAAAAACCAAACAGAGATTGGTTGGATTTTGTTGTCACCACAACAGCGTTGAACCAAATAAAGAAGACTTTTAAGACTTAGGCGCCTCAGGTCTCTCAGTAATTATTGTTTGAATTTCTTCTCCTGCACGGTGTACAGTGACGACATCTGTTTGGGGATCTTCTATTCTAACGGAAATCTTGTCAGGTTTATTTGTACTTCTATTAAGACCCTCTACTAATTCAAATGTAGTTTTGAATAACAATTGTCGTTCCTTATTTTTCATACTTTCATCTCCAGACTAAAAAACCTCCCAAAGTAACCAGGAGGCTAGGGCAGAATTACACAAAGGTTATTTTACCGTGAAAACTACCCTTCTTGTCAAGAGTCAAACTACAAACTAAAATACCCTTAGGTATGTCGATAAAAGAGATAAAAAGAACATTGGCGGTCGAAACTATTAAAAAAGTAGGTGAGAAAGTGAAACTTTATGGTTGGGCAGAGTCTATTCGAGACCACGGTAAAATTACTTTCATTGATTTAAGGGATAGAACCGGAGTTGTTCAATGCGTAGGACAGGACATCCTCAAAGTAACCTCTGAAAGCGTTGTTGAAGTAGTTGGAGAAGTTGCAAAACGCCCAGAAAACCTCGTGAATCCTAATATGGATACGGGGAAAGTAGAAATTAAGATTGAAAATATCGATATTCTTTCTCCATCAGAGTCTAAATTCCCGATATCGATGGATCAGTATTCAGAGAACGAGAGTGTCCAGCAAATTCGTCTTGACTGGCGGTTCCTCGATTTAAGACACCCAAAAAAGCGGTTAATCTTTCAGATATGGACGACGATGGAACAAGGCTTTCGCAACTATTGGGTGGAGAATGATTATATAGAAATTCATTCGCCGAAATTTATGGGTGCTCCCAGCGAGTCGGGAGGCGAACTGTTTGAAGTAAAATACTTTGACCGCAAAGCTTATCTGGCTCAATCGCCGCAATTTTATAAACAGATGGCAATGGCTGCCGGATTTGAGAGGGTCTTTGAAGTTGGGCCGGTTTTTAGGGCCAATCCCTCATTTACCTCTCGGCACGATACCGAGTTTACAATGTATGATATTGAGATTTCATTTGTTGAATCTCACCAAGATGTGATTGTCGAGGAAGAGAAAGTAATAGTGAGAGCATTGGCAGAAGTGAAAGATAAATACGGGTCGATGATAAAAGCAGAGTTCGGGCAGGAATTAATCATTCCAAAAATACCCTTCCCACAGGTTACCATGAGGGAAGCAAAAGAAATTTTAGAAAAATTAAAAGTTTCTAGAGAGAAAGAAGATGATTTGAGCCCCGAGGAAGAAAGAAAACTTAGTGAGTATATTCTGAAAAAAGAAGGTCATGAATTTGTTTTTGTGACCGATTACCCGATTTCGGCAAGGCCTTTTTATCACATGCGTTATGACTCCGACCGTTCTTTAACAAAAAGTTTTGACTTATTATGGAAGGGTGTAGAAATAACTACGGGGGCACAACGAGAGCATAGACTTGAGGTATTAAAAGAACAGGCAAAAGAAAAAGGACTTTCTTTAAAATCAATTAAATTCTATCTGGACTTTTTTAAATACGGTATGCCGCCCCATGGGGGGTGTGCTCTCGGCCCATCCAGAATGTTGATGAAAATGTTTGGTTTGCCAAACGTTAGAGAAGTTACATTTCTTTATAGAGGTATAAACAGGCTTTCTCCATAAAAGATGAAGATGCAAGGATTGGCCGTACTTTCCCTAGTTATTATAGTTTCAAGTGGACTTGCCACATCAAAGCTAACTAATAATTCTAAAAAGAAAGTAGTCAGTCAAGTTTTAAGCACGAGGAGCGAGAAGTTTGTTGCAATTCCAACTCTTACAGGACAATCTTATCCAATGCTTTCTGCCCAAGCGGCTTTGGCGATTGATCTAACTTCAGGGGTAGCACTTTATGAGAAGGATCCGGATAAACTTTTGCTTCCAGCCTCCACTACAAAAATAGTTACCGCGCTTGTAGCCATGGATTATTACACACCTGGCGAGATTTTGACTGTACCCAATATTAAATCCGAGGGACAAAGGATGCGCTTGATTTTTGGGGAAAAGCTGAGTGTGGACTCGCTTTTAAAAGGTCTTTTGATTTCTTCTGCCAATGATGCAGCGGAAGTTTTGGCGAGTGAATTTCCCGGAGGGCGCGAAGCATTTATTAGTGCAATGAACACTAAAGCCAGGCAGTTAAATCTTAATAATACAGAGTTTAAAAATCCTTCCGGACTAGAGGCGGTTGGTCATGTTTCAACTGCCCGCGATTTAATAAGAGTTTCAGAAATTGCCATGGAAAATCCTTATTTTGCAGAAATTGTGGGAACAAAGGAAACCAAGGTTGTAAGTATTGACGGAAAGTTTGAACATAAGCTTACCAATATTAACGAACTTCTGGGGAAAGTCGATGGAGTAGCCGGTGTTAAGACAGGCTGGACAGAAAATGCGAGGGAGAATCTAGTGACTTATATTGAACGCGACGGAAGAAAAATTATGATCGCTCTTTTAGGCAGTCAAGATAGATTTGGAGAAACTAAAGAGTTGATTGAGTGGATATTTGGTAATTACGAATGGAGAGAAGTTGCATATCCTTAGAATTCTATTCTCCGTAGTATTCATCTGTAACAGCTGGTACATAAGCAGAGCTTGTGGTTCGTTTTACTCACCATAATACTCCTCTGTAACAGCTGGTACATAGGCTACGAAGTCATTGTCTCCTTCAAAAACTACAATCGGTTGGTAATAAGTGGTATATTGGCCTGCGTCGTAGTAGGCAAGATACACATTTCGAATTTTTATATTTTCAACTGAAGGGTCGTCAATGCTTACTATCTTTGCCTCTTGAGAATTCAACTCTTCCCATGCTTTTTGAGCAGTTTTAATCGGATAGGTGGCATGCTCTTCCTCGTTAAGAGGATAATAGTGATACTCTGCGGCTATTATTTGATTGGGCCGGTCATCTGAACCACTCAACATAAACCAGACGTTAGCCTCTTTTGGAGTCGAGGTTACACTGGGAAGCTCATCTATGCTTTTTCGGAATAAATTGACTTTAATTAAGTGAGACTCTGACAGCGAGAGAGCCGGAACAAATCTTCCTTCCTCAATTTTAATAAAGTCGTGGGTTACAGGACCTGAAAGATCGTCTTTCAGAAGTTCTGCTCGAGCAAGATATGAGCGTACTTGAGTTGTAGCCAATTCTGGTGCAGGAGGAATAGATTCAATTGCACTTGGATTCGCACGCAAATCATAGCTTATAGAAAAAATACCACTTACTATATTCATTGTTAAAGTTGAAGGCGCGCTACTGTTTAGGAAAAGAAAGACGGTTTCAACTAATTCTCTGCCTTCTCCCGAGAAACCTAAAGAGGATGATTTTTGTTTTGCAAACTCTAGACTTTGAATTGTAGGCGGAATTTTCGGCATAACATAAACCTTTGCTTGTTGCCCAAAATTCGGAAGCTCTCCCTCGGGTGTTTCAAGCGAATAGGTTAAATTTCCGGTCCCACCTGGGTTCTCTGGGAAGGGAAGAGTCGGCATCTTGCCAAAAGAAACTGTAGGAGTTGGAGGTGGTTCGGGGAAAAAGTTTCTATAGATTCTTATACCCAATCCTATTGTGAATCTCGCAACTATGATAAAAATAACAGCGTAGATAGAAAAGCGAATTATTTTTCTAGCAATTATTGATGTTTGAGTTAGAGAAGCCATCTTTTTTGAGTATATCTTCACCCGATGTTAGAATCAATTGAAATGAGCAAGAAAGTTCATCTCTTCGAGCCTGAGCGAAGTCGAAGGGTCAGAGTAAGAATAGCTCCATCACCCACTGGGTTTGCACACGTTGGGACTGCGTACACTGCACTTTTTAACTTCGCATTCGCCCAAAAAAATAAGGGTAAATTTATCCTCCGACTCGAAGATACGGATATAAAGCGTCATGTAAAAGGAGCAGAGAATGCAATTTATAATGGACTTTCTTGGTTGGGTTTGACTTGGGATGAGGGACCAGACTTGGGTGGCAAATACGGCCCTTATCGGCAATCAGAGAGGCTAAAAACTTATAGCGAGTGGTCCGAAAGACTGCAAGAAGAAGGCAAAGCCTACAAAGAAGAGGGAGCAGTAAGATTCAAAAATTCTGGGGAAGATATGGAATGGGAAGACTTAGTACGAGGAAAGATATCTTTTCCGGGAGGGGAGGTTACCGACTTTGTGATCATAAAATCGGACGGTTTTCCAACTTATAATTTCGGAGTTGTTGTCGATGATATATTAATGAAAATTAGTCATGTTATAAGAGGTGAGGAGCATATTTCAAATACCCCAAGGCAATTGGCCTTATACAAGGCCTTTAAAGTTAATACCCCACAGTTTGCGCACCTGCCAACTTTAAGAAACGAAGAAAGAAAAAAACTTTCTAAGAGGCGCGACCCAGTTGATCTTAGGATATTTAGGGAACAAGGATACTTGCCCGAAGCTCTGGTTAATTTTTTATCCCTTCTCGGTTGGTCGCACCCCAAAGGTGAAGAAATTTTTTCTTTGGATGAATTCATTAAGCTTTTCAATCTAGATAGGGTAAGACCTGCTGGACCAATTTTTAATATGGAAAAATTGGATTGGTTGAATAACCAATATATTCAGAAGTTATCAGATAAAGAGTTTGCAGAAAGAGTTAAACCTTTCTCACCGGAAAAAGTATCTTTGTCAGAATTACAACAAGTTGCACCGCTCGTAAAAACGAGATTGAAAAAGCTGTCGGAATTTGAAAGTTTGGGTAGCCCACTATTTTCTGATCCAGGGAGTCCACCGAGAGATATGTTAAAAAGAGTGAACAAAAAACATTTAGAGGCAGCATATAAAGATTTAATTGCTCTTAGTCCCGAAGATTGGGAAAAGAGTTTTGATAATGTTGTATTGGTTACGGTTGATAAAAATAAATTCAAAACAGGGGAGTTTTTTATGAGTCTTCGAATAGCCCAATTTTCAAGTAATGCTACGCCTCCGATTAACGATTCGATGAAATTTTTGGGAAAGGAAGAATCTTTGAAAAGGATAAAGAGATTGATTTAAAATGACCAAGTCTGCCCACAAAAAATCAAGTAAAAAAAAGTTAACTTCGGAGGAATTTCGACAGAAACTGAAACTTAAGCATTTAGAATCTAAAAGAAAACTATTTGAAAAATATCCTAAAGTCGATAAATTTTTTAAGGATAAAGGAATCGATCCGGGAAAAATTCGTGAGCATTCGACAAAAATTCTTGGGGCAAGCGCAATTGCAGGCGCACTGTTATTCTCTCCACCGCTTACATCTTCCGCTCTCCCTACACCCCAAGAAATAATCGAGAAACTCAAAAGCGATAAAAATATAAAAATTGAAGATAAACAGAGTTTGTTGCTTCGCAATAATAATGTTAATCTGGCAAACTCTTTGACAGGGTTATTACCCAAAAAATCCCGACCATTAAATCGTAATGAAGAAAAAATTTTAGAGCAAGTATTTTCTCAAGTTTTGGGAGTAGCTGCCCGCGCTTCTTTGGAAGGAGAACACCTCAATACTACATATGGATATATCGGAGCAGAGCAGCATTTGAGGCGCTTCCCCGGAGACACTTTATTACAACACGCCCCCACACCAAAAGATTTTGGTGGTGAGGGGCAAGGTAGTGGCTCAATTTTAAAAGAAGGACTTGCTCCGGGACTTGGTGCTTGGGGTTATTTTGCTCCGTCAAAAGATGCCCTAACACCTAAGATTGAGGAGATTGAGAGATGGTATGCGGTAGTGCAAACACTTTATTTGCCTGATTGGAGCGCGCGCCAACCCCATTTAAAAAATTGGTATAAATACCGAAAAGTATTAATAGTTAACATTGATAATGGTAATGCAGTTGTAGCTTCGATAGCTGATTCAGGTCCTGCAATCTGGACAGGAAAGCATTTTGGCGGAAGCCCTGAGGTTATGCATTATTTAGGAGGAGCTAAGTATAAAAAAGGACCTGTAATAGTATTTTTTGTCGACGACCCTTATAACAAAGTTCCGTTGGGACCAGTAGAATACAATTAAACTATGTCAAAACTTTTTTACGACCACCTAATCATTCTTACCGAAGTAGAAACGGAAATTAAATCTATGGCTGAGACCGAAGAGGAGCGTCACGAGCTTTGGCAGATAGTCGATGAGATTTTACATCATAGGATACTTCATTTATTTCTTGATAAATTACCCGAGATGCACCACGACGAGTTTTTGCATAGATTTCACAAATCCCCCCACGATGAAAATTTGTTAGGTTTTCTTAACGAAAGAATTGAAGAAAACGTTGAGGAGTTAATAAAGGAAGAGATGGAATTATTAACGTCAGAAATATTAAGAGAAATTCGAAAATGAAGTTTGTTGTAAACAATTGACGATATATGTCTTTAGATAGAAACTTCGGCGGTATAATCTGGACAAACCACGCTGTAAGACGGATGCAGGAGCGAGGGATAAAACAGGGGGATGCCTGGGCTACGTGGCGTCGGCCCGACCAAACTAGGTACGGAAAAGCAAAAGGAACATGGGTTTATTACCGAACTTTCCCTGCCACTAACGGGGCACGTGGACATCAGAGAATTGAGGTAGTTGCAAAAAAAATGCCTCCGGCCCATAGGGCCTCTGGCCCGGCGGGAAAAAAGTGGGTTATTTTGTCTGTTTGGAATAGACCGGTTGTAGCTTATGCAAAAGGGAAGAGAGAGAAAAAATCTCTTGGCAAGATGTTTCTGGATGGCTTATTGGGGAGAAGAAAAGGATGATATGAACTTTTGTGTTGACAAATGTAAGAATTCTGTCATAATTATGACAGATGAACAGTCAATTAATTACCCAAGAGGATTTCGCTTCTGTCCAAGAAGCGCAAGCCGGAATCACCAAGCTTTTCAAAAAAGCAAGCAATAAATCCAAATTTATTAGAATAATGAGAAACCAAAAACCTTTGGGTGTTCTTATTCCCAATAATGTTTGGGAATCTCTGCTAGAAGACTTCGAAGCAAGCCTCAGCCAAAGATATAGGAAGGATATTGCCGAGTCGAGAAAAGCGAAAAAGCTGATAAGTGCTAAAGAAGCAAAAAAGCTCCTCGGTATAAAATAAGAATTTATGCCTCGCTATAAGCTGACCCCCAGAGCTTTGAAACAAATGCAAAAACTTGATATGGAGATTAGAAGAAAAATATTCAAAAAGCTCGACTATTTTATGAGTTCGACAAATCCTTTGGATTTCGCAGAGCCAATTGCTGATCCAACATTAGGAAAATACAGATTCAGAATAGGAGATTTTAGAGTAATATTTGATGTTGAGGGAGACTTATACAAAATTCTTATAGTTGGCGATAGAAAAGATATTTACAGATGAAGAGAATAATTTTACTTGGCGCGAGATAAAATAAATTTTTGAATTATTGGGTCGACGTCTGAAGTAAATTTATTTAAAACTTCTTTTGCAGGAACCCAAGCAACTTCGGCAATTTCGTGTGGTTCACCAACTGTTGGGTTTCTATTGTTTGTAACAGAGCAATGGTAATAGGCGATTTGAACGAAGGTGTCAGGGTGTTTTCGCTCAAGAAGTTTTTTCTTTACCTCGACATCTAGCACTACTTCTTCCTTTGTCTCTCTTGCGACTGATTCTTCCTCAGTTTCTTCTTCGTGAGTTACGCCTCCTGGAAACGCCCATTCTAATTTTCCAAGACGAACCTTTCTTCTAATAAGCAGAAATTTTCCGTCTTTCTCAATTAGCGCAAGAACAACTTTTGGCCTAAATTCCAATTCTGGCATGGCTAGATTTTACCTTAAAAAATTAAGGAGTGCTTGTTATCTTATGAGCATAAAACTCCAAGCGTAAGCTTGGAGATGAAAGCAATAAATTAGGCGCGAAGCGAATAAGACAAAAACCATGGGCGTTAGCCCATGGAAGTTTATATTAATATTCGACGAAATAATTAATTTTTGCTTTTTGTCTTAGGTCGGCAAGCCAAATTTGGATTTCTGAGGATAATTTTTGCTGTTGCAGTTGATTTTTAACTGTTTCGTTAATTTCCTCGGCTGATGCACCTTCGGGTAAAATTTCAGAATTCGTGTTAATATATTCACTCACATCCGCCTCAGTTACAATAATTCGGTTGGTAAGCATTTTCTCAACCAGTTTTTGCATCTGAATTTGCTTAACCAATTCCTCTCTTGTCATGCCTTCAAGTACCAGTGCTTGATCAAGTCCACCTTGATTTTCAAGTCCCGCTTCAATTTTAGAAATCACTTCCTCGACCTCTTCGTCGGTTACGCTAACATTCTCTCTCTTTGCTTCCTGAAAAATAAGCGCTTCGTTGATTAATGTATCGAGCGCTGCTTGCCCTCCGCGTTTTTCGAGATTCTTGACTATAGAAATTCTGCTAATCGGTTGTCCATTGACAATCGCGGCGACAAATAAGCTTTTAAAAATATAGAGGATTAAAAGTATTACAACCGTTGCGATTCCAAAGATAAAACTTTTTTTAATCCTTATCTTTTTGAAATATTTTTTTGGGTCCTTAATAATAGTAGTCAGCTGTTTTTTTGGCACTCAGAAAGTATATCACACTGCCTAAGTAATGAATCACACTCGCAGGGTGATTTGGTTTCACACTCCAGCAATTAGAGTTTCTTTTTTGTTTCGAGTCCATTTCTTTAACAGGGCTTCTCGACGCATTGCTTTTGTTCTTGTTGGATGGACTTCCTGATAAACAAGTTTAAACGAAGGGAAATAACGAATATATTTTGCGGATTTTGAAGATTTGTTCTTATGTTCCTTAATCCTTTTTTCTAAATTATTCGTTTGACCAATGTAGAGTGTATTTGAAGATGTTCGGAGAATATAAATGTAATAGATCATTAGTATTGTTCTCTCGACTTCGTCTTTCGACTATGCTCAAGACTTCGCTCGAGACATTCGACATTATTTAGGGGGCCGAAGGCCATGAGTGATGGTGAGTATAATCGAACCAGAGTCGAATGGCTGGCCATTTGGGACTATGTTCGGACTGTTTCCAACCTCAATATAGCTTGCAATATCACAAATTAATAAAGACAATTTCAATTTTTTTGGCGACAAATTATTTTACAAAAATTACCTTTGTGCTCCGCCACCGCCAGCAATAACTTCTTCCTTGGTGCAGTTGTTCGATGCTAGGCAACTGTCAATATGTGCATCGGCATTGTTCCAGCAAGTATCGGAACAAGCCTTATCGGTTATTTTACAATCCGTATTTGGAGGAGTACCCGGCGGGCACGTTGCTGATACATACGGGCAGGCGTCAATACATCCCTGCAAACTAAAAGTGTTCGCGCACTCCTGAAAAGCCGGAATGTTACAAGAAGACTTAGGCGCTGTGGTAGGTTTAGGTTTTGTCTTTGGTATTTCCGGTCCCGCAGGCACTGCATCTCCTAATATATCTTCGATCGAATCCGGCCAGTGACTCATATCAAGATTGCCAGCCCGCCATTCATCGTATCCTAGTGTCTCAACCCTTTCACGCAACCAATTCACAATATCCAAAAGTTTTTGTGCCAACTCTTGTTTTTTCCCCAAATTTTGTTCTTTACCCACCAGGTCCAAGAGGTTATTGATTATAGATTCTGATTGCTCCTTAAAGATGGTTGACTCTTTCAAAGCGTCCTTGGCAAGCGGCAGAGCGATACGTTCATCCATTCCTGCGCTGGCATTTTGCTTTAGAACCCAGTCCGTTTTATCCAGCCTGTCTTTCAAAAGGTCAAAGCGCTTTAGTGGATCAGCCTCCTTTCTTATTCGTTCATCAAGCTCTGCGAAAATCTGCTTGGCAATCCCGCTTCCCCTCGGACGCCCGATTACCAATACAGTTCCGTCATCAAATGGCTCTATATCTATGATAGAATCTATACCCCGTGCCTCCTTAGCCAATTTCAGCAACACATCTATTCCAGGCATGCGGGAGGTTCCCTTCTCAATAGGAATCTCGAATCCTCTTGTAGACTCACCCAATGCCCTGTTCAACATTGAATCTTGCCCGAGGACAGGGTATTCAAACTGACTATCCCAAGCAGCACCGCCCCATTCCGTCTGAAGCGCATCAGTTTTGTCAGCCCACTCCTTTAGCAGATCGAATTTCTTGTTGGGGTCCTTGGTAAGCTGGATTTGTCCCAGATAATCCTCTTCCAGATTTTTGCCGTATTGCTCTAGTGCCGCGGACTTATGGTATGCATTCTTGCCTAATTGCGGAAGGTCGCTGTCATCACCAAAGCGCTCCACACCTTCTTCTTCCCACTGAAATCCTTTTTGGGCAAGTTCGTGAAACTTTCTTGCCTTCTCGCTGTAGAATGTTTCTTGATTTGCCTGTTGCAGGAGCCAATCTGCTTCCTCTTGTCTTCGCGCCACAAATTCCTTGGCTGTTTCCTGTGTTTCTTTCTTGGTTGCGGAAATTTCGGAGAAGTGGTTGACAGACCCCGTTATAGTAAGTTCCTGTTTTGTTTTATTGAAGGAAATTTGCAGGTCTTTTATTTCCTCTGTGCCAAGGTTTCCGGTGTGCCACAGCTGGGGTGTAAACTCATGGTTAGCAAAAACAGTCATGGTAAAGGAAACGGGCTCGGAAAACTGGATATTGCTTGGTTCTAATTTTATGGCTGCCATGATGATGTCCTCACCCGCTTCCTGCTTTACATTTTCAGGTAATTCAAAAATGTTCAAAACTGTTGCGGAAATCTCATTTTTGGCAATACCTTGGGGGAGCGCCTTGGATGGAACTGCAAGTTTTATAGAACCGACAATTCCCGGAGGGCGAAATGTTAAGAACTGATAAGCACGGAAAAGGCCAAAACCGGCTGCAGCCAAAAGAATCAACAGAAGTAATGCAACCTTCCATCTCGCCATGGCTAATTGGTAGTATTTCCTTATTGCCTTTACCCCTTTGTTATTACGTGCCCTCATTTTATCCAATACATATTATAAATGATACTGCTCTTTGTAATAAACTTTTCTTCTTCAAATTTTTGAGTCTTAAGTTTTCTTTAATAACTCCAAATTTCCCTCAAATGAAGCCTCTTTCTTAACTTTAGACAATTTCTTCAGTTGAGCTTCCCTGCGCATTGCTTTTTCTTGTTGGATGGACTTCCTGATAAACAAGTTTAAACGAAGGGAAATAACGAATATATTTTGCCGATTTTGAAGATTTATTCTTATGCTCTTTTATTCTTTTTTCTAAGTTGTTCGTTTGTCCAATATATAGAGTGTTTGAAGAAGTACGGAGTATATACAAGAAAAAAGGCATATAATAGATTTATTCCCTAGACCCCTTCGATTTTACTCAGGATTATAATTCGCTCGGGATCTCGCAATCCTGCTTGCTCGAGCTGAGCAGGACGGTCTAGAACCTTTCAACTAAAGTGTTCTAATCAATTGAATGAGCTCTGGAAAAGCTTCCTGATTAAAGTGTTCTCTATCCTTAAAGGTCAGTGTTTTTGCCTCGGGTAAAGCTTGCTTGTATTTTTCAAGCTCCCCAAATAGAACAACCGGGTCGTCTTTACTTTGGATCAAATAGATTTTCCCGCTCTGTTCTGAAAACTTCTTAAGGGAAGGCGGTAATTTAAAATCGGACAAAGATTCACCGCTATCCTCATCGTCAAAAGGAGCTGCCACAAGTATGGTTGCTTTAATCTTAACTGGAAAAGTATTTTCGGAAAGGTATTTTGCCAAAAATATTCCGCCCAAAGAATGTCCTATTAATATTACATCCTTCTTAATAAATGGAATAACTCTCTCAAACCAAAGTTTCCACTCTTTGTAGCGCGCATTTGTTTTATTTGGCATTCGTAAAAGAGTACCTCATAATTCTTACCCAATTTATCAGAAAGTGTATCTTTCCAGTCTTTTTGCGGTTTAAATTTGTCTAGACTAACTTCAACATTTTTAAGATAGGCGAGATAGTCTTTGTAGGAATCGAAGCTCTCCCCGCCACCGATTACAACAACTTGCCTTTTCATATCTGCCTGATTTTACCGTAAAAAGGCGATATTTGGTATAATTACCTTATATTGCGGGGTGGTGTAACGGTAGCACGCGTCCCTCTGGAGGATGAAATCGGGGTTCAAATCCCTGCCCCGCAGCTCGAGGTAAAGCGTTGCCGAAGATCCCGAGAGCAGCAGCGAACGGGATTATACAACTCACTGCCTTCGGCCAAATTTATAAAACATTAATTTACACCAAAGGGTCGAACTTCCTGAGCGACCCAGAGTTATTTATAAAAGTCTTCATGCTTATCTTAGGCTCAAACTAGAATTTCGACCCAATCTTTTATACTTGTTACTGTTCACGAAGGAAAAATGGCTGTAGACATAATTACGGAATTTTTACCTTCTCCGTGCCCAATCGAATGACATTGGCTCACTGCCGTGTTTTTCTATTAGCAATGAGACTCCATTCTCGTCAGCATATATATGTAACGGAGAATGATCTTTTTCAGCCATTACCATTACATCGCGCATCGGTCCTTTACCTGTTAATTTCCATTCATCAACCATTCCGCTTACCCTAACTTCACTGAGATCTCCCTTTTTTTCCGCAAAATGAATTGTTACGAAGTCCCCCATTATTGTTATAGGGATTTCCACCCCGTTGTGGGAGATTAAATGCCTTCCATCTTTCAATTCTCTTACTTCGATAGGTCTAAATTTAATTTCCCGAATCATAGTTTGTCTGTCACTTCTTTTTACTTGATAAATTGCCATTTTTCCTTTAACTTTCTTTAGGCTGGTCCTGGAGGGATTGTAACAAACGACATTCGAAATTACAAAGGACCAGAAAGAAAAAATCTTTTTAGAAGTTCACTCTCAAAGTTCTTAGAAGTAAGATAATAAGTTCGAACATCGTTCACTAGACGACCGAAGGAAGTCGAAGGATATAATAGTTTTATGCCATACTTTGTTTATATTCTCCGAACATCTTCCAACACCCTTTATATCGGCCAGACAAACAACTTGGAAAAAAGAATCAAAGAGCATAAGAATAAATCTTCAAAATCAGCAAAATATATCCGCTACTTTAAATCATTTAAATTAGTTTATTCAGAAAAACATTCAACCAGGGAGGAAGCTATGAGAAGGGAAGCCCAATTAAAAAAATGGACACGTTCTAAAAAAGAAGCTTTAATTAATGGTGATAAAATTGCGTTAAAGGAACTTTAGGCCGGCCTCTCAACAAATGAATAATCTAATTACAACGATTACCTATCTAGTCAGTCGTAGTGCTGAGCTAAAAAACAAATTTACTAACGCATCTACAGCGCCAGTAGAATTTGCATGCATTTTTTGTCAAAGTGAAAAGGAATATAGAGGGGTTACAAATCCGATAGAGAAAGTAGGAAAGATAGTTCAAGATACTCCAAGTGGTTTTACATATCTTTTAGATAAACCCATTCAAACAATTGCCGGCCCTTTGCGATTAGTAAAGATTCGTAAACCGGATATTCATCGTACCGAAAGAGGAGATGCTGATTTTAATACTGATTACAAGGAATTTAAGAAAAAATATCAAAATAATCCAAAATTTGAACTAGTGAAAAGAGATACATTTGAAATGTTAAGATTATCAGATTCGAATTTTGATGTAATGACGTGCTTTTCCAATATTCCCAAAAGTATAGATTTGGGGATAAAGTTATAAGGACTGAATAAGCTTAGGCCGGCCTGCTCAGCCATTCGTCTCGCCCCACTCACTTTTGGCGATATCTCCTTTCTCTTCATTCGGATAATATCTGGCAACATTTGGCAATATTTGGTAACCTTTCCTGTAAGTATTACGATGAAAATAGAAGATTACCTAATGCTCAAAAGTGCATATCATTCTGCAAGAATTGAGGGAAATGATTTACCTTGGAAGGAGGTTCTGAATAACTTTCTTAAAGAAAAAATAAAATCCTTGTTACCGAGAAGAAGCAAAATCTATAAACTTATTAAGACTAACAAAATGATGAATTTTAATCAGGTTAAAAGAAGGTTCGCAAAAGTTAATGCAAGGACTTTAAGATATGACCTAAAAAAACTTCAGGATCAAGGTTTGATTAAAAAACTTGGAACAACGAGAGGGGTATATTATCAAATCCGCCGCTGGAGTATTTAAAGCTAATATTTGCTAAGATAGGGAAGAGTGACGGAAGCTAAACTTAACAAAGTAAAAAATCTTGTTAATGAGAAAGTGAAAGGTATTTCCGACCCTCAACATGGCTTTATACACCTTCAACGAGTCGCTAACTTTGCACAAAAAATTGTTAAAACACTGAAAGTTGAAAACAAGATCGACGTTAATCTGCTTTCGGCAGCTTGTTACCTTCACGACATAAATCATACATTTTACTCTCCGGGTCTTTTAAACTATTTTCTGGAAAGGGCAAGACTAAAAAAAGTACTACCCAAAGTACTTACAGAAATGGATATTGATGTGGGCGAGAAAGCAATTCTCGAAAACGCAATTTATTCCAGTCCATTTTCGTTTCCATTCAAAATGCTAAACAGAAATGGAGACTTGTACACGAAAATTTTACAAGATGCAGACACACTGGATTTCTTCTCTAGGCAGAGGGAGGTAAGCTTTAATAAGGCTAAGAAAAATATTGTATTTTATGCATTTTTAGGATTGTTTTCAGACCCCGCCCTTGCTTATGGTCGGAAAAATATTGCCAATTATTTAAACTTTCCTCAATTAGCAAAAGAGCCATATGTACAAAAAAGTTAATTGTGTAGGGGGACCGTGCTTTTACGTAGAGTATGGGGAGGGAAACAAGAATACTATCCTTATCTTGCACGGCTACTCCGACTCGGCAAAAACTTTCGAACCTCTAAAAGATTATTTGAGTTCAAAATACCGAGTCATCATTCCAGACCTCCCAATGATCAGAAGGAAAGGTATTAGCTATGACCTTCAGGGATTATCTACATTTGTCAATGAAGCAGTAGTGAAAATACACCTTAAAAGATTTATCTTATGTGGATTTTCATTTGGAGGTTTGGTGGCAGCAGATTATGCATATTGGTATCCAAAACGGGTCACAAAACTATACATGTTAAGTTGTGTACCCCGATTCCTGGCACCGGAAATGATAGACAAATTACTAATCCGGATAGAACCACGCGAGGTACCCCGCTTCATCTATCCATTCCTTGCATTTTTAAAAGCCAGCAAGGTAGGACGCGCTGTTGTACCCAAAACAGATAGGTTGGAAGAGTCAATAAAACATATCAGACTTAGGCCATTTGAAGTATTTGGTACCTTCTACGACGTATTATGGCACAACATAATAGGAGGTACGTGGAGGGATCGAGTGAGAAAATTTAACAAAATGCCCATACCGAAAGCTGTAGTTCTTTTTAAAGATGATAATTTTGTCTCTTACAAAAAGTATGCCACCAAGCTGAGAAAGTCGGGAGTAGATGTAATAAGTTTTGATAAAGGCGGCCACGGAGAAACCAAAGAATATTGGGAAAACTTAAAGACACTGTTTTGATCACGGAAATCTTCAGGCAAAGCCAGCCAGGCTAATACATTGTGATATACTTACGTGAATGGAGGGTTTTTAGATTATGGATGCAGATAGAGAAACATTGCGTAAAGCATTTAGCTCACCAGAGGCAGACGAAAGGGTAAGAAGAACATTAGGAAAAATAGATTCAGAAATTGAAGAAGCTCGCAGACTGCCATCAAATGAAATTGTCATGAATAGCACTGCAATGCGGCTGGCGGAAATACAGAACAAAGTTGATAGAGCTTTAGCCATAGAAAATGAACTGACAGCTACACGTCTTGAGACACGCTTGGATGAAATTAAGGATTCTATAACACCAGTAGTGATAGCTGAAATTGATAAAGAGATTAGGAGATTAAGGAAATTCTAGTTTCCCAATAGTACCCTATCCAAAGATATCAACAATCTTGTCAAATTTATTGCAACAAGAAGAGTAATCTTCGGAAGTTCAAAGTTGGCTTCCCAAGAAGGCGAAATGCTTAATAGCTTCTCCTTCTTCCTCCGCCGCCTCCTCCTCTGCTATCTCGTCGGGGACCTCTTCGGTCGTCAAAGTCTCGACGTCCACCGCCACCAAAACCGCCTGGTGCGCGTTCTTCTCTAGGTCTTGCAACGTTTACGGCTATTTTTCTGCCTTCTAACTCGGTCTCGTTTAGTTTTTCAATAGAGGCATCGGCTTCTTCGTCTTTTTCCATTTCTACGAATCCGAAACCCTTGCTTCGACCGGAGTATTTATCCGTTATAACGTCAGCAGAAACTACTGTTCCAAATTGGGCAAACATTTCTCCCAATTGAGCACTTGTTATAGTGTAAGGAAGACCTCCAACAAACAATCTTTTACTCATTAATTATCACCACCTTACGAGCCTAAGGGCTCCTACTTTTTTACAAAACTGTCGCAGTCCTGACTCGAATACCTTTTGAGGAGATCTTCATTCTACCTACTGAGGTTCTATCGAACTTGCAGACACAGATGTAAAAGAGAAGTAGAGTATACCATATTGCATTTCATTTTCCTAAAAAGAATCATCCGCCTCGGGTAGATAAGTTTACACCCGACGGGTGTAAGTAATAGGTTTGCACCTGTTACTTTTTAGAAAAAAATCGAAGATTTTGAAAGTTTGTATAAAAAGGCCAGTATTTTCTGCTAAAATAATCAAGTTATTAGATAGCCTTTAAAATATGAGTAACTTTTGGGACTTGGAAGAAAAAAGAAAAATTGATGGTTTAACCTTTGTGTTAACTTCTTTTGCTAGCCCCGAACAGTACGAGGTATTCGACAGGAAAGGAAAACAGGTTGGATACTTACGTCTAAGATGGGGTCGCTTTCGTGTTGATTATCCCGATTGCGGAGATGAGACTCTTTATGAAGCATTTCCTAAGGGCGATGGAGCTTTTGAAGAAGAAGAGAGAGAATTTTATTTGAAGGAAGCAATTAAAACAATTAAACTCAAAATAGAAAAAAAACCATAGGATACCGCCTTTTGGGTGGAATATTCTGAAGAATTATAAAGCGGTATCTTTTGTATAGTCTCCAAAAGAAAGTAATCACCCGTTGGGTGAAACAGGTTTGCACCTGTTACTTTCCAATAAAAAGAATTATCCGCGCACCAAATTACTTCATAAATTGGTGCGGGACTTACGCATTAGGTAAATTTATAAATAAACTATTTACCTACAAAGAGGATTACATTAGGGAGATTTCGGCCGGGGCCGACTTTGTAGCTGCCGCTCCAGAGTGCAGTTGAACCACCGTCATCAAGATTCATTGCATTCTCCATTCCAAGTGCCTGCATGACTCGAGCGCTCTCAGCAACCGTTGCGCTGTGGACTACTCCTATATAGGCAGTATTTCCTTTGTTGGCGACGAATGACCGGGCACCTTTACTTCCCTTTTTTGGATCGTCGTCTCCTCCGAAGGTAACCTGCCCGCCTGAAACTAAAAGCGGATAATTTGAAAGTACTCCATTTGGGCTGGTATCTCGACCCCAGGCAGAAGCCGCTGAAACAAATCGAATATATCCATCACCGAATATTACGGCAGGATTATTTGAATAAACATTGTTTGCTGAATTAAAGTAGGTTTTATTTTTGTTCATAACCAAGAGGTCATAAGTATTCGTCTTTCCGGCGCAAGAGGCATAGTCTGCCGGACAAAAGTAGCTTCCGTTGATTCCAGCATATGCTCCGTTTCTTGAAACATAATCGGATAGAGGTAAAACCGGGCAATCATTTGCGCAGTCTGAATCCGCCGCAGTATCCACAATAACCCTAGTTGAGCTGATATCGGCCGCAACCATGCTGACCATATAGCTTCCCAACCCCTCAACATTAACTGTTTGTCTGGAGTAACCTGAACCCGGAGGAGAATTGTTGGCTGGTACGTTTTGGGGGATTGTAAATGCAGCTGCTATTTTTTGTTCTTCTTGGGCAATTTGTGCTGTAATTGATGCCAATATATCGTTTGCGCCCGAGTAATCGCGATCAGCTAGTTTGGAGAGTGCTTCTGCAAAATCTTCTTCCAAAGCTTTAGTGTTTTTTGACTTTGTTCGAAGCTCAACTAACTCGTCATAAACCAATACTGCTTTATCATAAGTTAACTCTATTCTTTTGATAGTTTCTTGAAGTTCTTGATTTTTCTTAATCTGATCTTGATTTTTGAGTTCATCAAGTTCGGTTGCAATTTTTTGCAGCTCCTCAAGATTTTTATCTCTTTCCTGGGTTACCGTGCGAACCAAGTCTTGTAAGGAGGAAATTTTGTAGTAAGAGAAGAACGAGCCGATAACTAAAATAATACTTATTACTATTATTATCGGGACGTGTTTGTCCCACTTTAATTTTACTAAATCAAACTTGTTTATTTTGAATTTATTAAATATAGAT
>Ga0209342_10000857_pt1 | contig 35092 bp, 28 predicted proteins | sample RifCSP16_2_FD_184023 | JGI IMG/M metagenome (GOLD analysis project Ga0209342, IMG submission 184023) | Soil microbial communities from Rifle, Colorado - Rifle CSP2_sed 16_2 (SPAdes) (version 2) | ecosystem: Environmental > Terrestrial > Deep subsurface > Rock core/Sediment | place: Rifle...
GTCCGTCTGCTGGGTTTCTCCCCCTTCTCCTCCCCCTCCGTTCCCAGCAATCTGATGGTCGTGTACGCCGGCGCCTATATCCTCGTCAGCATGCTCGTCGCGCTGTGGTCGTTCGGCCGCCGCGACTTGTGAGCCATCGGGCATCGGGCGGGCGGGGATTTGCGGTTGACGGCTCGCCCCGGTCCCCCCTCACTCACAGGCGCACCCGGGCAAGGTTGCGCCGATGGTCTCACTCCGCCCACAGTGGGATCCGTTTCAGAATCCAGCGCGTCATGGTCACCCCGGCGATGGAGGACAGGATAACTACGGGGATCATCACCGACCATGCGCGCGGATCGAGCGGCACGACGCCGAAGACCTCTCGCAGAGGCGTGTACAGCGCTAGCATCTGCAGGCCTAACGCGGCCGCGTAACTCCACAGCAGCGCCCGGTTGGACCAGATCGACAGGTTATCCAACTGGCGCACGACCAATACTCGCGTGAAAGCATGCAAGACGATGCTGGTAAAGAGCATCGTCCGTGCGTATTGCACGCCGCCAAGCTTCAGGCCGAGCCAGAAGATCAGCCCGTAAGCAATGAGCGTCCGGAAGATGCTGCCCGCAATGGTGGCATAGATGGCCCTGTTCAGGATCGGCTCATTGTGGCGACGCGGACGGCGCTTCATCACCTGCGGCACGGCCGGGTCAGCCGCCAGGGCGCTGGCCGGGATCAAATCCGTGACGAGGTTGACCCACAGAAGCATCTTGGCCGAGAGCGGGAAGTAACCCATGGCCGAAAGCGCCAGCACCACGAAGACTTCACCCAGGCTGGTGCTGAGAAGGTAGTTGGTGAACTTGCGTATGTTGTCGAAGATACGCCGACCCTCTTCGACGGCGCTGACGATGGTCGCGAAATTGTCATCCAACAACACCATCGACGCCGACTCTTTGGCGATGTCGGTCCCACGCAGCCCCATCCCCACTCCCACGTCGGACTGTTTGAGGGCCGTGGCATCATTCACACCGTCGCCCGTCATGGCTGTGAAGTGGCCGGCAGCCTGGAGTGACTCCAAGACGCGCTGCTTCGTCTGCGGTGTGGCGCGCGCCACGATGTCGACCGTCATCATCCGATCCCGCAGCCCATCCGCCGACAGAGCTTCTAATTCGTGCGACAACACCACTCGGTCGCCGATGCCCAACTCTCGGCCGATGGCTTGGGCCGTCAACGCGTTATCGCCCGTGATCATCACTACTCGGATTCCGGCACCGCGCGCACGGGCGATTGCCTCTGCCGCCTCGGGGCGCGGTGGATCCACCATGGCTGACAGGCCGAGGAAGGTCAGGCCGCGCTCAACAGCATCGTCAACGGCGGCCGAGTCGACCTCCTTCTGGGCCAGGGCCAGCACGTACCACGACTCGTTCTCCAGTCGCTCTGCCGCCTTTTCGATGACCAGACGTTCAGCCGCCTCCAACGGAGCCGGTCGGCCGTCACGCCAAACGGTCATGCAGCGGCCGAGTACGGCCTCCGCCGCGCCCTTCGTAGTGGCCAGGAAACGGCCGTCCCGCTGGTGAATCGTGGTCATCATCTTCCGCTCGGAGCTGAACGGAATCTCGTTCACCTTTTTCCAGCCAACACGCTCCTCTGTCAGTCCGGCCGAATACGCCGCCTGACGCAGAGCGACGTCTACGGGCTCGCCGATCATTCGCAGAGTGGCCGCATCTTGGACGGTCGCTTCGTTACATAGCGCTCCAGCCCGGAGCACCTCGCGGACAGTGCCGACAACCGGGTCCCTTTCTGGGATGGGTACGACCCGCCCATCGGCGAACACGCGCTGAACTGTCATGACGTTCTGAGTCAGCGTGCCGGTCTTGTCGGTGCAAATCGTGTCGACGGAGCCGAGCGACTCGACCACCGCCAGCCGTCGCACCACGGCCTTGCGCGCCGCCATTTGATGCGCGCCCAGAGCCAGCGCAAAGGTCATCACGATCGGGAGACTCTCAGGGATGGTGGCGACGGCCAGAGTCAAGGTGTTGAGCGCTACATCCACCAGCGGCTCACGCAGCAGGAACACCAGGATGATGGCAACAACCCCAGCCAGTACGCCGACGATAGTGGTCATCTGTCGGGCCATCTTCTGGACTTCGACCTGAAAAGGCGTGGGACGTTCGGTCATTTGCGCCAGCGTGGCCGCGATTTGGCCGACCTCGGTGCTCATCCCTGTCCGGACGGCGACGGCAAGGCCGGACCCGTGCGTGACGTAGGTCGAGCCAAACACCATGCTGGTGCGCTCAGCCAGCGGCGCATCGGGCGCGACCGGCTCCGCCGATTTGTCGACGCCGAGGCTCTCCCCGGTGAGAGCCGACTCGTCCAGGCGCAGGCTGTGAGACTCGATCACCCTGGCGTCGGCGGGAACCTTCTGCCCATGCGACAGAATGAGGATGTCGCCGGGAACGACCTCGGCCGAATCCAATTGGCGAGGGGTTCCATCCCGCAGGATGGTGGCATTAGAGATCAGCAGCTTATCCAGCGCATCCAGCTCCTTCTGGGCGCGGTACTCCTGGTAGAAGCTCAACAGTACGCCGAGGGCGATAATGCCGAGGATGAAGAAAGCCGTCAGCCGGCGCCCGCCCTCGCCGGGAAGGTAACTCACCGCGTACGCCAGCCCGGCGGCGAACAACAGAACCATCACGAAGAAGTTGGCGAACTGCTTGAAGAACAGCCGCACCGGGGAAACCGGCTTGCGCCGGGCGATTTCATTGCGGCCAAAACGCAGCAGCCGGCCGGAGGCTTCGCCTGCCGACAGCCCTTCGGGGCGTGCGTCGATCGCACGGAACACCCGATCCAGTTCCAGGCTATGCCAGAGTGTCGTGTCCATTCGATCGTCAATTCTCACAACAGACGGGAGACAATGCAAGAGGTCAGGTCGCTGGCAGGATCGACGGCCTGCCCTGGATTGGTTGGGCCGGGGCGCAGTTCGACCCCGTTCGTAAGATGCCGGCTCGATACCGGGTCATAAGTACGAGTGAAGAGGGTGGGGGCGCTGATTTGTTACAATCTCGCCGAAGGGTAACCGGATCAAGGTAAGAGGAGACATGCGGATGGGCACGCAGGTTGAGTCAGAATCTGGAACGGAGTTCAGAATCCACCCCGACACGCGGCCGGGCCATGTCCACCACACGGTGGGCGACCTGGACCGCGAGCTCGAGTTCTATCAGCAAGTTATCGGGCTTCAGCTTCACTGGCGAGAAGGCGCCAGCGCCGGCCTTGGCGTCGGAGAAGCTGACCTACTCCGGCTCACCGAAAACCGACAGGCGCGGCGGTCTCGCGGCACGACCGGGATGTACCACTTTGCCATCCTGCTCCCCAACCGAAGGGAATTGGCGCGCGTCATCGCCCGGCTGTTCTCGACGCGCTACGTCAACTACCCGACCGATCACATCATGACCAAGACGACCTACCTCGACGATCCCGAGGGCAACAATATCGAGATCTATGCCGACACCCCCGAAGACGGGACGATGAGCTTCGCCGATGGCAAAGCCGAGACCCGGAGGGCAGACGGCAGGCTCAGCGACGGCCGTGAACCGCTGGACGTCGAAATGCTCTTCCGACTGCTCACGCCGGACGATCGGCTCGATCAGCCCATGCCCAGGGGGACGCGGATAGGCCACGTTCACCTGTACGTGTCCGACCTGGATGCCACACGCGACTTCTACCACAGCTTGCTCGGGTTCGACGACATGGGGATCGCCCGTGATTTCCGGATGGGGATGGTCTCCGCCGGTCGCTATCATCACCACATCGGTTTCAACACCTGGGTGGGCGAGGGCGCGCCGCCCCCGCCTGCCGGCTCGCTCGGTCTGCGTTACTTCACCTTTGTCCTCCCATCCCGTGACGACCTGGCGCAGGTCATGACCCGCGTCCGTGCAGCCGGACAGCCGGTGGAGGAGACTCCCGAGGGTTATCTGGTGCGGGATCCGGCGCAGAATGCGATCGTGCTGGCGGATCGGGCCAGGCATGAGGCGAGGCACTCAAGATAGCCGTCACCGCCAACGCGCATCAACTTACGCCTCGGGCAGGCAAAGTCAGCCCTCTCGTCCCCCTCCCCAGCCTGGATCGACGATCTCAATGAGATTCCCGCCCGGATCGTGGAACATCACCCACCGAGAGTCGGCGTCTACTTCAATCCCCCACGGCATTCGGATGCCCGCGCCCCCAAGTCGATCCACTGTTGCCTGAAAGCCGCCGACCGCAAGTGCGATCAACGGAAAGCGAGATGGCTCGGCAGATTCCGCCGGGCGGGGACGGCCTTGGAGGATAACCAGGTAGACCCCTCCGACAGCGAAGTGTGGTCGGTTGCCATGCTGCGCCGCCAGCTCCAGCCCGATGACGTCGCGATAGAAGTGGGCGGTAGCGATCACATCCTCAGCCCACAGGCTGACTACGGCCATCCTTGGTTCCTCGCGCTCAGCTTCGCCCATCGCGACTCCCTGGATTACCACGATCCCGTGCCCTGGATCGTGAAGACTGAAACGTGAGAACTAATGCGTAAATCGTAAAGCGTAAGGACTGAATCGTGATACTTGCAGCTTGAGGCTTGAAGACTCGGTCTTGTGTCTTGTGTCTTGTGTCTTGTGTCTTGTGTCTTGTGTCTTGTGTCTTGTGTCTTGTGTCTTGTGTCTTGCGTCTTGTGTGTTGTGTCCTGTGTCTTGTGTCCTCTGATTTGCACTTCACGTTTCAATCTTACGTTTTACGTTTTGCGTTTTGCGTTTCGCGTTCCCCCTCACCGTCCCTCCACAAACACGACCGTCTCTGCCAATCGATCCAACTGCAGCTCAACGGAAGGGTCCATCTCATGCAGGAGGACGCTGAAGCCGAATACTCCCTCGTCGTTGAGGCCGGTAGTCATGTACTCGTACAAGACATCACTCCCTCCGACCTGGGTCCGGCGGATCCACTTGAAGCCCGGTTTGCCTCCGATGGTGACGAGGCTTTCAACGATGATGAGTTCTCTCGGCGGACGAAAGCGCTCCAGCCCTGCGCCGCCGAAGCTGATGGTGGCGGATGCGGCCTCAGGGATCGCCAGGGCCCATGCATCGGAAAGGGCATCCGCCGGAGCAGTTCGAGTGGGATGCCAGTATCCCGGACTTTCGAACGTGACTGAGTTGCCCACGACGGTGACCCACCGGCCTGCTTCAGCCGTCTGTGATGCGGTTTCGGTCCCGACAAACCAGGGTGTTGGGATCATCCCCGCAGCAGCTGTCAGGGCCGCCGATGTCGCGGCGGCCGCCTCTGTCCCGGCAACCCAGGGTGTTGGGGTCATGCCCGCGGCGGCGGTGAGGGACGCCGAAGTCGCAGCGGCGGCTTCGGTCCCGGCAGCCCAGGGTGTGGGGGCCGACGCTGTGGCGGTCGCCAGGGCGGCCGAAGTCGGACCCGCCGCTTCGGTCCCGGCTGCCCACCGCGTGGATGCAGGCGAATTCACCGCAGTAGGAGTCGCCATCGCCGAGGCGCCGACGGCGTCAGCCGGCGTCGCCGATGGAAGGTTAGACGCGGCACCGCATGATGGGCTCAGCCAGCTCACCAGGGTGGAGAGCAGGAGCAAGCGTCGAACAACCCCGGCTCGGTTCATGACAAGAAATCCGTGGGTGAGATCCCGTGCTCAGCGGTCTGGCCGTAAATCGGTCGACGTGCTATCAGTTTACCGGCCGTGGCCGCCGACCGCCAGGCCTGAACGCCGACCGAGGATGATGGACGGCACGACGCTCCTCGGGGGTAGACTGAACCCTGGGATGCCGCCCGGTCCGGATCGGATGAGACCCCCAAGCCGTCCGACCCTTCCTGCTCCCTTGCCCCCTTCGGCCGAGCCTGGATCATGACCCATTTGCGCCAGCCTCGGCAACCCCGGGCAGAAATCCGCGGGGTGAAGTGGGCCACGCGCAACCCTCAATAGCCGCCCTCCGCCAGGATGGGGCGGGCTTTCCCAAACCCAAGGCCGTGGCTACTCGCGCCACGGTATAAGGCTGCAGGTGTTAGACATATCGCATATGCTAACGCCGAGAGAAGTAATTCTGAGATGGGGAACGAACCACACAGCAACAATGGACGGCCGCTCGTCCACCTGATCCGCATTCACAAGTCCTACCGGACCGCGGCTGGCGAGTTTCCTCCCGGCCTGGAACGCGATGCGGCTTACCGTGCGCGAGGTGTTGGCGTACGAATGACGGCGGACGACAGACGATAGACGACCGAACACGGGAGACGGGAGACCGGGGACCGGCGACGGGGTACAGGCCAGTCCTCCATCCCCCGTCGTCAGTCATCCGTCGTCCGCCGTCACCTCGGCCCAAGAGCGCGCCCGCAATCAATCCACCGCCGCGGACGCGACAGTCTGCCTCCGCCGCACGCGTACATTGACCAATCCGATCCCACCGACGACCAAAGCCGACCCCAGGACGAGACGCCAGTCGGCAACTTCGTTTAAGAAGACCACGCCCAGGAGCACGCCCACCACCGGGAAGACGTATGTCACCAGGGTGGCGCGCGTCGGTCCCCAGGTCTCGATCAGATAGAAATACAGCAGGTAGGCTGTACAAGATCCCAACAATCCCAACCACGCCAGCGCCAGCCATGTAATGGGGAGCGCTGGAAATTGCACAGGCCGTTCGAAAATCGGCGTGGCTACCCACATCAGTACATCCGCCGACAACACCACCATCAACGATTGGACCAGCGGCGGCTGGCCGCGCAGATGACGCCGGGCAAAGGTGGCCGCCCACGCGTACGATGCCGCCGCGGCCAAGACCGCCAGTTGCCCCAGCAGACTTGCGTGCAGAAGTTGGTCCGGATCGAGATCGCGCGCAACCAGGATCAAGACGCCGATGAAGCCGGCCACCAGCCCGGCCGACCGCGGCAGATTGATCTTCTCATCTTGCAGCCAGAAATGAGCGATCACGATCGTGAACAGCGGCACCGTCCCGTTGAGAATCGACGCCAGAGCTGAGTCGATTTGCGTCTCACCCCATGAGATGAGCGTAAACGGAAGGGCGGTGTTGAACCCGCCCATCACCAGGAATGCCAGGAGCGTGCGACGCTCGCGCGGGATGGCCTGCCGCCGGAACAACATGATGACCGAGAGGCCCAGCAGCCCGAACAGCAGACGGAGGGCGACCAGCATGAAGGGCCCGATCTCCGCCACGGCGATCTTGATCCACAGAAAGGATGAGCCCCAGATCAACCCAAGCAAAACGAAGGCACCCCATTCCCTCACCCGCATCGGCATGATCTCCTCATGGCATAAGACTCCATCCGGCTACCAATGTGAAATTCTTGACGGCGGACGATGGACGACTGACGACCATCGTCCACCCGTCGGAGTGAAGCGTCTCACTCCGAGGGCAATCCCTGGAGGAATACCAGCGCCTCGTCAACACTCGCGATCTGGACTACCTGGATTCCACCTGCCACGGCACTGGCATCGGCGTAATTGTCCACGGGACACAGGAAGTAGGTCGCCCCGGCGGCTTCAGCCGCGGCGACTTTCAGCTCGACCCCACCAATTGGCCCGACGCTGCCATCCAGGCTGATCGTCCCGGTGCCGGCAATCTTCCTGCCTCCGGTCAGGTCCTCCGGAGACAGTAGATCGTAGACGGTCAAGGTGAACATCAGCCCGGCCGAAGGCCCGCCGACGATCTTCTCCGGAACGATTTCAACCGGAAAGGGCAGGTCCAGGTCAAAGCCGGCGACCTGGATCACGATCCCGATCTTCGGAGAACCGCCTGGTTCGGACGCGGGGATGAGAGGCACGTCCACCTCAACCTGCCGTTGATCTCGCTCCAGCACCAGATGAACAGGGGAATTCCCGGTCTGAGCCTGGACCTCGGCCACAAGTTCGGAGGGCAAGCGGATCTCATTCCCGTTCAATTCACGGATTACATCGCCGGTTCGCAGGATGCCGACAGCCCGACTCTCCGGTTGGATCTCGACCACCTCGACGCCCCTGCCGACCAGGTCGGCCTCATAACCCGCCAGACGCAAGCCAACCACGATCGCCGTGGTCTCGCTTTCATCGAGCATCTGGTAGCCCTCTCTGGCCTGCTCCTGCGGGGTGGTGTCCTCAGGGACAATGCTCTCCGGGGGGACGATCTTGACTACCGGGCTCAGTTTTGCGACAACCCACTCTCCAGCAGTGATCGGTGTCTGGACCACAACCGACGTCAGGATAAACGTGCCTCGACTCGGGTGAAGGCGTTCGGCCGGGATTTGGACCATCGGCTCTACCGAAAGGGCCGCCCCGGGCGCTTCGAGCCCGTCATTCGTCAACAATAATCCAAGGGCTGCAACCAACTGGAACGCGATCACGAGCCCGCCGACCAATGTCTCGAGGAGACGTCGTTGCTTGCCTCCGAGGGACCGGGCCGGCTCCTGACCAGCCAAGGCAGGAGACACCAACAACCCTGCGATGACCAGGAGCACATAGGCGAGGGTGGCTCCGCCGGTGGCCCAACTGAAACGCGAGTGCTGGAGAATCAGATAGATCCCCCAGCAGGTTACGCCCCCCGCCATCAGCCATCCGATCCTCAGCACCGCCCGGGTAACGCCAGACGTTGTCGCACCTAATTCGAGGCCGATCGCCTTGACCAGTCGCCCACCATCAAGCGGGAAGGCTGGGGTGAGATTGATTGCGAACAACCATAGGTTGAATGCAGACGCGAACAGCGTGACCGTGTTGAGGAGCGCGTTCAGCTGCGCATCCCACACTGCGTACGCCAAGAAGCCCAACGCCAGATTGACCACCGGGGCGGCCATCGAGGCAAATGCTTCGGATCGGGGAGGCCCGGCTACCGGCCAAGCCTGTGCTGCATCGCCGAACAGGAAGATGGCGACGACGGGCGGGAGGCTGCCCCCGCCGGGGCCCGAGCCATAAACGTGTCCCAGGACGTGGGCCACGAGCGACACGCCGGCTGCGAGAACGATCAGCAAGGTCGCGACCCAGAGCTCGCCCTGGCTCAATGTTCCCCCGAGGATCGGAAGGTAGAGGGTGACGGTCAGCCAAAGGCCGACGGGGATGACAAGCAGCCAGGTGAAGCTCGGCGCAATCGTGATCCGGCCCAGCCGAATCTCGAGCCGCGGAAGTCGGACGGTGACCCGTTTCATGGGCAAGCTCAAGCGCCGATTGTATCAGGCTGGCATGTGCGCGCGGTTCTAGACTTGATGGCGGACGGCAGACCGGGGACGGTGGACGGCAAGTGACGGGAGACCGGAGACCGGGGACTGGAAAAGGCCCACGTGATCAACCGGCCCCCGTCGTCGGTCCCCCGTCTCCGGTCGTCAATCGTCCGTCGTCCGCCGTCAATCGTCCGATCGCGCGTAGGCCGCCAGGATCCGGTCCATTTCCTCGTTTACCGCGTCCTCCACTCGCCGGCGGCCTTCATCGGCGTCGAACCAGGCCAGCGTGCGCCTGATCCCCTCCCGGAAGGGGATGACAGCTTGAAAGTCCGGCGCGAGGCGCTTGATCTTGCTGTTGTCGAAGACCACGCTCCAGGCCTTGTCGCCCAGCAGGGTGCCCGTCATGTCCGGGGCCATGCGCACGATGAAGTCGGAGGAGATATGCACGACCTGCGCCTCCACCCCCAAGGCCTCGGCGATGGTCCGATAGATCTCATTCCACGTCAGGACCTCGTCCGTGGTGATGTGGTAGGCCTGGCCGATCGCCTGCGAGTTCCCTAGCAGCGGCAGGAACCCCCGCGCGAAATCCTCCGAATGCGTGACGACCCACAGCGACGAGCCGTCACCATGGATAATGATTGGCCGACCCTTCTTCAGTCGATCGGCGAGCGTGTATGAGCCCCAGCCTCCAATGGCCACGGGAAGGAGGTTCTCATACGTCAAAGAAGGCCGGACGATCGTGACCGGGAATCCGGCATCTTGATAGGCCTGCATCAGACGCTCTTCACAAGCGATCTTGTCGCGCGAGTACTTCCAGTACGGATTCGAGAGCGGAGTCGATTCGGTGATGATGTAGTGCGCTGGAGGCTTCTGATAGGCCGAGGCCGAGCTGATGAACACGAATTGCCCGATCCGGTCCCGGAACAGGGACAGGTCTCGCTCGATGTCACGCGGCGTGTATGCGATCCAATCCACGACGACATCGAAGAACCGGTCAGCGAGCGCGGCCCGGACGTCTTCCGGCCTGTGGGCATCGGCGGTCAGCCGATGACTACCGGGGAGACCGGCCTGGTGCAGCCCTCGAGTGAGCAGAAACAGCTCGAGCCCGTCGGCGACGGCTTGCCGGCTGACGGCGGTGCTGATGATGCCTGTTCCGCCGATAAAGAGCACATTCAAGGTCGATGTCTCCTCGTGCGCCTTGGAAGGGGCGCGCACCGAGTCTACCCCAGGGCGGACGGCGGACGAGGATAAGACCGGAGACCGACGATGGGAGACCGAGGATTCTCTTGCCATGTCCCCGTCCCCGATTGTCCCACGCCGCGCTCAGTCCCGATTGTGACGGATGGCAGCAGGCGAGAAGGGAAATGGGCCTGTTCTCCTTCACTGCCTACCCCACCCCTAGCGTACTAGGGCCGGCAGGACCGAGTGGGCCATACAATTTTCGAGGCACTGGCCAACATCCCACCTGGAGGACTCTTGAGAACACACACCCTGCTTGCCGTACTGGCTCTTACGATCGCCGCCTGCGGAGCACCCGCCTCGCCACCGACCCCGGTGGCCCCCCCGACCGACGAGATCGCACCCAACATTCCACCCACCGCCGAAATCTCAACAACCACCCAGCCTCCCGGGGAGACGGATGAAGCGAATCTCGCCGTGGCATCGCAGATGGCTAACCTGCTCTACGACCTCGAGGCCGTCCGCGAGTACTATGAGGACGGTACCACCTCAATGGCCCTTGTGACTCCAGACACATCCTCGGCGTCATGGATGCCCGCAGGTGTCACGAAGCTCGCCGCATCTGCCAATCGCCCGTTCTTGCCGATCGTGAATGTCCCTACAGAATTCCTGGCGCCGCTTCCAGCGAGCGGCGCAATTGCCGCGCCTGCCGGCGCATGCCCGGCCGCGGCTAACCCCAGCGTCACCTTCCAGACTGTTGGCGGGACGACGGTGACCCCCCAGGTCCTCGAAGAGAAGGACCTGCGCACGATCCCGATGGAGATGGTCGCCATGGCGCAAAACGATCCCGGGAGTCTGGTGGCCACCATGGACTCCCTGGTGCCGGTTGGCGATCCGCGCCTCGCCACTGCATCCGGCTGGAATCAGTTGCTGTGGGAACCCTTGCAGGAGCTGCAGACTCCGGCCGAATCCCTGATGGACTATCAACTCTGGAACGCATCCCCGGCGCTCGAAGAGCAGATCTCGGCTCTCTATCTTCAACGTCTCAAGGCCGACGGCGCGCCACCGATTGTACTCAATGCGTTCAATGCCTCACAGAAGAACGGCTGGTATGCCAACGCCGCTCCCGAACCGGAAGACGCCTTAGCCCACATGGATATCGAGGCGGTCATGACCGGAGGTGTCGACGGCACAGTTCACGAGGCGCGAGCTTTCAGCATCCCCGGAGCCGGGCAAGTGCCGATCTTCGGCCCGCAAACCGGGGAAGGGACCGTCACCTGGGACCATCCTTCCCTGGGCACTCTCACTTTCGAGGTGAGCATCCTGCTTGACCAGTTTGACGAGCAAGGTCGCGCGGTCGGTGGGACAGTCATCGGCGTCGACTCACAGAACGGCTACGAGGTGCGCTTCGTTTTCAAGCCAGACGGGACGAAAGAAGGCACCCTGACGCGGGCTGGCGAGGCGGTGGGGCTCATGACTATGACAACCGACGCCGAGCGATTTGAGAACTATATCGATATGCAGACGGATCAGACGCTGCCGCTCCCGGAGGAGTAGTTACCTTCTCTGTCGACCCGCTTGCTATCTCCCCGATGTTGATAGCAGAGGCGGGAGCGTTGAACTGACACGCTCCCGCCTCTCGTCAATTCCCGTCTGTCGTCCGTCGTCCACCGTCCGCCGTCCACCGTCTGCCGTCCGTCACGCCGACGCGCCCGAGTAGTGCCGGATTCCCGTCCGCCAGAAGGCGCGCGAGGCCAGGAGGAGGGCCGCCGCCAGGGCGAGCGCGCCAAGCATGGTCTCGGTGTTCAGCCGGCCGGTCAGGGCCTCGGCCGGCACGGTCGTGGCGAAGGCCACCGGCACCAGGAAGGTCAATCCATAGCGTAACCAGCCTGGATACAGGCTCACCGGCCAGCGCCCGGCTTGATACATGCTCTGAAAGATCACCAGGATGTTCTCCACCCGCACGAACCAGAACGAACATGTCGCCAGGATCAGCCAGAACGCATAAACGATCCCAATACCAGCCGTCAACATGGCACCGAACATGGCGGCCTCCAGCCCGCCAACCCGTTCGCCCAACCGCGCGAGCGCCACAACCAAGACACCCGACCCGAGCAGGACATCGATGAAACCCCAGAGGTCCACCGCCTGCACGCTGACCAGGAGCTGAGCATCCTCGGGTTTGGTCAGAGTGAAGTCGAGCGTCCCCTCCCGGACCGATTCGATGAAACCCTCCATGCTGGGCTGGATCACCACGCTGATCACCCCGCCCACCAGGAAGTGCACCCCCAACAGGCCCAAGATCTCGTCTGGCCGCCAGCCACCCAGGGTGTCGGTGTAGGAGAAAACCACGGCCAGCCCCGCCAGGGCCGTCCCCAATTCGAGCAACGATTGGAAAAGGCGGACGAAGAAGTTGACCCGGTAGGCCAACTCGTTCATCACCCCGACCCGGAGATAGATCCACAGCAATCGCAGGATCGTCATCCACCCACCGCCGCGTAGGCTCGCACCCCGGCGCGCCAGACGATCCGCATCGAGATCCACCCCAGCCCGATCCACGCGCCCTGAATGGCAAATCCCTCCATCGTCTGGATCGGTGTCAGCCGCCCGAGCAGCAGTTCCAGCGGGAAGGCGATCATCCAGCGGAACGGTAGGATCGCCGCAGTTGTCTGGATCCAGCCCGGCAGGAGCGCCACGGGCGCGACTTGTCCGGAGAGGAAGAGCATCGCTGCGAAGTAGGTCTGATTGACGGCGTTCACCCGGGTCATCCAGAAGGCCGCCAGCGCCAGGCACCACTCGATGAAGAACCGCAGCAAGAATGCCATGACCAGCGCCGGGACGGCTGCGGCCACAGCCCAGGGGACGAAGTGAAACGTCGGCCGGAAGAGCAGCCCCAATACGACGGCGGCCAGGAACATGCCGGGTAGCGAGACCACCTTGGAGGACACGTTGTCGGCGATATCGGAGTGGATCGGATGGACCGGCCGAAGCAATGCGAACGACAATGAGCCGTGCCGGACCCGGTACTCGTACTCATACATGATCCAGGTATAGGTCAGGTGATTGACCAGCATCAGCCCAATGAAATACGCTGCAAACTCGCCCGTGGTGAAGCCGCCAACGCTGCCCCCTTGCGTCTGCGAGACCACCGTCCACACGACAAGGTAGATCAACGGCTCCAATATCTGACCGATCAGCCAGATCACAAGCGCCGCCCGGTATTGGAGCATCGCCGCCAAGGAAGTCTTGAACTGCTGGAGGTAGAGGTCAATGAGTCCGCTCAAGGCGCCCCCTGCTCGAAGACGCGTTCGATCACCTCTTCGATGGGAGGATCCTCGACGGTAAGATCGATCACCGGCAGATCGGCCAGCAAGCGGCTTGTGACCCGGGCCGTTTCCCCCTTGGGGACCCGCAGGGTGACGGTCCCCTCGTCGCACGAGACGACCTCGCCGTAGGCGCTCAGGTCATTCGAGCAGTCTCCGAGCTGAACCACGATCGTCTTGTCGGCGGTGAAACTGCGGAGCAATGCCGAGAGATCGCCGTCGTACAGCAGCCGGCCGTGATGGATCACGATAACACGCCGGCACAGCGCCTCGACGTCGGCCATATAGTGACTTGTGAGGAGAACCGTCGCCTCGTTGCGCCGGTTGTACTCGGCGATGAAGGAACGGATGCGCCGCTGCATCGTCACATCGAGCCCGATGGTCGGCTCATCCAGGAAGACGACCTGGGGACGGTGCAAGAGAGCCGCGGCGACCTCGCACTTCATCCGCTCGCCGAGCGACAGGTTGCGCACCGGCTTGTGAAGCAGCGGCGCCAGATCGAGGAGCTCGGTCAGCTCGTCGAGGGTGTGGTGATAGTCGGCCGGGGAGAGACGGTAGATGCTCCGGTTGAGCTCGAATGAGTCGATGGCCGGGATGTCCCACACCAGCTGGTTGCGCTGACCCATGACGAGCGTGATCTGTTGCAGGAAAGCCCGTTCGCGTTGCCAGGGTGTGCGACCGAGCACGCTGAGTTCTCCGGCGGTCGGATGGAGCAAGCCTGAGAGCATCTTGAGGGTGGTCGTCTTGCCGGCGCCGTTAGGGCCGAGAAACCCGACGACCTCCCCCGGTCTTAGATCGAACGAGATCCCATCGACGGCCGGGATCATCTTCGTCTGGCGACGGACCAGGCCGCGCAGCGCGGCGGCGATCCCCGCCTCGCGTTCACTGACGACATACTCCTTGTGGAGGTCAAGCGTGTGGATGGCGAGGTCAGTCATGGGCCAAGAGACGATAGACGATGGACCGTGGACGACCGGGGACGGAAGACCGAGGACCGGCCTTTCGCCCGGTCTCCCGTCCCCGGTCCCCGGTCGTCCCGTCGTCTACCGTCCATCGTCCGCCGTCCACGCCGCGATCGAGCTTCATCTCTGTAGGTGATACGGCACATCGATAATGACCCGCTCCGCTCCGGCGTGGCTCCGTCGGTAGAGCAGCGCCGCCTTCAACAACCAGGCGGTCTGGTTGTGCAAGAAGGCCTGCCAACCGCGCTTCGGGATGAACTCGGGCAGCACCACCACCGCCAGTTGCCCGTCATTGTGTTCCCGGTCGGTTTCGTCGAGGAATTCCAGCAATGGATTCAGGATCGACCGATATGGGGAGGGTCGAATCACCAGAGGGACGTCTGGCCACCACGCTTCCCACTCTTTGCGGACCCGTTCCCCCATCCCCGGCTCGAGCTCGATATACAGTCCGGTGATCTGATGGGAGATCGAGCGGGCAAAGTTCATCGCTCCGACAATACCCCGATGCACGCCGGAGATTGGTATTACGACTCGCGCGGGCAGTGCCGGGCGGAGCGAAGGGGGCAGGCCGCGCATGGAAAGCTCCTTGGCCACATCCTGATAGTGGCTGCGGATGCGCAGGAACCCCACTAGCAGAAGAGGGATGACCAGAATGGTGATCCAGGCACCCTGTGAGAACTTGCTGAAACCTACGATGAGCACTGTCAGCAACGTGGCCAAGGCTCCGACTCCGTTGATCGCCGCCTTCCCGTGCCACATGCGCCCGCGCATGCGCCACCAATGGATCACCATCCCCGCCTGAGACAGGGTGAAGGCCAGGAAGACCCCAACGGCGAAAAGGGGAATCAGTGCATGCGAATCGCCCTGGAAAACCACGATGAGAACGCCCGTCGCTGCTGCCAGTAGGAGAATGCCGTTGGTGAACACCAGCCGGTCCCCGAAAGTCTTCAACTGCCGAGGCAAGAAACCATCGCCGGCCAGGATTGCCGTCAGGCGAGGGAAGCCGGCGAAGCTGGTATTGGCGGCCACGGCGAGAATGAGCATCGTGCTGATCTGGATCCCGTAGTAGAGAAGCCCGTGGCCCAGCAGCTTGCGCGCCAGAGCCGAGAGGATCGTCTCCTCCGGGCCGGCGATCACACCCAGGTATTGCGTCAAGCCGATGCTGCCCACGAAGAGTACGGCCATCAGAAGCGCCATGACGACAAGCGTTCTGCCGGCGTTCCTGGATTCGGGCGCTTGGAAGGCCGGGATGCCGTTGCTGATGGCCTCAATGCCGGTAAGCGCCGTGCAACCGGCAGAGAATGTCCGGAGGACCAGGAGAGCCGTGAGGGGTTCACCGGCGATCGGCGCCACTGTGGAAAGGTGCACACCACCCCCGGATACGAGTCTCACCGCGCCATACGCCAACATAGGCAGATAGGCGAACAGGAAGAGGTACACCGGGATTGCCATCGCCGTGCCCGACTCTCGAAGACCGCGCAGGTTGAGCAACGTGATGACCAGCAACAAGATAAGGGAGGCCGTCACGCGATGATCCCAAAGCGCCGGGAAGGCCGAGGCGATGGCCTCGACGCCGGCGGTGAGACTCACCGCCGCCGTAAGCAGGTAGCCCATCATCAATGCGCCGGCCGCCAGCAAACCGGGCACCGTGCCGAGGTTTTCCTTCGCCACGACGTAGGACCCCCCACCACTGGGATAGCCGTGGATCGTCTGGAAGTAGGAGAGGGCGACAAGCACCAACAAGAGCGTGATCGCCAGCCCCACCGGGAATGCGAGCGAAAGGCCGACACTGCCGGCGACTACCAAGCCCAGATAGATTTCCTGGTTGGCATAGGCGATGGACGACAGCGCATCGGGGGAGAAGGCCGCCAGGGCGCGGATCTTGTTGAGCCGCCGCTCGGAGAGCTCCTGAGTGCGCAGCGGCGAGCCGATCAAGAGGTGTTTGATCCCGCTCAGCATCCTTTGTACTCCATGACGGATGATCTTCCCACCGTGGGACCGTGGTGAGGTCCGACCGCACCAGACTACACCCAGTTCGGAAAAGAGGGGAGGGCCAGTTTATGGACGACCGACGGAGGACGACCAATAGACCGGGGACCGAGGACGGGAGACCGGAAGAGCAACTCGCGCTCTTTGACCCCGTCTTCTGTCTCCGGACTTCCGTCGGCCGTCTGCCGTCCGCCGCTTGGTTCTCATCCAGGCGTCGCGCGGATCGCCCTCGAGACCGGCCGGCCGCTTGCGTGAGTTGTGTGTCAAGTGTTACCAAACCGTAGCAAGGGCGTTCGTTCCGTTCGCAAGATGTTGATTCCTCCAAAAGTCCGCTCTACAATGTTGTCGGAAAAGATCGTCCGCAATCACCCCCTGTCTTGGTGTGGAGGCGTCGATCCGTGGGCCTGAAATGGTTGCGGTCCCTCAAAGAGGGGCACGCCCGCGGGGAGCCAGTCGCGAAACCGGCCACAAGGCCGGTTTGGTTTTCCTAAGGCCTTACTGACAGGCTCAATGGAGCGCATGCGGTGCTCGGCCGCCGAGCATGTCTGCCAACGCGGCTGCGGCCGGCCTGTCACAGGAGGCGACGGCGGCGACGTCCTACCATCCGGTTTCGAGTCACTACTCACGGTACTCCAACCCCAGGGCTCTCCACTTTGCCGTTGCTGCTGGCCGTTCAGGCTTCCATTACAACCAGACCGAGGATCTTCGATCTGTCGGAGATCCGGCGTCCTTGGCGAAGGCGTTCGCCGGTTCATCGGTGACTCAGGATTGTTCGATCTCATTGCTCTGGTCGGTAAGCCCATCATTCGCCGAATCCGGCCACATCGCGGTGCTCATTCCATGATAGGTGACCAAGGAGGAGACACTCATGAACAATGTCATGCTCCGAACTCGATTGCTCGCCGCCTTTCTCATGTTCATCGTCATTCAAGCCCCCTCGGGAATCCTTACCCCAATGCACGCTGCTCCAGATACGGATCCAACGGCCAGCCTCTTGCAGCCGGGCGAGACGAGTACGCCCACGGCTGGATCAGACTCGGCGGCGAGCGAGACCAGCACACCCACGCCCGAATCAGACTCGGCTGCGACTGTGCCCAGCACACCCACACCCGAATCAGACTCGGCTCCGACTGTGGCGATCCAGCTCAGTTCGCCCTCGGGTGAGCTATCGGCTCGGGCCTCGTCGGCGGCGGAAGCACAAGCGCCTGCCGCCAATTTCACCCTTCACCCCAATCAGGACGGCTGGCCCGACACCAATCCACTGCTCGTACAGGTGACGCTGACTTGTCCGGGTGGAGGGCCTCACTGCATTTACCCCATGACCTTCAAGTTCTACTCCAACGATGGCGGTCGCTTCTGGGTGTACGACCGGCCGGGTGAGCCAGATTGCGGCTGCGCCGAGGTCGTTGAGGAAACGGGTCCCTATTCCCTGAAGAGCTACACGGCCTTTTCGTACGGCGTTTTCGTAGGCGCCGGCACACAACGAATGCTGCAATGGTCGGTTTGGGCGCAGCCGTCACCGCAGTCTACGATGCTGATCGCAGTAACGTGGAACCTGACTACCCCGTTCGTGATCGCGGTGGAGCAGATGCGCATCCACCCGCTGGTCTTCATCCCCGGCATCCTGGGAACGATGCCTCCGACCTATGAGGCCGCGGGCGCCATGGATCCGATCCTGGGAAGCTATGCCCCCCTCTTGACCAACCTGGAGAAGCTCGGTTTCGAAAGGAACAAGAGCTTCTTTCCCTTCCCGGTCGATTGGCGCCAGAGCAATGCCATCTCGGCGGAGCAGCTGGCGGCGGCGATACCGGGGTTCTTGCAGACAGCCAATCAATTGGGCTACGTCGGCGAACCGACCTCCGGGCCGCCTGCCACCAAGGTCGACCTCGTTGTGCACAGTATGGGCGGCCTAGTGACGCGCATGTACGTGCAGGGGAACAACTATCACAACGATGTCCACAAGGTGATCTTCATCGCCACTCCCCATCGTGGCTTTCCGGCCGACTATCGTACGCGGGAAGGTCTTACCTGGGGGATGTACCTCTATCAGGATTCCCAATTACACCTTGCGATCGCGATGGATAAGATGCTTTGGCCGACGATGATCGGCAAGCGCTACGAGCCATCAGCCGAGGAAATGGAGACCGCGGGTTGTGGGAATGGTCCTCTGGGCGATCGGCTCCCGTACATCTATTGCTCTCAGGTGGCCCTCTACGATTGGTCGCACGATGACGTGCGAGGCGCCCTGTCCCTGCTCGAAATGCTCCCGGATGAGTCAGTGGACCCCTATCTCAGGTGCGGCGACGGCAGCGGCCTCGAATGCACGCCCGAGGTCAACTATCCCTTCGGTCGAGAAACCAACCCGATCCTCGACGGCCCGAATAGCCTCAATGCGCTTGACCGCCTGCAGACCCTGGCCAATAACGTGGGCGGACCCCAGAACATCTACGTGATCTTTGGCAATGGCACGACCACCGACCACGGGTACTTCGTCCGTTCCGCAGTGCCGCCTCTTTGGGCGCACGGCAGGCCGGAGGTCCCGATATACGGGCCCGGTGACGATTTGATCCCAACCTACAGCGCAAACTTCAGCCTGATCATGCCGGGCATCCCAGCGCAGAATGTGGTTGAGCTGTTCGGAGCTGAGGCGCGCCACAAAGAGATCATGTATCACCCCGAGGTCCTTCAGCATTACGTTCCGATGTTCCTGACGGGCATGCCAGCTGGTTTCCCGCCGACGGAATACTCGTCTCCCTTGATTCCGGTGACAGGCGAGGTCTTGGCTTTCGTGTTCAATTGCCCGGTCAACCTGACAATCACCGACCCGCAGGGTCGCCGGGTGGGATTCGACCCGGCCACCGGGGGGTCCTTTGTGGAAATCGAGGGCGCGTCCTATGCCGCCCCCGGAGCGGAGGGCCAGTTCATCCTGATCCCCAACCCGGAGCAAGGTGCTTATCAGATCACGGGCACAGCCTTCGGCGATGGCGAGTATCTGTTGTCCGCCAGCCGCCTGGGGCCGGACGGCGTCATCACGTTGGAGGTCTTCAGCGGTGAGGTAACCCAGGGGCAAGTCGTCAACTTTGAGGTCGACAATTCCCAGGAGATCACCCCGACGCCCACCGACACCCCGATGGCGACGGACACTCCCTCCGCGACGCCCACCGACACCGCCACCGCCACGCCAACCGATACTGCCACCGCCACGCCCACCCCGACTCCAACGGCGACGTCAACCAACACCTCCACACCCACCGCCACGCGCACTCCCAAACCCACCGCGACCCGCACACCCAGACCCACCGCCACCCGCACTCCAAGACCGACCTCGGGCTTGATTCAAGCTCTCGACAATCTGAAAGAGCGAATCAAAGAGTACGAACAAGACGGTAAGATGACCGAGAGGCTAGAGAGGAGCCTGCTGGCTAAGGTGCAGGCGGCGCGATACTTCGTTCAACACCACCGATATCACGCGGCTGCCGACAAGCTGAAAGCTCTTATCCACCAGGTTGAGGATGAACGCGGTGAGCAGATCACAAGGGCCGCCGCAGCGGATCTAACCCACCGGGCCAAGGACCTGGTCCGACGCCTGTCGGATGATAACGATGATGATGATGATGATGGGGACGACGACCGAGATGACGATCTTCGGGGGCGACGCTAGCCTCGCTCGAGGGACACTCAAGGAGCGGACGCCCCGCCGCGCGGGAGGGTTTCAAGCAGGTCGAGTTGTGTGCAGCGGGGGAAGAACTTATCGAAACACGCCGACAGGATCTGGCCCACTGGGCAGAGGCTCTGATCCTGCGACTCGCGGCTTGCGGATCGTCCCCCTTACCCTGCCCCGCCGACAATCAGACCGAGAGCCGGCAGAAGGATTCCGATAACGAAGAGCACTCCCAGCACCCAGCTTAACCATCGCTTCTCCGGGTGGTTCACCCAATAGAAGAGGATCACCGATAGCAGGAATGACTGGACCAACACTTCGGCCAGACCGCCCAGCTGACGTGTGACCGGAAAGGTCGTGTAGATCATCCCCTCAATCGAGCCCGGCGCCGCGGCGAACGTCGAGAAGATCCCGACAAACACCAGGGTCACCCATGTGAGCAGCCAGCCTCGACTTTTCCAGAAGAGCACGTCCTGGAGCAAGTAGAAGACCACTCCGAACAACAAGCCCCGGATGGGCTGGAACAACGGCCCGGCGGTGACCAGTGGATCATCCGTCGGCCGCATGAAGCCGCTATACCCAGGTTCGGCGAACAGCGAAGCGTAGTCGAAGAGGGTGTAGGCCAGGATCCCCACGATGAAGTAGGTCACCGTGTGGACCACAACCGCCTTGAGTGCGATCGCCCCAAATGAAACGCGTGTCGATGATATCTATTTCCTCCCCTGATTTGCACGATGCCCGATGCATGTGCCCTTGAGTAGGCTCTACTCCTGAGGCTGAGAGGCTTTCATCGCCGCGCCCCCACCCCTGCCTCCCCGCAACCGCGCCGTTAGCAAGGGCACAACCTTGTACATGTCACCGACGATGCCGTAATCCGCCTGTTTGAAGATGGGGGCGCCCTTCTCGGTGTTAATGGCGACGATGGTCTTGGCGCCCTGAATACCTACCGTATGCTGCACCTGACCTGAAACACCGATCGATACCAGAAGTTTGGGGCTGCACTTCTGGCCGGAGATCCCGATCATCCGCTCTTCCGGGAGCCAACCATACTCATATGAAAGGGGACGGGTACAAGCCACCTCCCCTCCCAAGGCTTCGGCCAGATCCTGCACTAGAGGCAGGTCTTCTTCCGAGGCTAATCCCCTCCCGACGCAAACCAGGCGCTCGCTATCAGCGATATTCGTTTCCAATCCCGGCTTGTCCCGCCGCTCAATGACGGCCGCCCGCGAGGCATTCACTTGCCCTTCGAAAGTGATCAGATCACCCCCGACCGCGCCCGGGACAGCCCGTTCGACGGTCCCCGGCGCCACGGCGATGATCTGAATCGGCGTTCTCACCCACTCACGGGAGATCGTGTTGCCGCCGAGAGAGTACCTGCCCGTCACAATCCGTCCGCCTTCGAGGCCTAGCTCGACCGCTTCACTCACGCAGCCGGCCTCGAGCATCTGCGCCAGGCGCGGGGCCAGCGACCGGCCGCGGCGGGTTGCGCCGATCAGAACCACGCTGATCTGCTCGCGGGTAACAAGCTCAGCCAGCACTCCGGCAACGGCGTCGTCCAACAGGTCGGTAACCGCGGGCGCGTCGCACACGTGAATTCGCACCGCGCCGTATGCGCGACACGCCTCTGCCCGTTCAGCCGCGCGGGCGCCGAGAACGGCCGCCGTCGGCTCACCCAGAACCTCCCGTTGTGCCGCGGCCCAGGCCGACAGGTCATGGGCCAGGTCATCCCGGTCGCTATAGACGAGCACCCCGCTCATGAAATCACTCCCTCGCGTTCAAGGGATCGGAGGAGCTCCTCGATCTGCGCCTCCAAGTCTCCATCGAGGATTTGGTTCTTGCGCGATCCGGCTGGTGCCAGATTGCTCAATACCTCGACTTGCGCCTCACGAGGCCCCACCGTCCCCGGGCCGAGGCCGAGATCTGCCAGCGTCCAGACTTCGACCGGTTTGCGGCCGGCCTTGAGGATTGCGGTCAGAGGAGGCAGGCGGGGCGTGTTGAGCTCGCTCGTCACCGAAACCACGACCGGGCTGTCACAGGCGACAACCTCCAACTCTGCCTCGAGGTCGCGCGTCCCTCGGACCCGACCATCCCCAGCGATGTCTAACTCCCGCACATTGGTGATCTGGGGCAGGCCGAGGAGCGCCGCAACGCGTGAGGGAGTCTGTCCGGTGTACTCGTCGTCCGAGCCCTCTCCCAGAAGACACACATCCCAGCTTCCGATGCGCTCGAGCGCGGCCGCCAGGGTGCGGGCCACTCCGGCGCTGTCGGCGATTTCAAGCAATGGATCGAGAACCAGCACCGCTCGATCGGCGCCCATGGCCAGGGCCTCTTTGATGCTTTCCTTCAATCTGCCGGAGCCTGCGGAGAGGGCAATGACCTCGACTTCCGTCAACCGTTCCTTGATCCGGATGGCTTCCTCGAGGGCGTTCTTCTCGAAAGCTCCCAGCCGGACGGGCAGTCCGTCGAGGACGGGAGTGCGCCCGTCAGTCTTGAAGCGCACCTGGGCCAGGTCGATCACTTCTTTCAGACAAACGACGATCCTCATCGTCGGCACCTCATCCGAAACGGTATTGCACGCCGTATCCGGCGCGCGGGTATTCCCAGGATAGAGCCTGGTCTTCGCACACGATAAAGCACGTCCCGCACTCCAGACAGCCCTCGTAATCGACAAAGATGTCGTCCGAGTCCGGTTGGATGGCGAACAGCTTCGCCGGGCAGACGTACAGGCAAGGGCGGACGGTGCATCGCTCGCGGCACACAGCGTGGTCGATGACGATATGTGGCTTCTCCGAATCGATCTTGAAAACATCCAGGCCGAGCTTCTCCTGCAGGCCGAGCTGCGCTCCTTCTGAGGTTTCCGTCATCGCTCACAACCTCCGCATACGCCACAAATCGCCCAGCGCCTGACCGATCGGCAGGGTTCGCAGGGCGGCCAAGCTCGTCTTCCACAGGCTTGCCTTCGGGCTCTCATCGACATAGAACAGAGCCACCAGCAGATTCATCAGGGTTTGTGGATAGAGTTCGTATAGACGCGGGTTCTCCAGAAATCCTGGCATTGAAGCGAAGGTCTTGTGGTCTTGCAGGACAAAGTTCGAGCGCATGGCCGCCTCGAATCGGCCGAGCGACGTGGCCGAGAAGTCCCCATCTGCTTTGGCCTCGAGGATGGCGTGTGCCGCCATGGCACCCGAGGCAAGGGCGAAGTCCATCCCCCGCACTGATATCCCCATATTGAGCGCCAACCCGGCTGCGTCTCCGACGATGAGCAGACCGTCGGCGACAAGGCGCGGCATCGCCCGCTTCGAGCCCTCCGGGATGGCGTGGGCAGAGTACTCGACGACGTTCCCGCCGGAAAGCAGCCGCGCAACCTCCGGCCGTGACGTGAACTCGTCGATCAACGCACTCGCCTCAATGCCGGGCCCGTGCTCGACCAAGGAGGCCATCCCGATCACCAGACCCACGGAGAGGCTCTGGCGGTTGGTGTAAAGGAAACCGCCACCGACCAGCCCGTGAGTAATGCGGCCAAAATAAAGCGCCGACAGGCCTTCTCCCGGCGCCAGACCGAGGCGCTCCTCGATCCGCTCCGAAGGGAGCTCGATGACCTCTTTGATTCCCAGGGCGAAGTGCCCTGGATCGTGCCGGCCGCGCAGCCCCGCCCGTTCGGCGATGAAGGACAGCGCTCCGTCGGCGGCTACCACGACGTCGGCCCTGACTTCATCGCCGGCGGCGACCACGCCGACCACCTTGCCCGCTTCGCGGGTCAGGTCGTCCACCTTGTAGCCAGGGACGACCAGCGCCCCTCTCGCAATAGCCTGCTCGGCCAGCCAACGGTCGAAAACCCCGCGCAATAAAGTGACGCTGTGTGGGGGCGCCTCGGCGAAGCTCGGCCCGAGGAGCTCTAGACTGGCGCCGCCCTTGTCGGCCAAGACGGTCAGCCTTTCCTTGACGACCGTCCGCTCGAAGGGCGCAGTAGTTTGAGCTTCCTTTCCGAACAGGTCGGGGTAGAACGACCGGACCGGATTGAGATACAGGCGACCACCGGTGACATTCTTGCTCCCGGCGTAATCGCCGCGCTCGACGACGAGCACCTCGGCCCCGGCGCCGGCCAAGTGATAGGCCGCACCCAGGCCAGCCAAGCCTGCCCCGACAATGACGACATCGACTTTCTCAGTCATCAGGGATGTCCTCGGCCATCAATAAGGGATAACTCAGGGCTCCTAGCGGCAATCGTGGGATGGGCCCCTACCCCCCACCCCCACCCATCTGGGAGAATCCTGCACGTCCACGCTCACCCCTCCCCCTGTGTAGGGGGAGGGGTCGGGGGTGGGGGTTGAACCGGCTCACCGATACGGTACCGCCTCTTCTCCGATCACTTCCCGCGCGATGATCAGCTTCTGGATGTTCGTCCCACCTTCAGCGCCGACGATGTACGACATCAGCCCGCGGAAGGCGAGCCCAAGCGGGCTTTCGCGAGTGTAAGAGAAAGCGCCATGGTACATCATGCTGTGCTTGACGATTTCGAAGGCCTGGTGCGGCGCCTCGAGCTTGCAGATTGAAACGGCGAGGCTGATGTCGTGATGCGTGTATGAGACGGGGTCCTCATAGTGCCGATCGATCATCCAGGCCGTGTACTGAAGCCACAGACGGAGTTGCGCCAATCGGGACTCGTCCTCAGCGATCTCGAATGAGATCCCTTCGAATTTCGCCAGCGGGCGCCCGAACAGGTTGCGTTGTTTGACATACTCGCGTGAGATCTCAAGGGCACGATTCCCGGCGCCGACGCAAGCGGCTGAGACGAGCGTGCGGGCGACGTTGAACCCCTCCATGTTCATATAGAAGCCGCGATTGATCTCCCCGATGACGTACGCCTCGGGTATGACGACCTCCTTGTAGCGAAAGCCTCCGGTCGAAAGTCCGCCCCGGCCGATGTCCTCGAACAGGAGCGGTGAGACGCCGGGGGCTCTTGCCGGGACGTAAGCAAAGGTGAATCCACGGTGACCGGCGTCTGGGTCTGTTCGGAACAGGGTCAGATGGCCCCCGTCGCGCTGCTCGGTTGTCTCGCGCACACCGCTGATGTAGACCTTCTCGCCGTTCAGGATCAGGTTCCCGTTATCGCGGCGTCCGTGGCTCTTGATGTTGGCCACATCCGAGCCGCCGCCCGCCTCGGTTGTGCTGATGCCGAGGAAGTACTCACCCGAGGCGATCTTGGGCAGCAGGTGTTCCTTGAGCTCGTCTGTGCCATTCCGCGTCACCAGGAAGCCCCAACCCAGGTTGAGGAGCACGTAGACAGGGACCGACATGCTCAAGTCAGCACGGGCGATCTCTTGAACGGCGATGGTGGCCAGCGTGAGCGCCTGGCCTTCGTTCATCGATCCGCCATAGGCCTCGGGGATCGTGATGCCCATTACACCCAGTTCGGCCAGCCCCTGAATGATGTCATCGGGGATGCCCTGCTCCTGGCGATCGATCGCTGCCGCGCGCGGCCTGATGCTTTTCTCACACCATTCGCGCAGCGTGCGCTTGAAGAGCTCCTGCTCGGATGTCAGTCGGAATTCCATTCTCAGCCTCCGTAAGGTCGGGTGAGGTCAGGCATTCAAGGGGTGTGACCGTGCCGCCCTGGACCGGGGCGATGCGCCTTGAGCTCCAGTCACGTGCTCGGCGACATGGATCCGGTCGGGAAATTCCACTCCCTGATGAATGAAGTACTCAGGCGCGAGTGTTCACATGAGGTGGTAGGCGGCTTCGGTCATCCGGCCAAGTGCAGGCGATGTAGACTCGACCGTCGTCCGTTCACACGTCCGCGGAGGGGATCATCTTCGCCAGGCCGGAGGCCTCGGCTTTGGCCGGGGCGGGCGCACCCGGACCGCGGCCGTGCAAGGAGTATAGTCTATTCCGTGCGCCCGAGTGATCCGGCGCACACGATCCGCCTGCCGACTTGGTCAGGTAATGACGGCATGCCCGACCTCGCCCGCCAGCGAGCGCACGAGTCTGAGCACCATGTCCTGGTAGCGCAGGTTGAGGTGAGCCGTCGGCTCTTCCAGCAGCACCCGCGGCTGCTCTTTGCCCGAGAGCTCGCCCACGATTCGATCGGCCAGTCCATCGACGCCCGTGCTCTCCGTCGCGGGTATGGCCAGATATCGATCGTGTCTCGAATCCTCCTCGAACCAACCCAAGACGGGAGTGCGCCCCATCAGCACGACCTCCAGAGCCGTTCACGCCCGCGGGAGATGGACCGCTACCAGAGCAACGGCGATCAGCCGCGCCCGATCGGCCGCCGAATGTCGCGAGAGATGTTGCCCATCTGGACCTCACTAGCCCGAACCCAGCGGCGTCTGGCACGATGGACGATCCTAGCTGCTCGATGCGCCCATCTTGGGTGGCCTCCCGGCGGCAGAGAGTCGGGGAGAGGTCGTCGGTTTGTAAGGAGATAGGATGACACGACTCAAAGGATCGGGGTAGAAGGCGCGATACGATGTTGATCCGCCGTCGGACGGGTGCTCAACGCAGACTATGCGTGCTCGCTTTCCCCCTTCAACCACACCGGCAGCCCGGCCACCATCAGCACCACTTCCTCGGCAGCCTCAGCCAGTCGCTGGTTAGCTCGTCCCAGGGCATCGCGGAAGGCGCGCCCCAGGGGCGTCACCGGTACCAATCCCAGGCCGACCTCGTTGGAGATGACGATCCACTCCGCATCAGAGCCGGCCTGCAACTGGATCAGCGCCTCGACCTCCGCCATCAGCTCGACCTCGGCTCGGCGGTGCGCGTCAGGATCCTCCGGTTCACCCTGGGTGAACAGATTGTTGGCCAGCAGCGTCAGGCAGTCCAGCAGAACGAGATCGGCGGCCCCAAGCTCGGCGGCGATCGCCGCCGCCACCTGCGTCGCAGCTTCCAGGGTCCGCCAAGTCGCCAGCCGGCTGGCGCGATGCGCCGCGATCCGGGCCGCCATCTCCTCATCCAGGGGTTGGGCGGTGGCGACAACTAGCACAGCGTTCGCCCGCGCCGCACGCTCTTCCGCAAAGCGGCTCTTGCCACTGCGGGCGCCCCCCAGCACTAGGGTCAGCCGGTCCATGCTGCAACCCCCAACTCTCGCAGCATGCCCATCGAGCTTTCGAGGTCCTCTCGGCCGAAGACCTCGAGTGTGAGCACGCCTGTGAAACCGCCCGTGTCCAGGACCGCCAGCACCCGGCGCAGCTCGGCGGGATCAATGTGAGTCAGCGCTTGGTGGTCCCGGCTTCCAATCCCGTGAAGGTGGACTACCCGTGCCCGCCCCAGATGGCGTTCCAGGTATGGGACCGGGTCCTGTCCGTCGAGCCACAGGTGGCCGATATCCAGACAGCGGCTGACAGGCACTCGATCGAGCACCGGATCGATGAAATCCAGCGGGTAGCCCTCCAGGTTCTCCACCGCCAGTCGCTCCGGTCCCCCCGCCCAATCGGCGGCAAGATCCAGGGCGCGCGCAGCCTGGTCCACCCATGTCGCCGGATCCTGAACGTTCTTCCCATCCAGGTGCAGCACGTAGGCCCACGGGTCAAGAGCCCGGGTCCGATCGATCACCACCTTGGCTGTCTCGAGCGAGCGGTGTCGTTTGTCCCCTTCTATCCCCAGGCGCAGGTCCAGCGGCAGATGCACCGTGTAGCTCAGATCATGCTGCACGGCCAGCGCGGCGAGCTCGCTGACTTCCTCGAGGGAAAGCAGATTGCTGCCACCATCCTCGACCTCAAACAAGACCAATTCGACGTCGTCTACCCGCGGAGCTAGGTAGCGGACGTTCGGCAGGATGGCCTCCGGCAAGATATAGGAGGTTGTGCCCAGGCGATAGCCGCTCATGGCTGGACACGTACGGCCAGCGCAACCAGCATGGCCGTCTCAGACAGTTCGATCGCGGCTCCCAGCACATCGCCGGTCTGCCCACCCAGGCGGGCGCGCGCCATGCGGCCAAGCGCCCAAGCTGCGACCAGCCCCGCCGCCAGCGCCACCAATCCGCGCACACCAATCAGCAGACTGCCTGCAACCACCGGCAGCGCCCAGAACATACCGGCGCGGCCCAGCTCGGAATGGAGGCGGGCGCCTAGGCCATGCGGCCGGGCCGGGTGGCCCTGCGCCAGGAGCAGCGCCATCCATCGTCCCGCCGCGGGTGCCAACAACAACGCACGCGCATCCGCGACCGAGGCGATGGCGGCGGCCTTGATCAGCAGCAACAGCACCACACCGCCGACGCCGAAGGCGCCGAGGTGAACATCGGCCAGGATCTCCAGCCGGCGTGTCGGGGTCGCTGAAGCCAGCATTCCGTCGCAGCAGTCCGCCAGCCCGTCCAGGTGCAGTGCGCCGGTGGCCGCCACCCATAGCCCGAGGACCAGAGCCGCCGACAGGGCCGGTGGGACGAGTAGTTCCAGCAGGCGATTAACCCCATAGAGCGCCGCGCCGATTCCCAATCCAACCACCGGGAACCATGCGGCCGCGCGGCCAAGCTCCCCCGGCGCAAGCTCCCCCCTGGGGCGGACCTGGAGGATGGTCAGGTACCCGAGCGCCCACCGCAGACCGGTCACGACTTGTCGGTCACGCCGGCCGAAGCGAACGTCGCCATCTCGCGCAGCAGGCGAGCCGCGGCTTCGATGATAGGCATCGCCAGGGCGGCGCCGGTTCCCTCGCCCAGGCACAAGTCCAGCTTGAACAGCGGGGACAATCCCAGTGCCTCCAGGATGATTTGGTGTCCGATCTCAACCGATTGGTGCGAGGCGATCATGTAGCCGGTCGACCGTGGTTCCAGCCGGGCCGCGACCAGGGCGGCGGCCCCGGTGATGAACCCGTCGATGACCACCGGTATCCGGGCTGAGGCAGAACCCAGGATCAACCCCGCTAGCCCGGCGATCTCGAACCCGCCCACCTTGGCCAGCACGTCGATCGGATCATCCGCCTCAGGCCGGTTCACGGACAACGCTTGCTGGACGGTCGCGATCTTGCGAGCGAAGCCGACGGCGTCGACACCGGTGCCGCGGCCGACGACCTCCGTCACCGGTGCCCCGGTCAGGGCAGCTGTAATTGCTGACGAGGCCGTGGTGTTGCCGATCCCCATTTCGCCGGTGCCGATCAGGTGCATCCCTTCCCCGGCCAGGTCGGCAGCGATCTCCATCCCGACGGCCAAGGCGGTCTCGGCCTGCTCGACCGACATCGCCGGTCCGAGGGCCATGTTGGCCGTTCCGGCCGCGACCTTGCGATCGACCAGCTCCGGCTGCGGATTGAGGTCGGACGCCACTCCCATGTCGACGACGACCACTTTCGCCCCCACCTGGCGAGCTATGACATTGATGGCCGCGCCGCCGCGCAGGAAGTTCAGCACCATCTGCTGCGTGACTTTCGCCGGGTAAGCGCTCACACCTTCGGCCGTCACGCCGTGGTCACCGGCCATTACCACGATCACTTTGCGCTCTACCGTCGGCTGCGGCTGGCCGGTGATCCCGGCCACTTGGATCGACAGCTCTTCCAGGCGCCCAAGGCTGCCCGGCGGCTTGGTCAGCCGGTTCTGGCGCTGCCGAGCTGTCTCCATGGCGGCTTGATCTAGCTCGGGGATTCGGATCGCGAGCCGGGAACTCAATGACACTCGTAGTCTCCCGCTATGCTCAATCGTGTCGGCTTCACGCGCCCTCAGCCCGAGACCGACAGCCCAACCACACTTTCCAGCAGCCGCATGTCCAGGTTGTCCTGCAGCCAATCGGCCAATCGATCGAAGTCCTTGGGGCGCGTATCGTAGGCGTGGGCAGGCAGCGGCTCCAATCCCTTGTGCCGGCGGAGCTGGTTCAAGTACTCGCGGCGGAAGGCCCCGTGGTCGAACAGCCCATGCAGGTAGGTGCCGAAGCAGCCTATCCCGTCCGCCGCGCCGTCGGTCTCGCTGACCTCCTGGTCGAAAACGCGGTTAAGGCAGATCGCGGGCGCGAGCGCCCCGGCTTCCGTCCGGCCCTGGTGAATTTCGTACCCTCTCACCGGCGCGGCCACTCCGGGCAGCAGGCTGACCCCCTCCACTCGGACCAGCCGCTTGCGGGCTGTGAAGGTGGTCACCACAGGCAACAGCTCCAGACCGGGCACGGCCCGACGCCCGGACTCGACGCCCTCCGGGTCGAGGATCTGCTGCCCCAGCATTTGGTAGCCGCCGCAGATGCCGATCAGCCAGCCCCCGCGGCTCCGATGCGCCGTGATCCGATCGGCCAGACCCTGGCGCAGCATCCAATCGAAGTCCGCCACCGTGCTCTTCGTGCCCGGGAGGATTACCACGTCCGGCTCGCCGAATGCCTGGGGCGTCTCGATGTAGCGAAGAGTCACGTCCGCTTCAGTCGCCAACGGTTGGAAGTCGGTCGCGTTGGAGATATGCGGCAGGTGGATGACCCCGATATCCAGCGGCCCTCGCCCGGTGCGATCCTCGCCGCCGTTCAGCACGACGGCATCCTCCTCGTCCACCGGCAGGCCGAATAGAAATGGCAGCACGCCGAGCACCGGCACGCCGGTCTCCAGCGTCAGGAAATCCAGCCCCGGGTCCAACAGCGAGGCCTCGCCCCGGAACTTGTTGATCAGCAGTGCCCGCACCAGGGCGCGCTCGTCGGGCTCCAGCAGGGCAAGCGTGCCGTACAGCGCGGCGAACACGCCGCCGCGCTCGATGTCGCCGATCAGGATGACCGATGCTTCGGCGTACTGCGCCATCTTCATGTTGACGATGTCGCGCCCGCGCAGGTTGATCTCGGCCGGGCTGCCCGCTCCCTCCAGCACAATCAGGTCGTACTCCCGCTGCAGCCGGTCGTAGGCCTGCGTGACCGCCGGCCAGGCGATCCGCTGGTAGTCATGGTACTGGCGCACCTCCATGGCCTCGACGGGTTGTCCCAGCCTGACCACCTGGGCGCGGGTGTCGGCGTCCGGCTTGAGCAGGATCGGATTCATCTCGACGATCGGCTCGACGCCAGCCGCCTGTGCCTGGAACACCTGGGCCCGCCCCATCTCGCCTCCGTCGGACGTGACGAAGGAGTTGTTGGACATGTTCTGTGCCTTGAAGGGCGCCACCCGGAAGCCGGCCCGCGCATACAGGCGGCAAAGCCCGGCGACCACCACGCTCTTGCCGACGTGAGATCCGGTACCCTGGCACATCACCGCCCTGGCAGTCATGCCGCCACCTCTTCTCGCTCAGCCGGCCAGCACCAGCGGCGTGCCGTGGATCGGGTGATCCATCACATGGATCTCCAGCCCATAAGCTGCCGCCAGTAGTTCGGGCGTGAGCACTTCCTGGGGGACGCCGAGCCTCTTCACCCCTCCGTCCGAAAGCAGGGCCACTCGGTCGGCAATGCGCGCCACCAGGTTGAGATCGTGCAGTGCGATCAGCACAGCCAGGCCGGCGTCGCCCGCCAGACTGCGGACCAGCTTGAGGATCTCGTCCTGGTGACGGAGGTCGAGGTGGGCGGTCGGCTCGTCGAGCAGCAGGACTCCGGCCGACTGGGCCAGACCTCGTGCCACCAGAACCCGCTGCTGCTCGCCGCCGGATAATTCGCCCATCGGACGATCAGCGATGCCGGTAGTGTGGGTTCGATGCATGGCCTCGGCGGCACGGGCCTGATCTTCCGGCCCTTCCCGTTCGAGCCAGCCCAGGTAGGGCGTGCGCCCCATAAGCACCACCTGCTCTGCGGTGAATGCCGGCGGGACCCGGTTGGCCTGCGGCACCACCGCCACTCGACGAGCCCGCTCCGAGGGCGAGAGATCAGCGACGTTCCGGCCGTCCACCAGAACTCGTCCATGCACCGGCCGCAGGATCCCGCTGGCGACCTTGATCAGGGATGACTTGCCGACTCCGTTGGGGCCGACAATCGCCAGCACCTGGCCAGTGTCGATCGCCAGGCTGATCCCGTCTAGCACCGCCCGCCCTGGATAGACCACACTTACGTCTTCGAAAACCAGGGCCGCGCTCACCAGAACACCTCGTTCTTCGCACGGCGCAGCAGCCAAAGGAAGAACGGTGCGCCGATCACCGAGGTGATGACGCCGACCGGCAGGTCGCGCGGGGCCAACACCGTGCGCGCCACGATATCGGCCGCCAGCAGCACCGCCCCTCCCCCCAGTGCGGCCAGAGGGACAAGGCGGCGGTAGTCGTACCCCCACAGTATGCGCACCAGGTGGGGGACGATCAGCCCGACGAAGGCGATGATCCCGGTGAAGGCCACGGCGGTCGCTGCGACCAGCGAGGCCGCTGCCACAATAATCAGCTTGAACCGCTCTACGTCCAGGCCCAGCTGCAGCGCTTCTTCATCCCCGAACTGCAGCACATTGATCGGACGCCGCAGGGCCACCAACGTGCCGATGCCGATCAGAAGATACGGCAACGAGGCCAGCACCGGCTGCCACCCACCCAGGGAGAACCCGCCCAGCAGCCACGAAATGGCCCGGCGCAGCTCTGAGGTGGAGAGCAGCATGATCAGGCTGGTGATGGCGGAGGTGAAAGTGCCCACCGCCACTCCGGCCAGGAGCAAGGTCGTCACCGGTGCCGATCGACCGACTCGAGCGATCCGGTAAACCACTCCGACCGTAGCCATCGCCCCGACGAAGGCGGCGGCCGGAATCGTCGCCATTCCCAGCATCGTAGTGGGCCATTGGATCGTCATGGCGGTGATCGCGCCCAGGCCGGCGCCGGCAGCCACCCCCAGGATGTAGGGGTCGGCCAGCGGATTGCGGAACAGGCCTTGATAGGCTGCACCGCTGACGCCGAGCGCCAGGCCTGCCAGGGCCATCAGGGCGGTGTGAGGTAGCCGGATGTCGAATAGGATCGTGGCGAAGGTGCCTGGGGCATCAACCGGTCCGACCGCCAGGCCGAAGCGGTCAAGCAGCAAGCGCACCACCGTCCCCGGGGGGATCGTCACCGGACCGACCGCGCTGTTCAGCACCAACACGACCAGCAGTGACCCGCCGGTCCACAGCCATGGCGCCAGCCGGCGCAGGCGGCCGCGAGTGGGCGATCCAGACGGATCGAGGCTCACTGGGGGAACGCCTCCGGATGCAGCAGCCTGGCCACCTGTTCCAATCCTTCCACCAGCCTCGGCCCCGGCAGGTCCAGCAGGTCGGTGTCCACCGCGTAGACCCGGTCTTGTTCGACGGCTGCGATCGTCCCCCAACCCGGGCGCGCCTTCAGTGAATCGACAGTAGTCGGCACGAACGGGCCGGCCCCGAAGATGATGACCTGCGGATCGCGTACTACGAGCTCCTCCAGGCTGAGCTGCCCCCAGCCTTGAAGGTCTGCGGCGACGTTCTCGGCTCCTGCCAGCTCAAACATGAGTTGCTGGAATGTGCCCGAGCCGGTCGTCCAAGGCGCGGCCGGATCGCTGGCATCGACTTCATAGAACACGGAGACCGGTTCCAGGCCCTGGATGGCGGTGACCACGACTTCGTAGCGAGCAGCCAGGTTATCGGCCAGGGCGATGGCCTCGGGTTCGTGCCCGGTGAGCCGGCCGACCAGCTCGAGGTTGTCGAAGAGCTCCGCGAACTCGTCCGGGTTACCGACGACGAAGACCGTCAGGCCAACCGCTTCCAGAGCCTCGATATGCTCGGGCGGCGTGATACTGGCAGCCAGAACGAGATCAGGCGACAGGCCGACGATGGCCTCCGTGTTCAGCTCACCGTAGGTGCTCCCGATGCTGGGCACCTCAGCCACCTGCGCGGGGTAGTCGGAGAAGTCATCCCGTCCGATGAGCTGCTCCCCGGCACCGATGGCGAACAGGATTTCGGTGTCGGACGGCGCCAGGGATACTAGCCTTCGGGCGGGACTGGCGAGCGTGACACGGCGTCCCAGGCCATCTACCTCCGTGATCAGCACCGGAGTCGCCGGGTTGGCCTCCGTCGGCGAGGCAGTCGGCGGAACGCTGCTCGGGCTTGGCGTAGGCGGCTGTGTCGGAGCGGCGCAGGCCGCCAGCACTAAGCCCGCAAGCAGGCCGATTGTAGCCAGATGGGTATCACGCTTCATGAGGGCCTCCGCGTCATTGTCCTCAACTTGTCCAGGATTGAGTAGGGAGAGCGGGTCGCCCGCTCCCCCTCTCACACCACCGGACATGCGGGTCCGCATCCGGCGGTTCGGTGAACGTCAGGGCACCCAACGACGCTTAGCCCTCGAGCCCTTGTTGGCGGTCCGTGCCGTGAACGACTCGGCCCTCTGACAAGATCCCGGCGGCTTCACCGCCTTCGCCCCATCAGTAGTTCCCCTATCCGGGGAAGTCGGCCTTCATGGCTCGTTCCTCGAACATCCCGCTCCGGGCACATCCACCGTTCGGCCCTTCCCGGCGCATACCTACGACCTTACCGGTACTATGGCCTCGGCTGACCCCTGCCGCCTCAGCCCAGCCTCTCGGTTAGGGTTGCCGTCTGACTCCCAACGGCTTGGCAACAGGTCTCCCCAGATAAGGTCGTTGACTGTCCCCGCACCCCGGCCCGATTTACCGCTTTGCCCCTTGATGGCTTGGACTTCGTGGTTCGTTGCCCACTCGTCCGGGCGCACGGCCTCGTATCGGGTTCGTGTTCCTCCGGGCGCGGTTTTGCCGCCGGCTTCCTCCAGACCCCACCTCGCGGTGACGCCCTTGCCTTTGGCTAGCGGTTAGTGCCATCAACCCCCGCAGAGGACTTTCACCTCCTAGTCATCGCCCATGCTGGGCGTACAACGAATACCCCCTGCCTTGTGGCAGGGGGTTGGGCTTTGGTCGTTCGCCATGTTCCAGGCGGTATTCCCCACCCCCTTTCCTCGAGGTGTATGGAGAAACCAACCGGGGCGGGCGTCCTGGCTCTCCGCGTAAGCGGATTACAGTTGCGGGTCAGCGCCGGACTCAACC
>Ga0209342_10000858_pt1 | contig 35049 bp, 24 predicted proteins | sample RifCSP16_2_FD_184023 | JGI IMG/M metagenome (GOLD analysis project Ga0209342, IMG submission 184023) | Soil microbial communities from Rifle, Colorado - Rifle CSP2_sed 16_2 (SPAdes) (version 2) | ecosystem: Environmental > Terrestrial > Deep subsurface > Rock core/Sediment | place: Rifle...
AGAATTTGCGCCTCATATATCCCCACAAAGTCGACTGATGAAGATGATAGACAAAGGCATCGGGTTGAAATAACATCTTGTGACCATCCTTTGCCAGACGGAAAGAAAATTCCTGGTCTTCAACAGTAGCGGTGGGGAATGAGGTGTTGAATCCTCCATATTTCTGAAAAATATCCTTCCTGAAACCTGCAGCGTATGTGTCAATAAAATCAATATAGGGAAACCGTTTCATCCGTTCGTATTTTTCCTCGTATTCAATCTGCACAAGACGAGCAATAAGTGACTTTTGCGCGGTTTTGTATGTGCCCTTTACGCCAACTATATCAGGATTACTGAATGGTTTGGTCATTTCCTCAATCCAATTTGGCGCTGCTGCGCAGTCGGCGTCAATAAATAGCGCAATGTTGCCCTTTGCCGTCTTTACGCCAATATTCCTTGCGGCAGCGGGTCCCTGATTTTTCTGCGAAATAACGTTTACGTTAAATCCTTCGGCAACCTTTCTTGTGCCGTCCTTTGAGCCATCGTCAACCACGATAATCTCGTATTTATCTCTGGGGATGGTTTGCGATTGAAGGGATGCCAGACACCTTGCCAATATCTTTTCGCCATTATATACTGGGATAATAACTGATATCATATTACAAATCTGTGGATTTCGAGCTTTAAGGTATTAGTTGGGAGCCTCTAAAGAGATATTTGAAGAAGATGAACGCTGTTTTTAGTATTCTTTTAGATTCCGATGGATGCATTACTATTTGTGCAATTTTCGATAGAATATATCGTGGCCGCAAATAAAATGATTGTCTTGCGTCATCACAAAATTGCACTAAATCGTTGCTGGAAAGCTCCGGCGTTGAAATTACACAGTTATGCAAGCCTTCATCGGTGATCCACTTACTATAGTCCTGTGTCTGCAAATAGCCATTATTCTTTGCCCACGTGTAGGCGTCTGTTCCGGGATAGACCATCAGCGGGAAGAACTGTACGGTGTCAGGTTTTAAAGCCATTGCAAAGACAAGTGTTTTCTTAAGGGTCTCCTTTGTTTCGCCACGATTGCCAACCATGAAACAGGCATGTACCAGGATACCAACCATTTTTGCATTTTCAACAAATTCTTTTATCTGCTCAAGCGTTATTCCTTTTCTTATGTTGTTAAGGATTGTCTGGTCTCCGCTTTCAACCCCTATGCACAGTAATCTACAGTTAGCATCCTTGAGGAGCCGCAGGGTCTCTGCCTTGATATCTACCCTTGAATTTGCCGTCCAGGGGATATTAATTCCTTCAGAAATCATCCTTTCCGAAAATTCTATACAATATTTTTTATCAAGGGTAAAGGTATCGTCTTCGATAAAAATTTCTTTTACTTGAGGGAATTCTTTCCTTATGAATTTGAATTCTTCAATTACATTTGGCACACTTCTGCGCCGGTAAGTATGGCCATGTATGGTTTGTGGATAAACGCAGAAGGAACACTGGTACGGGCAACCTCTTGACGTCATTATGGTAATCTGCGGGTATTTTGTTATGGAATAAAAGTAATTTTCTATCTTAAGATGTCTTTTGTAAACCGAGCTGACAAATGGGAGGTCATCGAGATTCTTTATATAGGGTCTGTCAATATTATGAATGATTTTACCGTTATTGCGAAAGCTTAAACCAGCTACGCTTTTCAAATTGTCCCCCAGATTCGTATGGGCGTATTGCAATACTCCCATACCTGCATTGAGGGCTGAGGCGAGGTCTTTTAAAGTAAAATCGTACTCACCTCTTGCTATGGCATCAATGCTTGTGTTTTGTCTCAGCGTTTCTTCTGGCAGAGCTGAAACATGTGTCCCGACTAAGGTAATGAAACAGTCAGGAATTTCCCTTTTGATTTCCTCCGCAACTTCTATGTCTGAATGGATGCTTGGTGTGCTCGTATCTATCACAACCAATCGAGGCGCGAAATCTTTTGCTAATTTTAAAACCATTTCGCGGGATAACCCTTCAGCCGGGGCGTCAATTAGTTTTACACAATGCCCTTCCTTTTCGAGCACGCCTGTGGCATAAGCCAGCCAGATAGGGTAATAGAGGGTGCCGCTCTTTATCACAGCAGGACTCCTCTGTGCCCTGGAGAATTTAGGGAAAAAGGGCGGGTTTAAAAGCAATACCTTCATCTTAAGCAATGGGGGATTACTCCTTGGGGGAGACTGATAAGATTCTAAAAAGACCAGCCGGTACTGATAGCCCGACCTTCTTATCTTTCAGCGGCAGAACTTCTCCGGACAAAGCATCAATAATCTTAAAGTCATCACCAGGAAGATTAATCCTCAATTCGGTCTTGACCTCTTTTGTCTCGAAATGACCTGGATTAATAAGATAAATCCTATATCCATTGTCCGTTTTGTGGGTTGAAAGAAAGACCCCATCGGCCTTGAAAGGTAGCGCCTCGCCGTGCCCTTTCAGATGGGCGTAAATTGCCTCTTTCTGCTGACCCGCAGGTATCTCCTTGCCATTTCTTTCAAAGACCCTGTCCCCTTCGATGACGAAATAGTCCTTTATCCCCTCCACCTTGAGGGGGTCCACGGCGGCCGGGAATATTGCCACAAAGCCGTAGGGCGTCTTCGGAAAAAGACCGTCGTAGTAGTTAACCAGATTATAAAGATAGGCGGGGATATAATCATCCCTCACCGCCTGTAGAAAAAAGCCTGGGACAAGGGACCCCTTCAGCGTATAGATACTTTGCCAGTACTCCTTATTCCCCTTTTCTCTCTTTGTTTTTTCTTCTATATTGTTTTTTTCCTGTAAGGCAACGCCTGATATGAGGACATCTTCTGGATTTTTCACAGGTGTAACCCTCGCATTGGATATGAGCTTGTAAAATAAATTAAGGTACTTATCATAGGTTCCTTCAGATTCTCCGGCTCTTCCACCTATTCCAAGGTTTTTTGCTACCACAAAATAGTTTGCGCCGAGGCTTTCTGCCATTACAAGAAATCTCAAAATGACATGTCCCGGGGCGCTCATGAAACTCGACTCCCACTTCCACATATCCCCATAGGCGCCTACCCCCCACTGCCCGATTGCGCCAGCCTTCCAGAGACCTAAGAGAACCCCGATATTCAGCTCCGGAGATTTAAGGTTGTTGGGCTTGTAAACTGGAACCAGGATGTCTTTATAGGCAGGTTTAAAAAGTTTTTTAAAGACATAAGTATCCAGAGGCACTTTATGCCAGAAGTCAAGGTACTCGTTCATGATGAGTTTTTTCCCCTCGTATCTCGAAAGGATATTCAGCACCTTCTCAATATTTTCTATGAACTTTTCCCAGTTTTCCGTTCTGGTAAAATTGTTTTCATCCACAATAAACCCAAGGCAATATATACCCCCTTCTGCGAGGATCTTTTCTATCGTCTCCAAGCTGAAAAACAAATGGCCGTGTTTCCCGATATTCACATAAAAAGGGAGCTTATTTTCTCTATATTGTCTTACAACCTTTAAAATCTCGTTCTCTGCTGAAATGTCTTTGCGCCTATATTTGGCCGAGAGGCCGGCTTTATCTTCATAAACCCCTGTGAGGACAACCTCGAAGGATAGATTTCCTCCTCCTGAAGATCTGATAAATTGTACGTATTTCTCTAATTTCTTTGGATTCCCCTTGTGGATTTTTTTGTAATTCAAGCGGTAGAGTATATGGATCTTTCCTGTTTCTTCGGATGCCCCCTTGCTGGCCCTGACCAGGTTTATAAGGGCCATTGCCTCGGTGTATATTTCTTGGAACCCCTTGATGCCGGCCCTCTCATTGTATGTGAACTTAAAGATGCCCCCACTATCCACCGACGAGCTAAGCACTATTTCATCGTACCCCTTTGCAATCCTGATTAAATCAATTGAAAAGAAGCTTGTATTATATAGAAGCTCGTCCAGTTTATTTCCCCTTGAATCTAAAATGACAAGGGGAGTTCTCCCCTCTGCGGCCTTCAAGGCAACGCCTTGCAGGAGACAGAGGATCTCGTTTTTATCGTCTCCAGTTATGTTCCCTGCCTTTACTTGGGCAATGGACCACGGATTCACTATTTCAGGGAAGTTCCTCTGCCATAAAACCTTACCAGCCCCATTTGTAGCAGTAACAAGTCCTGAGGGGCGGCTCCCGATAACCACTTCATTTCCCCCGTCCCTGTTAATATCTCTTACCAGAACGGACCTGACCCAGAACATCTTATAACCCGTTGAGTCTAAGCCGATACTCCAGACGGTATTAAGGCTGCTATTTAAGGCATACACCCCATCTGTCGATGTCCCTACGACCAGCTCATCGCCCTTGTTGCCATCTATGTCCCCAAATGCGAGCGCGGTTATGGAGCTCTCTCGGGATAGAGACTTTTTAATTTTCAACCTGCCGAGATTATCCAACAGATATAACTGCCCCTGGAAAGAACCGAGGGCGATATCATACCTTCTATCTCCATCCATATCCCCTGCGGCGATTGATAAAAACGGCTGCTCAGCGTTAAATGTCCACAGTATGCCTTTCAAATACTCGATAGCGTACAATGTCCCCTTTCCATCGAGGGATGCGACCAGTAATTCCCTTTTCCCATCTCCGTTAATATCCGCCAGACACATGGAAAAGGGCAGCCCCTTGACATCGATGGACCAAAGAATATCGCCGTCCAGATTCAAGACGTACACCCGGCCATTAACAGATCCCAAGATGTGCTCATTCCTGTCGTCTCCGTCGATGTCGCCGGAGATAAGGGAGAAGACCTTCTGGTCGGTTAAAAATCTGCCGGACGATACAGAGGGCTTCGCATAAACAAAGGAAGCTAAAACGCTGCTCAATATAAAAAGAGCTGCGAGGGTAAGAAACCAGGTTTTGCTTATAGTTTTTACAACCATATCGCCCCTCCCCTATTTTTTTACCACCTACTAACTGCTATGGAATAATTTAGATGTAAAAATATATCATCTTTGGTTTGGTGTCAAGGATTTGTCCTTGGTCGCCGGTTTATCGTCTTTCCGGTAATAAGGGTTATATTGCCTGATAAAAACTGAGAGCAGTCCCATAAAGGCCCAGAAGACAGGGTCTGTAAGAGCGATGGTCCTGAAAAACGCCTGGAAAAGAATCGCACAAAAGCAGGCAAAGAGACCTGTCGCCATAAGCCTCGCATATTCCCCGTGTTTAATTTCGAGTAAATTCTTTGAGAAGACTATTGCAACGATAAGGAACAGGGACAATCCTACGAGTCCCAATTCGGTTAGGAGGAAGATATAGAAGTTATGGGGCAGATTCAAAGGGGAGTTAAACTGGCTGGACAGCACAAAGAAAGATCCCAGACCGTTGCCGATAATGGGCGACCTATAAAACAGTTCCTTCCCAATCTCCCATGCCACTGCCCGTTCCGGAATGGCCGCTTCGATGGGGAACAGAAAACTCATGGCCCTGCTCTTGAGGAGTTCTCCAAAGGCGCCAAAATCCATGATAAATAAGACCATTGTTGCAAAAACAGCGGACAGGGCGCTAAAGACAAGTATCCTTTTGTACATCAGACCGATGAGCGCTATGATTAAACCCAATGATAGCCAGCTCTTCCTGGAGAAGGTTACAGCTATAATCATAATCTCAGCTATAAGGAGACATGCCAATATAAACCGCATAAATCCGCTGTTTTTACCGGGACCCTCTGTATCCGAGGGTTGAAAGATTTTTACAAGGAGGAGTGTAATAGGGAGCATCAGAAAGAAGCCGAGGTCGTTGGGGGTTCTCAAAATTGTGGTGACCCTCACCGTCTTGCCCAGGTCGGCCAATTGCCCTTCAGAGACCGCCGCCACATCCATTGACTTCTCTATACCCAGGGAGAACATCTGATACATACCCAGTATGGAAAATAAAACGCTTATTAATAGCCATCCTACAAATAGTCTTTCTAATGCTGGTCTGTCTTTAATCAGGTTTACAGTCAAGAAATATATTGAAAAACTGCTTGCGATTTTCAGCACGCCATGGAGGCCCCGCGCCACGTAAGGCGTCCATAAGACACTGAAGGCGGCCCATCCTAAAAGTATTAAAATGGGTATCTCCAGTTCCTTTATGTCTACAAACAAGCTCTTATCTCTTATCATCCCACGGGCCGCCCATGATATAAAGGCAAGGAATACCCCGACCTCCAAAAGACCGATATCAGCCTGGCCTATTTGGAAAAATGAAAAGGGATAAGGCAATACGAGTAGAAGCAAAAATACTGCCATTATAGTCGGTGAATGATATATGACAGCCACGAAAGCGACGCAGAAGATAATGATCAGGGACAGCAGGGGGGGAAAAACGCTTACAGCCAACCCAAACAATACCTGTAAAAAGAGGATTACCCCCCAGGTTAAATTCAAATTACCCAATAAAATATTTCGCTGGTTCATATCCTTTAGATGCATAATGGACAATTACGGGTTTTTGATATCTGCCCCCTGCTTACTACTGCAGGGGCCTACCCCTGAATGTTTCTATAGTATTTGACATAATTAAGTAGACTATTTATTAAAAAACTCTTTTCATCAATTTAAAAATGTTTTTTTGCTCAAGTTTCGCAGGGTCTCCTGTTATCTTTCCAGATTTCAATTGTTTAAGACCATGTCGGCGATATTTTTGGAGCCATCCAAACACGGTAGAACGATTCAATCTCATGCCCATTGCAATATCTTCGACCCGGATACCTCGTTTTATACCATACGTACCGCGGTCATTCTCATAATTTCAAGCGTATTATGGTTAATGCTATACCCATATGCCATGTTGTTAGTATAGCAAATTAGTCGGTAAAAGTCTACTTAATTATGTAAGATATTATATCAGTGGGACTTAGGGATTTACGGATAAACACTAATCGGTATATTTTCTTCTTCTGTCATTATAGACTCCCCTTATGATTTCCTTCCTTCTGGATACATCCGTTACCGCGAGCCTTTCGCTCAGATGAGAACCCATTATAATGGAACTATTCATAGCATTATAGAAAAATAGACCCTGCCGGCCTATTGAAACGAGCCTGTCCAAAGACCCGAGGTAGGTCATGACCTCATCGAGGACCAGCCGGCTATTGATTCCATATACAGGGTAAGCATAAGGGATACGCAAGAGATGAACCCCTTCTACATCGTTACCGAGGATGAAGCCGCCCCGCTCCAATTGTTCAACTACAATTCTTGAGACTTCGTCCTTATCCATTCTATGAATCTCATCGTTCTCAAAACATGTAATCTCAACGCAGAGGGATGTTTTGCCTTCAGGGGACATGGCCTTATCGAGGTGTTTAAACTCTGTAAGCCTTCTAAAAAGGAATCGGTCTTCTGTAAAATAGATACACCCGTATTTTAATGCTGCTTCCTTTCCGATGCACAGATACAAGAGAAGGAGTGTTCTATATCTGAGCGACCTCGCTTTATTATTGACTTCAAAAGGCGGAGAAGGGGAAAGCATCCTAATCAGATGGGTAATCGGAATCGTGGAGATTAAAAAGTCCCCATCCAATTGATATTCCTCTCCATCTTTTTTAACAGTTACAGAAACACCATCCTTTCTGTACCCGACAGATACTGTCTCTGAATTCAACAGTATCTCCCCTCCGAGGCTGCGGAAGACCTCTGAAATCATGATGGGGATATGGTCAATACCCCCGGAGGGATAATGGATAAACCTTTTTTTTACATTGCCTCCTTCGGAGAATGCCTTGGTGATTAACTCGATTAAATTTGCGTCCCGCCACTTCGCAAGAAATTTCAATTTCTGAATCCCCCACTCATCAGAAATCTCTGTTGGTGGCAGACCGTAGAGCTTTTTTACATATCCCCCTAAAGATATATATTCATAAATCCGCCTTCCTACAGCCTGAATAACCCAATCTTCGACACATTGAGAACCATTAGAATTGTTTTGTCTCAACATACTCTTGATGAATAGTTCCAAGAGGACACCCGGGACATATTTTTTATCCATATGTAAGAGGATATTCTTTGGGTCAAAGGGGAAATTGAAATATTTGTTCGCGAAAAACATCTTCTCCTTTGTACTCTCAACCCGTTTTAAAGCTATTGCCGGATACTGTTCCTGAATGAGGTGAAAGACCTTATCGCCGAAGAGAAAGTGGGGCCCGTAATCGAAGGTATACCCATGGACCCTGTAGGACCTGGCAAGACCGCCCACTACAGATTCCTTTTCAACGATAGATACATCATGGCCGTATCTTTTTAAGGTAGCGCCGCAGGTCAATCCTGAGAGACCTGCACCGAGAATGATAAACTTCATCTTTCCAATCCTAATCTATATATCCGAGCCCTTTCAAGGACTTTTCGATCACCTTGGATTCTTCTTCCCCGTAATTTCCTTGCAGCCCAGAAGTTGCAACCCCCCTTTCCATGGGGCAGTCGTTAAAGCGGACAGGATGGGCAGCCAGATAGTCTTCTCTAAATATTGCTGTTGCTACTTTTCCATCAATGGCTCTGGGAATTTCCATCCCTAAAGAGTATAGCATGGTAGGGAAAAGGTCTGTAATGTCTAACGGGGAGATTACATGGTTTTCCTTAATCCCCTTGCCACAGGCGATAAAGATCCCCTCCAGACGGTGCACACCATTGACAAAGAACTCCTTTCTGTCCTTAAAGGATACAGCCTCCCTGTAAGCCTTGCCGCAGTATGGGCCGCCCTTAATCTGGTGACAGAAATCCTTCGGGTGGATTATAAGATCAGGGGCGGACTGCAAATAACTGCCATGGTAAAGTTCTTCCTTCTTATAGACCCTTTCGATAAGGCATTCACCTGTTTCAGGATGCTTTAAACGGGCCATCTTTTTTATCAGGTCATCCCTGAGAGCCTCGTATTCATCGGGTTCAATGACCCCATTGGGGTCTCTTCCCTTCAGGTTAATGCGGATGGTGGAAGGGTGTTCACCTGAAAAGGCCCTGGTCTTTGACCAGTCGATCAACGACCTTCTTATATAACCCTGGGACCTGACCCTTATCGATGGAAACCATCGCATCAAAACATCCTTAGATTCAGAGGATAATCTCCTTGATAAACCTGTCAGCAGAAATTTGATCATCCGTCTGGCGAAACCGCGTGTGGAACGGGAATTCTTAAAAGATAAAAGGCCATTTTCTCTCAGCCATTCGTCGATAAAGAAGACATAAGGCGATGCAGGTCCTGCGCCATGATCTGACATCACATATACTGTTGTCTCTCCCGTAATCTTGCTGCAGATACGCCCTATCGCCTCATCAACCCTCCTATAGATCTTCAATATGGCTTCAGAGAATTCGCCACCATCATCCATATATCTCCAGAAGTGGTGCTGAACTTGGTCAATAGCAGAGAAATTGACTGCAAAGAAGTCCCATGGATAATTGTCCATTAAATAAAGGATTAACTTCTCCCTCCCTTCGACCATACGAATTAATTCGGTTACGGCCTTTCTCCTTTTTTTATCCGTATCAAGATACCCCGCACCCACATGGAGGTGGATGAGATAATCTCCGACTACCTTGAATATCTCATCCTTGAACTGTGCTGGATAGGTGAAATCAGAGTCAATACCCGGGGCATCCATTCCAGCGATCAAGATTCCATTGACCGGCTCAGGTGGATAGGTCATCGGGATATTGACCATAATTGTTTTTTTCTCATGGTCGCTTAAATACCTCCAGAGTGTCCTGGATTTGATACTCCTGTTGTTTACAAACTGGAAGGAGTAACTCCCGTTTACCATCTCCTTGAATCCAAAAACCCCGTGATTTCCAGGATTCATCCCGGTCATGAATGAACCCCACGCCTGAGGGGTAAAAGGCAGTATAACGGAGTGAAGGATGGCCCGTGTCCCCTGTTCGAGCAATCTTGCAATATTCGGCAGGTAGCCGGCTTTGACCCAGGGGTCTATCAGACAGAAGGTTCCACCGTCCAGACCAATAGATAATACCTTGGGCGGATGTTCCTGCAGTTTCATTCGATATATCCCAGTGATCTCAGGTGATCAACAATTTTAGATTCGTCTTGGGCAGAATACACGGGTTGAGCAACCCTGGTCCCAACCCCCTCTACAGTATCCTCATAGCAGATAGAATGTTTGGTCAGGAAGTCAGAATGGAAAGCCTCTTCCATGATGGTTCCGTCCATATCCCTGGAAATAGGAAGCCCCATCTGGAAAAGGATCGTGGGGCACACATCAATGATCTTGATATTTTTGAGTTCGCTGTGTGGAAGACAATATGGCCCGTTAATAAAAAAGACACCCTCGTATCTGTGCATCCCATTTGCTCCCCGGCTGTGTTTTTCGTTTCTGACAAAAATATTGTCCTGGACCGTTCCGTCCTGAAACCACTTACCCGTGATGTCGTATTTCGCCTCCCTGGTCATCAACTTGATATCCGGCAGCTCCTTATCGTCCGAACCGTCAAATGCATCTTCCCGGGACAGCACATTTTCAAATACGGTTTCCTGCGTTTCCGGGTCCTTCAATGCTTTAAGTTTCCTGATGATCTCCGTCCGGCATTGAGAATAGTCCTTCTCATCCAGGATGCCTTGAGGATAAACTCCTCTGACATTCATACGGATACATTCCTCTTCTGCAAGAAAGGCGGTTGTTTTTGACCAGTCGATGCTGGAAAGACCTCCGGAATATTTGAAGCTAAGGGAGAGACGTGAGAAAGCCTCAGGCATCATGTTCTTTAAGAATATTCTTACCTCAGGTGAGGTATGTCGAAACACAAATGAAACAAGGGTATGGAGACTGGTGTTTACATGATCCCGCAGAGAACGCCACCTTTTGTGTGATGTCCCGTTTTTATCCAGGACCTTGCTGAGATATCCATTGTTCCTGAGCCATTCATTTATATAGACGGTCTTGTTGATCCTCGGTCCTGCACCGTGATCCGACAAAACAACCAGGGTGGTCTTAGGGTCTAATTTTTTCATTATGGATGCAGCAACACTGTCGAGTTGTTTGTATACAGAGAAGATGGCCTGTTTAAACTCCTCACAGCTTTCAGCCTGATATTCGGGGTGGTCCGGGTCCATATATTTCCAGAAGTGGTGTTGAACAATATCAGGGTTGTTAAACTTGACGATAAAAAAATCCCATGGATAATTGTCCATAAGATAGCATGCTACCCGATACCTTGTTTCTATGGAGTCAAAAATCATCTGAAGTGCCTTTTTCCTTCTTCGATCTGTCTGTAAATAACCACCCAGGTGGAGGTTGATCCTATATTCGGGAAATTTTGATAGTATTTCCTGTTTGAGTACCGCGGGATAAGTAAAGTCCGAATGGATATCCGGCGTATCCAGACCACTGACTAACAACCCGTTGACAGGTTTCGGCGGATAGGTCATTGGAACATTTATCACAATAACTTTTTTCCCGGCATGACTTAACAATTCCCACAGGGTTTTTGACCGGTTATCTTCACCGCTCATCAATTTCAATCGGTAACTGTTCGGAATCATCCTCGTAAACCCGAGAATACCGTTTTTACCTGGGTTCTTACCCGTGGCAAATGCGGTCCATGCCGGGGGGGAGATGGGTGGAATTGTGGACTGCAAACGACCGTACCCACCCCTGCGGATCATCTCTTCAAAAGCAGGCAGCTCTCCTCTTTCGATCATAGGCATCATAATATCCGGAGTAGCGCCGTCAAGACCCAGCACAAAGACTTTATCCATTTCCAATTCCTTGTTCATTCAATGTATCCGAGTCCTCTTAAGTTATCAACAAGTTTATCTGTATCTTCCTGGGTATATTCGTCCCGCGTGTCCTTAATTGCCTTCCCGGTATTATCAACATCCTCATATCGAACCGGGTTCATCGCCACAATCTCTTCTAAAAACGATTTCGTGATTACCCGGCCGTCCACATCAGATGGTACCGGCAGTCCCATGAGGTAGAGAACGGTGGGGAAAACATCCATGATCTCGGACTTAGGAATCTCCACGTTTTTTTTGATCTCTGGACCGTGAATGATGAAAATCCCCTCCTGCCGGTGCGAGCCGCTGACCTTTCTCCAGTGCTCCTCCCTGGCTATGAAGGTTTTCCTGGGAGATTTCTCGATTCCTTTCTGTGAAATCCTGGAACTAATATTATACTGGTCTTTTGTAGGAATGGTAATAATATCCGGGAATTCTTGAACGTAGGGACCACTGAATATCTCTTCCCTTTTCCATGCATGTTTTATCACATTTTCACCAGTTTCCGGATCCTTCAGCTTTTTAACCTCACGAATTATATGATCTCTCAATGGTTCATACTCGTTTAGTTCGACGACCCCCTGCGGATAACGGCCTTTCAGATTTATCCTGATACCTTCTGTTTCCCCTACAAAGGCTTTGGTCTTTGCCCAGTCGATGTTTGGGAAGCGGAAATAGGTCCATGTTTTTGATATGGTAGTGGGGAATACTTTCATCAACGTCTGTTTCAGGTCTGGAGGTACCCTCTTGAGTAAGGTCGCCAGGGTCTTTTCCATGAATTTATAAACGGTATTCTTGTATCGCTTCTGAGATGCCTTTGAGCTTAAATAACCTAGGCTCTGAAGCCACTCATTGAGACGAATAGTCTTGTTGGTCCTCGGCCCGGCCCCATGGTCGGACATCACCAGAAGGGTGGTCCCCTCCGGCAAGTTACGGAGGATCGTAGCTGCAGTGCGATCTAACTCCTCATAAACTGTATATATGGCATTTTTTATCTGTTCAGGACTATCGGGATCGTAATACGGATGATTTTTATCCATGAATCTCCAAAACTGATGTTGCACATTGTCAGGGCTGTTGAACCGGACAGCAAACAGGTCCCATGGGTATTGTTCCATCAGATACAGCACCGCCTTCTCCCTCGCTCGAATGGAAGACAGCATGATATCAATAGCCTTTTTCCTACGCCTGTTATTATGGAGGTATCCTCCCAGGTGGAGATTGATTTTATAATCTGGAACAACCTTTAACAGTTCCTCCTTCAGTTCAGGGGGATGGGTGAAATTGGATTTGATGCTTGGTGTATCCAGGCCGCTGATGAGAATTCCATTGATCTTCTTTGGAGGATAGGTCATCGGAATATTCATAACGATGGATTGTTTTCCATGTTCCCCCAATAACTCCCATAAGGATTTCGCCCTGTTATCGCTGCCACTTAAAAGTTTCAACTGATAAGAATTTGGAAGGAGCCTGGTAAAACCGGAAATGGAGTGTTTTCCTGGGTTTTTGCCAGTGGCAAAGGAGGTCCAGGCAGGAGCTGAATTGGAGATTATTGTCGAATTCAACTCGCAATGGCTCCCCTCCTTCATGATCCTGGAAAAGGTGGGTAATCTCCCTTTCTCGAGCATGGGTTTCAGGATATTGAAGGTAGCGCCATCCAATCCCAGGATAAAGACTTTCTTTGACTTTGATAGTTGATCCATCTTAAAACCTCCTGCTTTTAATTGAGTCGATGTAAGAATTCCCTTCTTCTAACCTGAGGTATTGGTAACCCTTAAGGTCTTTTTCATGAAAATCATCTTCACAAGGTTATATTCAGTATAAGAAATTATTTGGAATATGAATAATAAAGTCATAAATGATATTATCCCAATGATAAAACATGCAATCGGGCTAATAGCTGCATTTAAAACCCAGGAGATGAAACACGCTACACCATATGCTATAAAAGATTTAGTAATCAAACCATATATTGGAAATGATGTTATTTCTTTATAAATGTAATAAAGACTCAGGGCAATCAATATAATTTCAGCTATTAAGGTGGCTATGGCTGCCCCAATAATCCCATATTTTGGTATTAATAAAAAATCGGCACCTGCATTAACAACGAGTGTCACCACCACTACTGCTGTAGCCAGTTTCTGTCTATGACCGGATATCATAACCCTTTCAGTTAATTTTGTTAGAAACATTAACAGTACCACCGGGCTAAATATCTGGAGTACAACCACAGCAGGCAGAAATTTCTTCCCAAGGACAAGCACCAGTATATCCTCTGAGAAAACAAACAAAAAAATTCCCAGAAAGGCTCCAACAATTATTAGAAGCTTTATGGACTGTTCATAGGCCAGATCAAACTTCTCTTTAGAGTTACCGTAATATTTTGAAATCACAGGAAATACCGCATTGGCTGCACTCTCGCCAATTCCCATAAGGCCTTGAACTATTTTATAAACACCATGAAATAATCCTACTTCAGTCTTACTCTTTATACCCGCCAGAATCAGGGTATCAATTCTAATTGCAATCTGCCGGATCAGCCTCCTTAAACCTATGGGATATCCCTCCAGGATCAAATACTTCCATAAATCAGGTTTCCATGACAATCTTGGTCTTACAAATTTTTTAAGTACTACCCAACTTATATACAAGAGGCCGATAAACCTTGACAATGCCATGTATATAAAAATACCTGCAAGACCGTATCCCAATTTTATGGCAAGAAAAGTTAGTCCCAGTAAAAACCCTTGTGTTATAAAATTCTCCAGGGCTTCATATTCCATCTTTTCGTAAGCCCTCGGAATTGACTCAAACAAATGACTTAGAAATTGAAATACAACGGCTAAAGTTGCAAAAAGAGTGATTAGTATTACTTTTGTGTCAAAGTAAAATAAAAAGACCCCGCTTGTAGTGATCCCTATAGTTAAAAGAGACAACAATAATTGGATACCAATGCCTGCTGTAAGAATATCTGGTCCCTTTTCCTTATTAATAGCTAAATCCCTGGTAATAATCGTAGGTATCCCCATACTGGATATCATTCTGAATGTAGCGACAAATGCAGTAATAAGTGCGTAAGTTCCAAACTGCTCAGAACTAAGATATCTTGCCAGCAGACCCATAGCTGCGACATCTGTTATAGTACACCAGCTATGGGCCATAAAATTTACAAAAAAATTTTTAACTGCCCTTTTCAGAGTTCCCATAATTCAATCTATATAACCTAAACCTTTGAGCCTTTCTGCTATAATTTCAGATTCATTTTCGGAATAATTGAGATCACAAGCCCCGTTCTCAGTAGCATATTCAGACTTACGAACCGGATTCTCTTTTATAAATCTTTCAGAGAATACTTCTGTAATAACCTTACCATCGAAATCACCTGGGATAGGAATACCGAGGTAATAAAGAATTGTTGCTGTAACATCGTATAAATGTATATTTTGTATTTCATCACCCCTATTAATTTCATTGCCATAAATCAAAAAGATCCCTTCTCGTCTATGAATTCCACTCGGCCTGCTAATGGTTTCAGCTCTACTTAATTCCTTTCCAGAAATGACCTCAATAGGTAGCCCATTTTTACTGGTGTATCCTGGTCTAACTGTAAATTGATTATCTTTCCACTCAATAAAAAGGTCTGGTGCCTTATTAATATGGGGTCCCCAGTAAACTTCTTCCTTTCTTATAACTCTTTTTACAATATGTTCCCCGTTTTCCGGAAATGTCAGATTCAGAAGATCATGTTTTATGGCCTCTATCAGCGATTCATATTCTTTGCCAGCCTCTACTGTACCAGAAGGGAATTTGTCTTTAGCATTTATATACACTGCAGGTGCATTCTCCCATGAAAATGCTTTTGTATTCTCCCAATCAATCTTCAAATTGCGTAGAACAGAGTTGGCCCGGTTTTTTAGGCCAGGGCTGAGGTTCCTGAGTCTCCTCTTCCATTTTCTGCTCAAGCTGCTCCTGGCAAAGATATAAGACCTGCCCAATAACCTTTTGAAATAATTTTCAGTAAGACTCTGAATTGAAGTGTTTGATTTGAATCTTAAATATCCCTTGTCTCTTAGCCAGTTATTAATGAAGAATGTCTTATTACTTGATGGCCCGGCTCCATGATCTGACATAATTATTACTGAATAATTATTTCCTGCTGTATCAATAATATCACGTATTGCTCCATCCAATCTTTTATAAACATCGTATATTGCGCTACCAAATCTTTCCCTTTCCGGAGAGGAGTATGCCGGATGTAATTTATTAATATATTTCCAAAAATGATGTTGAACTCTATCTGATTCAGTAAAAACTACCATAAAGAAATCATACTCGTCTCTTTTTAGAAGATACTTGGCAATAGAAATTTTCGCATTAATACACTCATGCAATTTTTCTATCGCTTGTTTAAACCTCCCCTGTCTTACCAGTGCTGACGCCCCTGCTTCAATAATATACTCCCCTACTTTTTCTTCAATTTCCCCTACAATCCCATCAGGATATGCAAATCCATGGTGATTTTTAGAAGGAGCATCCGGTCCAGAAATAAAAAACCCATTTACTTCCTCTGCAGGATAAGAAGTAGGAACATTTATAATTCCGACCTTTTTGTCATGTTCACTCAAAATCTTCCATAATGATTTACCACTCCTGAAAGATCCGTTTATAAATCTGACTCCATAGCTGCCGGGGTTGTTTTCAAAAAAACCAAAAATCCCATGTTTTCCAGGATTCTTGCCAGTAATAAAGGTTGACCATGCACATGGGCTGTTCGTGTCAAGAGTTGATTCCAAAATACCATGGACCCCTTGTTTTAACAACCTGTTAAATGTTGGCATCATACCTTCATTAACTAACTGGTTTATAATTTGAAAAGTGCCACCATCTAAACCAATAACCAAAAGCTTCTTTTTCATTCCTCAGTTCTCTTAATTCTTAAACAGACAAGAGGTATCTGCCTAATAGATTCAATCAATATACCCTAATCCCCGCAACCGCTCCTCTATGCTTTTTGATTCGTTGCCGCTGTAAGTAACAGTTTTATTCTCAGATATAATTTCACTATTGACCAGGGTTTGTCTGATAAGGTTTTTGTCTGCAAAATCTTTTTCAAAAAACTCAAACAATACCCTCCCATCCATATCTGAAGGCACTGGTATTCCTGATCTGTAAAGTATAGTCGGGGCAAGGTCCATTATGCTGGCCTCTGACAGACCTTCTCCATGTTTGATATGCTCCCCTAAACCAATCAGAATTCCGTAATCCCTATGAATACCGCTTGGCCTGATAAGATTCTCCGATCTCTCCAGCTCTTCATGCGACAATCTTTTAAGAAAACCATTACTGGCGCCGGGTTCAGTGGGACGGTGGACATAAGTATGATTCTTCCACTCGAATATGATATCAGGAGCCCTGTAGAGGTCTTCCCCTGAATATACATCTTCCTTCCTCCAGACCCTTCCAACTACCTTTTCATTGGTCTCAGGGCATCTGATTTTACCCAGTTCCTTTATGATCTTCTTGCAAATTTCTTCGTATTCCCTTCCCTGGGAGACTATACCTGAAGGCTCTCTCCCTTTCAGGTTGATAAATATAGCGGGATGATTCTCCCTCGAATACGCAGAGGTGCGTGACCAGTCTATACCCTGAAGTGATAACAGTGAATCAACCCTGTTCCGCAATTCAGGGAAGTAACGGAGGAGTCTTTCCTTCATTCTCCTTGAGAGCCTCTTTTTCACCACCTCATCTGTAACTGAGAGTATCTGCCTTAAAACCCTTTTCCCTTTCCTTACAATGTCTCCATTGGACTCATAAGCTAATAAACCTATTCCACTGAGCCACTTGTTTATAAACATTGTCTTATTGCTGGCCGGGCCAGCGCCATGATCAGACATGATAAATGTCGTGCTGCCCCCGCCGGTTTCTTCTAATAGTTCACCAATGGATTGATCAAGCTTCTGATATACCTTTAATATTGCCTGAGAATAAGGTTTATCAGCGTATATTTTTGATTCCCTTCTTTCCGGATCAATATATTTCCAGAAATGATGCTGCACCTTATCTGACTCAGTAAACACAATCATGAAAAAGTCAGGTTGATAGCGTCTCAATAAAAATATGGCTCCCCTTGTCCTCACTTCAATAGACTCCAGGAGCTTCTCAAGCGCCAGATGAGGTTCACCTCTCCGTATGTAACCCCAAATCCCTGCCTCGAGTATATATCCGCCGGCATTTTCCTGGAGGGTCTGGACTATTCCAGAAGGATATGAAAAATTATCTTTATCAACACCAGGTGCATCGAGCCCGGGAATAAAAAAGCCATTGACCTCCTCTGCCGGATAGGTAATTGGTACATTAATAACACCCACACTTTTACCTCCCTCGCTCAGTATCTTCCACAGGCTCTTCCCCTTTCTGAAACTCGCATTAATAAATCTGATCCCATAATCATCTATTTTGGGTTCAAAGAAATCGTATATCCCGTGTTTACCCGGGTTCTTTCCGGTTATAAAAGAGGACCATGCCTGGGCGCTGTTGGATAAAGGGGTCGATCGTAGCCTAGCACTGATCCCACTGTTCAAACACCTTTCCAGATTGGGAAGCCTTCCCTCTTTGACCCACGGATCAATCAGATCAAATGTGGCCCCATCGAGACCTATTACCATTACTTCAGGTTTTTTCATATCAGTCTACGTATCCGAGACTCTTAAGACGTTCTTCTATTTTTTTTGCATCTTCCTCTGTATAGGCGCCATCTTCCTGCTTACGAGGGTCACTTTCGTGTCTATCGGTCACCGGTAGCCTTTGGCTCTGTAATGGATTGAGAGAAGTGGTAAACGCCTCTTCAAGTATCTTTCCATCAATATCTTCCGGAATAGGCGCTCCCATGAGGCCAAGGATAGTCGGCGCGAGGTCAATAATCCTTGCGCCCTGTATCTTATATCCCTTCCTGATTCCATTGCCGCTCATTAATAAGACGCCATTAGGACGGTGGTTTCCACCCTTCTGAAGACTCGACCAATCGCTGTAATCACTGTGTTTCAGGCTTGACTCAAAGATATTCTTATTGCGATCATCATAACCCGGCCAGGACGTATATCTGTGCCCCTTCCATGTAACCAGTAAGTCAGGAGCAAAATCTATGCATTCGCCATGATAGACCTCCTCTCTCCTGTAAACCCCCTCAACGACAGGCTCGCCCGTCTCAGGGTCTTTTAGTTTCTTAAGTTCGTCGATTACCCTCTCCCTCAGAGCCTCATACTCCTTGCCCGGCTTCACGGCGCCCATCGGCATCTTGCCTTCCAGATTGATAAAAAGATTCGTGCTCTCTCTTCCAAAAGAGTATACCTTTGTTCTTTTCCAGTCTATTTCTGAAAAAACAATATTAGACTTTACCTTCTGCCTGAGATCCGGAAATTTCCTTTTCAGCCACTCAAGCCCCTGTGGTGGAACAGACCTTTTAATAATATGATGCAATCTCTTCATGACGCTTAAAGAAAGGGCTTTCTTGCCACTGGACGAATAGGTTAGGAGTCCTATAGATTCAAGCCATTTATTGATAAAAATTGCCTTATGGCAGGGACCGGCGCCATGGTCAGACATAACAATAAAATTTGTCTGATCGGGTAGTAAGGAGACAATATCTCCTAACATCTGATCAATTTTTATATAACAGTCCCTTATAGCGCTTCCGTATCTTTTATGTTCTTCAGGAGATATTCCGGTAAATGAATCATCCATATATTGCCAGTATCCATGTTGTATAAGATCAAGAGAATTGAAGACCATCATAAAGAAATCCCAGTCATATTCCTTCATCATGTAAGCAGTCAATCTATGGTGAAATTCGGTTATTTTATTAATCTGCTTCAGGAAGGACGATGGGTCCTGTCCCTGTGGATAATCCCTTAATATGTACTCTCCCAACGCATTTTTTATGTTTCCAAGTATATGAGGGGGATAGACAAAATCCGAATCAACCCCCGGAGAATCAAAACCGGATATCATCACTCCGTTGACCTTTTCAGGCGGGTATGTCATGGGAACGTTCAAGACAACCACCTTTTTCCCATGCTCGCTCAGGAGCTTCCAGAGCGAGTCTCCTCGCCTCATCCCGCCGTTGGTATAAAGGAGTTCATAGCTGCATGGCTTATGAACTACAAAGTCATAAATACCGTGTTTACCAGGATTCTTGCCCGTAATGAAGGACGTCCAGGCAGGCGGGCTCAATGGATGGAGTGTGGATTCTAATGTTCCCCATACCCCATTCCGTGTTAATCTGGAAAAATTCGGCAGGAGTCCTTCTTCAATCCATGGGGTAATCAAATCCCACGTTGCAGAATCCAAGCCTAAAACGAATACCCTGTTTTTTATATGTGCCATTATGTGTGGAACCTGTTAAAATGCGATTCTGGTTAAAAAGGTTTTAACTACTGCTGCTTTCCAGCAACGGCCGTGCGTCTTCTTTCAAAGAGTATCATGGAGAAGAAGCGCCGCAGGAGCCAAAGGTTTCTTGTCAATTGAGAGCCCCTTTCAGGTCCCAGCAGTAACCGCCGGACTCTTTGGCGAATATGGGCAAAAGAAGAATAGTAATTTAAGTAGGAATCCTTAACCGCCATCTTAATCTCCCCTTTTGTGAGTCCGGGGTAGCTCAAAACCCCGCCATGTACTCCATCAAAATCCTCCCAGCAATCATAATCTATCCAACCCTTTTCCTGGCATTCTTTAAAAAATCTTGTGCCAGGGAAGGGGATACAGATGCTGAACTGGACTGAATCGGGGGATAACCTTTTTATAAACTGCCTCGTTACTCTGATTGATTCCCAAGTCTCACCAGGATTACCGATCATTACTGTAGCATGGGTCACGATATTTACCTTTTTACAAAGGTCAAAGGCATTTATAATATCTTTTAGCACATAATGCTTCTCTATAGTATCAAGAAGGTCCTGAACTCCACTCTCCACGCCAAATTTAATCAAGTAGCATCCTGAATCCTTCATGAGTTTAATTCGCTTGAGTGTAACGTCATCTGTCCTCGACAGACAGCCCCATGTAATGTCTAACCGTTCATCAATAAGCCTTTGACAGAGATCCTCCACCCTCTTCCATGAGGCAGTAAAGTTATCATCTTCAAAGTAGAAAAATTTTACGCCAAACTCTTCTTTAAGCCATTTTATTTCTGAAATAATATTATCGAGACTCCGAAGCCTCAATTTGTCCTGAAAAAAGATCTGCGGATAAAGGCAGAAGGAACAATGATAGTTGCAACCCCTGCTTGTCCACATAGACGCTATCGGATGTTTTCTCGATGGAAGCATTGATTCAGAGTAGTTGTTGATATCAATCTTGTCATAGGCTGGAAATGGGAGCTGATCGAGGTCTTTTATTAAAGGCCGTATACCGGTATTTATTACCTTATCTCCATCTCTGTAAACTATACCCTTTACCTTGCTGAGATTATTAATATGTTCTGCAATATCACTGATTGTCTCATCATATTCACCGAGGGCAATTATATCCAGCTCCGGATCCTCACTCATGACCTCATCGGGAAATGCAGTAACGTGGGACCCAACCATAATCTTCCTGGTCTTTACGGTATCATTCAGGAGTTTTAAAAGTTTTCTGTCGTGGTCGAAACTTGGAGTAGAGGTGTTTATGACACACAGGTGAGGACCAAAATCGGTAACCTCCTTTAAGAGCGCAGGATAGTCGAGTCGCCTCGCGGGTGCATCCCATATTGCTGTCTCATGTCCCCTTTCCGCTGCTAAAGAAGCTGCATACATCTGAAAAAGAGGTGGCGGGTTAATTTTGCCTCCGGGATTTTTGTGGGCCCATCGCTGGGTTCTATGTCCATATTCAGGCCACGGACCATCTATAAATGCAATTCTCAATTCTCGATCCTCTTTATAGCCTGCTCAAGCGACTTTCCAACAACACCCCAGTCATAATGTTCTTTGATAAACCTTCTTGCACTGCCTTTCTTAAGGTTCTTTTGAGATACATCCAGGACCATGTCAGCCATGGCTTCAGTAGTTGGTTGGCAGAGGAAACAGTATTCACCGAGGGTATCTCTGGATTCTCCTGCAAGATGTCCAACCACTTGCAGGTTCATGGACAGGTATTCAAGGAGTTTCAAAGATACTCTCGTTTCATTTGCAAGGTCATCAGACATAAAAATAAGGCCTGTATCCGAGGCTGCAAGATAGCGGGGGACTTGAGAATGGGGAACCCTTCCAGTAATAATTACATGATTGCTAATCCCCAGGGTAGATATGAGGTCCATATATTCCTTCTCTAAAGGGCCTCCCCCACCAATTATCAGAAGTATGGCATTACTATGCCTCTTTATGATTTGCTGCATCGTATTTAAGATTGTATGGAGGTCCCTCGCACTCCCATAAGTAAAAGAACCGAGAAAGGCATAGACCTTTTTACCCTCTAAGTTAAGAGACCTCTTCTCCTGAAGTGGATCAAATTGAACGGGGTCAAACAATTCTGTATCAACACCCTGAGGTACTATAACTGCCTCTGTTCCACCCTCATCTTTAATATACCTTTTAAGATACTGGTTATGTGTTGTTGTCAAGTCTGCCCATCTGGGCATCAACTTTTCTGTAAGGGAAGTCAATCTCTTCCTCAGGGGACTTTTGAACCATAAAGAGTCGAGGTCATCGCAATCTACTATAACCCTCTTTCCGCGGAGTTTGGCTATGATAAGGCATGGGAGGGTGAGGGGCCATGCCTTCTGCAAAAATACAAGGTCAAAATCCTCTCTCAGGCAAAGGAGAGATCTTTTAATTGAGGCCATGATAAAACCAGAGAGTGAACCTGTCTGGGGTATTGATATAACCCTGTTACCGTTTTTTATTTCAGATGGAAAAACCCCATTCTTATCATTGCAGTTAGACTCAAGATAACAGACCTTGTGTTTTACCATTAAAAGCGACGCCAATCTCCTTGCCCGATAGGTAGAACCATGACGTTCTTCCATTACATTAATAAATAAGATATTCATTCCCGCATAAATAAAATGAAAATTCCTTACATTAGACCTTTTTGCCAACATCAGACTCATCGTTGCTGCTATAATATTTGTAGTAACGGTAGTAACCATGGCCACCACGTAATATTTTTTGCTTATTTAAAACAACACCTAAAAGCGTAGCCCTGGCTGTCCGGAAAACCTCCTCCATCTGGGTAACGGTTTCAAAGGTAGCTCTTCTACTCTCCACTACATTTATAACACCGTCAATATATCGGGAAGTAATTATCGCATCGTCCACTACAAGCGCTGGAGCCGAGTCCAGCACAAGGAGGTCATATTTTTCTGTTAACTCGGCGACTAATTGCTGCATCTTGTGAGATTCCAGCAGCCTGGCTGGGTCTGGCGGAATGGGACCTGTTGGCATGACATACAACCCTTCAAGGTCTGTATCGAAAATGACGTCCTTGACTTCTTTCTCGCCAAGAAGAACACTTGTGATGCCTATGGTATTTTCTATGTTAAAATGTTTGTGCACACCGGGTTTTCTCAGGTCGGTGTCGATAAGGAGAACCCTTTTGCCTTCCCTTATCAAGGCAATGCCCAGGTTTACTGCCGTTAAGGTCTTACCTTCCTGCGGTTCTGCGCTCGTTATCATAATATGCCGCAGTGGCTTATCTAAACTGGAAAAACGTACGCTATTTTTGACTGTTCTGTATGCTTCACAAATAGGATCCGTAAACTTTCTCCCGGAAATAAGGAGCGGAGTCCCCTTCTTGATCTTTGGTATAATACCTAAGAACGAAACTTGTTTAATCTTCTCAATATCCTCAGCGCCCTTTATTGTAGTATCGAGGTTATCAAATAGTAAAGCTAGTCCTACACCGCTAAAAAGCCCAAGAAAAATTCCTACTGCAAAGTTTACCACCTTTTTTGGTTTGGTGGGTTTGCCGATAGGCAACTCATACGCGGGATCTACGATACGAATATTTGAAAGTGTTGTTGCCTCCGCAATACCAATTTCGCTTTTACGTTGCAAGAGGAACCTATAGATGTTTTCTGCAACGGAAAGTTGAAGTTGAAGTCTGGCTTGCGACATGACCTTCTCAGGCAGTGTTCTAAAAAGAGCTGAATATTTATCTATGTCTGCGTTTACTCCCGCAAGATGAACTTCAAGGGACGCAATTTCTCTCTCTAAACCTGATAAAAGGCTGTTTGAATTCTGATAAACCTGAATCTCATTAGCAAGGTTCTCTTTGGCTTTTTTAAGTTGACTCCTTATTGAAACTACTTCCGGATGGTCTTCTGTTACCTCCTGGGTTGCCTTGACTAGCAGTATCTCTAGTTCTTCGATTTTATCCCTTTGCGACTTTACTGTAGGATTTTCCGTCATAACCGATGGAATTATCCTCGTTAAATCCATCTTACCGACCTGTTCCCTTAATACCCGGAGTTTTGCCCTGGCTTGTTCCAGGTCTATTACATTATCTTCCTTTTGTTTGTAAAGTTCAGCAACCTTCTCAATTGCCACTTTTATTTCAGAATCAAGATCAACGGTTTGCTCCCTCTCTTTAAACCGCTTAAGGTCAGACTGGTACTTGTAGTAGTCCCTCGTTACTTTCTTGATTTGTCTTTCAATAAAAGACTTTGCGCTTGAATATTCTTCCCTCGAGAGTTTAAGATTGAATTCAACAATTTCTTTCGCCAGTGAATTTGCTATGCCCTGTGATAGCTTAGGGTTCTTTGTGCCACACGTTATTGTAAAAAGGTTTGCATCAAGCAATTGGACTATACTAACGTACGGCAAAGGAAATATATACGAAAGGATACCTGGTTTTAGTAACGTATCCGGGCTCATAGGTTTGCCGTCCCTGCCTTTCAAGTCATATTTCTTTATTACAGGTTCAATGACAGGCCTAACTGAGGCAACTGCTATCGTCGTGCTAATTTCTGAGGTTGAACCAACCGCTGCAAGGCTTCCAAAATCTTTAAGGGTGGAACTGAATAAAGAAGCGCTTGAAGATGCAGGGCTAGTCATTATCAATAGTTTGGCGTATGTTTCATAGGTGGGATGTATTAGATAAGTGCATGCAATTGTAGCGCTTACAATTACCAGGAATGCCTGAATTGCAACCCACATCCTTCTTCTGAGGATGCAAAAAAACTCTTTTATGTCCATAAAAACTTTCTAACCAGGAAAAGTTGGCACTAAGTAAAGTAGTAATGAGGGTATCAAAAAAAGCCAAAGATTTCAAGGATTAAAATAAATCATTGATTTTTAATTTAGATTTTGTTATTTTTAACATTTTAAATAATCTTTATCCGAGGTTTATCTTCACAGTTTTTAAATATAACAACAGAAACCACAGATTTCGCCGTGAGCGCTCAGTCGAACGATTTCACAGATTGCACAGATTATTATGATTATTGTTACAGACAGAGGATATGAAAAGGAGATACAAGAAACTATCCTGAAATTTCAGGGTGGAAATGGAAAAATCACATTACCACATATTTTATTTTACAATCTCGACACTGAATACCTAATGGAAAATCCACCATATCAGCAATCAAATCTCTCGAAGCAACTCTCAACCATTCTCAATGGTAATAACTCTGAAATCGTCATATTTGCTTCACCACACATTACCTATGATATAATTACGGATGTCATGCTTAACTGCTCTGAAAAATCATATAAATTCAATATGCTAAAACATCTGCATGAAAAAACTGTTGGAAAGGTCAGAAGAACAAGCAAGATTGGTGACATATGTGTAGTTAATTTGTTAAAAGAAAACCTTCCTGTCGCGAGTAGGTGGATTAAAAGGTGCATGGATATATTTTTGTCTATTACGGCATTCATTCTTTTTTCTCCTTTACTGATAATTGTGCCTTTCCTAATAAAATTAACGAGTAAGGGTCCAATTATCTATACACAGATTAGAGCAGGCCTTAATGGCAGGCCATTCAAACTCTATAAGTTTCGCACCATGGTGTCAGACGCAGACAAAATCCTGCATAACTATATAGATATAAACAAATTAAAAGAACCTGTCTATAAATTTAGAAACGATAAGAGAGTAACGCCTTTAGGAAAAGTATTACGAAAAATGAGTATTGATGAGTTGCCACAAATACTTAATGTCCTGAAAGGAGATATGAGCTGGGTTGGTCCAAGGCCTGAAAATGTAAAGCTTGTTAAACGCTACAATGGTGTATTCAAAACGAGGCTCATGGCGAAACCGGGTATTACCGGCTTGCAGCAGATTAAATGCAGAGGTATAAATTCGATGACGGAAAGAATAAAGTACGACAAGCAATACATCGGGGAACAGTCCACCTGGCTTGACTTGAAGATACTTTTCCAAACCATAAAGGTTGTATTATCCGGCGAAGGGGCATGGTAATGTAACTTCTCAGGTTTAATCCTGACGAATTAATCCTGACGAATTGGATCCTTTTTTGATTAGTAGGCGTTCGTAGAAGGCTGCCTTTTCAATATCAACAAACGGTCCCATAATTGTTTGTATACGTCTGAAAAACCTCTCTACATTGGCTATAGAAACGGTTGGTACGTAGAGCATGTCGCCGGTTTGGAGTGTAATGTTGTCTCGAAAATCACCCTCTTTTAATGCAACTTCCAGATTCAGTTTTCTCAATTCTGGTTTATTTATCCCTCCTCTGGCGAGTAGGATGCTATTTAATTTTGCATCTGCATTTACTCCACCAGCGGCAGTTATAGCTTGTAAAACTGTGGGACTACTATCAGCAGGAAAGATACCCGGGTTGTTTACCTCGCCCAAGACAAAAAACTTACGGCTCTCAACAGATTTAATCGTTATACTCACCTGCGGATCTTTTATATACTTTGAAAGCTTTTCGGTAATTTCTTTTCTCAATTGAAATACCCCAACCCCCATTGTTTGAATTTCACCAACGAGTGGATAATAATATCTTCCTGGTGGTATTATTTTTATAGTTCTATTAAAATCGCTATTGCGCCACACGAGTATTTCAATCTCATCACCCGGGCCTAATATCATATCAGAAACTTCCACTTTGATAGGAACCTCAGAAATGCTGTTATCCTCTGCCGAAGACTGATTAACATCAGATGTCCTCCTATTAACAGAAGAACAACCCACGAATATTAACAATAGCACCAAAATAGAACACAGCAAAGTATTTAACCACTTTATTACAGGCATCTTTTATCCTCCATCACGTATTACTTTTTCAAATGAGTTATAAAGCATGACTCATTAAGAGTTATCTAATAGAAAGGAATTTGTACAGAAAGAAGAAATAGATTTACAAAATAGCAGTGCCCATCTTGTACAATAAATCGGTCATAAAATTTAAAATTACTATACAAGGGAGAGCATAAAAATAATGATACCATTATTGCGAACTGAAAGCCAGCAAAAACCGTTATTTGGGTCTGCGACAAATTTATGAGTAAATTTGACTTTCTCATTGTTTTATAATCCTCCTGTTAATTAACAGGAGGATTATATGAAACTATATGAATTGGAAAAATAGAAGGATAGACTATTAAAAGAAATTCAGGGTGTTGGAGACATGAGAAGCGGTAGTTTGAGTGTTCGTTACCAAAGATGTAGTAAAAGTCCCTGTGTTTGTGATGATCCAAAACATCCAGGGCATGGACCAATTTATTCCTTTTCTAATGATGAATTTGTAGAGTATCGGGAAAAATCGTTACTCACCGTTTTAGGGGATGTATCTGTGAACCGGGCTTATTATTATGACAAGGCTTGTCCTCATGAAAATAAGGCAGATGAATTTGGCAAAAGGATTTATGGAGAGGCGATGCGTCGTGGTTTGCAGAGGGCGGAAAAGATTTGTGTGATAGGAGATGGCGCTCCATGGATATGGAATATTGCTGATGAGCAGTTTTATGGAGATATTCAGATTATTGACCTTTATCATGCCAGAGATCACTGCTGGAATGTTGCCAGGGTATTTTGGGGTAATAATAAAGAGAAAATGAACCGATGGGCAAAGATTGAAACAATCCGGGATGCACTGGACAGTTAAGGGAGCGAATAGTATTATTGCCTTGCATTGCTGTTTTATCAGTAATCGCTGGGAAGATTTCTGGGAGTATCTGGCATGTGCTTAAATACTACCCATAAATTTGTTGCACACCCTAAATGTGACGGTATCTCCACATTCTTTATGATTATGGCGCCGGTAGATATTCCGTCTCTACCCATCTGTTTGAAGACGTTGGTGGTTATTCCCGGAACATCTTTTACAGGAAGATAACAAAGCGATAGACCTTTGTGCGCAAGCTCCGGGCTTGTCTTTACAACTGTCACATAACCTCCTCCATATTTCGTTGCTTCTCTGACACCGCTTATAAAGGTTTTTGAGCCGTTTACCGCTAATTTTTCTCCCTCTTTTTTCATGGTAGTAGATATGGAAACTACATCAGAACCTCCAGCCGCCTCAGTCGAAGCGATACCCAGAAAAGCCTTTCCTTTCGTAACATCAGGCAGGAGTTCTTCTTTAGCCTTTTTGCTCCCGTATCTGTTCATCAGGAATCCCCATCCGGCTTCCACCAGATAATAAACAGCAGTAGCCATGCTGATATCGGCCCTGGCAATTTCCTCAGTCGCTATTGCAGTTGTAACGAAGTCTGCTCCTGATCCGCCGTAATCCTGCGGGATAGTTATGCCAAGCAGTCCAAAAGATGCCATGTCATACAGAACTTCTCGGGGAATCTCCCCTTTCTCGTCTATTTCATTGGCAAATGGCGCAATCTTTTTTTCGCAGAACTCTCTCACAGACTTTCTGAAAAGTTCCTGTTCTTCAGTAAATGGAAAATCCATAGGGCACCTTTTATTATAATTTCCGCATCAATTTAATTTTTTGAAAAAACCCCTCACCTAACCTCTCCCACAAGGGGCGAGGAAACTTTCCCTCTCTTGATGGGAGGGACTAAGGGAGGGTGTTATATTTCATGTTCCTTTATAAGACGGTAGTATGTGAGAAATACGGTTTATATTTATACTTTACAAAAAGCTAAATTGTTACTATTGTTTAATACTGAGAAAATAGTAGAGAAAACTTTGAAAAATGTATACCATGAGGCATACTCTTTCTCTATGAATTCTCAAGAAAACAAATAAAGGAGACTGCCGCATGGCTAGCGACTTTTGTTATCAAAATAACATATTTGAACAGATGCTCAAGTACAATCTTAAGCATAATATCAACCAAAAGTGAAATAAGTGCCGAGTGTCGAGTACCAAGCGCAAGTTGCATTACACCCGCCACTCGCCACGTGTCACTGTGGTGGCTTAATGTTACTTATGCAGTATTGTAAAATAGCACTAAACATCTCTGAAAGCTCCGTATGATAAAAGGCGTTAATCTTTTTAGCGGCATTGGGAGAAAACTACTGTGCTGGTTTTTAACCCTGTCTATTCTACCGATCATGGTGGTTGCCATCCTTACGTATCGGTATGCACGCGAAACCATCAAGAATGAACTCCTGAACGAAGGGTCTTTTCTTGCCGAAGGCATCAAGAATCACATCCAGACCATCCTGAATGCGGGTGAATATTCGTCACAGTTTTTTGCTTCTGATGAGTTTATACGAAGACATTTAGAGATATTGAATCATAATCCGAATGATAAGCACATTGTCAGGAAATTCAATGATTACATGGTATACAAAACGAATTTAAATAAAGATTTTTATGAAACCTTTATTCTGAATCAAGCAGGAATTATTGTCGCATCGAGCAACGAAGAAAGTATCGGCAGGATAGAATTTGGCGCAGATTATTTTACCTATGGCAAAGGAGGTCCTTATGTCAAGGATGTATACAGAGACGAAAATACAGGAGAGTTTTCAATAGCCTTTGCCGCACCGGTGCAAAAAAAACGCAGTGGGAAGTTTTTAGGTGTACTAGTGATCAGGTATAATGCAAACAAGTTAAATGAGATCACCGCTGGGAAAAAGGTTGATGTAAAAGAAGATGTGGGTACGTTTCTGAGAAGGGGTAAGACAAGCGAAGCGTATATTGTAAATGAAAATCATCTTATGATTACGGGATCGAGGTTTAGGGAGAGCGCTATTTTAAGCCAGTTAGTCAATACCAAACCTGTAACTGTTGCGCTGAACTCAGGGAAAGAGGTGGTAGGTGTATATAAAAATTACATGGGAAAAAATGTTATCGGTGCAACACGATATTTAAAGAAGGTGGGATGGGTTTTACTGGTGGAAACGGATGAGTCGGAGGCGTATTCTCCCATTTCCAGGTTCAAATATCGTGCAATTACGGTGGTAGGAATATGTATCGTTGGCGTTGTATTTATTTCATTATTTGTTTCGAGAGGGATTATTAACCCCATCATTCTTCTTGTTAAGGGAATGAAGAGAGTAGCGGCAGGTGATTTAAATATTCGTGTCGAAAGCCGTTTGAAAGACGAACTTGGTGAACTGACAGATTCGTTTAACTATATGACGAATGATATCAAGGACGCCCGAGAAAAACTCTTGAAATTAAAGGCCGACCTTGAAGAGAGAAAAGAATATTTAGAAAATATTTTAAAATACGCAAGCGAATTGATTTTCACACTGGATGTTCAGGGAAATTTCACCTTTATCAATCCCAAGATTAAAGAGTGGGGTTACAGTGAGGGCGAATTGATCGGTCAGCCGCTACATTCCATCTTATTTGATAAGCGGCAGGAAAATGTGGAGCAGATTATTCATGATGGGTTTAGAAAGATATTTGAGATGGAAGTGCTGGACAAACACAAGAATGTCAGGAGTGTATTGCTGAGTACGTCCCTCGTAAAGAATAAAGAGGGACAATTGATGAGTGTATTGGGAGTTGCCAATGATGTGACAGAATTGAGAAGACTGGAACAAAAACTCGTACAATCTGACAGGCTGGCATCTATCGGTCAACTGGTGGCAGGTATTGCCCACGAGATCAATAACCCTATCGGGGTAATTTATCTTTACAGCACTGAAAGCATGAAACTTTTCGAGAGGGTTACGAATGCCTTAAAACTCATAACCTCCATTCCTATTTCTGAAAACACAAAGCGATTGAACGATGTTGTTACATCCATGGACCGTAAAACAAATGCTGAACTGGAAAAGGATGCATTGAGGACGGAGCTTTTGTGTATTGCTGATGATTTGGACAAATATTGCAAGGAATTGGCACAAATATATAATGTTATTGGAAAGACCAGGTCCTATTTGCACGAATACTTAGAAGGCTCTGTGAAAGAGTCTATACGATGCAAGGATTTAATTAGTGGTCTGCTCGATTTCTCAAGACAAAAAAAGCCAGAAATGTGCATGTCCAATGTGAACAATTTGATCGACAGTGTGCTCAGTATTGTAGAGAAACAATACAGGAAAGAGAAGATAGAGGTAGTTCGTATACTCGACCAGCATGTTCCTGATATTATGATGGATGCGCGTCAAATGGAACAGGTTATTATTAATATCACTAATAATGCCGTTTTTGCCATGAAAGAGGCCTTAGGAAACGGCGAACATGTTGGAGTGTATCGAAAGGGTGAGTTGACAGTAGGGTCGCGTTACCATTCGGATAAAGGATGTGTGGAAATATTTATTACTGATACTGGCGTTGGCATTAGCAAGAATGATTTGAGGAAAATATTCGATCCGTTTTTTACCACAAGGAAAGACGGGAAAGGCACGGGTCTGGGTTTGAGCATCAGTTACGGGATTGTAAAGATGCACGACGGCAGCATTGAGGTGGAGAGTGAAATCGGCAAGGGTACTACATTTAGAATATTATTACCTTTAGAGATAAAAAAAGAACAAGGGATGCGTGTGGTTAAATTATAAATTTTCGGTAGTAATAGGTATTTCTATGGGTAAAAAAGAATACATAGTTCCGTATAGCGAGGATGCAAGAAAAAGGCATTATCATCAAACAAACAGAGGGAAGGTAACAAAATTTATGGTTCAGCTTGAAGTAAAATATGAGGGAATATACCATGAATGTTTTTGAAAGAAAAAACACCGATTTAATTAAAGAGTTTAACAGATACATCCGCGAACATCCGGAGTTTGCCGTTAAAATTCCAAATAACGCTATTGTAATTATACAATTAAAAGGTGACGATGAGTTCAATAAATGGAGTCTTATGTTGGGTAAAAAGCATGCTGAAAGTGGACAACCTGTGATGTGTGTTAGAATAAAAAAGATAAAACCTATCCACTCTCGTATCGAGGAAGTTGAAGTTGAACAACAGGTAGCTTTCTAAAATGTCGGGTATTTTTAGATGAAGACAGACGGCACAAAAATTTTAGTGGTGGATGATGAGGTTGGTTACAGAAAGGTGCTCAACAATGCCTTGACGGAGCGTGGTTTTATTGTCAAAACCGCAGCGTCAGGAGAGGATGCCCTGGAAGAACTCAAAAAACAGGAGTTTCCAATTGTCATCGTAGATATGAAACTTCCCGGCGGTATTGATGGTCTGGAATTACTGCAAAGGGTTAAGGGGATGTATAACTCTTCTGTATTGATAATGACCGCCTATGGCGGCATAGAGACAGCCGTAGAGGCGATGAGACGGGGAGCTTTTAATTATATTACCAAGCCTTTTAATCTCGACGAGATCATCCTCAATATCGACCGCCTCATTGTACAGAAAAAGATAATTGAAGAAAACAAATACCTGCACTCAGAGTTGGAGAAGGTCTATGGATTAAAAAAGATTATAGGAAGTTCTAAGGAAATACAAAAGGTTTTGGATATGATTTCAAGAGTTGCCTTTAGCTCCGCTACGGTGCTGATTACCGGCGAGAGTGGCACTGGAAAGGAGCTTGTTGCCAGGGCAATCCATTTTACGGGAAATCGGAAGGACGAGAAGTTTATAGTAATTAATTGCGCTACGTTATCCGAAAACCTCCTTGAGAGTGAATTATTCGGTCACGTAAAGGGCGCTTTTACCGGCGCTATCAAAGATAAAAAAGGCCTTTTTGAAGAGGCGGACGGCGGCACCTTGTTTATGGATGAGATTGGTGATATCCCCAAATCGGTGCAGGCAAAGATTCTGAGGGTTTTGCAGGAAGGTGAATTTATTTCACTTGGTGACACCGTTACCAAGAAGGTGGATGTGCGTATCATTGCCGCAACAAACCAGGAGTTGTTACAACGAGTGCAGGAAAAGGAATTTCGCGAAGACTTGTATTATCGGTTAAATGTGATCAATATCAAGATGCCTCCATTACGCGATAGGAAAGAAGATATTCCGCTCCTGTTGAAACATTTTGTCGAAAAGTATAACAAAAAGGAAAACAGGCAGATCAAAGGGATTTCACCCGAAGTAGAAAAGGAATTTTACAATTACAACTGGCCTGGCAATGTCCGTGAACTGGAAAATGCCATAGAAAGGGCAATTACCCTTACCACGGAAGACATAATATCTTTAAATGTTATTTTGCCGTTGGTAAAAAAGGAGGGAGTATCCGGGGATCTTGGAGATGAATTGCTTTCTCAACCTTATAAAGATGCACGCAGAAAGGCGCTCGACGGATTCAATGTAAAATACATAACGAATGTGTTGAATAAAAATAGTGGTAATGTAACAAACGCAGCTAAAGAGAGCGAAATAGAGCGTCAATACCTCCAGCGCATGCTGAAAAGATACAACATTAAATCGAAGGATATTATTTAGCATGAGAAACGGAAATACAACCCAAATGTCTCGTTTGTGTCCGCCTTTAAACAATCCATTTTGGAAAGCTTATGAAAGGCATACAAATTATTCTCCTCCTGCTGGATGAAATTCTCATGCTATTGCAATGATACACATTACATCAACAACAAACGCTATTTGTTACTAGCTGCGCTTGCACGTTTTTTATCAGATTTTATCAAAATTCCATCCACATCGTTTATACTTTTTCCATTGACAAATGTTTTATAATTTTGTAAATATAAGGATATGAGTACCGTAAAGCAAAAAAGAAAAGATGTAGAAGCCATAGAATCCTTAGAAAAAAAAATAAACCCAGTTCCGATAAAAAAGGATGACCCCTTTTTTTCATCTGCCCCTGCGGATATAGGTCATACTAATAATAAAATAATTGATGAATTATTGTATGGCATGAAATGTCAGAAATAATCTTTGCAGACACGTCCTTCCTCATTGCTTTTTATAATAAGAAAGATGATAAACATCCAACAGCAAGATTACTTGTACAAAATCTTATTCATCAACAAACATCGGTTGCATTTATAATTACAGACTATATCTTTGATGAAACCCTCACTACTGTTATGAGACAGGGAGGTAAAAACCTTGCTGTAGATATAGCCCGAAAGATTTATGAATCCCCTTCCATAAAGATATTTCCTATAGATTCTGAAATTTTCAACCTTTCCTACGATATGTTTATCAATTATCGAGATCAAATGTGGAGTTTTACAGACTGTACGTCTTTTTGCTTTCTGAGAAGATATAAAGATGCATTAAAAGTTGCGGCCTTTGACCGCCATTTTATAGCAGCCGGTTTTCACGTAATCCCCGAAATCCAATCCTGAACATCAAAAATCAAAACGACCATAATTTTCATTTCGATTCTTACTTGTTCTCAGACATGGATCGGGAGTGCAATGGGCTCGACACCCTATTTCCAGAATGACTCGTCCCATACTCGTAACAGTTCACAGCAGAGAACAGCCTTTTGACTTAAATTCCATGCTGTGATAAAATGCGCATAACAATTTAAAAAACAATTAGACTAAATGGAGTTATAAATATGATAACGATAAAGAAAAAGGCATTAGATGTAATTTCAAAACTACCTGATTCTGCCAGTATTGATGATATTATGTACCAGCTTTATGTTTTAGATAAAATTAGAAAGGGGCAGGAAGCGGTAAAAGATGGCAAGACTATTTCTGTTGAAGAATTGAAAAAAGAAATGAAATCCCTGAAATAGGCAGGATTGTTCCTGAAAGTTGTAAGAGATTTGGATAATCCTTGTACTTAAGCTATTTTTGCACCTTTCCATACCCCTTTGTCTTCCAATCCTTATCATAAATCGTAATATAATCATCTTTGATAATCATACGCTTTTTTACGTTTCCCTTACTATCGTATACATCAATTACCTGTTGTTCTGCCTGATTATCCTCAACAGGTGGTAAGGACGCACAACCAGCAATAATAATGCATACGATTGACACTGCTACACTTTTAGTGTCAAACAGTTTTTCACTTGAACCAGACCCAATATAAAAGGTAATATCTGTTAGTTTTTACTTGAACGATTGGTAAAATCGCTTCTGGCCTGAAATAAGGTATCTTCCTTTGCCCA
>Ga0209342_10000860_pt1 | contig 35031 bp, 59 predicted proteins | sample RifCSP16_2_FD_184023 | JGI IMG/M metagenome (GOLD analysis project Ga0209342, IMG submission 184023) | Soil microbial communities from Rifle, Colorado - Rifle CSP2_sed 16_2 (SPAdes) (version 2) | ecosystem: Environmental > Terrestrial > Deep subsurface > Rock core/Sediment | place: Rifle...
CGACTTCATCTCCAGGCGAGACGTCTCGCGCAGCATCTGGCGCTGGAAGGAGAGGGTCGAGTACTCCTCCGGGAATACGACGTTGCAGACCGGGGCCGCCGCGTACCAGATGTCCGGACGGAAGAGCTGCGTGCCCAAACGCTCCCTGACCGAAGAGACAGCGTCCCCGGCATCCGGCGCCGAGACCGAGACCGTCGCTTTGGCTGCGGCCTCCAGATCCTTGATCCGTGCCACACCGTTCTTCAGCTCGACGTGGACCGGATCCGACCCCAGCCCGAACTGCGCCCAGATCGGGTCCTTCTGCGCGTAGTCGCCTCCCCAGCGGAGGTTGATCGGGAATTGGTGGAGCACGTCGCCGATGGTCTTGTAGAACTCCGCCGCCCGCGTGAGGCTCTGGACGTCGGAAGCGGACAGCTTCCCCTCCGCCTGCAGCTGGGCGAACGTCGACCCTGGGTTCTGCGCGAGCCGGATCTTCGCCCGCGCGTAGGGCCCGTCCGCATCTGCCCAGTTCATCCCTGCCACGTTCAGGGCGTAGGTGAAATTCGACCCCACCCCGTCCTTGCCGAGGTCGGCGGCGAGTCCGTAGGGGTGCAGGCTCGTGTAGGGAGTCCCCGACTGCTTCGCGCTGATCTCCGCCTGCTCTTGCGGGGTTCTCCTCCCGCTGCGGACCCGCACGGTGTTCCCGTGCAGCTCGTTGAGTTTGGCGAGCAGCTTCTCCAGCTCGAACTCGAACTCGACTATTGCCGGTCCCGCCAGCTCCAGCAGGATCGAGGGTGGCGGCAGCACGACCACGTCCCTGCTGCCCGGGCGGTAGTGCGCGGTGGGCAGGGGAACCAGGTCGTAGTAGACGTACGACTGGATGTTGGTCACCAGCTGCCGAAAGGAGATGAGGGCACCCGTCTCTCCGGTCCGCCCCTTCAGCCACTCCTCGAACGCCTTCTGGTTCAACAGGTTCGTGGTCGTCTCCCCGCTGTCGGAGACGATCTGGGCCAGCAGGCGCACCCTCGCTTCGTTGATGGTGGTCCAGTCGTTCACTCCCAGGTAGTTGCCTTGAACGCCGCTGAGGAACTCGAGGATGGCGAGCACGGCGCTGGCGACCCCTGCCGTGTCCGCGAACTGGGGGCTGAGCGCCTGCCGGGTGGCGGCCATGTTGGCTATGACCACGGCCGGGTCGTTGACGCCCGTGTCATCGAACGGCGAGTAGTCGACGCCGTAGAACTGCGACTGGTTGCCGATGATTTCGTTCTGGTCCTGCTCCCCCGCAGCCTGGTCGTACTTGGCCAGGTAGAGGTAGGAGGTGTCGAGGACGTTCGAGAAGTCCAGGCACGTGAGGCTCGCGGACCTGGAGCCGAAGCCGCTCTGGCTGAGGGCCAACGAGAACAGTTCTCCGCTAAAGAGCAGCTTGTAGCTGGCGTCCCTGGAGCTGGCTGGCCTGCCGATGGCCGCCCCGTACAGCGCGTCCTCGTAGTCCAGGTAGAAGAGGTGGACGACCGAGCGCGGCAGCAGGCGCAGCAGGCGGTCCGTCGGGACGACGTCGATCTGGGCCTGGGCCGGCGCGTTCATCGCGATGGTGACACTCGCGGAGATGACCGGCACCTCCACGCCCTCGATGAAGAGCCGGAGGTGGAGGGCTTGCGCGTTGGCGGATCGGCTCACGCTATTCCCTACCGATGTTCGCGACTTCCCTATCGACGCCTGTAACTCTGGGCCCGGCAGCTTCCTCAAGTGCCTCGCGCTCCGCCTGCTCCGCGAGAGCTTCAGCCGCGGCCTGCTCCTGGGCGTCGTTCACGGCCCCCGCCGCGTTGCCCACCGTGAGGCTGTCGAGTATGTCGGTGGCCCCGTAGGTGGCGCCGTAGGAGACAACCGCGAAGGTGGCCTTCCCCAGGAACTGGGACATCTCCGAGGCCCTGAGCCCATTCTGGTTGTTCGCATCGAGCCCGAAGTTCTGGAAGGCCTCCGTCGCGTTCGTGTAGTAGAACACCTCCTCGTTCGACTGCGATGGTGGGATGGCGAACATCTCCCGGAAACGCGCTTCCTGCTCGCTCGGGCGTAGACGATCCGTCACCTGCCGCCTGGGGTACTCGTCGAAGTTGTCGTAGAACCTGCTCCGCTTGTAGCGGTTCTGGATGGCCTGGACGGTCACAGCAGTGGAGGCGGGGAGGCGGATGTTGAGCGTGGCCCCGCCCGGCAGCACCACCGCACCGAGCGCCTCGAAGCCCGAGCCCGAGGCGAACACGGGTCTGCCGGCGTTCTGCTCCGACCCCACGAACCCGGCCGGGATGACGAGGTTCCGGCCGTAGAGGAAGTTGCGGACGCTGTCCAGCTTGGAGTCGATGAAGTCCCCCGCCTGGGCCACCTTGGCCCTGAGCTTCCCCAGCAGGCCGACGTCGTCTGAAGAGGAGAGGGCTTTGATGTTCGCGGCCCTCACGGCCGCGGTGCTCGAGACGAAACCGTCCAGCGTGCGGATGCTCTCCTCGTCGACCACGATGCGTGAGCTGGAGTCGGTCGTGGGGTAGGAGACGTCGCCCGGCTCGGCGATCGTCTCGACCGCGGTGACCCACATCGTGAACTGCAGGTTCACCTCGTGGGTGGCCATGGCCTGCTTGGACGTGGAGGCCGCGATGACGTAGCCCTCGACGACGTACTCGTCGAAGGCGAGGTACGCCCTGGCCGCTCGGTCGGTGAGCTGGGTGCCCCGAAAGTAGTTCTCGTAGTTCTCCCACCACTCGATGTCCCACTGGAAGTCGGCCGTGTCCAGCAGCAGCGCGGAGAAGTTCATCATCTGCGGCTGCTCCCCGAAGAAGAAGCCGTAGGTGGGACCGAAGGTGGAGATGGGCTGGAACTTCTCGGTCCTGGTGCGGCTCACCGCCTGGAGGATGAAGTTCGAGGTGAAGCTGACGCTGTCCTTGTCCGGGGCGGACGAGTTGGCGATCTTCACCTCCTGGCCGAGCTGGTCCCGCACGAAGATGGTGGCGAAGGTCTCCTGGCGCAGCTGGATGCCGCGCATCGGGCGGCGCACCAGGTCCCGGGTGTCGCTCGCGGTCGCCGGCTCCGAGACGGTCTGCCGGACCTGGTCGAACGCCTGCGCGAAGTCGTCCAGCTCCTTCACGATGAAGGGAGGGAGCGAGCCGGAGGAGGTGAGGTCGGCCACCTACGACCCCACCGCGACGCTGGTGCGGACCAGGTACTCGCGGACCCCGCGTGCGTAGGGAGACTCGTACTCGATGCCGAACTTGATCTCGGCCGCCACCGCCTTCATGCCGACCAGCATGAGGTCGTCGGCGGTGACGTGCTCCAGCATTCGGACCCTGGTCTTCAGGCCGTTCTTCTGGGTGACGACGAAGCTGGTCTCCTTGCGACTCATACACCCCCCCTTCTACCAGAACCAACACCACCACCAGTGGTTCCTTCACCAGTGGCCCCTCCGCTGGGAGTCGCGGGACCGGTTGTGTCCATGGGGCCCTTGAGGTGTACTGGCTCGCCCGTCACCAGGGCAGTGTGCAGGGCGGCGATCATCTCCGCATTCTGCCCGAGCTGCACCGCCAGCTTGTTCGTGAGGTTCAGTGTATCTACGGCCGGGTTCCCAGTCAGTTGGGTACCTCCCGCCCCGGGCATCAGGACACTGGTCGTAGCTTCCGCGATTCCCAGTTCTCGGATGAGGGCCTCACCCTCCAGTCCCTTGAATTGCCCCTGCTGGGCCTCAGTAACCCCGAAGCGCTCGAAGATCTCCCCCCTCGTCTTTCCTTTCGCTTCCTTCATCGCTTGAAGGGTATTGGCCAACTTCTGCTCCGGTACGGAGCCCTGGCGCAACTCCTTGATGGCCTTGTCCCCTTGACCTGATAGGGCAAGAACGAGGTCTCTCGTGGCCTGCGACCCCTCCAGGCTGTATGCCTGCCCGCTACTTGCGGCACCCCTGAGGGCAGCCAGTTCAGTCCCTGCCAATGCCTGGGTCCTGGACATGTCGAAGCTGCCCAGGGTCTCGGTGAGCGACCTGCTGAGTTCCGCGGCGCCCGCAGTACCCTGCATCGCTGCCGCACCGTAGAGCACCAACTCGGCCTTCGTCTTGTCCGCGCGGCCCGCGAAGCCCTTGCGCACCCTACTCCCCTTCATGACACCAAGGACCTTCCGTGCCGCCTTCACCTCCTCCGCGCTGATCGTCACCCCGAGGAGGGTCGAGTAATGGGCAGCCATCTTCCCGGCGACGTAATCCTCCCCCCTCTCGCCCTCGAGTCCACGGATCTCTGCCTCCCCATTGAACTCGTTCTCCAGGGCTTGGAATTCCTTGGCAGGGTCTACACCCTCTTCCTCAGCGCGCCGCGCGAGGCGGGCCAGCAACCGGGTCCCGGCTCCCCCCTGGGCCATCGAAGCGGCTTCGTCGCTGTCGAAACCTGCTTGCTCCAGTGCTTTCTGGTACTGCTTCTTCGCCTCCTCCTGGGACAGGACCCCGCCGAACGTCGTGATGTCCTTTCGCAGCAGCCGCGCCGCGATTGCCTGCCCCTGAACCCCCGTCGTGCTCAAGGCGAAGGCGGCCTCCTCCCGGGTGACCCCCATCATTGCGGGTAGTGCCTCTATGCGGGTCTGCCCGGTTTCCCTCGCCCCCAGCGTCTGGAGCCCTTGGAATGCCCCCCCGATATCCCCGCGACCTATTGCCCCCGCGATGTCTGTCCCGGTCATCTGGGCGGCCAGGGCCTCCTGAAGCCCCCGCCTCCCCGGGCCCGCCATCGTTCGGCGGCCGATCTCGCGCAGCTCGGTCTGCCTCGCCGTGCTGATCCCCAGGTCCTCCCCCGATACGGCCCTTCCGGTCGCGAGCGTGCGTTGGATCATCTCTTCGCGTGGGGAAACGGCGGTCATTCCACGGATCTGACCAAAGGCACCTCGGGTGAACCGCTCTTGCATGCCGGCGAGAGCCGCCCCGGGGGCACCCCCAAGACCCGCACCCAGCCCGAAGGTCGCACCCCGGGCCATCATCCCGCCGAGGCCCACCGCAGCCTCCTCCATTCCCGGTGTGAAAGCCCGACCGATCCCAGAAACGGCCGTCGCACCCCTCGGAGACGTGATGCCGGGGGCCAACCTCCCGCGAGCGAAGTCCATAGACAGCTGCTGGTACTCCTCCTCGGGCAAGTTGAACCGGCTGACACCGAAGAAGGTGTCCTCCATCCGCTGCATGCGGGTCTGGAAGGTCGCAGCCATCTCCTGTCCCGCGCGCTGGAACGGGCCTCCGACCGCCTGCGCCGCCCCCTGCTGGAGCTGGGTCATCAATCCACGCACCGTGCGGTTGCGGACGATCTCCTCGCGCTGGATGTCCGAGGCGACGCTCTGCCGGAGCTGGCGGGCCGTCTGGGCGCGGTTCCTCGTCGACTCGTCGACGAACGTCTTGATGGTGTTGGCCGTCCGCCGATCAACGCCCAGCTGCTGCTCGATGATGATCTGCACCATATCTTCAGACGCCTCCGGCCCGTAGCGGCGCTGGGCCGTCGTCTCGGCCATCGCGACGACCCCTTCCAGAATCCCCTCCTGCTGCATGAGGTTCTGCGCGATGTCCCTCTGCCGGGCGACGAACGATGCCTGACCAGCACGCCGGTTCGGCCCCCCCATGCGCGTGCTGGCCATGCGGCTCAGGTCCTCGAACCCCACCTGCCCGCCCCGGACCCGCTGCATCTGCTCCTCGTCGATGCCGCCCGTGTAGCGCCCGCCCTCCCCCCGGGTCCCGAGGGCTGCCAGGAGGGCGGTCCCGGCCGGTTTCTGGGTCAGGAAACCACCGACCGCGCCGGTCATCTGCTGGCTCATGGCCAGTATCGCCTCCTCCTGCGTGCCGGCGCCGGTGATGTCCATGAGCCGTTCGCCCGAGAGGGCTCCCCGCTGAACCGTCATCCCGAGACCTATCCCGAGATTGCGGGCGAGGGTCGCCCCCGCGCGGCCGGACATCTGCATCTGCCGCGACACGTCCGCCCCCTGCCGCTGCATCTGCAGGAATCCCTCCTGCCCGATGCCCAGGCCCCCGGCCATGCGCATCTGCTGCGTGGTGCCGAGGATGTCCTGCGGGGTGTAGAAGCCTGCCTGGCGCATCTCCCCGAAGACGCGGGTGGCGTCCTGCATGGACGTCCCCATGGTCTTGGCCATCGCCCGGACCGTCTCCGCCATGCGCTTGAAGCGGTTGGAGAACTCCTCCGCGTCCCGGATTCCCTGCGACATCCCCATGTCCGTGAACTGCTGCATGACCTGCATGAGGTCCCGGGTGGACGTGAAGGGGTCGCGCATCCCGCGGATGGCCTGCCCGACCTGGCTGACGTCCCCTGCGCCGAAGCCGCGCCCGGTCGCCGCCATGGGGTTCAGGAACTGGGCCCCGCCCAGCATCCCCTGCAGCGCCTGCTGCTGCCGCATGCCCTCGACGACCTGCCCGGTCCCGAACTTCGCCCCCTCCCAGGCTCCCATGGCGAGCGCCCCGACACCCAGGCCCGCAGCCCCCGCAGCCATCATTCTCCCACCGGTCATCGCCCCGCCGCCCATGACGCGCCCACCGGCAGACCAGGCAGCCCCCAAGGGGTCCATGTTGCCGAGTGCGGCCGTGCCGGCCCCGCCGACCCCGAACATGCTCATGAGCCCCGCCCCGCCAATGACCCCGCTGGCGAGGGTGGGGGCTGCGCTGATCGCCCCGCCCATCGCTCCGAGCCCCCGGCTCTGCATCGTCGGCCCCGGCTGCATGCCGTAGTTGAACGCGGGCGGGTACTGCGACTGGCCGATCGCGGGCGCGAAGCCGATGCCCTGGGACGGCGCCTGCATCATCGCCATCACCTGCTGCTGCTGCAGCATCATGGCGTTGACCTGGTCGCTGGTGATCACCCGGCCAGTCTATCAAGTCCCGGAAAGACAGGCAGTTTAACCACTTCCCGCCCAGAACTGGCGCCCATGGGGCGAGTCTTGAGGGTGACGGCGTAGCCGGTGTGTCGGCGAATAAGGGCTGATAGTTCAGCGACATCGGGCGCCTCGTCCACGACGTAGCCGTCGTGCTGCAGCACCCTGACGCGGTCACCCCTCTGCCGATGGTAGTAGACCATCACGTCCAGGATCTTCCGCTCCTCGGCCTGAAGCAGGAGAGACCAGGCGCGCAGGTAGAGGTTCGAGTCGTGCTTCCAACCGTCCCTGGCCGCCCGGATGAACCCGGGAAACAGGTCCAAGAACCTCTTCCTGACCCGCGCCACCTCGCGCCGCAGCGCGCTCAGGCGCACCGGGTCTCCCTCCTCTCCCCCTTTCCCGAAGAACAGGGCGGTGGCGCGCCGCTTCGCCTTCCCCATCGTGAAGCCCAGCTCCGCGGCCAGGTCGGCACGCCACCTGCCCGGGTCCACGACGAAGGACTCCGTCACCGGTATCTCCAGGTCCGGGAAGTAGGTGCGGGCAAGCTGGACCAGAATCGTCGGATGTGCCGCTTGAATGTCTACTTCGGTGCAGCCTGCGTAGTGGGCCTCCAGGTCTTCGCGCCTCGCATTCTGCCAGTTCGCCCTCCCCTCCTCGCTGTATTGGAGGGGGCCCGGCGAGGTCCAGCGACCGCCGTTGCGCGAGTGCCAGACAACGTCGTTCACGATCACCCTCGAGACACCGAGCTTCAGGGAGACCCGCGGGGCACCCCCATCATCCACGGAGTCCCTGACCTCCCTGCCGATCCCCAGGTAGGCGCCGCTCACCACGTCCCCAATCGCCTCTCCGGCGGAGAGGCCGATGACTACGCGCTGCACTCCTTCTCTGAGGGACCACTTGGCCTTCCGAGGACGCTTGTTCTGCCACCAGGTCCCGTCCCTCAGCCAGAAACCGCCGAGGCCGTGGTGGGTGACGGTGCGCTCGAAGAGATGTTTGACCTCCCCGGCCACCCGGCGAAGATCCCCTTTCCTCCAGTCCATACGAAGGTCCTTGCCGCAGTAGGAGTGCAAAATCCGCCGCGCCAACGCGCTGAGGGACTCGAAGTCCTCGACACTGAACCGGGGGGCTGCTACCTTACTGTTCAAGAGATGCTTCAAGTTGCTGTTGGGGTGTCTCTAGGCCCTCGTGAGTCCGGGGATGGATTCCGAGGGCCGAGCCCTTTCTGGGGCTCAGGTTTCACAGCCTACAGGAGAGGAAGCGAGCGACGCAAGAGCCGCATCGTCCCACCTCATCCGCAGTGGCCACACGCCCGCATGCGAGGCATCGCTCGGTCGAGCGGGCTGCGGCACTGCCGCAGCCCCATCTCCCTCGCTCTCGCTCCGCTTCGCTACGCGCAGACCTCGCATGCGGACGTGTGGCAGCCGCGGAACCGGTGGGACGAGGAAAGAGGAGGAGAGGGAGGGAGGCGGGGGATGGAAGTAGAAGCTTAGAGGAGGTGTGCAGGACGGCTTGGATGGCCTCCTCAGGTGATTTGAACCCCGGGTGGCGGTCTATCAGGACCCGGAAGAATGGCCGTTTTCTGGCATAAGAATCACGGAGGTGATCATGATCGCTTCGGCCCTCGGGCTGATGTTCCTCGGAGGGTCATTCATCATGACCCTCCGGGGAAGACTGGCCACCAAAAAGGTGGCCAAGATCCTGGAGGAGGCCCTCAAGGACCCCGTCCTTGAAAGGGCCCTCTGGGGGCAGCTGACCGGCGTCGAGCGGCTCCGCATCGCGGAGATAGAGACGCTGGTCGCCCGGACCGAAGACGGCCCGGAGAGGGAGGCCCTCCGCCGGGAGAGCCGCGACACCCTCAGGGCTGCGGCCCTGAGGTACGTCGAGGCGGGGTAAAACCCGCCCCCTCTTAGCCATAAGTCGGTTGAGGAGGCGTGCTTTGCTTCTCTGCCCCGTGTGTCCCGCGCGCAGCGCGATGGTGGAGATCGCCCCCGGCCTGCTGCAGTGCCAGAGGTGCCTGCGGGAGCGGGGGGCCTACTCCCCCACCTGCGCCTACTTCGCCGTGGAGACCTGCTCCGCGCACCGCGTCTCCGGCCTGCGCTACGTCCGCACGCTGTCCGGGAGGTACTTCGTCGAGGAGGTCGCGTGGGCCACCACCGAGTGGGGCTTCACGGACGACTTTCGGGTGCTCTCCCGGACAGAGGTGCCCGAGGTGGAGCTGGTGCTGCACCCGCTGCCGGTCGTCCTCGGGTTTCCGCACCCGGCCAGCATGCCGGGAGACGAGTACCGCCTGCTGGTCAGCGACCTGGCTGGTCTCCGTTTCCAGAGCCCGTACGGGCTGAAGGAAGTCGACCTGTCCGCTGAGCGAGGAGGTACGTCCTGAGGATGGCCTTCTCGGACGCCACGAGGGGCTCGTTGCCCAGCTCGGAGACGAAGAACTGCTCGAAGGCGTCGATCTCGGCCTCTACTTCGGCTCGCAGGGACTCGTGCATGGCTGCAGACTATCTCGCAGGGAGGAAATAAGCATGAACGAAAGGGTGCTGGAATACATCGGCTTCCGGGAAGCAGACCTCGACGAGGAGCACCGGGAGTTCGCCGAGTGGCTGGAAGAAGTGGACGCGATCTGCCAGGAGAAAGTCCCCCTGTCGATCTTCGACCTCCCGGACTTCCTGTGGCGCAGCTACCACGATGACGGGACGAGCCCGCAGGTGGCCCTGGAAGCCTTCTTCGAGGCAGAAGAGATGGAAGAGTTCCTGTGAGCGGGAGGAGAAAGCATCGGCGGAAGGACCCGCCGTGGACCCCCTTCGAGTCCGGCTCGCTCCCGCGCGCCGACACCCCGGGACTGCGGCGACTGCACGAGAACCTCGTCGGCGTCTGGCTCAACAGCCGCTACCAGGTGAACGTCTACCGGTGGGACTTCGAGGGCGTCCCTGGCGGGAAGATGCTCCAGCTCTCCGTCAAGCGGAGGGACAAGGAGGTGATCCGCGACTGGCGGGATCTCCAGCGCATCAAGAACGAGGTCTGCGGGCAGGAGTGTGAGGCAGTGGAGCTGTACCCCGCCGAATCTCGCCTCGTCGACACCGCCAATCAGTTCCACATCTGGGTGTTGCCCGAGGGACTACGGTTCCCCTTCGGCTTCACCGACGGGCGACTGGTCTCTGAGCGCTCGTCGCTCGGGGCGAGGCAGCGACCCTGGGAACCGGATGGCCGACCGGCTGACCTGATGGACGACGAGGTCGAGGAGAAAATGCGAGTAATCATGGAGGACGAATGAGCATGAGCCGAGTGACCCCGAAGGAGACGGCCGCCCTGCTGGCCCGCTTCGCCGCCTACGCTGATGAAGTCTCGAGCGGAGAGGGAGACGACCAGGCCCAGGGCCTGATCGAGGACTACCAGGCGTGGCTGGAGGAGTTCGAGAAGGCGGGTCCCTCCAAGACCCAGCACTTCGTGGCCAGCATCGCCCGGATGAAGCTGGACGAGGAGGACGGGCACAACTGGACCAACGACGACGCCTGGGCCACCCTGACCAGCCTCATCCAGCGGGCGCGGGAGCTGGTGTGAGGGAGTTCCACCAGACGGCCCGCACGGGGAAGACCCGCGTATGGAGGATCGGGGTCGAGGGCGACCAAGTGACCACGGAGTTCGGCGAGCTGGGCGGCGCGCTCCAGCGCGTCACCGACACCGCGCAGCCGAAGAACGTCGGCCGGAGCAACGAGGTCTCGGCCGAGCAGGCCGCGGTCGCCCAGGCGGAGCGCGAGGTCCTGCTCAAGACCCGCAGCGGCTACGTCGAGGTCGGCGGTGCCCCGGCGGCGCCCCGGGTGATCGACCTCGTGGACCTGCCGCAGAGCCTGTCGTTCTACAAGCCCGACAACTCTCTGTCCGCGCAGCTCGAGCGCAAGCTGGAGGCGGGCGAGGCCCTGCTCTCCCGGAAACGCGACGGCGAGATGATGGTGATCCTCGTCACCGAGGCGGAGGGGATCCGCGTCTACAGCCGCAAGATGCTGCGGAGCCACCACCTCGAGCAGGTCCCATGGGAGGTGAGGTTCGCCCACCTCGTGGACGAGCTGAATGAGCGGTTCGCGGACCTCCCCGGTGGCACGATCCTCCTGGGCGACATGGTCCGCGACCGCGCGACCGACGACCGCTGGTACGTCGGCAGCGTGATGAAGTCAAAGACCGAAGAGGCCCTGCGTATCCAGGCCGAGAACGGGTACCTCCACTTCTACTGCTGGGACATCGCCTTCCTGGCGGGCGACGACCTCGTCTCTACCGTGCCGGTGGGGGAGAGGTACGCGCTCATCGAGAGCTGGTTCACCAAGCACGGGGAGTTCATCGTCCCCGTCGAGTACTACGAGGTCGGCTGGGTCGAACGGATGAGCCCGGAGCCCGGGACCGCCCGCGAGAAGGCCATGCGCGTGGCCAAAGAGAACGGCTGGGAGGGGTGGGTCGTCGTCGACCCCGACGGCATCTACGGGGACCGCGGCTACAACTTCCGCGGGAAACCCGACCGACCGGGCAAGTACTGCGGAAAGGTCAAACCCGTCATGGACGACGATTTTCTCGCCCTCTGGGATCCGGCCTGCGGGGTCGGCGAGTTCGGGACCGGCAAGTACCAGGGCCTCATCGGCGCAGTGGAACTGCACCAGTACGACTCCGCCGGCAACCTCGTGCGCATCGGCAAGTGCGGCAACGGCTTCGACGAGGAATTCCTGCGTCGCTGGTCTTCGCCGGAGCATTTTCCGATGGTCCTCCGCGTCCTCTACACGGACCGGACCTACGTCTCCCAGGGAGACAAGACCAACGCCCTGACCTACCCGCGCTTCGCGGAGCGCAGGGAGGACAAGTCCGTAGACGAGTGCGTGAACCTTGAACTATGAGGCCCACATGAAGATCATCTTGGCTGGGAAGGACCTGATCCTCGTCATCCGCGCGCTGGATCGCCTGGCGCACGGTCCGTGCGGCATGACCGAAGTGGGAGACGCCGCGGCGGCGCTCGCCGACCGCCTGCGCACGGACCGGGACCGGCAGTTCTGCCGCGATTTCCAGGAGTACAGGCGCGCGGCGAAGGAGTGCGCAGTGGAGGGGGAGATCGAGGTCGACGACGACGCCGTCGTCTCCGCGGCGGACAACGAAGCCGGCGGGTCAGGTGCCTACGTCGAGGCACGGCTCTGGATCCCCGCAGAGGACCTGGTACGCGACGGGTTGAACGAGACCCACAGCTACGCGCGCAACGCGCACTCCTGCGTGGGTGGGGAGGGAGAGTGAAGACCGTCGAAGTCGCGGGGAACACCTACCCCGTGCGCGACAAGCTGCGGGCGCTCGGGGGAAAGTGGGATCCCGGCAAGAAGGTCTGGACGGTGCCGGAGGACAAGGCCGAGGAGGCCCGCACGCTGGTTGCCTCCCCTCCCCCCACCGAGCAGCGGGCCTACCGCCCCTCCAGGTGCAAGCTCTGCGGTGCGCGCCCAAATCAGCGCGGCTGGCCGAGGATCTACCGGAACGGGGTCTGCTCAGACTGCTACGCCGACGGGGAGGACTGATGCACCAGAAAGAGCGGGTGATCCTGATGCGCGCGTCCACGCTGGACGAGTGGGCCGATGGTGCAAACGCGGCGGTCTTGACGATCTCGCGGAAGGAGGCGGCGATGCTGGTCGACCTGATGAAGGAGAACCAGCGGCTGCACGAGGAGTACGGGTCGATCGCCACGATTGAGGTCTGGTGGGGAGGGATCGACTGGATCGGTGCCCTACCCGACGAGCTGGAGGAGAAGTATGGCGAGGACCACGACCCGTACGACGGAGACTGGGTGGCCGAGCTGGAGGGCATGACGCCCGAGGAACTGACGAAGAAGATCGACGAGAAGAACCTCGGTATCCGCTCCGACTGCGACATGGCGGCCGTGTGGAACGACCACGTCGTGTTCACCGCGTACATGAAGTACGTCGACCACGTCTCGATGGAGACGGCCCGGCTGAGCCGGAACCAGCTCGCGGCGCTCGCGTGCGGCGAGCCGCTGCCGGCGGAAATGATGATCGACCGAGACACCTCGAACTACGAGGAGGAGTAGATGGGAGCAGCAGATTTCTCCTGCAGGGCACGCGGAAAGACGGCGAAGGAAGCCTTCGCCTCCGCGGTGCTCGACGCCCAGTACGAGAGTGGGCACGGCGGCTACACGGGGACCATCGCGGAGAAGTACAGCTTCGTGATGATCCAGCCCACCGACGGCGAGTCCCCGGAGGACTGCGCGAACCGCCTGATGGAGGCGGACGACCCCCGCGTCTCTGACAAGTGGGGACCCGCAGGCTGCGTCCGAGTCGGAGAGGGGGAGTACCTGTTCTTCGGCTGGGCATCCTCGTAGCGGGCAGCCATCTGTCCAAATAAACATCACAGAAAGAGGTATCTATGGCTGACTACTTCTCGCAGGCGGTCGTGAGTCCCGAACTCCCGCTTCGCGACATCCACTTCAGGATCTTCGACCTCCTGCGCGGAAATGAGGAGGGGAAGGTCGAGGACCCGGAGGAGGTGGCGATCCTCCGCGACCACTTCGGCGCCCTCATGGAGGAGGGAGAGGTCCGAGAAGACTACTCCCCCGGCGCCCTGAGCTTCTACAAGCAGGAGGACGGGCGCTACTACTGCTACTGCGAGGAGGGTTACTTCGACGACTCCGTCCTCAGATACTTGCAGTGGGTCCTGACCACGCTGGACGAGGCCGAGTTCCCCTGCATCAGCATCGAGGTAGCCTACACCTGCAGCAAGATGCGCGCCGACGGCTTCGGCGGCAGCGCCTTCCTCGTCACCCGCGACGACACCCATGCCGTGCACACGGGGACGTGGCTTGCCCTGGCCCAGAAGGGGCAAGACCCGGAGGCCCTGCTGGAGGCACTCGCAACGCGTGCGGAGCGTACCGAAGACGCTGGGCGGGTCGTCGTCGACCTCGCCGTCCTGAAGACCCTCTGCGAGACCTTCGGTCTCAAGCTGGAGCCCGCATGATGAGGGTCGATCCCCACCGCTGCCCCGACTGCGGCGAGCCGGCCGAGGGAACTGTGGACATAGTCCCCGGCATCGCCCAGTTCGGCGACTTCAGCGAAGACGGCATCACCGACTGGGCCGGCGGCACGAGAATGTGCTGGGACGGTCAGATGCCCCAGACGGACGCGCAGGGCCGGACCCTCGTCCAGTGCGAGCATGCCCACGATTGGTGGGCCGTCGTCGAGGGCCTCGAGCCCCCGCCGCCCGAACCGACGCTCGCGGAGCGCCTAGAGTCGCTGGGCGTGACCGGCGAGGACCTGGACGAGCTGGTGCACGACGCGGCGTCGAGGATCGGCTCCGAAGTCAACAACTCGGGGCTGGCGGGCCAGCTGCGCTTCCTGCTGGAGCACGGGGTGACGCTGCAGGAGATCGAGCAGGCCACCAAGAAGGAGGACGCGTGATCCGACTGCAGAAGGACGACCTGCTGCGCTGCGTCAAGCGCCTGGACCCGCGGCTTCGTGGAAGGCTGCAGGCGCAAGGCCCCAAGCTCTTCGTCGCGGGCGGGTACGTGCGCGACTGCGTGACCGGAGAGGACCCCCAGGACGTGGACGTCATGTGCACGGACGCCGTCACCTCGCGGGAGGAGGCGTACTGGCTAGGACATCAGGTTCTCGGAGAGTCCTCGATCTTCAGCTTACAGCCCGAGAACGTCAGGGAGTCCCAGAACGCGTTCACCATCACGGGCCTGGAGCCCCCCGTCCAGTTCATCCACCGCTGGACCTTCGCCGAGCCGGGTGACGCCGTCGACTCGTTCGACTTCACCGTCGCGAAGGCCGCGTTCTGGTGGGACGGAGCGAAGTGGGCGTCCTACTGCGACAAGGCGTTCTACCCAGACCTCGCGGCCCGGCGGCTCGTCTACACCAGCCCCGAGCGGGTCGAGGAGGTGGGTGGCTCGCTGCTGAGGGTCGTCAAGTTCTGCCGGCGCGGCTACCGCATCTCGCCCGAGGACCTGGGCGCCGTGTGTGCGCGCCTCGTGTGCGGCGTAGACGCGGGGGTGATCAACAGCGAGCGCGACATGGCCCGATGCCTGACCGACCTACTCCGGGAGGTCGACCCGCTGCTGGACCTGGACGGGGTCATGTCAGACGAGTCAGAGGAGTTTGAGTAGATGTACCCGCGGCTCGAGGACTTCCTCAGCCCCGAGGGCTTCAGGCGCGGGGCGGCGGCCGGGGAAGTCGACTTCTCGGTCCGCCGCCGCCTCGTGGAGGAGGTCACGCGCATGCTGGTGGGGGCGCACGAGAACCTGGTGGCCGGGGAACTCGATGCCAGGGCGCTGAACAGGTGCCGGATAGCCCTCTTCCCACGCCGCGAGACGATGCCCAGTCGCGACTTCAGGGACTGGCTGAGCGGGCTGCCGCAGAACATCGTGGTCCCGCAGGTCCTGCGCGGGAATCGCGTGGACGAGGTCATCAAGAGGCTGTACGACGATGCCTGGACCGGCCGGGACGGGGGCCTGACCTACGAGGTGGCCAGGCCGCACACCGAGCACGACGTGCGCCTGGTCGAGGAGGTGGGGCCGGAGGTCCATCTGGTCTGCGCGACCTGCAATCTGCGCCTCGCGGCTACTGCCCGCCCCAGATGAGCGCCTCCGGCGGGTAGTCGGGGGCCTCGCCATCCTGAAGCCGGCGCACGGTCTGCTCCACCTCTGCCTGTTCGGGAGGCAGCGGCTGCGGGGCCTCTTCGGCGGCGCGCAGGTGCGCCTCCTTCACCTCCCGCACGCGCGCGCGCTCCACCTCCAGCTCCTCGAAGGTCACGCCGAGGCGCTTCGCGGTGATGGCGGTGAGCGCCGTGAGGGTAATGTCCACCTCGTCCAGCGCAGCCGCGAGGAGCTGAGTGTTGTTGAGGGCGCCGCGGACATCGCGAGCCAGCCACTCGACCTTCTCCTGTACCTTCTGGGCCAGATCATCGAGGCGGTTCTTGACGAAGTTCCGGGTCTTCTCGCGTGCACCCACCTCACACCTCCGTTGCCAGGTGGGCTTCAGATTCCTCCTCCAGGCGGCGCGCGACGGTCTCCATCTCCGCGGCGACCTCCTCGACGACGGCCTCCTGCACGGGGGCGCCGTCGCAGGTCAGCTGCGCCTGGGCCTTGGCGGAGTCCCGCGAGAGGTAGCGGGTGCGCAGGTAGGAAGCGGAGGCCTTGTACGCGGCAGCTTTCTGCCGCATCTCCTGGATCTCCTGGAGGGCGTTCTTGAGGGTTCGAGCACGAGCCACGGCAATCTCTCCTTGGAAGAGGGCATAACCTACCTGCTCCGAAACCAAGGGGTGAGGTCCTGGCCGGACCGACTCCGGAGCACCCCAGGCGGGAGTAGGAGCGGCACCCGGGCGTACCGAGCACTTCGGGAAAGCGGGTGCCTGCATGTACTCACACTGTTAGCACGGAGAAGACGATGGCCATAGGGGAGCGCGTGAAGAGAGTCGGAGACGAGACCGACTTCTGCGTGGTGCGTCTGAGCATCCAGGCGGTCGTGCCGATCGGCTACGAGGACGAGGCCAAGCGTGCCCTGGCGAACGACATCCAGGCGGCTGTGCTGCGCACCGACTTCGGCCCCGAGTACTTCGACGTCCTCGCGGCCGAAGAGGACGTCGGGTGGGACGACGTGTCCATGTGGGCGATCGAGAGCAAGCTGCTGAAGGAGGACGAGTGCGACGAGGACTGCGCTCTCGCGCCCCACGCCCCCGAGTGCGACGGCTACTGCGACCACCTCATGCACGAGAACATGTGCATGGCTGGAAAAGAAGGCGAGGAGTGACCGAGCGGAAGTTCTACAAGACGACCTACGTGGTGGAGGTCCTAAGCGAGGCCCCCATTCAGGATGACATGGACCTCAAGGCGGTGCTGGAGGAGGCCGAAAATGGAGCCTACAGCAGCGACGTCAAATCGCAGGAGACCGTGGAGGTCGATGGTGCCACGATGGCGAAGCTGCTCAGTGACCAGCGCAGCGACCCCGGCTTCTTCGGCCTCACGGATGAGGGCGAGGACGCGGAGGATCCGTGGGAGGCGGAGGAGTGAGGGGCACGAGTTGCACCACTCCAGCACCAGACCACGGGCCCCTCTGCTTCTGCGTCGAGTGCCTGGGTGGTGGGCCGGAGGAAGAGGAAGACGACGGCCTGCTCGACCCGGTCGGAGACGACGGGTACGACTCAGACTACGAGGACAAACCATGAGGTACACAGCTGAAATCGACCTCGAAGAGGGTGCCGCGTGCGTCTGCGGCAGCTGCGACTGGGTGGGGGTGATGGAGGACCTCGTCGAGATCCGCGACTGCGTGCTGACGCCCGGCGACCCCTCGCCGGCCGGCCGATGCCCGGACTGCGAGGCCCTGGCGTACCTGGACGATTCGGAGGCCCACCCAGTCGAGGGGGCCATCGAGCACGTGCTCGACCTGAGCACCGCGCACATGCCCTCGGGCACTCCGGACTGGGGAAAGCTGCGCGTGGCCGAGCACGAGTACGGCTTCGTGGTGTTCGTGAACGGCGGTCTCGCGGAGGATGAGGTCGAGGACATCGAGCCGGAATGGACCCGACCGATCATGAGGCTGGCGCGGGAGTACGACTGCTTGCTGGTCCACTTCGACCAGTCCGCGGACGTCGTGGACGACCTGCCGGTGTGGAAGTGGTGATGTCGACAGCCAACTGGAACCAAGACGGCTACCAGTTCCCCCGCCTCCTCTCGGAGATCAGGGCGAACGTAAGCATTCCGCCCGGCGACATGGAGGACCTGCTGCAGAGCATGGGCATCACCCGGGCGCAGCTCGACGAGCTGTTCGACCGCGCTCAGCGCGATTGGGAGCGGGTCAAGACGAGGACTTGCCCGACTCCGAGGCAGGCCAGGAACCTGAAGGAGCTGAAAGAGCTACCGGCCCTGGCGGGGATGGACCCGCTCAGCGTTGAGGAGCAGCGAGTCTTACTCGATGACCGCGACGAGGTGCTCGCCGCAGTCTGGAGGCTCGGGCTGAGCTTGGCCTTCTGGGAGGAGCTGGGGAAGGAGATGGGAGTCTCGACTGAGAGGGTCCAGGCCATCTTCTCCGCGGCGCACGACAGGGTCGGTCTGTGAGCCGCCGTCCCATGGCCGAGTTCGACGTGACGCTGTCACGCCACGACTCCGTATTCGGCCCGACCGTGATCGTCCGGCGCGTCTTCGCGTGCAGCGCGACCGAGGCCAAGAAGAAAGCCCGCGCAGAACTCGACGCCATCTGGGTGCATCCGTGGACCATCACGGGGTTCTACTCGTATGCTGGTGAACTCGGGCGGGGGTTGTCGTGCCGATGATACTCGTGGGCGAGACGAATCCCTACGGGGCCGACCCCGCCATGGCGCTCTTCCCGTATCCCGAGCACTCCGCGGGCGGGCGGCTCTGCCGGAAGATCCTGGGCCTGCGCCCGGCGACCTACGTCCAGTTCACCCGCTACAACCTCTGCACCGAGCGCTGGGCGGTGCCCGCGGCACGGCACTCCGTGCTCGTGATCCTGACGCGCCACGGCAGCGAAGACGGGACCGTGCTGGTCCTGCTCGGACGGAAGGTGGCGAGCGCGTTCGGGGCTTCTCACCTTCCGCCGTTCTCGACGTGGGACTGCGCGCTGAACGACCTGAGGGTAGGCGTGGTGCTCCTGCCCCACCCCAGCGGGCGGTGCCGCTTGTGGAACGAACCCGGTGCGGTCGAGCGGGCGCGGGCGTTGATGCAGCGGGAGTTCCCGCACGTCCCCTTCGGGGAGGCGTGACCGTGCGAGAGACCTGCCCCGACTGCGGGGCTGCCGTTGCACGAGGCGCGAACACGAGGGCAGAGGGTCATGAAGGCCCCCGCCCCATCTGGGAGAAGCAGGACTAATGCACATCGCCATCGTCTCCATCCTGGACATCCCGAAGGGTGGCTTCGGGAAGAGCCTGCTCGCCAGGGACTACCTCCGCGAGCGGAGCGTGAGCTACAACGAGGAGCGCCTGCGCGCCGTCGACGAGAAGGTCGCGCGCACCCGGACGAAGCTGAGTGCGCAGGAGGCCGAGCGCGCGGAGGTCCTCGCCGACATCGAGCGCTCCAGGAAGTACGAGCAGGAGCACTCGTGAGCCAGAGGAACCGCAGCCACGACCTCTACGTGCAGGGCGGCGTCCGCCTCGACCACCTCGCGGACGTCATCCTGGCGCGGTACCCGGACGCGCGGCTCACGGAGAACATGGTCAACCTCGACCTGGGCGTGCCGAAGCCGAAGCCGGTGCTGGAGCCGCTCACCGAGGCGGAGTCCGGGGTGAACTGGGGCATCGACACCTGGTTCCAGCACATGCGCGGGGTCAGCCCGAAGGTGGACAGCCTCCTCGACGCGCTCGCCACCGACCCCGACCTCGCCCAACTGCGTGCGAGCCGCCTGCGCAAGATCAAGGCGAACGATAGGGCGGCAGGGAAGGCAGCGAAGTTCGAGGACGACGAGCGCAACGAGCTGCAGCGCCTCCTCTCGCAGGGACCGCCGTCCCGATAGCGGTCCGGGAGCACTCGCCCAGAGCAGTGTCTCCCCCTCTTAGCCCTTCTTCTCGGCCTTGAAAGCCCGGAGGTGCTTGCAGTCCTGCTCGCCGGCCGAGGCGACGGACCGGCGAAAGCGCCAGTCTGGGCAGGTGCAGGCAAGGCCCCCTCCCCGCTTGCGGACGACATAGTACTGCTGCCCGCCCACCACCGTCGCGAGGGGCTTGCCGGTCTTCAGCCGGTTCATCTGGTCCGCGTGGCGGCGCAGCTTCTCGTCCGCCCGCGGGTCTTTCACGACGGCCTGGGCGAAGGACTTGCGGGCCAGGTCGTCGTCGAACTGCCGCCACCTCTTCCCCGGGTCCTCCTGCCGGAAGAACATGTCGGTCCGGCCGAGGGCCTGGCGCTTCTCCTTCGACAGGAACTGTTCGGAGGGCTTGGAGCCGAACTTCGACAGGCGTCCGAGCCGCTCCTGAAATGCGGCCCTGCGCGCCGCCTCCTCCAGCTCCCCCAGCCCCGCGAGGACTCTGTGGGCCGCCGCGGCGGCCACCAGCCCCGAGGGCCTTTCCTTGTGGAAGGCGGACTCGTAGGTCCCCAGCGCGCGACGCTTCGTCTCCTCCTTCGTCGGCGACTCTTTTGCATGGCGCCACGCCTCCTCCTCCGCCTTGTACCGGGTCCGCATGTACTTGGGCTTCCAGAGGGAGCCCCAGAACCCTGGTTCGTACGGATCTTCCTTTAGCTGCCCCTTCTCGTCGGTCTTCAGCCCCTTGAGGCGGAAATCCTGGATGTGCCCGTACTCGTGCTCCAGGACGTCGACGGAGGTCTTGGGGGAGGCAAAGATGTAGTCCCTCTTCGGCCCGCGGAACGCGGCGGCATTCTGGCCCTTGACGTTCTCCTCCAGGCTCTTCTTGATCAGGGAGCGTTTCCACTTCGCGATTGCCGGCAGCTCCCCGTCCACCGCCTCGGCGATCTCCTTCTTGGTCGTCACGACCAGCACGGTCGGGTCCCGCCCCGCCATGTAGTCCCTCGTGCCCACCTGTTCGCCCTCGCCCTTCCCCTGCAGCTCCTTCTGCAGCGCGCGCAGGTGGAACCCGTGAGGCAGGCCGCGGGCCACGTCGTAGACGGCGAGGGGGGTCGCGACCGCCATGAGCGGGAGAGAGACCGGCCGCTTCTTCAGCAGCCTGAAGGCCTCGCGGCCGAGGGCCTTCAGCTCGTCCGGGGTAGGGGCAGCAGACACCTTCTCCCAGAAGCCTGGTTCTTGCTTGTCAGGGTGCCAGCCCTGGAACGAGGGCTTCTCCAGCGCACCAGACTTGTACTTCGACATGGCGTGGACTCGGGCGACGGCACCGACGTAGTCGCCCCGATTCTGCCACATCCTCCGCTTCTCGGCCTGCGTGAAGCCGGTGCCGACCCGCCCGACCACGGGCCCGCCGGGCTCGTGACTGAAGGCGAATCCCCCGGCCTCCGCCTTGGGTCTCCCGCTCTTGTCCGCGGCCTGGAAGACCTCGCGCACGTGGACGTCGTGCTCCTCCTTGAACTTCACCTTCGTCGGCGGGTGCGGGAGGTCGGCGTGCCAGAGGATGACGCCCTCGGTGGTGGCGGGGTGCCGCTTGGTACGGATCGCTTCCAGGAGCGACTTCTTCTCCTCCGGCGTGAAGGCCATGTCCGGGACCTCGAGCTGCGGCACCGCGCGCTGCACCTCCCGCAGGGCCTCCAGCTTCTCCCGGTAGCCGGCCCCACTCATGTCCTTCCCGCGGAACTTCACCACGTCGAAGGCCGCGAAGCGCAGGGGGCCGTGCTTCTCCTGCAGCTCGCGCGACTTCCAGACGCTGGCATTCAGCATCCCAGCGACGACGTTCGCGGGGACCGGGCGCCGCTCGTCAGGGGTGCGGGCGTAGACCTCGCCGCGGAGGATGGTGTCGCCCAGGATCTTCGGCACCCTGAGGTTGTAGAGGGTCGGGAGCTTCTGGCTGTGTTCGATGGTCCCCGTCGGCCTCTCCTTGGGCTCCCTGTAGGAGAAGATGCGAGGGCGCTGACTCCCCTGAAGTGAGGCCATCACGTGGCCGCCGTCGAGTTTCGCCGCCATCACCTGCGAGGCGTCCATCAAGTCCACTGCGCCCGGCTTGATCTCCCTGTACTTCGGCTTGCTGAAGGGCAGGTCCTTCAGCCCGGCCTTGGTCTTCGTGACGTTCATCAAGAGCCAGGTCTTCCCCATCTGCCGCGTCAGCAAGAACTCCTGGGGACCGGTGCCGTAGTAGACGTTGAAGCGCAGGAGGTTCTGGTCCGACTGCAGGACCTCGATGGGGACGTCCAGGACCTTGCGGACCTTCTGGCCGGGACGCGTCTTGCCGTAGCCCTCGGCTATTTCTCCCTGAAAAGTCCTGCTGTATTCAGCCGTGTGGGTGGGCTGCTCGAACCAGGAGACTTTCTGGCCGGGCAGCGGCAGCTCCTTCTTCGAGGCCCAGGAGAGAGCGTGCTGGCTGTTCTGAGGAATGAGCCTGAGGTCTAGATGATCACCGGCTCTCGCAGCCGGGTGGTGCTGGATGACCAGCTGCCACTTCTGCGGCTTGTCGAACTTCGGGAGCGGGAGGGTCAACTTTCCCGCGGGGATGCCGGGGGCGAACTCCTGCGCCTCCCCCACCTTCTCCGGCAGCTTCAGGCCCTTCGGAGTCTCTTTAGCCCAGCGCTCGGCCATCTCCGGGTGCTTGGCGAACATCCATCTGCGCTGCGCGGCGGAGCGGAACGGCACGACTACGCCTTCTTCTCTCGCTGATCTTGCCGGCTACCCCTTCTCTTGACGGCGCTCGCCGCCAGGTTCAAGCCTGCCGCGACTACAACGGCCCCGCTGGCTACGTTCGTCATCTGACGAAGGCCGCGCAGGGTTTCGGGGTGCATGCGCATCACGACCTGTTCTTTCGGTTCCCCAGCCGTGCTCTTGGAGACGGGCCTCTTCGGGCGCATTGTGGGCTGGGGAGCTTGCTGCAGGCTCTTGAACACCTGCCCGGCTTCCCGCGCGCTCAGGTCCGTCTTCTGGACGGGGACCTGCATCCCCTTGAAGGTGAGGACCTGCCGAAATTGCCGGTCCCTCGCCTTCTTGAGCGCCTCCATGCTCGGCTTGAAGGCGCCGGGAGTCTTCTTCTTGTCCATGACCTCGTTGAGGAGGCGCATTTTCTTCTCGGCCGCGAAGAACGCGCGCCGCTTCAGCTCCTTGCTGAGGGCCTCCTTCGCGAAGTCAGCCTCCTTCGCGAAGTCAGCCTCCTTCTTCTGCAGCTTCCCGACGAAGTGGGCCAACGAGGGCCCTGCGAGTACCCCGAGACCTGCCAGCTCCGCGGCGTGTTCGACGTTCGGGTGCTGCGCCAAGAGGCGGGAGACCTGCCGGAGCCCCGGCACCTTCTTCCCGAGGTGGGCGGCAGCCGGGACGGCGAGGATGCCGAGGCCCGCCAGCTCCGCCCCGTGGGAGATGTCGTCATTCTCTGCCAGCTTGCAGACCTCGTCGGCGAAGGCGCGGAGGACGGGAGGTGTCAGCATGGGGCCAGCATAACGCCTCGCTATCCCGTGACGAAGACCTTGAATCGTCCCTCGACCTCGGCTCCTGCGGCCGTGTCCTTGAGGATGTTCGCGAGCGGGTAGATGACGAGACCCCTCCTGAGCCTCGCGGCCTGCCAGCCGAACACCTTCGCCATCGCCTGAGTCCTCGGGTCATCGTCCCGATGCTTGGCGTAGATGTCCGCGTCGCAGTTCAGCTTCCGCCACCACTCGGCCAGGATCCCGGCGCAGCGCTGGGCGGTGGTCCTGTAGAAGATCGAGTCCCCGACCTCGGTCGTCTTGTGCGTCGCGCCGCAGTGCGGGCAGACGAGCAGACCGTCGGGGCCGTCGCCGGGGATGAGGTACCCGCAACCCTGGTCGGTCGGGGTGCGCTTGAAGCCCTGCACCGCGGCGAAGGGGGCCAATCTCGGCGCGTCCGCGTGGCGGCGGCAGATGAACATGCACTCGTCGCCGCCGCCGTGCAGGCGCTTGCCCGACTCCCAGAAGGAGAGGCTGTAGGCCATCGGCTTCCAGGTCGACCTCTCCGTGGTGAACACGATCTGGATCTTGTACTTGGCCCGGCGAGCCATCTCCTCCGCAGTCTTCTGCCTCTCCTCCGCCAGGTGGCGGAAGGTGGCGTCGCGCACCCGGTCGAGGTCGCTCATACGTCGTCGTCTCCGATCGTCGTGACCACCGCCGCCTTGATCCTGCGCTCGCCGTTGTGCTTGATCTTGTTGACGGAGTCGCGGTCGTACCGCGTGTGCCTGGGCCCCCGCTGGTGCGGGAGGGGACGGGTCACTACGACGTACTTCTCGCGGTTCTCCACCCTGGACAAGACGAGCTTGCCGTCACCCTGCTCGGGCTCGATTTTCCCGGGCGGGAGGTCGGGGTAGTCCCGCCCCTCCGCCTCCTTGAAGGAAGGGGGTGGGGTGCTCGCCTTGCGGTGGGGAGGCGCCGAGACGACGGCGGCGGGTGGCGGCCGGGGCTGCGCCCGCACCCTCTCGACCTCCTCGCCGAGGAAGGCGTCCGCCTCCTCCAGGTCGCCCCACGTCAGGACCACCCAGCAGTAGACCAACTCCCCCGCGTCGTCGAGGAAGTAGGACTTGTTGACGGCCAGTCCGAAGTCCTCCTGACCGCGAGCACCGCGCAGGAGCCGCCCGAGGAGGCGCTCCCAGGCGCGCGGGTCCCTCACCCGCAGCAGCAGCTTGGAACTGCCTTCCTCGACTTCTCTGGAGGCGACCTCCAGGAAACCAGACGCCCCGATCTTCTCCTCGATCACGGGGCCTCCAGGATGCTGCCGACGACCGCGTCGTAGATCTCAGAGGTGGCGGACGGCGAATCGGCCTCGGCCACCTTCTCCGGCTCCTCGCGCTCCTCCCAGACGAGGAAGCGGCAGGGCTGACCCCCCAGCGCCTCGTCGAGGCTGCGACCCGTCGGCTCCCCTCCCTCGCGCGGGTAGTTGCAGCAGCAGCCCTCCTGGCAGACCTCGGGCCTGCACTCACCGCGGCGCTCTTCGCCGACGAAGTGGTAGGTGCAGCCGGGCGCCATGGTATCGCCGAGGCGGGGGTAGTCCCTGCAGAATTGGGGGCGGTCGGCGTAGATACCGCACCTACCGGCGCAGACGTGGGGCACGGGTCACTCCATCCGGACGCAGACCGAGAAGTCCGCGTCGCGCAGCGCGCGGCCCGTCTTGGAGCCGCAGAGGAACAGGACCCGGGGTGGCGCCTCGGGGTCCTCGTAGAACGGCACGCGGAGGAAGGCGGAGGCCCTGAGACCAGCCCCGACCCACGTGTTGACCGCTGCCTCCGACCGGGAGATCAGCCCCACCGGGGCGCACTTCTCTTCGGCGAGGAGCTGGGCGGCGTGGCAGACGCGGTCCAGCGGGGGACCGTCCCTGTCCGACACGCGGAACTGCGTGCCGTGGCGAACCAGCTCGTACGGCATCTGAAAGTCGTCGCGGAGCTTCCCCTCCTCGCTCGGCTGCACGAGCCGCTCGACCAGCAGGGGCTCCCCGCGCTCGTAGTAGACGCGCACGACCTTGTCGCGGCCCTGGAACACGCTCGTCAGCGTTTCCAGCAGGCCCGGCACGGACTGCCTCGTCAGCGGCACCACCTCCGCGGCGATGACGCTCCTTGCCCTCTCCGGCTCGGTCTCAGGCGTCACGCTGCCTCCCGTCGCCGCGGTCCACTCTGCGCCTCAGGCGGCGAACGAGGTCGACCACGACGGCGCTCATCCCGCCGCGCTCGTCCGAGTAGAGCCGGAACCACTCCTTCAGGTCCCGCTCCATGCGGAGCTGCAGTCGGTCCTCCTTCGCCACGCCACCTCCTACAAGACGTACTCGCCGTAGAGGCCCAGGGCACCACCCCCGCCCTCCACGACAGCGAGGGCGTCCCGCGCGTCCATCAGGAACGCCTGCCGACGATCGAGCCCGAAGGTCTCCCCGACCTGGTGGGCGAAGCGGAGGAATCCGCGGTAGAGCACGCGGTCGCCGGGGCGAAGCCCGTGGTCCAGGCTGCCCCCGTCGTCCGTCGGGAGCCCGGGACCGACGGCGACGACCTCCGCCACGCCCTCCGAGACCGTGCGGTCCTCGAGGTTCGTAGGCAGCAAGATCCCGCCGCGCTCCCGGGCCGGCGAGAGCGGACGGCAGAGGACCCAGTTGCGTAGGGGGCGGGTCGCCTCCAGGGTTGGGGAGGTCACGCCTGCCTCGCGCCGCGGACCTCGTCCTCCTCGAGATCCTCCGCCAGGTCACCCGGGGGGCTCATCTCGCCCTTCGGGCCGCCGGCCTTCGGGCTCCCGGTATGGTCGAAGCAGCGGTCCGCCGGCAGCCTGTCCAGCGCCTCCATGAGCCAGGTCGGCGCCGGCTTCCGGCGCTCGACGTCGAAGAGCCCGTCCATGGTGTCCGCGTAGAAGGTGTCCGGCCCGCAGCGGTAGATGACGATCGCGCGCTCCTGACCGTTCTTGTCGACGACCTGCGCCTGCTGGATCTGGACGTCAGCGACGGCGAGCAGCTTTCGGCGCATCGTCGGGTGGTACTTGGTCTTCTTGGATCCCTGGACGGGCACGATTCACCTCACTGGTTGTGGGAAGGGGGAGGGAGCGGAGCGGGGCGATGCAGCCGCAGCTGCGCAGCACCGAGCCGTCCCTAAGGTCGAAACCGAACTGGACATCCCCGCCGCAGGCCGGGCAGACGTCCCCCGCCGAGTCCCGGAGCTTGGGCAGGTGCTGGGTGGGCATCATGACGCCCTTCTGCTGCAGGGCTGAGATGATGAGGTCGAGCTTGTGCTCGATTCGCACGAGGGCGTCAGAGGTCATCGTCGTCCCCCGCCGCTGCCGACCACCTGGGGTGCTCGATGACCACCGGCTCCTCTTCCTCCTCCGACTCATCGGTCATCGAGGGGGGTCGAGAGGGAGACGCCACGTCGCGGGTCTCAGGCCGCAGCGCGGCGCCCAGCAGCACCTCCAGCTGCTGCTCCGTGATCGGGAGGTCGAGGACGCGATCCTCGACCTGGAAGCGGGCGAACAGGTCGACCTCGCCGCTGAGGGTGCGGAACTCTCCGAAGCCTACGAGCGTCACCTACGACTCCTCTGCGGGCGGGCCCGCTGCGGCAGTTCCTGGGGCAGGGGGCGCAGCGAGGAGACGGACTTCGGCGCGGCGGCCCTCTCCACCGTGCGGAGCCGGATCGGTTTCTGCGTCGGGACCATCGGGCGGAAGCGGATCTCCCTGATCTTCTTCACTTCCTCCATGGCCTTCTGCAGCTTCTCCTGCCGCTCCTCCTTGTCCTTCCTGTGGACGAGGTCCCTGAACTCCGTGAAGGCCTCCAGGGCCTTGTCGCCGCCGAGTGCAGCCTGAGCCTGCGCCCTCGCGCCGGCCATCATGATCTGCTGCCTCTCCCTCCAGACCAGCAAGAACATGGACTCCACCAGCGTGCCAGGTCTCGGCAAGCCCTTCGACTTGTCGTAGACCAGATTGGCACGGGCCCATCCCAGGGGAGTCCTCAGCCATTTTTTAGGGCCTCGAAGTTGAGGGCCTTGCTCACGCGCTCCAGGAACCAGGCGAGGTTCTGGCTGACCAGCGAGAACACCGGGGAGGGCAGGCGACGGACCCGCCGCATGCGGTCCTGCATGACCTCGTCGTCCACCGTGCCGTCGGGCTTCAGGGGAGAGGGCCAGTGGGTGTTGTTGAGCGCGTGCAGGTAGGCGGCGACGGCCCACTCCGTCTGCCTGCGGACGTACTGGCGCGGGGTTTCCAGGTCCTTCTCCTTCGCCAGCTGGAGGTCCACGTACGCCTCCTCGTACTCGGTGACGGTGCGAAAGACGACGTCCAGCTTTCCCGGGACGATGGGGACCGCCTGCGTCATCTCGCCGCCCGACATGAGGTACTGCCCGATGTCCATGGGGGCGACCCGGGCCTCGACGGCGGTCCGCAGGGCTCGGTCCTCGACCTCAGGCTCGTCCGCCCCCTCCGCGGTCTCCGCCTGGGCCGCCGGGGGCTCGGGGGCTGGGGCCGGCCCAGCAGCGGGAGGTTGGGCTCGGCCCAGGGCCTCCAGCCCACGAGCAGTCTCCGGCGAGATTGAGGTCGGGCGCTCCCGTCCTGGGCCGAGCCCGGGGGGCGGGTCGTCCGGCAGCTGGTCGAACCGCTGCACCCCGGAGAGGGGCGGAGGGGGCTCGTGCTTGCGCGCCTTGGCGCGCTCGATGACCTTCTTGTACTTCTCGGTGTCGGGCGGGGGATCGTGGAAGGACGTGGTCTTCTGCGTGCTCAAGGCTGACTCCCGGTCTTCAGGCGGTAGGCGGGCAACCCGCGGAAGGGGAAGGGCAGGGCCTGCCCCGAGAAGGGTCCGGGTGCCATCTGCGGCGAGACTTCGGGCCCGGGGATCCTCGTCGAGATCGTGGCGAGGGGTACCTCGGCCCGGCAGCTCTTGCAGCGCAGGCGCACGGTCCCCCCGTCCAGGGGCGAGATTTTCTTGAAGGAGACGCTGCCGCACGGGCAGCGGCGCACGTGGCGGTAGGGGGCTACGCCACCCACCGCCTCCACGATCTCGTCCGCCTTGGAGCGGCTGAGCCGCCTGGTGGACTGGGGGTAAAGAGAAGCGGGGAGTTCGTTCTCCCGCCTCTCCTCCAGGTCCTGCGGCTGCTCACCACCGAGCAGGGGGTCGTCGTAGGGCATCGGGCTCCATGTACTCACACTTGTGCTCACGCGTCAAGCGCCGCCGCTCTTCAGCACGAAGGTCTTCAGTGCGAAGGTGCGCCCGCACGCCTCGGCCCTGCAGCGCCAGAGGGAGCCGCGGACCTCGCGGACGAAGCCCATCCTCGCCGCGCGCTTTGACCCGCAGTGCGGGCAGATCGGCGAGTTGAGAGGTTTCAGGGCAGGTGGTCTTTCCGCGCTTCCCACGACTCCTCCAGGACATCGAAGAACTCGACGTTCGGCTTCTGCCTGTCGAACCACTTGGTGTACTTCGCCACCGAGTCGACCGCGCCCAGCGCGGCCTCCAGGTCCAGAGAGGGGTGTCCCAGCCGCGCGCCCGTCCGCGCCTGCCGGAAGATGCGCTTCCTGGCCGGAATCTTGACGGGTAGGGAGCTGAACGAGGCCATCAGGAGACCCACTCTACGAGGTGGCGCGGGAAGCGCGTGTGGTCCACCTTAGCCCGCCGCGGGTAGGCGTCGTAGGGCCCCCTGTTCCTGCGGTACAGCTCCACCGCCGCGACGTAGCCGCTGAGCCCCGCGGAGTACTTGTCGACGTTCAGGTACGTGCCCTGCGTGTAGGACATGGCCGAGAGGGCCTCCGTCCAGTTGGTCACGAGTGCCCGCCCGAAGGCCAGGGCCAGGATCGCCCCCTCGTGCGGCTGGCCGAGGTCTACTTCCTCGCGCGGCGCGACGAGCAGGTCGCAGCGCTCGGCGACCTCCAGATCGCTCCCCACCTTCTCGGACCCGATCGCCGTCATGGTGGAGACGAAGGTCGCGCCCCAGCCCTTCTCGTCCGCCGCGCGCAGCAGCTTCGTCAGCACCTGGTGCGCTGTCGCGCAGCTCCGCGCGACCCCGATCACCAAGCCCTCTCCCCGCGCATCTTCCTGGACGGGGACCGCGTGGGGACCCGGCAGGGTCCTGACCTTGCCGACGCCCGCCTCGCGGAACCCGCGCTCGGCTTGCGGGCTGTAGCAGGAGACCTTCGCGAGACGCTGCAGGAGGCCGAGGCGCGGGTAGGTGCGACCGACCTGGGCCGGCGTGCAGTGGTCGAGCACCACCTTCGGGCCGGCGAGGAAGCCGGCGTCCGACAGCAGGGGCAGGACCTCGATGCCCCGGACCAGGACGGCCTCGTGCCCGTGCAGGCGTTCAGCCTTGAGCAGCACCAGCCTCTCCGTCGCCGGGCGACCCTGCAGGTCGAGGACCTGCACCTCGTGCCCGGCCTCCCGCAGCCAGGCGTCCTGCCCCAGCCAGACGAGGCGCAGCACCTCGCTCCCCGAGTGAATCACCTCCAGGAACCTCACTTCTCCTCCCTGGAGACCGCCGCCCGGACCACCCTGAAGATCAGGCTACCGAGGGCGTCTCCCGAGGACTTCTGCCGTGGAGCACCGACCTTTAGCTGGTCCCCGACCGCGACCCTGTGCGTGAGCCGAATCGGCCTCCAGTCGCCGCCTGAGGCGAGGAAGACGCCGTTGCGGACGGCGGCCTGGAAGGCTCCCACCCTCGCCAGCTCCCGGGCGAGGGTCCTGCCGGGTAGCAGGTCCTCGCTCCGCCGGGTGCCGTTGGCCAGGGGGTAGTTGATGACCGCCACATGCAAAACGTAGCCCATCTCTCGAATAAGCCAACTGAGGAAGTGAAAACAACCATAGACAACCCAACGGTGGCCAGTTATTAGGTCACCTCCAGGAGGAAACATGAGCCGAAAGGGCTCCCTGTCTCGCAAGACCTACTTCCCCCAGACGGGGGACGTGCTGATGAACGTCGAAGAGGGCATCTCGTGGGAGTGCGTGCGCTCCAACGCGCACCTCGACCCCGCGTCCGGGAAGAAGACCCGCTACGGCCTGCTGCTCGGCCGCAGCGCGGAGTTCGAGGCGCCGCTCCGGCGGACCCTGCACGACAGCGATGACGGATCGTGGCTCGACGACATCTCGCAGATCCATCGCGACGGCAAGGTCTACCAGCACAACTCCGACACCGGCACCTGGCAGGAGTAGAGGTGGTCCAAGACATCTGCATCGGGGACCAGGTCTTCCTGGTCTCGGACCCCGAGCGCCGCGGGGTGCTCGTCGACACGCGCTTCGGCGAGGACGGTCGCGGCTGCGACGGCGACGGAAAGGTCTACCTCGTTTACTGGACCTGGGCGCAGGAGGCCACCTGGCACGGCACTGCCGAGCTGGACGTGCGTCGAGGGGAAGACCGGCTCCCCTACTGCAACGGCACGCCCTTCTGGCCCCTCGCAGACGTCGAGATGGAGCGCGTGAAGCAGGTACAGAAGGGCTGGACGCCCGCCCACGACGACGGCCACGACACCGAGGATCTACCCGCGGTCGCCGCCTACCTCACCGACCCGACGCACGCCCTCACCAGCCACGGTGTCCCGGAGTGGGGCATCCATCTTGGGTTCAAGACGGGGACCGACAGACGCCGGCAGCTCATCATCGCCGCGGCCCTGCTCGTGGCCGAGATCGAGCGCCTGGATCGAGTAGGCGCGAGAGCAGCGAAAGAGAGCCAATAAGCACCTGAAAACAAGCATAAGTTCCGCGGAGGAACCCATGCTGAGGTTCAGACTGTTCAAGCTGGAGGAGGGCGGGCTCCGCTACGCCCGCACCGACTACGTGCCGGCGGAGACGCCGCTGAAGGCCTTCCTGGAGGCACGGGCCGCGGAGACGCAGCCCGGAGACGGCCTGTACTTCCTGGACACGTTCTACAGGCGGCGGGAAAATGGCACCTGGCAGCAACTCCCTGCCGGACACCCCGACGTGCAGGGGCTCTACACCCAGGCGGTGCGGACAGAGTCGGAGGCGGCCCGTGACTGACTTCGACCCCACCAAGAACCAGGTCCTCGCGGAGGTCGGCTACCTTGAGCCCTCCCAGGGGAAGATGGGGATCGTCGTCGAGATCGTCAGCTACGACGGCGAGTTCCCGAAGGTGTCGGTCTCCCGGCGCGGCACGAAGAAGGACGGCGCGTACTTCTTCGGCCGCCTCGGTCGCCTGACCGCGGACGAGGCCCGCAGGCTCTGCCCCCTGCTGGAGAGCGCAGCGATCTACATCATCACCGACTTCGGGTCGGAGTCTCCGTGACGCGGCCCTACGTCATCTACTGGGACGGCGACAACGCTTCGATCCTGGCGAGCGTCGTCGAGGCGGAGAGCGAGGACAGCGCCCTGGCGACGCACTGCGCGGGCATGCACCTGGACGAGGCGGAGGTCTACTACGCCAAGCGCCTGACGGCCGAGCAGGTCCTGGTCTGGCTGGGAGAGAACCGGGACCTGCGAGATCGCCTGCTCGGGGCTCGTCGGGTCCTCTGCGAGGCAGTCTCCCCGTGAAGGTGGAGCATGGCTGAGTTCCTGCTCACCGCGAGTGCGGTCGCCAGGATACGCGAGGACGCGGAGGTGAGCGTGTCCCGCAAGCCCGGCTACGACGAGGAGATGGACGAGGAGACCCTCGAGGAACCAGACCTCTGGGGGGAGCCGGAGGACGACGAGTCGGAGGACAACGAGTCGGAGGGCGTCGAGGAGGACTGGGAGCCGGAAGAAGACCCCGACGTCTGGTAAAGAGAGGGGCGAAAGCGGCATAAGGGAGGTGGAGGTAGAGATGAAACTCTTCGCCCTCCTCCCCCTCTCCGGGGTCGCCGCGGCGTTCGCCGTGGTCGCCCCAGACGTCGCCTGCAGGCCCGGCCTGTGGGCGGCGCTGGTCCTGGCCACTGTGGTTTCGGTGGCCTGGCTGCTTCTGGCGGTGCTCGGCCCCGAGCCGCCGGAGGAGGGGTGAGGAGAGGGGCCATTTGGAGGCGGGACGCCGGGTGGCAAGAGCGGGCCTCAAGACCCCGCCAAACCGACGGCGCGAAGATGCTCGGGGAGCGCGAATGACCGGAGGGCTCCGGTGACGGGAGTTAGGCCGTTGAGCCTGGCCGTCGTTCGCGTGTACCGGGCGGAGAGCGCCTGCGGAGGGTTCGATTCCCCCCGCCTCCTCTTAGGTAAAAACAGCTGGTTTGTGGGCATAAATAGGATACAGAAAACCACAGTGGCATCACGGGATTCGGACCCGTGGCACGTGATTTAGCCCACCTTCAAGACCTGAAAATCGGGGAGCACCCGTGGCATGAGTAGGGTGCCGACGCAGCCCAGACGGGACGCAGGGGCGGTGCCCCAGGAGAGTCCCAGGTCGGGCGACGCGCTGAACCCACGAGGGTGCGCGGCGAAGGCAGACCACGTTCTTAGCCCACCTGCAGGATCGAGTGCTTCCAGGTATAAGTCGGCGGAAGGAGGTGGCATTTGGCAGAAGGACGCTGGGTAGAAGTCGGTGCGGCATGGAGTAAGAAAGATGGGCTCAGCCTGAGCATCAGTCTCGGGATCCTCGGTGAGATCTCGCTCCTGATGAAACCCACCACCAACAAGCGCACATCTGGCAGCCCAGACTTCGTGGTCATCGCGCGGTCAGAAGACCTGCTACTCGGGCGCCTCCTCGGGAACAAGAGCAGGGCACCCGGGGGCTTTGCGAAGCAAGCCGAGCCGGCCTCGGAGAAGAAACCGGATGACGAGGGAGACATCCCTTTCTAGGAGGAAACATGGGAATCAACAGCACCGTGTTCATCTGCAACGATGCCTGGATCGAGGTCGACAAGGACCCGGCTGGCTGGTGGGAAGAGACGAAGCGGCACCTGCAGGCGGCGCAGCGGGAGCCCGTCGAGTACGGGTTCGGCAGCTACCACAACGGCTTCTGGGCAGCTCACTGCGCCCACGCCGACGTGCAGGTCCTCGTCGCCGTCGGCGGGAACTACGCCACCATCGTCTACTCGGGCCACCGAGGAAACAAGGGGCACCACAAACCTGAAGACGTGCTGGACCTCCTGCGCCTCGCAGCGGGCAAGCTGGGTTACGACATCGTTCCGCGAGAAGCGCTGGAGGCAGAGAAGCATGGCTGAGCCGATCTACCACTGGAAGGGAATGACGGTCGGCGACGCGCTCGCCCAGCTGCAGCGGGTCGAGAGGCGCGAGGATGCCGACGAACTCCTGCGCCAGTGGGTCGCGGCGGCACGTCTCGAGGAGCCTTCCCTTCCTGAGGATTCCGCGCTGCAGTGCGTCCGCTCCAACATCGGGTACATGGGCGGGTACTCGACCGTTGCGTTCCAGAAGCACCTCGAAGAGCTGTTCGGAGCCGTGCACCCCTTCTTCGGCCCCGTGGGCGGGAAGCAGGAGCCGAAGACCTTGCAGGAGACGCTGGAAATGGGAATGAGACTGTCCAAGGAGAAGAAGTGATCGACCTCATCGAATTTGAGTTGCACCGACCCAACGACGAGCAGTTCGTGGTGAAGCCGTGAGCGAGGTCGTCTTCTTCGTGACCGATGGCCCCGCCTACTGCCTCGACTGCGCCGCTGACCTGCCGTATGAGGAGAAGGAGCACCTCCGGCCCGTCCGCGCCGACGGGGCCGGGGACGACGGCTGCGGGCTGATCTGCGAGTGCGGGCTGCGCTGGCCTCCAGGGGAGGAAGTGGAATGAGGTTCAGGGTCGTCGTCGCAGACCCACCCTGGTCGTTCGACGACAAGCTCACGATGAGCGACGTGGCGCGCGGCAGCGAGGCCAACTACCCCGTCATGCCCGTGCGCCACCTCGCAGACATCGGCCTGCTGGTCCAGAAGGTCGTGGAGGACGACGCAGTACTGGCCCTCTGGTTCGTCGCGGCGCAGGCCCAGGCAGGCCTGAACGTGATGAAGGCCTGGGGATTCCGGCAGACGCAGATCTGGACCTGGGAGAAGCTGACCAAGAGAGGCAAGAAGGCGTTCGGGCTCGGGCGCCTCGCCCGGAACTGCACGGAGCACCTCTACGTCGGCGTGCGCGGGAGTCCGTACAAGTACCTGACCGACAAGACCCGGCGCTCCAGCTTCGAGGCGGCGATCGGCCCGCACTCCCAGAAGCCCGAGGCACTCCAGGATATGCTGGACGCCATGTTCCCAGGGGAGGCGAAGGTGGAGCTGTTCGCGCGGAGGGACCGCCCAGGCTGGGTCTGCTGCGGGCTGGAGTGCCCGTCGACCCCGGGAGAGGTCGTGGAGGACAGCCTCCACCGCCTCTGGGAGCTTTCGTGAGGGCGCGGCAGGCGCTGGACCTGTACCGCGTGACCGCGCGCTCGTTCGCTGCGGGCTTCGTCGTCTGCGGCGACACCGTCGTCGAGGCGGCGCCGATCATCCAGCGCCGGACTCTCGGCCGCCTGCTGACCGACGCGCTCAGGCTGCTCCAGGATACCCACTGCGAGGTGGAGAAGGTGAGCCCGTGACCACGACCGACATCTACGGGACGCTGCGCATCCTCGTCCAGGGGCTCGGCGGCGACTCGCCGCAGCGCCAGCTGGGCCAGTGGGTCTGCCACTGCTGTGGGCGACGGGCTCGGGATCTGGAGGACTTCCCGCACAGTCGGACCTGCGCCCGCAGGCAGGCCGACGAGGCGCTGGAGCTGCTGGTGCTCGCGGAGCGGCGGGCTGAGGCCCTGGAAGGCGGAGAGGCGTAGCCCGTGAACTACATGAGGAGAGAGGCATGAGCATCCGAGACGACGTGCTGGACCTGCAGTCGGAGCACGGCTGGACCGACAAGACCCTGCTCGGCCTGCTGGTCCGCTACGTGGACGACCTGGGCCACGAGGACGTGCTGGACTACCTGGTGGAGGCGTCGGAGATCGAGGAGGACGACTTCCTGGGTGCGGAGGAGGTCTCCGGCGACGAGGAGGAGTACGAGGAGTAGTCTCCTCGTCCCTTAGCTTCCGCACAGAGCGGGCATAAGTACCTGGAAAGGAGGTGCCGTATGCACCTTTGCCCGGACGAGCTGGGGCTCGTCGGTGCCGTGCTGGACACCCTGGCGACCTGGTTCCCCTGGCTCTCCAGGATGGTCAATGCCCTGCGGACTCGCCTGCGCTGGGTCGCGGTCGAGGTGCGGTGGTGGTTGCGAGGGGTGACGATGGAGGACTACAGGACGACGTGCGCCCGCTGCGGGAGGACGGGGCAGGCGCACCTCGAGGCAGGCGCG